>Ga0315280_10004068_pt1 | contig 21884 bp, 17 predicted proteins | sample YL17G06_40_MG_FD_203697 | JGI IMG/M metagenome (GOLD analysis project Ga0315280, IMG submission 203697) | Sediment microbial communities from Yellowstone Lake, YNP, Wyoming, USA - YL17G06_40 | ecosystem: Environmental > Aquatic > Freshwater > Lake > Sediment | place: USA: Wyoming | collected...
CAGGCGGTCAAGGCCCAGAATATCGCCTTCCTGCAGATGCTGTCCGAGTGGGGCCATCGCTCCAGCCAGGTGACGCTCTTCACCAGCATCTACAGCGACCAGGAGGAGCCGGGCGCCACACTCAAGCGGGTGCAGGCTTGCCGGGTGCAGTTCGCCCAGGCCCCCGACAGGGCTCGAGTGGTGCTGCACCGGATCTTCGAGAACTTCCTGGACTTTCGGCCGGAGTCGGCCGCCCCCACGGTGGAGAGTCACCTGAATGTCTGGCGACGGCACGAGCCACTCGACGCCGACGAGCATCGGCGCCTGATGCTGGACAGCTTCCCCTTCAGCCCGGATCTCCTGGACATCATGCTGCGCCGCGTCCCGGCCCGGGGCGGCTTCCAGAATGTACGGGGCGCCCTGGGGTTCCTGGCGCACCTCGTCCGGCTGACCCATGCGGAGGCCGACCTGATCACGCCGGGGCATGCCAACATCCTGGATCGGGAGGTGGCGATACGGCTGGGTGACCTCGACCCGGGAAGCGACCTCATCACCAGGGCGCAGGGGTGCCTCAACGACCTCAAGACGTACCCCTACGCGACTGAAATCGCCTCGGCCACACTCCTCTACACCCTGACGGGGTTGGACAGTCGCACCCACGGGGCGACCCGCGAGGAGCTGATCCGGAGCGCCATGCGGCCGGGGTCCGACATCAACGACTTCGAGCAAAGCCTGCGGGCCTTCGGGAAGTATGCGGCCTATTTCCACCACTCCGAAGGTCGTCACTTCTTCGACCGGGAAGAGAACTCCGACTCCAAGGTAGAGTTCGAATCCCTGAAGGTCCCCGACGACCAGGCGCGCGCAACGCTCAGGGCGCTATGGCGCGACGAGCTGTTCCGGGAGCCCGTGGCCGTCGTGTACCGCGGCGCGGATGAGACCAGGGCCGACCTTGAGGAGCTGGAGAAGGACCGCCTCCGCTGGGTCCTCGCCTCGCGCCGGCTTTCCCCGGAGGATCGCCAGGCCCTGTACCACGGCCTCTCGGTTAGGAACCAAGTCATCCTCCTGGAGCCGAAAGATCCGGCTTTCAACCTGGAGGCCCATCCGGATCTCCTGAAATGGGCCAAGCGCCTCGTCGCGGCGCAGCGGCTCGTGGACATGACGAGGGACGCGGCCCGGCGGGCTGAGTACGACCGCATCGGCAAGGAGGATCGTGGCCATATCCTGGCCCAGATCCGTCGGGCCGGGCTGATCTACGTGAGGTTCGAGGCCGGTTCGGGCGGCCTTGAGGTCGAGGAGGAATCGCTGGGCACCGGGGTGTCCAAAGAAGACGTGTTGGGCTTTCTGGCGCAGAAGGTCTATCCCGCCCAGCTTGTGGCCGAGCACCTCGCGGCACGGCTGGAGCAGGTGAAGGATCGCCCCGTTCGCGAGGTGGATCGGGAGTATCGGTCCACGCTTGGGTTTCCAGTCCTGACGCACGCCAATTCCCTTACGCGGTCCATCGAGTCTCTCTGCAAAGAGAGGAAGCTCGGCGTGTACCACCACCGGGGAAACTTCTGCGGCACGGTTCCAGGCCTGAGCGACCGGGAGATGCTGGAGGCCACGCTTGGGGATCCGTTCGAGGCCCATGAGCCGTCTGTTCTGCCTCCGCCTCCCATGTCTCCGCCGCCGGGACAGCCGACGACTGCCCCAGTCCAGCCGCCGCCGGTGGTGACACCCCCGGCCACAGAGCAGGTCTTGCGGCGGATCGGTTCGCAGCCGGGCATCGGCCCCTTGCGCCAGTCCGTGGCGGCGCTCCTTCAGGAGTACCCCTCGGCTGCGGCGGTCAGGGTTCGGTTTACCGTTTTCCTGGAACAGGGCGCGGGCGACCTGAGCGCCCTCCCATCGGCCTATCGGGGCAGCCTGTCCGGCCCTGGGAGCATCACGCTGGAAATCGCCATCACCAAAGAGGGGGAGTTGGGCAAGGCCGAGGTGGAGCAGGCCATCGAGCAGTTGCCGAACATCCCGCGCGGGGAGTACGGCGCGGAGTTGACCCTGCAGGTCCAGAAGACGGAGGCGGGAGGTGCCTAGTCTAAGCCGGCAGACCCTTGACCGGCTGACGGCCCCGGGATCACGCCTGCCCTGGCTGAAGGACTGGCTGCTGGGCGAGGTATGGACCCGCAAGCGCTACGCGACTCTGGAGCCTTCGGCGTATCTGGAACAAGGCGAGAAGGCGGTAAACGAGCTGGAGGAGGTGGTGGCTGCGGCGGCCCCTCGCATCTACGACGAGCTAATCGGGGACCCGTCGCCCGACCGGGACCTCCGTGTCTTCCTGGAGGAGCGGCGGCCCTGCGCCGCCGTGGTTCTCGACGGGCTGTCGTTGCGCGAGGTCCCCGAGATCCTGCGGCTCGCCGAAGACGCGGGTGTGCAGGTTCGCGAGGTTGGCGTGGCCACCGCCGCAGTCCCCAGCGAGACGATGGATTTCCTGGAGCAGCGACTCCAGGCCGGCCGAATCGCTCCCTCGCAGCTCCCCGGCCAGGAGCTCCGGGCGCGCGGCGTCGAATGCTTCTACTATGACCACGAGGGGAGGCGGCACCAGCTTCCCGCATTGGCTCCCGCCCTGCTGCTCTGGTCGGCATTCCCGGATCAGACGTACCAGGACTCCGGAGCGCGGTTCCCCGGCCACTTCGCAGAGATCCACCGGCGCTTGGAGTCCGTCTGGCGGAATACGGTCCAGGCCATTCCGGCGGGCCGGACGATTTTGGTCACGAGCGACCATGGCTACGTCTACTTCGGCCACGGCTGCTCGGCCCGGCGGGACAATCCGACGATCCGGCCGCTCACCGAATGGCTCCACGGCGAGCGATCGCGGGCGCTCTCATCTGGGGAGCAACCGCCCGACCACGCCGACCTCGCCGTCATCCCGCATCGCCGGGTGGCCATGATCCGGGGGCGGGTCCAGACCCACCCGCCCGGCCCGGCCAGCAGCCGCCTGTACAAACACGGGGGTCTCTCACTCATGGAGATGCTGACCCCGTGGATCGTGCTGGAGCCGTCCTCGCCATGAGAATGCGGATCTACCTCGATACGTCGGTCGTCAGTGCCCATGTGGATGACCGGCTACCAGAACGGAGGCGGGCGACGGTTGACTTCTGGAGCCGTCTGGCTGAATATGACGTTGCGATCTCAGAGTTGACCCTTGCCGAGATCCGGGCCACCGCGGACACCGCCCTTCGTCGGGAGATGGAGGAGTTGGTGCGCCCCTTCGAGGTTCTCCCGGTTGAGGACGAGAGCCGCCGGCTGGCTCAGGAGTACGTGCGACGCGGAGTCTTCTCGCCAGCGACGATCGAGGACGCGCTGCACGTGGCGGTCGCGGTCGCATCCCGGCGGGACATCCTCGTGAGCTGGAACTTCCGCCACCTGGTCAACCGCCGTCGTCGGGCGCTGATCAACGAGGTCAATATCCTGGCGGGCTATCCGACCATCGAGATCATTGCCCCGCCGGAGGCGTGAGGAGCTGATCATGGTCTTTGACTACGTGACGGCTGCCAAGCGGGTCGGCATCTCGCCCGAGGATTTGGAGCGACTCATTGCGCTGACCAGCGCGGAGTTTCCCTCGGACGAGATGATGGTGGAGCTGCACGTCCTCCGAGCCATCCTTGCGGTGGAGCGAGGAGACGTGACCCTCCGGGAGATTCTCCATTCGCGAGCAGCTGCGTGACCCCCCTGCCTCCCCGCTCGAACCGCACGGGATAGTTCTCCCATGAAGCGCGCTATCGAGGAAGGCTTCCCCATCGTCGAGATCAACCGGCTGGCCGTGCCAGAGCGGAACGCCTTCAAGCCCATCTACCAGATGCACAAGTGGTTTGCGCGGCGGGCCTCGTGCGTCTTCCGCGCGATCCTGCTCGGCTGCCTGAAGCCCGCCGGCACCGACATCATGGCCGAGTTCTACAAGGATCACACCAACGATCCGGACACGGCCGGCAAGGTGATCCTGGACCCCTTCATGGGCGGCGGCACCACGGTCGTCGAGGCCCTCCGGCTCGGCTGCAAGGTCATCGGGATTGACCTGAACCCGGTGGCCTGGTTCATCGTCAAGACAGAGGTCGAGCCGGTCGAGATCGAAGAGCTGAAGGCTGCCTTCGACCGGCTGGCCAACAGGATCGTCCCCTGGAGTAAAAAATCCGTCCGCGAGACCCTTCTGGAGCAGTACAAGACCACCTGCCCGTGCTGCGGCAACACGGATGCCGACATCATCTACACGTTCTGGGTGAAGTCGGCCGTGTGCACCAACCCCGCCCCACCTTGCGGGAAGAAGACGCTGGTCCCGCTTTTCTCGGACTACCTGGTGGCCCAGAAGTCACCCTCCATCCGATTCTGGAGGGACGCGAAGTGCCCGAAGTGCCGGAAGACCTTCGACTGGGAGGCGGAGCCAGCCACGCTGATCGGCGAGGCCGACCTCATGGTTTCAAGCTCCACATATTCCGCCGGGGAAGGCCGGACGACGGCGCGCTGGGCCCACTCGCCGGGCGAGAAGGTCAAGTGTCCGTGGTGCAATGAAGAGGTGGCGGCATTGCCGGCCAGCGCGAAGCTCCAGCGGAAGAAGGTCCCGCTGTCGGTTCTCTTCTGCCCCTTCTGTGAGGTCGTCTGGCAGTGGCGTGGGGAACTGCCCGATGTGCTGAGCTGCCCCTCTTGCCATCGCGAGTATGACCCGCAGACCGGCAATGTGCCGGACAACGGAAAGTTCCTCTGCCCGACGTGCGGGGCGAAGGACGCGATCATCGCGTCCATCCGGCAGCTTCCGGAAGAGCAGCTTCTTCCCATGCACCCCTACGCGATCCAGGGGTATTGCGCGCGATGTGCGGGAAAGCTTACTGATGAGGGCGAGGAGGAAGAAACGGACCTGCTGGGACAGAGGCCTAAACGGAAAGCCCAGAGGGCCGAACCAAATCATCCCTGCCTGTTGACCAAGAGCAGCGGGAAGTTCTTCACCCGAGTGCGTCCGGCCGACCTGGCGCGCTACAAGGACGCCTGCGCGACGTGGGAACGGGAGAAGGATCGGCTGCCATATCCGAAGTCAGAGATCCCATGGGGTGAGAAGACGAAGTCTGGCCTCATCGCGCACCACTACCGCTACTGGCACCAAATGTTCAATCCCCGCCAGCTTCTGTGTCTTTCGACGTTGGTAGACAGCATTGAAAAGGAGCCGATCCATCGCCTCAGAGACATGTTGTTGAGCGCATTGTTTTCCACGCTTGAGGGCTCCAATGTCTTTGCTCGGTACAAGAAGGACCAGGCACGCAGCGAGAGCGCGAAGGGGATATTCTCGCGACATGACTACCAGCCAAAACTAACACCCTGTGAGGACAACACTTGGGGCGTCGAATTCGGCAAAGGCTTCTCTGTATGGGCTGAGATCGTTTCAGAGGGCAAGGCCTGGGGCAAGGAGCCCAGCGATAACACCTACCGGGCAAAGAAGAACAAGTCCGGAGGCGAGCAAGTGGAGTTGGTGCGCATCAAGGATGGAAGTTCAGCACAAGCACGAACGATTGCCGATACGGTCGGGGCCGTATCCCCGCACAGTGTCTTTCTTGGCGTCCAATCATCAACTGATTTGAGGGTCATCTCGGACGGATCGGTGGATTGCGTGGTAACAGATCCCCCATATGCCGGGAATGTGAACTACTCTGAACTTGCCGACTTCTTCTACGTGTGGCTTCGGCTTGGTTTGGCTGAGCGATACAGTGCTTTCTCGCCCGAGTTCACCCCGAAGGCAGAAGAGATCATTACCAATCCAACTCGGGAGAAATCGGACCGCGACTTCGAGGAAGGATTGACCCAGGCATTTCGAGAATGCAGACGCGTCCTCAAGGAGGATGGCGCGCTGGTCTTTACGTTTCATCATGCAGAAGGGAGCGCCTGGGAATCGCTTCTGTCAGCAGTATGCAACGCGGACTTTGAGGTCCAAGCGGTATACCCAATACATGGAGAGGCGGAGAGCTCACTCCACCTCATGGATAAGCAGGCGATCTCCTACGATCTCATCCACGTGTGCCGAAAGCGGCTAATCGGTGCCACCGTGGAGAAGCGGCAGTGGGCCGGAGTCCGCCAAGAAATTCGCCGACGGGCGCGCGAGGAAATCAGGGCGATCGAGGCGGGCCGATACGGGGCGGAGCCGCTCTCGCCCTCGGATGTTAACATTATCCTGATCGGCAAGTGCCTTGAGCTGTACAGCCGCCATTATGGGGCAGTGATGGATCAAGACACCCCCTTCGAGCTTCGGGATGCCTTGAAAGAGATCCGAAGCCTGGTGGACTACCTTGTCACCACGGACAGGCCGCTGCCATCGGAACTGGAAGACATTGACGCCGCAAGTCGTGTCTATTTCCTGGCGCTGTGCGAAAGGAAAGAGGTCAAAACCGACGAGGTCCACAAGGTCACGCGGGGTGTCCTGGAGCCCGAGGACCTGATCGAGGCCGGCTTGATCATCAAGGGCCGCGCCGGCCGTGGACGGACCTACGAGGTCAAGCAGCCGACGGAGCGCTTCCAGCAGCTTGAGGCCAAGTTCCGGGTGGAACGGGCGCCACAACTGGACCTAATCGAAGATGGCCGGCCAAAAGCCAAGGGGCGGGTATACTTCATTGACTATGTGCATTTCCTGATGGCTTTGGCTGAGGCAGGCGAGAATCTGACGCCCTGGCTGGACCGATTCCGGGGAGAATACCCACGACTTCGCGCGGCCTGCGAGTACCTTGCGGTGCGCAACAAGGGTTTTACGGCCACCCTGAAAAGGATCCAGGACCTCCTGGAGCCGTCGCCTCTTTTTGACCGACGCTGAGGCGCAGGAAGGGAAGGTCAATGACAGGCTATCAGCTTCTTGAGCACGCCGTCTTGGCCCCGCGGACCCCGACCGGCGTCACGCCACACCCCGAGCAGATGGGGCTCCTGGACTTCCTCCGGGAGCTGGCGGGGGAGCCGTTCCCGCTGCCGCAATATGCCGAGATCCGGGTGGTGGGACTCGAGGAGGTGCTCTTCGCCGCCCGCCCCGATGAGGCGGCATTGGCGCTGGAGATCCACCGGCGTCTCCGTCAGGCGGCCCCTGAGCTGGAGCGACGGCTTCTGTCGGTTCAAGTCGTCTTCCGCGGCACGCTTGTCCGCGGTGATACCTTGTGGTCCGAATTCAGCGGAAGCCGCCTGCCGATTGACCGCATCTTCGGCTCGCCGCCATCGGAGAACGACGGGCGGGGCAATCGCTTCTATCGTGCGAATTTCAATCTAACGAATGCCTGATCGCGCCCATTCACCCATCCAAGTGAGCCTGCGGGTTCGGGTCTATGACCGGGCGGACCTCGGGGTTGGCGAGGTCCTTCGCGTGATGGAGTCCGGTGGGCAGTATCAGGCGGATGTCGCGTTCGAGGGACCCGATGGGCGGCGGTTGGAGACGTTCCCCGTTGATCGGCTCGAGCCCGCGTTGGACCTGTGGCAGCGACTGGAGCAGGCCGACCTGGACGCCCCCCTGGACTTCCTCCTCAAGCAACTCTCGATCCAGCTCCCACTGGCGAATACCGGCGGTGAGCTGTCGAACAGCCGCACCGCCCTTCTTCCCCATCAGATCCTGCTCACCCACGACGTTGTCGCCGCCTCGCGCCGCCGCTTTCTGATCGCCGACGAAGTGGGCCTGGGCAAGACCATCGAAACCGGCATGACGATCCGGGAGCTCGTAGCCCGCGGGGAGGCCGCTCGCATCCTGATCGTCTGCCCGGCCGGGCTGATCCGGAACTGGCAGCAGGAACTCTTGGACTGCTTTCGCTTGCGTTTCGAGGTGCTCGGCCTCGATTTCAGCGACGCGCAGCCCACCGTCTGGGAGCACCATCATCGAGTAATCGGTTCGATTGACACGCTGAAGCGGCGCCAGCGGATGGAGCGCCTCCTCGCCGGTCCGCGATGGGACCTGGTCGTCTTCGACGAGGCCCATCACCTCAGCCGGATCCGATACGGGAAAAAAGTCCAAGCAACCCAGAACTACCGGCTGGCCGAGGCGCTGCGTGGCCATACGCGGGATCTCTTCTTCCTATCCGCGACCCCCCACCAGGGCGACCCGTTCCAGTTCTGGTCGCTCATCCAACTCCTCGACGACAGCCTCTTCGAGTCGCCTGAGGCTCTGCTTGATCACCGCGGCCTCCTCAACCGGGTGATGATTCGCCGCATAAAGCGCGAGGTCACGGACGCCGAGGGGCGGCCGATCTTCATGCGCCGGCAGGTGCACACCCAGGCTTTCCCCCTGGCCGTCCGCGAGCGCGCGTTCTACGACCGGCTCACCGAGTACCTGCGCGAGGGATATGGGGTGGCCGGTCTGGGCCAGGCCGAGACCACGAGCCAGCAGCGCGCGGTGGGCTTCGTCATGGCGACGTTCCAGAAGATCATGTCCTCCAGTCCGCGTGCCATTCGGCAGGCCCTCCGCCGCCGCCTGCTGATCCTTCTGGCCAGGGAGCAGATGAGGCTGGAGGCCCGGCTGGGCCGGGCGGCCCGACCGTCCGAGGTGGCGGAGCGCATCCTAGCGCTGCAGGAGGAAATGCGCGGGCTGGCAATCGCCATTCAGGCAATCCCCACGTCACTGTCCCAGCGCGCGGAGGCGGATGCCTACGTGGCCCAGGTGAAACAGCGGCTGGCCCGGAAGGCCGCCCTGGACGAGACGACGGCCTGGGCCCTGGATGGCGATGAGGAGGGTGAGGAAGGGATCTACGCCGAGGCGGACATTCCGAACGAGGCCCAGAAGGTCCGCGAGCTGATCCGGCTGGTCCCGGAGGGAACCGACCGGAAGTTCGATACCCTGGTTCGCGCGATCGAGCAGCTCCGGCGCGAGAAGCCCTCGGAACGTGTCGTCATCTTCACGCAGTACCGGGAGACGCTGGAGTTTCTCCGGGAGGAGCTGAGCAAGATCTACCAGGCCGGGAAGATCGCCACCGTGAAGGGCGGCCCCCTGGACGACAAGATCGAGGCGATCGAAGCCTTTTGGGCCGAGGATGGGGCGCAGTTCTTGATCAGCACCTCGGCAGGCGGGGAGGGGATCAACCTCCAGGTGGCCCACATCCTCTTCAATTACGACCTCCCCTGGAACCCCATGGCGGTGGAGCAGCGGATTGGACGCATCCACCGCTATGGTCAGCACGACACGGCGCAGGTGTACAACCTGGTGGCCGAGGACACGGTGGAAGCGCGCATCTACCAACTTCTGGAGGAGAAGCTCCTGGAGATTGCGCGAACGATTGGCAAGGTGGACGCGGTCACGGGCGAGGTTGTGGAGGACTTCAGGTCCGAGATCCTCGGCTTCCTGGGCTCGTCACCCAACTACCAGGACCTCTACAAGAAGGCCCTGGTGGACCGGGATTACCGGCGGACGGAGCGCGAGATGGCCGAGGCCATCGAGCGAGCCAGGCGAGCCAGCGAGGCCCTCCGGGCCCTCGCCCAGGACCTGGACACCTTCAACCTCGAACACTACCGGACCATCCGTGGGCATTTCACGCTGAAGGATCTCCGGGTCTTCGTCGAGCGGGCGATCCTGCGGCTGGGTGGGGCCTTCATCCCAAACGGTGACGTTGTGGCCATCGAGTCGCCCGAAATCCTCCTGTCGTACCCAGGCGTCGTCCCGCGGTACAGGGAGGCCACGTTCGAACGAGACGTCGCGATGCGACGGCGTAATGTCCAGCTTCTTGGTCTCGGTCATCCCCTTGTGGATGCGCTCATACACCACCTTCAGCGGCCGGAGCAGTCTGGAGATGTGTGTAGTCTCGGCAACGGCGCGCCCACGAATCAACGGATCTCTGTCCGTGCCATTTTCCATCTGGAACTGGAAAGGGGAAGGAAGCGCTCCGTGTATGTAAACCTTCTCCTCATGCCTGACGGCTCGTGGGAGGAGGCGCAGCCCCGGTTGGATGTTGATCTGCTGGCCAAGCAGCCTACTCACAGCCGCGAAGTAGGGAGTGGTCGGGCGGTCGAGGGACTTAAACCCATCGCGGAACAGGCACTGGACGCGGTGGGCGCTCGCCTGCGCGCAACCATCGATGGAGTAGTCAGCATCCGCCACACGATTGCTGGCCTCGCGGGAGTCGCATGAGGCAACTCGTCGGCTACCAGGCGCGTGGAGTAGAGACACGGTGAAGCGCGGGACGAGTCCAATTGTAATGGGGGACGTAGGTGCAGAAACAACTTGTCGGTTCCGCACCGAAGGGGGGCTCTCCTAGATTCTGGCAGTTGGGGACATTCCGGAATGCGATTTAGAACCGACGGGTCCCCCTTGTTCACCCGGTCCTCGCTTCCGTAATGCTGCGCGCCCACGCGGACTGGCGGATCCGTTCAGATGGACGAAAAAGGTACCGGACACCTTTAGAGAGGTAACTGCCTGATTTCCTTGGAGACGGTTTTCAATTCTTCGGCAACGAGGGTTGAATAGTACGAACACCATGAAGCCATATCCGCTGGTGAATGACTTGCTTGAGCCCGCCCTGCGAGTCGCCACGCCCTGCAAGGGGCGTCGGCAGCATCTGTTCCCATCGGACGTATGCGGTGGGCACGATCGGCGACGCGAGCACAACGCCCGCTGGAGTACCCAACGCACCGCGGGGAGCCCGGCCTTCGTGGCGCGCTATGTTCCCCGACGGCGTGGCCGGCCAAGAATTAGAATCGTGCCCTCGCAGCATCAAGGGGTTAGGCCCCAAATGGTGTCCGGTACCTTTTTTCACGTAGGAATGCGTAGTTCGGGAGAAAATCTACATGATTTTTGGGGTCCACCGGGCGCAAGCTGGCGGTGAGAGGAGGGATCGGCCTTCACAACGCACGAACGGCCGGGTCCCGCATTACGGAGGTGTTGGCGTGGCGGATTGCCCAGAGCAGGTCGCGGGAGGCCAGGAGACTCAGGATGGCATGTCTCCTTTTCCATCGGGGGTGGGGTAGCAAGTCATAATTTCATGGCCGTCCCCTATCCCTGTCGCGTAGCCGAGGGATGTCCGTTCGTGCCCTCGTGCGACGCCCGCTTCGTGCTTTGCCTCTTGACATGGCGGACTCCGTTCAATAGCTTTTTTGCTAAGTCTCCCGACGCCTACTTACCATTGGAAGGAGCGCTCGCTTACACCATTCGCTACCGCGCACAACGGGCCCCGTGGCGGCCGCCAGCCAAAGGACGGAAGAACTATGACCGGTCATGGCTTCCTGCAGCAGGTGGAACGGGGGGCCGCCACGGCCGAGCAGGGCAACACCCTGGTTGCGCTCATCCATCTCGAAAACGCTGCCCTCCACGGTTCCACGCCGCTTCTCGCTTCCTACCTCGGCTACTGCCTGGCACGGGAGCGGCACCAGTTCAAGAAGGGCGTGAGCCTCTGCCTTGAGGCACTGAAGCAGGAACCGGGGCAGGCCATCCACTACCTCAACCTCGGGCGCGTCTATGTGGCCGCTGGACAAAAGGAGTTGGCCATTAAGACCCTGCGCCGGGGACTCAAGCTTGGCAGAAACCGCCTCATCCCCGAGGAGTTGAAAAAGTTCGGCATCCGCAAGGAGCCCGTATTCCGCTCTCTCCCCCGCAATCACCCCCTGAACAAGTACCTCGGTCTGCTCTCTGCACTCCTCTAATCGGGGACGTTGCCACGTTATTCACCTTATTGGCTCTCCATGATGGGGGACGTTGTTGCCTTCGTTAACTAACTCTGATACGCTCCGACCCGGAGAGAGGGAGCCGGCATGCCCCGCCAGGCGCGCCTCGACGCCCCGGGGACGCTCCACCACGTGATCATCCGCGGGCTGGAGCGCCGGGCGATCGTCAAGGACGACGTGGACCGCGAATAATCCGGGACGTAGGTCTAAAGCGCGTTCAGATGTAGCGCAGGATGTGGGTTCCGAAGCAACTCGGCACCTTCCCGGAGGCTGCATCCGCTTCTCCCATGCCCCGTCTCCTCGTACTCCCGCTCCTCGTGCGGAACGTTCGCCGGTCCTCTGCACCACGCAATACCTTGCGTGATGGACCGCCGAGGAGGCTTTCTCATTGACACCCGGGAGAGCATTCGGTACGCTTCCCCTGTGAGATGCTTTCGGAAGTGGGGGACCGGATGAGCAAAGTGAAGAAAATCGAGAGCCAGATTCGAGAGCTTTCCTCCGAAGAGCTCGCAGCATTTCGGCAGTGGTTCGCCGACTTCGACGCTGAGGCATGGGACCGTCAGTTCGAAGCGGATGTCAAGGCTGGGAAGCTGGATGGGTTGGCCGCGCGGGCGCTCCAGGACCACGCGGATGGACGATCCAAGCAACTGTGAACCATCACGCCTCTCCCGCCTTCTGGCCCTGCTACCGCGCTCTGCCTGATTCGATTCAAGCGCTCGCCGACAAAACATTCGCCCGCTTAAAGGCCGACCCGCGGCATCCGTCTCTCCATTTCAAGAAAGTAGGTACGTTCTGGTCGGCGCGGGTGGGCATGCACCACCGCGCGATCGGCGTGCAGGTAGCCGAATACGACAACTTGGTGGGCTGAGCTACGGGATGCAGGCTAGAGGGAACCTGGCCGTGCGCCGGTTCAAGCTGATCCTCGAGTACGAGGGGACGGCCTATCACGGCTGGCAGGTCCAGCCCGGCCTTCCGACGATCCAGGGGATCCTCCAGGAGGCGCTGGCTCGCCTCGCGGGGACCCCCGTGCAGGTGACCGGGGCGGGGCGGACGGATGCGGGCGTTCACGCGCTCGGGCAGGTGGCCAGCTTTGCCGCCGATCTGACCCTGGATCCCTTGACCCTGCGCAGGGCGCTCAACGCCAACCTGCCTCCGGACATCGTGGCCTGTCGGGTCGAGGAGGCGCCGCCAGAGTTCGATGCGCGCCGCTCGGCCCGCTCCAAGACATACCGCTACACGCTCCTGCGTCGCGACTACCCCTCGGCCTGGCTGGCCCGCCACAGCCTGCACGTCCCCTTGTCCCTGGACGCCGAGGCGATGGCCGAGGCGGCCCGGGCGGTGATCGGCACGCACGACTTTTCGGCGTTTCGCGCCGGGACCTGCACGGCGCGGACGCCCGTGCGGACGGTTCTGGATGCCTCGTGGCGAACCGCGGGCGATCTCTGGCACTTCGAGATCACGGGGAATGGCTTCCTCCAGCACATGGTGCGGATCCTGGTCGGCACCTTCCTGGAGGTCGGTCGGGGCAAGCGCGCGCCCGCGGAGGTCGCGGAGATCCTGGCCTCGCGCGAGCGGCGGCGCGCCGGGAAGACGGTCCCCCCGCAGGGATTGTGCCTGGTCCAGGTTCACTACTGATCCCGCGGCGCGGCAAGTGGTTTCGGCCTCGCCGGCGCGGCGCGCCCTTGCCAAGGCGCATGTCTCGTGCTACATAAAGCCGGTTGACGACCGGAGGATGGCATGGCACGCGGCTACGACTTCGCGCGCATCGAGCGGAAATGGCAGCAGGTCTGGGACACCCAGGACGCCTTTGCCGTCAGGGAGGACGGGACGCGCCCGAAGTACTACTGCCTCGAGATGTATCCGTACCCCTCGGGCAAGATCCACATGGGGCACGTGCGCAACTACTCCATCGGCGACGTGGCGGCCCGGTACCTCGGCATGCGGGGCTACAACGTCCTGCACCCCATGGGCTGGGACGCCTTCGGCTTCCCGGCGGAGAATGCGGCCTTCGAGCACGGCGTGCATCCCGCCAAGTGGACCAGCGACAACATCGCCTACATGAAGTCGCAGCTCCGCCGCATGGGCTTCTCCTACGACTGGGCCCGCGAGGTCACCAGTTGCGATCCCGCCTACTACCGCTGGAACCAGTGGTTCTTCCTGAAGATGCTGGAGCGCGGCCTGGCCTACCGGGGACGCGCCCCGGTGAACTGGTGCGAGCGGTGCCAGTCGGTCTTGAGCAACGAGCAAGCCGAGGGGGGCGTCTGCTGGCGGCACACCGACACGCCGGTGATCCAGAAGGAGCTGGAGCAGTGGTTCCTCAAGATCACCGCCTACGTGGAGGAGCTGCTGGGCGACCTCGACACCCTGTCCGGCTGGCCCGAGCGCGTGCGGGTGATGCAGCGCAACTGGATCGGGAAGAGCGTGGGGGCCGAGGTCGAGTTCGCCCTGGCGGAGGGGGGAAGCCTCCGCATCTTCACCACGCGGCCCGACACCCTGTTCGGCGCGACCTTCATGGTGCTGGCGCCCGAGCATCCGCTGGCGCTGTCTCTCTCGGCCGGCACCTCGCAGGAGGCGGTCGTGGGGGCCGTTGTCGCGCGGATGCGGCGCGCGGACAAGATCGTGCGGACCGATGCCGCGACCGAGAAGGAGGGCGTGTTCACGGGCGCCTATGCCGTCAACCCCATGACGCGGGAGCGGATCCCCATCTGGGTGGCCAACTTCGTCCTCATGGAATATGGGACGGGGGCGATCATGGCGGTGCCGGCCCACGACCAGCGGGACTTCGACTTCGCCCGCAAGTACGGCCTGCCCATCCGGGTCGTGATCCGGCCCTCGGGGGAGACCCTGGCCAGCGAGACGCTGGAGGCCGCCTACGAGGGCGAGGGGACCATGGTCCAGTCCGGCGCCTTCAACGGCATGGAGAGTGAGGAGGGCAAGCTGGCGGTCTGCCAGTTCCTGGAGGAGCAGGGGATCGGGAAGCGGGCGGTGAACTACCGGATCCGCGATTGGCTGATCTCGCGCCAGCGCTACTGGGGGACGCCCATCCCCGTCATCTACTGCGACGCCTGTGGCAGCGTGCCCGTGCCCGAATCCGACCTCCCCGTGATCCTACCGCCCGACGTGGAGATCACGCTGACGGGAGGCTCACCCCTGGCGCGGGTGGACGCCTTCGTGCGTACCACGTGTCCCACCTGCCGGCGTCCGGCGCGGCGCGAGACCGACACCATGGACACCTTCGTGGACTCGTCCTGGTACTTCCTCCGCTTCGCCAGTCCTCAGGAGACGTCGCGCCCCCTGGATCCGGCCAGGGTGCGGTACTGGCTGCCGGTGGACCAGTATATCGGCGGGATCGAGCACGCGGTCCTGCATCTGCTCTATGCGCGCTTCTTCACCAAGGTGTGCCGCGATCTCGGCCTCACCGCCATCAGCGAGCCCTTCACCAACCTGCTGACCCAGGGGATGGTCTGCAAGGAGAGCTATCGGTGCCCCGAGCACGGCTACCGCCTGCCCGCCGAAGTGGACAAACAGGGACGCTGCACCGCGTGCCAGCGCCCGGTGGAGATCGGCCGGACCGAGAAGATGTCGAAGTCCAAGCGAAACGTGGTGGACCCCGACGATCTCCTGGAGCGGTACGGAGCCGACACCATCCGGCTCTTCTCGCTGTTCGCGGCACCCCCGGAGAAGGACCTGGAGTGGTCGGACGAGGGGGTGCAGGGATCGTTCCGATTCCTGACCCGCATCTTCAGGTTGGTGGAGGATCGGGCGGCGCGGATTCGGGCCGCCCGGGATCTGGCCTGGGGCGGCGACCCTCAGGGGGAGGAGGTCCGGACCCTCCGGCGCGTGACCCATCAGACCATCGCGAAGGTCACCCGCGACCTCGAGGATGCGTTCCATTTCAATACGGCGCTGGCGGCCCTGATGGAGCTGCAGAACGCCCTGACCCGGTTCCAGGACGACCTGCCCGCCGACCCGCCGGGGCCGACCGGACTCGCGCCGGCCGCGAAGGACTGGATCCTGGCGTTCGGCGAGGGTGTGGCTGCGCTGCTCACGATGCTGGCCCCGTTCGCGCCGCACCTGGCGGAGGAACTCTGGGAGACGCTGGGTCACGGGGGGAGCATCTTCCGCCAGCCCTGGCCCGTGGCGGACGCGGTCTTGGCCCAGGCGGACGCGGTCGAGGTGGTCGTCCAGGTGAACGGCAAGGTCCGGAGCCGACAGCTGGTCCCCCGGGGGACGGCCGAGGAGCGGCTCAAGACGCTGGCGCTGGATGATCCGCGCGTTCAAGCGTGGACGGCCGGCAAGGCCGTCCGGAAGGTCGTCGTGATCCCGGACAAGCTCGTGAACATCGTCGTCTCATCCTGACGAAGCCTGCACCGTGACTCGCCGGTCGGACGCACGCCGTCGAACGCCCCGGATACTCGTCTGCCTTCTCCTGCTGGCCGCCGGCTGCGGCTACCAGCCGCAGGGGATGGGCGGCTTGCCGCGGGGGATCCAGCGTATCCACCTTGTTCCCCTCAGCAATCAGACGTTCCGGCCCGGCCTCCAGGGCCTCGTCGGCGCCGCCATCCTGCGACACCTCCAGCAGGATGGCCGGGTCCGCATGGCCTCGGAGGAAGCTGCCGATGCGGTGATGGGGGGCGCCCTGACCGCCTACGAGAACCTCCCCATCGCCTTCGACACCAGTGACGTCGGCCGCCGCTTCCGCGTCCGTATCATTTTCGCGATGCAGTTGACGAAGCGGGGCGGGGAGAAGGTGCTCTTGAAGGAAGAGATCGCCGGGGAGGCCTTTTACACGACCGGGGGTGACGTCGTGGGCACCCGCTCGGCCGAGGAAGAGGCGACGCAGCGCGCCGCGCAGGACCTCGCGGCGCGGGTCGTGACGCGGCTCATGGATGGACTGTGAGCGCGGCTCAGGAACCTGCCGGCTTGGCCAGGCGGTTGAGGTGCCGCATGAGGCGGGACTTCTGCCGGGCGGCGGCGTTCTTGTGCAGGACCTTCTTGCTCACGGCGCGGTCGATGACCGGTGTGGCGGCTGCCATGGCCTGCGCCGCGGCCTGTCCCTGATTCTCTGCCAGGGCGACCCGGACCCGCTTGAGATTGGAGCGGAGCCTGCCCTTGGCGGCCCGATTGTGTTCGCTCCGTCGCGCGGTGCGGCGCAAGTCCTTGATGGACGATGTGATGACCGGCATGAACACGACTCCTTTGCGCAATGGCCCCGAAGGAAAAACCGTCCAGGGGCCCATCTCCTGGGCCGGACGGCGCCCTTCTTGTAGAAGAGTGGGGCGGGGATGTCAAGGGATTTCTCCCGGCCGCGCGAAACGTGAAGCGTAAGACGTGAATCTCCGAGAGCGTCCGCCCTCACGTTTCACTCTTTACGTTTCACGGTGGCCCCTCATCCGCCTCGCACCGAGACACCCATGACCACCCACGCGGGCCACGTGCGGCAGATCGCCTCGGCCGCCAGCATCGTCAGCATCGCCACGCTCGTGAGCCGCGTCCTCGGGTTCGTCCGGGACATGGCCATCGCCTGGCTCTTCGGCGCGGGCATGATGGCCGATGCCTTCTTCCTGGCCTTCCGGATCCCCAGCACCCTTCGCGAACTCTTGGGGGAGGGGGCCCTGTCGGCCGCCTTCATCCCCACCTTTACTCGGACCGCGACCCGGGAGGGTCGAGAGGCGGCCTGGGACCTGGTCTCGGTGGTGATGGGCACGCTGGTCGTGGTCCTGGCGGGCGTGATGCTCCTGGGCGTCGTTTTCGCGCCGGAGATCGTTGGCGTCTTGGCGTGGGGGCCGGGTTTCGCAAACATTCCAGGAAAGGTCCCCCTCACGATCCAGCTCCTCCGGGTTATGTTCCCGTACATTTTCCTGGTTGGCCTGGCCGCCCTCTTCATGGCGGTCCTGAACTCCCTGGGTCACTTCCTGACACCGGCCCTCTCCCCGGCCGTGCTGAACATCGCCATGATCTCCGCGGCCCTGCTGATCGCGCCGCACTCCAGCAATCCGGCCCTGCCCCTGGGCATTGCGGTCGTGGTGGGCGGTGTGGGACAACTCTTCATTCAGGTGCCCGCGGCCGTGGCCCGGGGATGGCGCGCACGCCTCCGCGTGGCGCCTCTCGATCCCCGGGTGCGGGAGGTCGCTCGTCTGATGGCGCCCGGGGTTCTGGGATTGTCGATCACGCAGATCAACGTCTTTGTGGGGCTGTCGTTGGCCTCTTTTCTTGCCCAGGGGAGCGTGGCGGCCCTCACCTATGCGCTACGCCTGGTGCAATTTCCCATCGGGGTGATTGCGGTACCCATCGGCACGGGCGCCCTGCCGGTCATGGCGGCTTCCATCGCCAAGGATGCGGTGGGAGAGATGAAGGGCGCCCTCCAGGGGAGCTTGCGCCTGGCGCTCTTTCTCACCTTGCCGGCGATGGTGGGCCTCATGCTCTTTCGACTGCCGATCCTGCACGTGCTTTTCGAACGGGGCGCGTTCACCAGGCCGGTGACCGTCCTCACGGCACAGATCCTGCTGGCCTACAGCCTGGGGCTGGTGTTCTACGTCAGCAACCGGATCCTGGCCCCGGCCTTCTATGCGATGCACGATACCTGGACGCCGGTGAAGATGGGGATGGTGGCGGTCGGGGTGAACATCGTGGCGAGCATCATCCTCATGGGCCCCCTGGGGGCCGCAGGCCTCGCCCTGGCGACAGCGGTGTCGTCGCTGAGCAACTTCCTCCTGCTGTTCACGGTCCTGCGTCGCCGGATCGGTCTGCTGGGGATGAGACGGCTGGCGTTCCCGGCGACGAAGATCTGCCTGGCCTGCGTCCCCATGGCCGCATGGGGAGTTGTGTCACAAAGCTGGTGGGGTGTCCTGGCAGTCCCTGGGACGGCCGCGAAGGCGGCTCTCTTGTGCGGGGAGGTGGGGGTTGCAGTGGCCCTGTTCGCCGTCACCGCTGCGGCCTTGCGCTGTGAAGAGTTCGGGTGGGCCCTGGAGCTGCTGCGACGGCGGCGATCGCGAGAGCAAGAGTGACTCGCGGCCTTTCGGGGAGATTCGCCAGGGGCCTCCCGCGGCGTGGCACAGCGGGCTGCGGTAAGTGCGTCCTTCGGCTGAACTTCTCTGTGTAACCCCGCGTCATTCCCACCTTCCAGAGACACCGGAGACACTTTTTGGTTGACGGAGCCTGCACCTTGTGGTATCAAGCAACGCCTACAACCCGCCCCTAGGTCCTACCAGCTGGACGGCCGGGCGGGATCCATTCCACAATGGCCGGCACGAGCGATCCTCGCGCCCGGCGGGAGGGGCAGCGCCATGCGACTCACCGGTTCCGAGATCTTTATGAAATGTCTTCAGGCCGAGGGGGTGCACACCGTCTTCGGGCATCCGGGCGGCGTGATCCTCCACGGTTATGACGTGTTGCTGGATTATCCCATCCGGCACATCCTGGTCCGGCACGAACAGGTCGCCATTCACGCCGTCGAGGGGTTCTACAAGGCCAGCGGGAAAACCGGGACGGCCATCGTCACCTCGGGCCCGGGGGCGACCAACACGATCACCGGCCTGACGGATGCCCTGATAGATTCCATGGCCATCGTGGTGTTCACGGGGCAGGTGCCCACGGCCGTGATGGGCTGTGACGCCTTCCAGGAAGCGGACGTGGTCGGGACCACGCGGACCTGCACCAAGCACAACTTCCTGGCGCTGAAGACCGAGGAGCTTCCCCGGACCATCAAGGAGGCCTACTACATCGCCAGGAGCGGCCGGCCCGGGCCGGTCCTGGTGGATCTGCCCAAGGACGTCCTCATGGGTCGGGCCGAGTTCAAGGAGTATCCCGACGGGGTGGACATTCGGGGCTACAAGCCGTCGGTGAACGGCCACCTGGGACAGATCCGGAAAGCGGCCGAGCTGATCGCCTCCGCCAGGCGACCCGTGATCTACGGGGGCGGAGGGATCATCCACGCCGACGCGTCGGCCGAGTTCACCGAGCTGGTCAACATCACCCAGATTCCCACGACGCTCACCCTCATGGGGCTGGGGGCCCTGGACACCTCGCATCCCCTGTGGCTGGGCATGCTGGGGATGCACGGGACCTACACGGCGAACATGTGCATGGCCAACACGGACCTCATCATCGCCATCGGCCCCCGCTTCGATGACCGGGTGACCGGGAAGCTGTCCGAGTTCGGCAAGAACGCCAGGATCATCCACGTGGACATCGACCCCACCTCCATCCGGAAGAACGTCCACGTGGACGTGCCCATCGTGGGGGATGTGAAGCGGGTCCTGACCCAACTGAACGCCGAGCTCACGAAGGTCAAGCGCGACTGGCGCACGGAATTCGAGGAGTGGTACGGCCAGATCGCCGAGTGGCAGCGCGCGCACCCGCTGACCTATCACCAGCATCCCGAGGGACGCATCAAGCCCCAATACGCCATCGACCAGATCTACCGGCTGACGGAGGAGCACGACCCCATCATCTCCACCGGGGTGGGCCAGCACCAGATGTGGGCCGCCCAGTACTACCGGGCCCGCCACCCGCGCCGCTGGATCACCTCCGGCGGTCTCGGGACGATGGGCTTTGGACTCCCCGCGGCCCTGGGCGCGCAGGCGGCGTTCCCGGAGAAGCTGGTCCTCGACATCGACGGCGACGGCAGCTTCCAGATGACCATGCAGGACCTCATCACCTGCGTGCAGTACAATCTCCCGGTCAAGATCTTCATCATCAACAACAAGTACCTGGGGATGGTCCGGCAGTGGCAGCAGCTGTTCTACGGCAAGCGCTACTCGCAGGTGGACCTGGAGGTCCAGCCGGATTTCGTGAGATTGGCGGAGGCCTTCGGCGCCGCAGGGCTGCGGGCAGAGCGGGAGGGGGACGTCAAGCCCGTCGTCGAGAAGGCCGTCAGCACGCCGGGCCCGGTGGTGGTGGATATCGTGTGCGACCGGGAGGAGAACTGCTTCCCCATAATCCCGGCCGGCGGCGCCCTCAAGGACATCATCGAGGCCGGGGATCCGATCCCCGAGAAGCTGTTCCAGGGGTGGCGATGACCGATCCCAAGCATTATCGCAAGCACACGTTGTCCCTCCTGGTGGAGAACCACCAGGGGGTCCTGGCCAAGATCTCCGCCCTGATCGCGGCCAAGGCGTACAACATCGACAGCCTGTCCGTGGCGGAGACGCTGGACCCCACGGTGTCCCGGATGACGATGTCGGTCCGCGGGGACGAGTGGGTAATGGAGCAGATGGTCAAGCAGTTCCACCGGATCATCGATGTGATCAAGGTCGTGGACCTGACCGACGAGCCGCACGTGAACCGCGAGATGGTCTTCATCCGGGTCAACGCCGAGCCCGCCAACCGGGCCGAGATCCTGCGCATCACGGAGATCTTCCGCGGCCGGATCGTGGACGTCACGCCCACAACTTACACCCTGGAGGTCACGGGGGAGGAAGGCAAGATCCAGGCGGTGCTGGAGCTCCTCCAACCCTTCGGCATTCAGGAGATCGTGCGCAGTGGCACGCTGGCCATCGCCCGGGGGAGCAAGACCGTCTCAAGACGGGAGGAGAGCAGGCTTCGAGTGGCCAGCCGGAAGCAGGCGGTCGCAGAGTGAAACCAGGCGGGCCGTCCGAGCTTCCTCGCCATGCGGCGGAAGGACGCCGATCACCCCATCGAGGTCGTTGGGAAGGAACTCCGCGGGATGATGAGCTGGCTGAAGGGGCGCCGGTAGCCGGCAACCGACGTCGGGAATCGGGAGGGCCTCCACTGAGCGCGCAGCGCGGTGCCGCCACGACGTGGTTTCGGGGACGAAGGGTGGATCAGTCGGCCCCGGGGAGGATTCGCCTCGGGGCGGTGCTGTTGATCCTGGCGGCGGCGGCGGGAGTCTATCTGGTCAGCAAGTTCGTCCCGCCCTACTGGACCTACCTCGGCATGCTGGACCCGATGAAGGAAGCGGCCATGGCTATGGTCTCGGGGCCCAGCGCCAACGAGGCCTTGGTGCGGGCCGACCTCATCCGTCGGGCCAAGGCGCAGGGCCTTGCCCTTGAAGACGATAACATCGACATCATCCAGGACGGGATCATGCTGGTGGTTCGGGTCACATGGGTGACACCCGTGGAACTCCCCCGGTATCGCTACGACCTCCGCTTTCAGATCGAGGAGCGCGTCCCGCTGCGTTGACCATCACGGCAGGAGCCCTTGCCATCCCGCACGCATCGCTGCTCATCATCGCCGGCCCGACGGCCGTGGGGAAGTCGGCCCTCGGGTTGGCTGTGGCTCGGCGCCTTCCCGGCGAAATCATCGTCGCCGATTCCATGCAG
>Ga0315280_10004069_pt1 | contig 21881 bp, 19 predicted proteins | sample YL17G06_40_MG_FD_203697 | JGI IMG/M metagenome (GOLD analysis project Ga0315280, IMG submission 203697) | Sediment microbial communities from Yellowstone Lake, YNP, Wyoming, USA - YL17G06_40 | ecosystem: Environmental > Aquatic > Freshwater > Lake > Sediment | place: USA: Wyoming | collected...
TAGCGTGAATTAAGTTGTGTTTCTAAAGATGCTGCCTGGGGTATCTGTTCCTCTCCAATATTGACCACTATTAGTAGCGGCTTGGCGGTGAGGAACTGGTAGTTGGCGATGGTCTTAACTTCGTCACCACTTAGCCTTAATTCGCGGATTGGCACCTCTTTTTCCAATTCAGTCCTGAGCCTGGTTAGCAGTTCTTGCTCGCGGAGGAAGCCCGCTCGCTCGGTTGGCTTAGCCCCTTTTAGGGATTCCTCTGTCCTTTCCAGCCTTCGGCTAATAATGCCTGAGTCATAGACGGCAAGCTCCAGATTGTTAGTGACAATATCCCTATCTACATCTATGCTACCTTCAATATGGGGGACGCTGTCATCGGTAAAGGCTCGGGCGACATTGATTAGGGCATCGGCATTACCGACCTGACTCAGGATTTGGCTGCCAGTAGCCTTGACTGAAGCACCTATGTCAATATAGCTTACCTCAGCTGGCACCACCTTCTTGGGGTGGAGCATATCGGCTAGAACCTTTAGGCGTGGCTCGGGGACCTTAGCTATGCCGATATGTGGGGTGGGACTTTTGGTATCAGCTTTACCTTTAGTTAAGGCGTTGAAGATGGTGGTCCTGCCGCTCTTCGCCAGCCCAATGATGCCAATATTAATACTCATCATTTAGTCCCGAGCTTGGTTATCAGGCAAGGCTATTATCTCGTTGCATTTATTTTAACTCTTAGTGTAATCATACTTCAATATTTTTACTTCAAACCAGTTTTGTGGTAAACTTTAAAGTTGTTGTGCCCAAAATCATACCGCACTAAAGTAGTAAAGAGCGAATGAATCCCAAAGTTGAACCCAAACCTATCATTGGCCTGCGTTCATTACCGAGGCGACAAATAATCATTACCCTGGCCGGGGTACTTCTGTCTATGTTCTTGAGTTCGCTGGACCAGACGATTGTTGGTACGGCTATGCCGCGTATTATTGCTGACCTCGGTGGATTTGCCCACTATACCTGGCTGGCTACAGCTTATATGGTGGCTTCAACCATTGTGTTGCCGATTACTGGTAAGCTCACGGACATGTACGGTCGCAAGCACTTTTATACTGCCGGAATTGTGATTTTCGTCCTTGGCTCTTTGCTGTGTGGGCTAAGCCAGACTATGACCCAGCTTATCATCTTTCGCGGCTTTCAAGGTATTGGTGGCGGCATCATAATGGCCGGTTCTTTCACTGTCATTGGCGACCTTTTTCCACCTGCTGAGCGTGGGAAATATGTGGGTCTGGTAACCGCAGTCTTTGGCGTGTCATCTGTGATTGGCCCAACTTTGGGTGGATTCATAACTGATAGCTTTTCCTGGCACTGGATATTTTACATAAATATTCCCCTTGGTATTATTACTATCATTCTATTCGTTTTCTTCTTCCCCCACTTCCGGCTGGACAATTTAAGGCATAAGATTGATTATGCCGGTATAACCGCACTGGTACTTGCCGTAGTACCACTAATGCTAGCTCTATCCTGGGGTGGGACTGAATATCCCTGGGTGTCAGCCCCGGTCATCAGCATGTTTGTCTTATCAGCGGCAGCTGCCATAGCTTTCCCGATAGTCGAAGGTAAAAGTGAGGAACCTATCGTACCTCTCTGGGTTTTCAAAAATCCAGTTGTAGCGGTATCAATTGTGGTTACCTTTCTCTCCGGTATTAGCATGTTCGGCAGTATCATTTTTATTCCCCTCTTCTTTCAAGGGGTTCTGGGGCTATCGGCTACTACCAGCGGCAGTTTTTTGACGCCCATGATGCTTAGCCAGATATTCGCAAGTTTTATCTCCGGGCAGTTGCTGGCACGTGCCGGCGGACATTACCGTCTTCAGGGTCTCTTTGGTCTCGCCATCATGGCTTTAGGGTTGGCGCTTCTTTCCAGGATGACTCCTGAGACAAGCTATGCACATGCTGTGGTAAACATTGCCCTCGTCGGCTTTGGACTGGGCATCACCATGCCGCTTTATACTATTGCGGTTCAGAATGCCGTCCCGTACAACCTTCTCGGGGCAGCCACTTCGGCTGTTCCATTTTTCCGTTCTATCGGTGGTAGCGTTGGGTTGGCAATCTTCGGCTCGGTAATGACTAACCGCTTCGCTTCAGAGTTCGTTACTAAACTCCCTGAGGCAATTAAGGCACTTATACCACCAGAGCTATTATCTTCAGTAACACACAATGCTCAGCTGCTGGTGAGCCCCCAAATGCAGGCTCAGTTTAAGATTATGTTCAACCAGTTCGGGGAACAGGGTGCGGCTCTTTATGCCCAGGCACTTCAGGCACTGCGTGAAGCGCTTAATTCTGGTCTGACCGAGGTTTTTCTGGTAGCCTTTGTTGTGACTTTTCTTGCCTTCATCGTTAACCTGTTCCTCAAAGAAGTTCCACTCCGTAAGCAACATATGCTTGATGAGTCTGGAGATGACCAGAAAAGCCAATAAATAGCCAGAGATTATTTATCCTTCCCTGTGGTAAAATAGGGAGACCTATAAATAGCGAAGGCGGACCTTGCTGTATATATTGATTGGTGAAGACGATTTTTCCCTAACCAGGTCGCTTGGGGAGATAAAGCAGGGTTTAGGTGACCAGTCCCTCTTGGCGGCTAATACCACTATCCTTGATGGTCAGCAGGTTACTGTTGACCAATTGAGGGCTGTCTACGGGACAGTGCCATTTCTGGCGGAGAAGCGCTTGGTCATTGTCCAGGGGTTACTGGGGCGTTTTGAAGCCGGGGGCAAACCCCGCCGGCGGAAGAAGGTAGCCCCGGTAGCGGAAAAGGAACCGGAATATAAGTCATTTGCTGATTGTCTGAGTAAGATTCCTGATGGCACGGTTCTGGTTCTGGTAGATGGCAGGATAAAAGGCAGTAACCCCCTGTTTAAGCAGCTTTCACCCCGGGCAGAGGTAAGGTCCTTTCCCATACTTAAAGAGGATAGGCTACGTCAGTGGATTAAGCGGGGGGTGGCAGGTCAAGGTGCCAGCATTTCCCCCGAGGCGGTGGATTTGCTAGCTAAACTTGTCGGGGGCAATCTATGGATTATGACCAATGAAATAACTAAGCTAGCCTTATTTACCTCAGGTCGCCGTATCGAGGTAGAGGATATTAAAGCGCTCGTTAGCCTGGCGCAGGAGGCTAGTGTCTTTGCTATGGTTGATGCTATCCTTGACTTTAAGGTTGGGGTGGCAGAACAGTTACTGGGGCAATTACTGGAGAGAGGAGCCTCTCCTGCCTATCTTCTGGTTATGCTGGCACGACAGGTTCGGATGATTGTTCAGGCCAGGGAGCTAAGGCGTCAACGTAAACCTGAGGTAGCGATTCAGGACAAGCTGGGTCTGACCTCAGAATTTGCCTTGCGTAAAACATTAGACCAGGCTCAGAGGTATCCCCTGGAGCGGCTCAGGGAGGTATATAATAAACTTTTAGAAACTGACCTGGCAATTAAGACCGGAAAATATGACGGAGAGCTGGCTCTCAATCTGCTTATTGCCGAGCTTTGCCAGCAGCGCCAGATAGCTCGTTGACAGCCAGTAGGGGTTAAACTAAAATCGTAGATAATTATGACCAGTGACGAAGTTCGAGCGGCGTTTTTGAGCTTCTTTGAGGAGAAGGGTCATAAGGTTATTCCCAGCTCCTCTTTGATACCCCGCGGCGACCCAACCCTGCTCCTTACCAGTGCCGGCATGGTGCAGTTCAAGCCCTACTTCATGGGGGAGGCAGTGCCACCCAGCCCCCGTCTAGCCTCATGCCAGAAGTGCTTTCGCACTACTGATATTACCTCGGTAGGTGACCCCACCCACCTCACCTTTTTTGAGATGCTGGGCAACTTTAGCGTTGGCGATTACTTCAAGCGTGAGGCGATTAACTGGGCCTGGGAGTTTGTTACTCAAAGGTTAGGGCTTTCCCCCGAGCGATTGTGGGTAACTATCTTCCTTGACGATGATGAGTCCTTCGGTTATTGGCGGGAGGCAGGTGTCCCTGAAAAGAGGATTTTGAGGTTTGGCGAAAAGGATAACTTCTGGGGACCAGCCGGCGATTCCGGACCCTGCGGACCATGCAGTGAGATCCACTATGACTTTGGGGAAGAAGTCGGCTGCGGTAAGCCGTCCTGTGCTCCAAATTGCGGCTGCGCTCGCTTCTCTGAGATATGGAACCTGGTATTCACCCAGTATAACCAAGATAAGGATGGGCACCGCACTCAACTTTCAAAGCCTAATATTGATACCGGCATGGGTCTGGAGAGGACGGCGGCAGTGGTCCAGGGCAAGACTTCGGTCTATGAAACTGACCTTTTTGTTCCTTTACTTAAGCGCATATCCAAGCTGGCGGGAAAGAAATATGCCTCCGATAATGCTCTGCGAGTTATCGCTGAGCATAGCCGGGGGATTACCTTCCTTATTGCTGATGGGGTAATCCCGAGTAACGAGGGACAAGGCTATGTGCTGCGGCGGGTGTTACGGCGGACTGCCCTCTTTGGCCGGAGGTTGGGGCTAAATGAGCCATTTATTGGTGAATTAGCCAAGGTTACTATTGAGCAGATGGGGCATGTTTACCCTGAGCTGGGGCAAAGGCAGGACTTTATTCTGCAGGTGACTGAGAATGAGGAAGCCAGATTCGGTGAGACGCTTAGCACCGGTCTGGAGCTGCTGGATGGGATTATAGAAAAGGCAGCGGGCAGGGAGAACAAAATCTCGGGCAAGGACGTATTCAAGCTCTATGATACCTATGGCTTTCCCGTAGAGCTAACACAAGAGATTGCCACTGACCGTGGCTTTTCTATAGACTTGGAAGGTTTTGAAAAGGAGATGGAGAGACAGCGGGAGAAAGCCCGGGCTGGCCGCTCTGTTGTTATTACGCCTCCACCTGCTACCTTAGTTATCTCTACCTACGCACCAAACGTATTTGTTGGCTATGATACTCTCACCAATAAATCCAAGATTCTTGACCTTTGGATTGATAATAAGTCCCTGAAGACAATAAAGCAGGGGCAGGAGGCGAGCGTTATATTAGAATCCACCCCGTTTTATGGCGAGATGGGTGGGCAGGTGGGGGATAGTGGCGAGATACGCGGTAAATCCGCTCGCTTTTTGGTCACCAATGCTGTTCGGATTCCGCCAGACGTAATTGTTCATCAGGGTAAGGTTGCTGAAGGTAGTCTAACTGTTGGTGATGAGGTTGAGGCTATAGTAGATGCCGAGAGGCGGCTTGATATTGCCCGCAACCACACCGCCACCCATTTGCTCCAGTCGGCGCTGAGGCAGGTATTGGGTGAGCATGTTCAGCAAAGGGGCTCGCTGGTCGCCCCGGACCGACTTAGATTTGACTTCTCTCACCTGAAAGCGCTGAGCAGAGAGGAAATACAGAAAGTAAACCAGATGGTCAATGATATGGTCCGTCGTAACCTTAGGGTATATGCTGAGGATATGCCCTACAAGAAGGCGATAGACGAGGGGGCTATCGCTCTCTTTGATGAGAAGTATGGAGATAAAGTCCGCGTAGTAAAGATTGGTGAACCAAGAGTCAGCGCCGAGCTCTGCGGCGGCACCCATGTCGCTTTCACCGGGGAGATAGGACTTTTTTACATTATCAGTGAAGGTAGCATTGGCGCTGGACTAAGGCGCATTGAGGCTGTTACCGGCAGGGGGGCAGATAGGTATTTTGCTGAGCGCCTTTCGGATTTACAGCAGGAGCTGTCTAGCACTGCTAGTGAGCTAGAAATGGAGCAAAAGCGAACTCTAGCTATTGAGAAAGAGCTGGCGAAGAAAACAGCCGAGTCTTTACTAACTCAGGCTGAGGTGGTTAAGGGGGTAACGGTGCTGGTCGCCAGGGTGCCCTCTTCTCGGCTGGAGATTTTGCGAGAGATGAGTGACCTGCTCAGGGAGAAATTGAAGAGCGCCGTGGTGGTTCTGGGCACGGTCTATGAAGAAAAGCCTGCCTTTCTGGCCGCGGTAACCCCTGACTTGGTGGCTAAGGGCTACAACGCCGGCGAGATAGTTAAGCAGGTGGCTAAGGTTACCGGTGGTGGTGGAGGAGGAAAGCCAAGTCTGGCTCAGGCGGGGGGTAAGGATAAAGGGAAATTAGGCGAGGCTCTCAAGCTGGTGAAAAGCTTAATATAATGCGTAGCCTGGGACTTGATATCGGGGACAAGAGGATTGGGGTAGCTTTAAGCGACCCTGAGGGTATACTAGCCAGCCCCTTTACTATTATCAACCGCAGGGATGAGAGCCAGGACATAGAGGCTATTATTGATATCGTCAGACACCAGCAGGTTGGGCAAGTCATTGTTGGTCTACCACGCTCTATGGATGGCAGCCTGAGCAGGCAGGCGGAGAAGGTAAAAGCATTTACCCAGAAGTTATGTGAACAGACCCAGGTTCCTGTTGAGTACAGAGATGAGCGCTTGACTACGGTAATGGCAGAACGCCTGAGGCGGGCGGTTAAGAGCAAAAAGACCAAGAAAAAAGCCAGGAATGATGCTCAAGCTGCAGCTCTTATCTTACAGGGTTATCTTGATGAGGGGCGTGAGCTAGGGTTGCCATAGATGGACTTTAATCTTAGTGAACAAGAGAAGATGCTGCAAAAGGCGGCAGGGGATTTTGCCACTGAGTTGGTCAAGCCCAGAGCCGCTGAGATTGACTCAAGCGGCGAGTTCCCCCTTGACTTGGTCAAGGAAATGGCTAAGCGGGGATACTATGGTTTGCCCTATCCGTTAAGATACGAGGGTGGTGAAGCCGGCTATCTAAGCTATGCCCTTGCCCTGGAGCAAATTTGCCAGGCATCAATGACCGTTGGTGCCATTATGGCAATAAATACCGTCCCCGAGGAGGCAATATTTCGCTTTGGTAGTGAGGGGCAGAAAAAAACCTTGCTTGCCCCCCTGGCTCAAGGTAAGCTAGTCGGCAGTATCGCCTTTACCGAGGCTGAGACTGGCTCAGACCCGCAGCTAGTTACTACCATTGCCCGGAAAAGCGGTAACGGCTATGTAATCACCGGTCAGAAGCAATTTGTTGCCCTTGCCCCGGCGGCTAATCTAGCCCTGGTCTTTACCCGGCGTGAGGGGAAGGGGTTAAACGCCTTTATCATCGATAGCGCCTCTTCCGGGTATAATGTCCGCGAGCGGTGTGAAACCATGGGGCTGAGGGGGTTGGGCACCTCGGTGGTATATCTTGACGAGGTCTATGTACCGGAGCAAAACCTCATTGGGGAGGAAGGGCAGGGCTTTGACATCCTTCTTGAAGCGATAAGCCTGGGGAGGTTGGGGGTGGCTGTAGAAGGGGTAGCGGTGGCTCAGGCAGCACTGGGGCTCTCTTTAGATTATGCCAGGCAGAGAAAAGCCCTAGGTAAACCTATTGCTAAACTGCCCACTATTCAGTGGCACCTGGCGGAGATGGTAAGCCGAATAGAGGCGGCTAGGTGGCTGGTATATCGCACTGCCTTCCTCCGTGACCAGGGGTTGGACATCAAATATGAGTCCTCGGTAGCCAAGCTCTTTGCCTCTCAGATGGCGGTTGAGGTCAGCAGGATGGCGATGCAAATTTGTGGCTCATACGGCACAATGAAGACTATGCCCCTAGAACGGCTATACCGGGATGCAAAGATGACCGAGATATACGTTGGCATCTCGGAGATACAGCGCAACATTATTGCCAACCACTTGATTTAAAAATGACCAGCTTTCGTTTAGTGAAAACTTGTAACGGTGCTCGTGCTGGCGAGTTGCTAACGCCCCATGGTGTGGTGCCGACGCCGGTATTTCTGCCCGTAGCGAGCCAGGGAGTAGTTAAAACCCTGACCCCTGAGGAGGTCAAAGAGCTTGGTATAGAGATGGTGCTGGCTAACACCTATCACCTTTATCTCAGACCGGGCATCGGCGTAATTGAGAGGGTGGGTGGTTTACATAAGTTTATGGGTTGGGAGGGGGCTATCCTCACCGACAGCGGTGGCTATCAGATATTTTCCCTTGCCCGACTGCGGCAGGTAGGCGATGACGGGGTTATATTCCGCTCTCATATTGATGGCAGTGAGCACCATATTACCCCGGAGCTAATTATCCAGTTTCAGGAGAGCCTTGGCGCTGACATTATTATGGCTCTAGACGAGTGCCCGGCTTATGATGACGGCTTTGAAAAGGTGAAGCAGGCAACAGAGAGGACGCATCGCTGGGCGGAGAGATGCCTTAAAGCAAAAAAGCGCCGCGACCAAGCTCTATACGCTATTGTCCAGGGCGGTGTCTTTCCCGAACTCCGGCGCCAGTCGGCGGAATACCTTACCTCTTTAGGATTTCTTGGTTATGCTATTGGTGGCTTGAGCCTTGGTGAACCGAAGAAGGTAACCCTTGCCATGGTTGAGGAGACGGCAGTCTTGCTGCCAGAGGATAAGCCGCGTTATCTGATGGGGGTGGGCTCCCCTGAGGATATTGTTGAGGCGGTAGCTCGGGGGTGTGATATCTTTGATAGCGCCCTGCCCACTCGTGTTGCCAGAAACGGTGCCTTATTTACCTGGGGAGGGAGGCAGAATATTCGTAATGCGGTCTTCAGCCGGATGGAGCAACCTATTGTCGCCGACTGTGATTGCTATACCTGTCGTAATTTCTCTGCCGCTTATCTTCACCACCTGTTTACTTGCGAGGAGCTACTTGCCTATAGACTAGCGACTATTCATAACCTGAGCTTCATAACTAATCTGATGAATAAAATAAGAAGTGCCATTCTAGATGGCACTTTTGTTGCTTTCAAAGATAGCTTTTTAAAAAATTACCAGCCGACTGATGAGCAGATAAGGCTCAGTCAGAAGCAAAGATGGCTGAAATCGAGAAACTTGGTAGTTGATTAAACGCCGGCAAAGTTATTAATCTTGTCAACCCTTATCCCCTTGGAGACAGCCCAGCCAATCCCGGCGTCAATGTTCTTCTCCTCGCCCTCAAGCTCCACTTCTATCCAGCCTCTATCCTCGGCGGCATTAGCCCGGTGGATATTGGTTACTAAGTGGAACTGCTGACCGAGCTTATAGATAATTGGTTCGGAGCTTACCTCGGGTTGAAAGGTGAACATTACTCGTCGTTTTGCCATTTATCCCCCCTTTTCTATATAGACGTTGGGCAGACCTTTACCTCGCCCCACAGTCCCATTTTATCATCCTTAATGATGATTACGCCGGTTACCCCTTCAATCTTCTGGGCAAGTTCAATCCCCAGGGGGATATCACTGAGCTGTGTGATGAGGTTACCTATGGCAGTGGCAGCAGCATCAGCCAGGGTCGCTGATTTGGAGAGGACGATGGCGGCATCGGCCTTACCAAAGCTCAGGGAATGCCCCACTGTTCCTGATGAGGTGCAAATGCCCATCGGCGTCTCTTCCCCTTCGATTTCCAGGGCAATCTTACCAGTTAACGGCGATTTGCCGGCGTAGATTCCTATCAGCCTTTTCTTCAGGCTCTTGAGGTAGATATCACCGCCGTTTTCAATAATAACCTCCGGGGAGAAGGCGAGAAGCTCAGTACCAACAAACTCGGCGATAGCCCCGGCTACTGCCGCCATAGGACCAACCCCAGCCGTCTTTGCCGATTCTGCCATTCGGATTACAATGGCCGGGGCATCATCCTTAATGCTAATGGGCTTAAGGGAGGTGAAGAATGAGGGATGTCGCTCTATATACTGCTCCAGCATGTCACGATATTTCATTACCAGCTTGAGAGCTTTTGGCTCCAGGTTAGTGGTGGCGCGGATATATAAATCTGTCTCCTTTACCACCACCTTAAAAGAGACTAGTTCATTATCCTTAACCCAGTGGCGATAGGTTCTCGGCTCGTACATTAGCTAGAAATGTACCTCCATAGCTCGCGGGGGGCAAGCCTTTATGCATAGCCCACAAGCGACGCATTTTTCATTATGAAAGTTGACCAGCCTGGTTTTTGGGTCAAGCTCAAAGGCGCCGGAGGGGCAGATAGTGACACAGGCACCGCAGTGGGTGCACCTTTCCTCGTTGCGAGTAAAATCCTGGCTCAGCGATTGTATCCTCACCCCCGTCTCAGTCAGATATTTGATACCCTTATCGTACTCTTTCTGCTCCCCGCTCAATTCCAGCACCAGCAACCCTTCCTCGTCCGGGGTAACTTGAGCCTTTAAAATATTAAATTCAAGGTCGTAGTCCTTAGCCAGCCGGCAGACTATGGCCCGCTCCACAATTCGCTTGGGGAAGTGTAGGACTATTCTTTTGGAAACAACCATTTTTGTCTCCTATTCTATCGGGCGTTCCTTGAGCGGCTTAAAGGTTATACCTGATTCTACGCCAGGCAGGGGTGCTACTGGCTCAGTTAGTAAGAATTTGCCGGACTTTATCCACTCCTTTAAGACATTGGCAATCTCTTGAGCCCTTGGATAGCTGGATAGGGAAGCAGTGGGCACCTCTTTGCCTTTAAGCCTTATCTTACCGCTCTTAAGCTCGGCGTAACTTGTTTCACCAAGTATATCCGCTTTCATATTGGGGTAAGCATCAGAATAATCAACAATAGCGGCGAAAATCTCCTCATCGGTTACTGTAGTATAGCTGAGGATTTCCTCCGAGAGTATCGGGATGGGTACGCCAATGCCTACTGTCAGGGTGCAGCCGTAGCCAAGCATGCTGGTTCCCACCAGCCATCTCGGGCTCATTTGCTTCAGGTCACCGATTACCGCCAGCGCCCCGGCGCCTCTTTTTGGCACTCCTTTTTCGGTGCGGGGCACATCTGGATTATGCTGGGTGCCCTGCCAGGCGACAAAGCCAGTTCCACCCCCCAGGAATATCTTGGTGCCGATGCCAATGGTCTGGTAATAGGGGTCATTAAGTAGCGGGGAGAGCTGCCCGGCGGTAGCGTAATTAATATTACCCAGGTTTGCCCTAAGTACACCCATATAGGTATAGATTGTTTTATCTGAGGTATTTGCCGCCACATTATAATTCTGGTAGGCATTCCTGATGTTAAATAGCACTGCCTCATTCAGGTCTTTTATATTAATCCAGGTCTCAAGCCTTTTTCTTGGGTAGCAATCGGTGCCATAGGTAGTTACCACCAGCCTTATGTCCTTGCCGGCGACAAGCTCCTCAATCACATGCCCTCCCCCGTAGTTGAATTCGCCGGGGTGGACTTTATTTCTGGGGTCATCATCGGGAAGGGCAGCGGCGCCGATGAATATATCTGCCGCCGCCAGCGCGGCGTAAGCCGGGACATCATTAAGGTAGGCTCTGCCACCACCGAGCTTGATTCTTGGCTTAGAATGCCCAATATTAAGGTAGGCGCCAGATGAGCACATTGGGCCGAAGGTGCCGGTGGTAACTACATCCACCTCCTGGGCTGCCTTCTTGATGCCCTTCTCTCGGGCAATATCTATTATCTCCTCGGCAGTAACTACTACTGCCTTGCCCTGTTTTATCTTCTCGTTTATCTCTTCAATTGTTTTTGCCATATCCCCAAGATGATAGTATTAAACGACGGGCTTGTCAATTTACCCCCCTCAGGTTGAAGCCTAACCTAGCATCAGCTATAATCGGGGGTAAGTGAGCTGGAGGTAGTCTTGCTTAAAACTCATAGCTGCGGTGGGCTGAGTAAAAAGGATGTTGGCTCCGAGGTAACACTGGCGGGGTGGGTGGACCGCCGCCGGGACCACGGGGGACTGATATTCATTGACCTGCGTGATAGAGAGGGCTTGGTCCAGGTGGTATTTAACCCGGAATTATCCCAGTCATGCCATAAGATAGCCAGCGAGATGCGCAGCGAGTATGTGGTCAGGGTTAGCGGCAAGGTTTCCCCCCGCCCAAAGGGGACGGAGAACCCTAAATTGCCCACCGGTGAGATTGAGGTTATCGCTGATAGTGTTACCATACTTAATCCGTCAAAGACCACGCCGTTTTATATCAATGAAGATATTGAAGTGGAAGAAAACCTCAGGCTCAAGTATCGCTACCTTGACCTGAGACGGGTTCGGATGAAAAAGAACCTCCTCCTTCGCCACCAGGTGGTGAAATTTATGCGTGATTTTTTGTCTGCCCGGGGGTTTATCGAGATAGAGACACCGATTCTGATTAAGAGTACCCCTGAGGGGGCGCGTGATTATCTGGTGCCCAGCCGTGTGCACCCGGGAAAGTTCTATGCCCTTCCCCAGTCGCCCCAGCAACTCAAGCAGCTACTGATGGTCGCCGGTGTGGAGAAGTACTTTCAAATCGCCAAGTGCTTTCGTGATGAGGATACCCGGGCTGACCGCCAGCCTGAGTTCACCCAGCTTGACCTGGAGATGAGCTTTATTGAGGAGGAGGACATCCTTAGCCTGCTGGAGGAGCTGTTCACCTCTATGGTGGAGACGATTAAGCCGGGGATGAGAATGATAAAGCCCTTCCCTCGCCTTACCTACGCCGAGGCAATGGAGCGTTACGGCATGGATAAGCCTGACTTGAGATTTGGTTTAGAGCTTAAGGATTTGACCGACATTGCCGCTCAGTCTAGCTTTGCTGTCTTTCGTTCTGCTATTGACCAGGGGGGTAGGGTGAGGGGGATATGTGCCCCGGGCTGTGGCAATTATAGTCGCCATCAGCTTGATGAACTAAATAAATTTGTGCAGAGCCTCGGCGCTGGAGGCTTGGTAACCATAGCGCTGGGCAGTGGTGGTGGCAAGCTGGATGGTCTAACCATGGAAATGGTGAAGTCGGTTGCCACCAAGTTTCTGACCCTAGACCAGATTAAGCAGATGGGCCGTCGCCTGGGGGCAAATATGGGGGACCTTTTGCTTATCGTTGCCGGCAAGCCCAAACTGGTTGATATGGCGCTGAGCGGGCTGCGCCAGGAGATGGGCCGTCGGCTGAAGCTTGCCGACCCCAATCTGCTTGCCTTCGCCTTCGTCGTGGATTTTCCCTTGCTGGATAAGAACGAAGAGACGGGGCTATGGGAGCCGATGCATCACCCCTTTACTGCGCCCAGGGACGAGGATATACCACTGCTTGATAGTGCCCCGGAAAAGGTGAGGGGTAAGCATTATGACTTTGTCTGCAACGGCTATGAGATTGCCGGCGGTAGCATCAGGATTCACAAAAGCGAGCTTCAGCGGAAGATATTCCACTTGCTGGGCTATAGTGATGATGAAATTAACGAGCGCTTCGGGCATATGCTTGAGGCTTTTGAATATGGTGCTCCTCCCCATGGCGGCGTTGCCCCTGGCATTGACCGTATTGTAATGCTGCTGGCGGGCGAGGAGACAATCAGGGAGGTTATCGCCTTCCCCAAGAACCAGAGCGCTATGGATTTGACTTTCAATGCTCCCTCCTCAGTCAGCGAAGAGCAGCTAAAGGAATTGCACCTGCGTCTGCGGGAGGAAGAGTGAAGGTAAGTAAAGAGAAAGAGGAAAATCGCCAGGTGTTTCTCAAAGTGGAGATGGAGCCGGCTGAGGTAGAGAAGTACCTAAAGGAGTCTTACCACCACCTGGTTAAGAGAACCAATGTCCCCGGCTTCCGTAAAGGAAAGGCGCCACGGGCAGTGCTGGAACGCCACATCGGTAGAGAGCGTCTTTTTGAGGAGGCGCTAAATCGCCTGCTTCCTAAGGCTTATGAGCAGGCAATTAGGGAGCAGGAGGTTGAGGCTTTTGGCCGCCCTTCTATTGAGATAGAGCAGACTGACCCCGTGGTATTTACGGCGACAGTCCCGCTAAGACCTACAGTTAAGCTTGGCGACTACCATCAGATTCGGCTTACCCCGGAACCGGTAGAAATAACCGAGAATGATGTTAACAATGTAATTGAGCAATTGCGCCGTCAGCATAGCACCTGGGAGCCAGTGGAGCGGGAGGTAAAACTTGATGACCTGGTGACCTTGGATGTCGTCGGCAATGTAGACGAGAAGCCGTTTCTAAATCAGCAGGGGGTCCAGTATGAGGTTCTCCCTGACCACCCTATCCCCATAGCCGGGTTTGCCGAGCAGGTAGTGGGGGTGAAGGTCGGGGGGGAGAAGGAGTTTAAGCTCAAATTCCCTGAGGATTACCCCAGGGCTGAGCTTGCGGGCAAAGAAGCTCACTTTAAGGTGAAGGTCAGTGAGGTAAAACAGCGCCGGCTTCCCTCACTGGATGACGAATTTACCGCCTTAGTTAACCCGGAGCTAAAGACACTTGACTTGCTCCGGGAAAAGGTCTCACAAAACCTACGCCTGCGGGCTGAGGAAAAGGCTCGAAATGATTTTGAGGAGGGGATAATTGACGCTGTAGTTGGCCAAAGCCAGGTGGAATTCCCGCCGGTTTTGGTCGATATGGAGATTGCCCGACTCCTTGACCAGCAGGCAAGGTGGCTAGAGGCAAGTGGTCGCCAACTTAATAAGACTGGGGAGGAGCTACGGGAAGAGCTGCGTCCTTTAGCCACAAAGAGGGTTACCCGCTCCCTGATTTTGGAGAAGGTTGCTGAAGAAGAGAAGATTGCGGTTAGTGATGCTGAGATAAAGGCTGAGCTGGAAAATATAGCCAAGAGTGTTACCGGCAATAAAGACGAGGTGCAGAAATGGCTAAATTCGCCTCAGGCTCATAGCTCGGTTGAGCAATTATTAACTAGGCGAAAAGCAATGCAGCGACTGGTAGAAATAGCTGGAGGTTCGACCAGTGACCAGGGGAAATGATACCAAGGTTGTGAAGGGCCTTTGCCGTATATGTTCAAGCGGCTGCGGGATAGATGCTTATGTGGAGAACGGCAGGCTGGTGAAGGTTACCCCGATGAAGGAGCACCCGGTCAATAGGCTATGCGTCAAGGCGAAAGCGATGCCGGACTTGCTATATTCCCCGGAGCGAATCACCCAGCCAATGAGAAAAGTAAATGGGGGGTGGCAAAAAATCTCCTGGGACGAAGCCCTTGACGTCATTGGCGACAAGCTAGCGGGTATAAAGGAGAATTATGGGGCTAAAGCCCTGGTGGTGCATTTAGGCGAACCTACGGTGGCTACAGAGACACGTCAGCTAGCTGCCCGATTCTGCAGCTTATATGGGACACCTAATTATACCTCAGGGGCTTCCCTCTGTTTTGCTGCCAAGGGAGTAGGGCATGGTCTAACCTTGGCTAGACGAATGTTCCCCTTGTCTCCAAGCTATGAAAACACCCAATGTATGGTGGTCTGGGGACATAACCCGGAGCAATCCAGGGTAGGGGAGGAGGCAAAAATCCTTTCTGCCCGGAAGCGAGGGGCAAGGTTAATCGTCGTTGACCCCAGGGCGACCCCACTGGCTAAGAGGGCAGATATTCATATCCAGATTAAGCCGGGGACTGATTGTGCCCTGGCGCTCAGCTTAATGAATGTAATCATAAGCGAGAAGTTATACGATGCTGATTTTGTCAAGAATTGGACCTTTGGTTTTGATAAGTTGAAGGAGCATGTCAAGGGATATACCCCTGAGGTTGTAGAGAAGATTACCTGGGTTCCAGCCGATAAAATCAAACAATTTGCCACTATGTATGCCACCAGTAAACCGGCGACCATCACTCAGGGTGTGTCACTAGACCACTGCCCTAATGGTGTTCAGAATAGCCGGGCTATTTCCATCCTGATAGCTATCACCGGCAACCTTGATATAGTCGGGGGGAATATCTATAACCCCCTGCTGAGGCAAGCCAGTCTCAGGGTAAAGGGCAAGGTTTCCCTTGATGAGGTTATTGGAGCACGCTATCCAATATTTAACAAATTTACCGGTGAGACGACGTCTATGCCAGTAGCCGAGGCTATAATTACCGGGAAACCATATCCAGTTAAAGCCCTCATTGTTCAGGCTTGCAATCCTGCCTTAACCTGGCCCAATAGTAAAAAGGTTAATGAGGCATTCCAGAAATTAGACCTTTTGGTGGTGGCTGACCTATTTATGACTGAGACCGCCAAGCTGGCTGATGTTTTCCTCCCTGCCACTACCTTCGCCGAGAGGAGAATGCTTAAGGACTACGCCTTTGACGGGCTACCGCTAATTGTACTGAGTGATAGGGTAGTTGAGCCTCCGGCTGAGTGTCTGGATGATTGGCGAATATGGGCTGAGCTGGGCAGAAAGATGAGCTACGCTGAGTATTTCCCTTGGCGAAATGCTGACGAGCTTTTCGCCTATCTGCTTGAGCCATCGGGTATTACCCTAAAACAGCTTGAGCAAAATCCCGCTGGTATGCTGTATCACCGCCTTGGCTATCAGCGAAAATATGAAGAGGAAGGTTTGGATACTCCATCAGGGAAGGTCGAGATATTCTCCTCAACGTTGGCAGAGCATGGCTATGACCCCCTGCCGACATTCATTGAGGGGAAGACCCCCGGGCTTGGTCGGTATCCCTTCATTTTGATTAGCGGCACCAGGGTAAATGTCTTCACTCACTCCCAGCATCGCCATATTGCCCGGCTGAGGAAGCTGGTGCCTCAACCCGTTGTTGAGATTAATCCTGAGGCGGCAAAAAGCCTTGGTATTGCTGATGGAGACTGGGTAGTTGTTGAGTCGGCCAACGGCAGTATCAGGCTACGAGCCAGGGTTACCCCTGATATTCATCCTAGGGTGCTTAGCCTGCAGCATGGGTGGGAGGAAGCCAATGCCAATATCCTGACTGGTTTTGAGAATCCTGACCCAATTTCGGGTTATCCTGGCTTTAAAACCATTTTATGCCAGGTGAGAAAAATTGAGGAGTAAGTTATAATAGAAAATAGTGGGAGGAGAGAAATGAACAGCGAACCGATGAATATAATCCCCGGCGTGGTTGAGAGTGGGCCAAGGGGGGAGAGATTTTGGGATATATACTCTCTACTGCTAAAAGAGCGCATAGTTATGTTATTCACCCCCATTACTGACCCGGTGTCTAATACTATAATCGCTCAGCTACTTTATCTTGAGCGCGAAGACCCTGATAAAGACATCAGCATGTATATTCAAAGCCCCGGTGGTATTATCAGTGCCGGCCTGGCTATTTATGACACCATGCAACTTATAAAACCTAGTGTGTCTACCATTTGCGTTGGGCTGGCGGCTAGTATGGCAACGGTGCTGCTCTGTGCTGGGACTAAGGGCAAGCGCTATGCCCTGCCCAACTCAACTATACACCTTCACCAGGCGTTTGGTGGTGCTCAGGGGCAGGCCGCCGATGTAGAGATTGCCGCTCGAGAGATTATGCGCATGCAGGAGCTAATCAGAAATATCTTGGTTAAACACACCGGTCAATCGCTGGAGAAGATAGCCCACGATACTGACCGGGACTTCTACCTCAACCCGCAACAGGCAGTGGAGTACGGAATTGTAGATGAAATCCTCCAGAAGCCGCCGAAGTAGCTATAGCTTTTGCTTATAAAGCCCTCGGTAGCGCTGAGCCAGCTGATTTTGGGTGGGTAAGCCTTCGCGTGCCCCCATTTTAGCAATGCAGAACTGAGCGACAATATTACCAAGACGACCGCATTCCTCAAGGCTTTTCCCCTTAAGCAGCCCATAAAGAAATCCAGCAGCAAAGGCGTCGCCAGCGCCAGTGGTGTCCACACTCGCCCCGATGTCTCGCGGTTTGATTACATATTCGTTCTCAGAATCTCTGATATAGGCGACGGCTACCGTTTTTTTCAGTCTCCCGCTGGTGCCGAGGGTAACCACAACCTTCTGGCAGCCTTGCTTAAGACAGCTTTCGGCTCCGGCAATAGCATCCTTGCCGGTTAATTGCCCTATTTCACTCTGGTTAATAAACAGTATGTAGGTTCTATTCAGTATCGGGGCGAGGGCTTTGAGCCCCTTGACCGCATATAACGCTCCGGGGGCAAAGCTGAGCTTTACTGTTAGGTCTAGCTTGTTTATCAATTGCAATAGAACTTCAAACTGCCTGTCATCAGCAAAGGAGGAGAGGTGGAGCATTTTTGCCTGGTTGATATAGGCAAGGTCAAGGTCATCTATGGTGAGCTGGTTGTTGGCTCCAGGCAGGACATAGAGGGAGCGTCTGCCTAACTTGTCACTGAGGCATAATACTGAGCCAGTTTTCGCACTACGTTTAACCCTGATTTTGCTGGTATTTACGCCTACTTTTTGAAAGTCCTTAAGCAAGATTCTGCCGTCATCGTCATCGCCGACAATACCGCTAAAACCAGTTTTCACCCCGAGTTTCGCCAGACCGTAGATGGTATTAGCCGCTGAACCACCGGGGAATGAACCAGCCTCAAGCACCACCGCCTCGCCGTCATCAAGGATGCGCTCGACCTTATATATATGGTCGATATTCAGTGCCCCCAGCCCGATTATTTCCATAGTGTTCACCCCAGCTTTCCTGCCTCCTCCCTGACCAGTTTTCTTATCCTTTTGTGAATCTTAATGACCTCGTCAATGTTTTTCCTGCCCGCTAGCCAGTGGAAGTAGCCCGTATTACCAGCGCCACCAATCTTCTCTTTCTGCTTTACGAACTTTTCTACTTCCCCTCGCCTGCCCTTCTGCCATGTCTCCAGCACCTCTATCAAATCACTAATAAATGTCGAAGCTAAGCCCATGGTGGCGTAGGGTAGGGCATACTCATTAGCGTTAAAGGCGATGGCTAGTCCTCCTGCTTCATCTACTGTTTGCAGCATTCTAAAGTCAGTAATGCTATCGCCTACCACTGCCCAGTTAGATAGCGGTTGTTGATAAGCCTCGGCGAATTTATTTAAGGCGGCTACCTTGCGCCTCCCCCCAATTGGCTTCACCTGGCTTATTGCCGTACCTAGCTTAGTTTTCGGTATCCTTTGCCAGAAGAATTTATCCAGGCTTTGCTTAATCCGCTTGTCATCAGCAATCGGGCGCATCTTCAGTATATCGGTTTCAGCCTGTTGCAGTAACTGGGAATCTTCTTGACATAAAGTTGCCCGGAGTTTATTCAGGGGGAATGGTGTGCAGGCGACGTTATGGGCGTAGATGCCCAATTTATGGGTAATATGAATGGCATATTGTTCATAAGTGGTGGTGATGCAAAATACCTTCCAGCCGTTGTACTGAAGGTGGGAGGTAAGCTTTTGCGCGCCACCGGTGAGGCTGGCTTGGGCGGCTAGGGTGGCAATATCAGCCTCTGCGATATTATGGAGGATAAGAAAAGGGACAATAAGAGCCAGGGTATCCCCTGGTTCGTAGCCCTCTTTTTCCTCCAGCGTCAGCAGGTCATCATAGCGGCTGATAACCTCAAAGATCCTATCGCCGTTGGGGAAAAGCTTCATTAGCTCATAGGCATTGTCTTGAGGTGACAATGGCCCTTCAAGGTCAAAGCAGATGAATTTGTTGGTTAATCTCATCAGTTAGATTATACCCCTTAATCGCTTTTCCTTCAGCATCAACGAGTTTTTTGTCGGCGGTTATCTTAATTCTGCCCTGGCTGAAAGTCTTGATGGTGGCTATTATCAGCGGGAATTCCCTGGCTAGACCATACTTGCGAATGAGCTTAAAAAGTGGGTTATTTTCGCCTTGAATTTTTTTAATCTCGGCTACCGGCTGTTTCTCTATTTCGTGCCAGTATTTATCAAACGCTTCGCCCCTGATGGGGAAGGTGCAATAGGTTGCCGGCGGTCCCATGTCCAGCTCCGGGGTTACCAGGTGCATCATTACCCCGGTGGCATCAGCCTTACTTTCAATTAGCTGCCAGATTACCTCCTGCCAGGTGCCTTTTGGCCCAGCGGGAACTGCCGGGTGGAGGTTAATCATATTGTAGCGCTGGCACATCTCCTCGCCGACGATGAGCATATAGCCAGCCAGGACGCAAAGGTCAGGGTGGAAGCCTTGTAGCCGTTCCATCACCTCTCGGTCATACTCAAGCCGCCTTGCCCCTTTAGTAGCTTTAAAGTTGCGGTAGGAAAAGCAGATGAGGGGTATGCCATAACTCTCTACCAGTTTGAGGAATAAATCGCTCTCTTTTGATTCACCCTGCTCACGATTGCAGAAAACAAAGGCGAGCTCAGCCCGAATCTCGCCCAGCGCTATACTCCGTTGCACCACGGTCAGCAAGTCCCTGGCTGCCTTATCCCTCCCAGTAGAGAACCAGCCAAGTTTATAGGGGTTGATTAACCTCACCCCCTTTTCACCCTAAAAAATCTGTGATTTTTCAGGGAACCCGAATTTAATATGGTGACCTCACCCCCTTAATCCCCTTCCCGGCTTCCCTAGCTTTAGAGCTTTTTTCTTAGCCTTGTCCAGGCGCTAGCGAAATGAATAAAGGGATTTGTCATATGCCCTGAAATTTTACCCCTTTCCAGAGCCTGGAGGAAGTCATCCTTACCGTTGAATTCAGGCATCTCTATATAGGTGCGACCAATCTCATGGGGGGTATGGGCATCACTGCCCGCGCTCTTGGCGATGCCGTACTTTGAGGCAAAGGCTAGAGCTTTGGCTGAATTCTGGGGAAAGAGGGTTCGTGAATTGAACACCTCTATAATGTCAATCTGCTCGGCTATTTCCTCTACCATGTTATTACGCAGTGCCGATTGCCGTAGCATATCAAAGGGGTGGGGGATGCATATTAGTCCTCCCTGAGCCCTGATTTGGGATATTACCTCTTTTACCGGTAGCCCGCTGGGTATGGTCTCTTTAAGGAACATACCCATAATCTCGCCATGTGGAGTCAGGATTTCCTCAGCGACAATTACCCTGAAGGGGGCAATATCTTGCACCCTTAACGCCCCTTCGGCGGTACCATGGTCACAGATAGCAATGCAGTTTATCCCAATCTCAAGGCAACGACTAACTATCTTCTCCACGGGCGTATTGCAGTCCATGGAATACTTGGTGTGAACGTGAAGGTCAGCCTTTAGCAACTTGTTTCAACTAACTCTTTCTAGGTATTCGCCGGTGCGTGTGTCAACCTTAACCACATCCCCGTTACTAATAAAGAGGGGGACCTGAATGGTGATGCCGGTCTCCAGCTTAGCCGGTTTATTGCCGGCGGTAGCTGTATCCCCTTTGAAACCAGGTCCGGTCTCAATCACCTTAAGCTCAACAGTAATCGGCATCTCTACACCCACCAGTTCGCCCTTGTGATTTAATACCTCCAGCGACATTCCCTCCTTTAGGTATTTGAGGGCATCGCCGAGCTGGCTGGCAGTGAGCGGTGTCTGCTCAAAGCTTTCCTGGTCCATGAAGTAGTACAGCTCGCCATCATTATAGAGGTATTGCATGGTGTGATAGTCCAGGCGTGCCCGGGCAAACTTTTCACTGGCTTGAAAAGACCGCTCAATGGTGTGGGCGCTGCGGATATCGCGAAGTCTGAGTCTAACCTGGGCGCTGCCCCGCCCCATTTTAATATGCTGATAGTCAAGAACCTGATACAGCTTTTCATCCAGCTCAATGATAATCCCTTTCTTTAACTCACCGCTATCTATCATTTTAAACTCCGTGTCTTTTTTTTGCTTTTGAGATTTCTCTCGCCTTTCCCTTTTCCATTATTACTAAATCCTCAATCCTCACCCCTCCCCACTCCTCAAGATAAATGCCGGGCTCAATGGTAAATACCATGCCATCAACGAGTTTGTCAGAGGAGTTTGGACCGAGGCGTGGTTGCTCGTGGGGGGCAAGCCCTACCCCATGACCCAACCCGTGACCAAAGGCTTCACTATAGCCTGCTTCCTCAATAATCACCCTGCTTAGGTTATCAGCCTCAGCGCCGGTCATTCCTTCCTTAATTATAGCCATTGCCCCGAGCTGGGCGCCAAGAACAATGTCATAGAGCTTTTTGAATTTAGCGTCAGGGGTGCCAAGGCAGATAGTCCGGCTCAGGTCACTACAGTAGCCTTCAATCCTGGCACCAATATCAATCATTATCGGCTCGCCCTTATTAATCTTCTTCGCTGAAGGTTTAGCGTGGGGCAATGCCGAATTTTCCCCCGAGGCAACGATAATATCAAAGGGCAGGCTCTCACTGCCTTTCTCT
>Ga0315280_10004071_pt1 | contig 21876 bp, 19 predicted proteins | sample YL17G06_40_MG_FD_203697 | JGI IMG/M metagenome (GOLD analysis project Ga0315280, IMG submission 203697) | Sediment microbial communities from Yellowstone Lake, YNP, Wyoming, USA - YL17G06_40 | ecosystem: Environmental > Aquatic > Freshwater > Lake > Sediment | place: USA: Wyoming | collected...
CCACACCTCAGCCTCAACATCGACACCCTAGAGAAACCCATCCAAGCCTTCCAGAGGAAACTACCCGAAGACAGAAAGAACCTGATCAAAATCATCCAGGATGCGAAATAATTATGGGAAATCACACCCAAACATACTAAGGGAATTCGTTAATATCAGCATCTTCAGCATTGTTGAGTTTCCTATCTCATCCTTTGATTCCACATTACTGAGAAAAAGCTCGAAAGACGCTTTCAGGTTCCCCGTGAGTTCGTCTAATCAAGCCCATACTGCCACTGCGCTTATGAACATCATCGCAGTTGAAACCATAAAGCTGACGACGAAACCCATTGTGTCGTACATAATCCCGGCTACGAAGACTCTGAACAACGGCCCTACAACACCGACGGTATTTAGGAAGCCCATGACCCGCCCACGTTCCATCAATGACGAGTGCCGACCATGCTACGTTACTCATAAACCAGATTGATTAAGATTGTAAGCCCGAAGATTAGGTTCCAGACTAAGTTAGAGTTCGTCATTAGGAGATAGGCTAGCTGGCAATTGCTTCTCCCGACATTATGAAGGCTTCCTCTTTGCAATCCTGTCGAAGCGGCTTCCCCAGTAAGGCTGCGTGATTGCCAACCATGGAAAGAGTCCATAGAAGTCCGACTTCGAGAAGACTCGCTCCATAGTGCTGATATGCATAGCTGGCAAGGAATGGGTAGAATACTGCAGGCCTATTCATGACAAGAAACTGAAAGATTACAAGCCCTGCAAGCACTCGTACGCGCGTCTACGATACACTCCGTGGGTCACAAGGACGCATTGGCAAAAGCGGTAGGCTAGAAGGAATATAATACATAATGAATTCCACTGACGGATTCGGTAATATTTCACCCGCCAATGTCAAATACCAGCGCTATGATGCGTCGGTACATCTGTGAGTGAGAAGTCGTATGGCTAGTGTAATCTAGGCTGGGGTTCGCGATGATGCTGATGCGAGCTGATGCTGATGCGAACTTTCGCCTCTATACATGCCGCTGGCAGTTAGTTTTCCTTCCCTCTTGACCTACACAATATCTTTCGTCCTCGGGCTTCTAAATTTGACATAGGTGGCGACGTCATCGCATCCTAGAAGTTTAGAGACGAGAAGCTTCTTGTCAACGTCTGGGGCGTCACCGAAAAGAGCAAAGCTGACGGCGTCCAGGATTGTGCTTTTCCCGTTGAATTTCGTCCTACTACAAGATTCAGCCCTGCGAAGAAGGGAAATTCCTCATCTTTGTATCCTTCAAAGTTTCTGACCTTTAATGATTCAATAACCGTACTCATGGGGTTTTAACCTCCGTTTTCTCAAGTAGTTCGATCCAACGTTGGACGAACGGTTGCCTGTCAGATGGCGTGAGTTATCTCATTATCTCACGAAGCGGTTGAATGGTATGAAAGGGCTATCATGTATTGTTCCAAATGGTTCCTTCTACGTTTTTCCAAACGTATCGTCTCTTGGGTTATCGTCATTCGACTTCACCATGTTTCTCCTGGAGAACGCCCATGTCTCTGCCGTTTCTGGAAACAGCTTTGGCTTGCATGGAGAAGGACACGTACGATTGTCCTACGCTAGCTCTATGGAGAACTTGGAAACGGCTACTGAACGAATTATATCCGCAATTAACAAACTGAATCCTAGGTAGAAATCGGGCTTCAAACTTAGTAGTGGCTCCTGTCGCAGATGTTGTACAGCTTTGTCAGCGGGAAGCCTTATAACAGAAAAGGGAGTGAATTGCAAGTGGTGTTTGAATGGCTAATGTTGGGTTGGTTGGTTGTGCGAGAATAATAGTAGAGGATATGGCTAACGTAAGCAAGAATGAACGAGCAGTTGTTATCACGGACCCCAACTATTTGAGCAAGAATCTTCCGGATCTGATTTTTGAATGCTGTTTGCCGTGCGGTGCAGATAGCATCAAACTCACTACAACACCCCCAGGGGTCGTTCAAGATCCGCTGAGTCCAAGTTTTATGTCTGGGAGTATATCGAAATTAGCCAGGACGGCAGCAGATGGTGCTGACGTAGTTTTCGCCTGCACAAGCAAGCAGTTTCCGCAGGAAGTGAAGCTTGATCTCACCGGTAAAGGCAAGAAGGTCATTCAAATACATTGTGTGAACGATGAGATGGTTTTGAGATTGACCCCCGTAGATTTAGACCTCATGGAAAGACGCGTCAGCAAGCTTCTGAAAATACTGCCAAAAACTGAAAAGGCTCACTTGACATCGCCCGAAGGTACGGACATAACATTTTCGCTGAAAAACTGCGTGCTGCCGGTAGCCTTCGATGGAATATGCCATCCAGGAGAGCTTGACGCGATGCCGGCCGGTAATATAGACGCACTGCCGCTACCAGGAACTGGAAGTGGAGTGATTGTCCTGGATGGGAGCATAAGGGGATGGGGGCTCGTTACGACACCCATAAGGATTACAGTCAAAGATGGTAGCTTTGACAAGATCGAAGGCGGACCTGAAGCGGCGTGGCTGGATAAATCTATAAAGAAGGCGCTTGCGGCTGGAGATGAGAATGCGAACCACTGGGCCGAATTTCTCTTGGGGATGCACCCGAACGCCTTGATAGCTGGCTATGAGCAGCAAACAGAAACAGCGCTCCTCTTCGAAGACGAAAGACGCCTCGGCGCTGTTAACATAGGCTGGGGGGCAGACGGCCATCTTGGCGGCAAGTTCCGTGGCAAGTATCATGGCGATGGCATGATCAAGAACGTAACAGTAACCCTTGACGGCATAACCATAATAAAAGAGGGTGCACCTACAAAAGAACTGCAATGACTTGTGTGAAAGAACAACGAGTCAAGCAGGTTACTCGCGCATTCCGCGTGTATGAGTTGCCGGATCTGAAGATACTCGTAACACCGTCGCAAAGGAGTCTCGTTTGAAGCATTCGCACCAGTTGTCAAGGGGAAGCCCTTGATGCGTTTGAACCTATCATCAGGAAAGAGCGAGAAGCGACCCTACTGTGGACACCAAATGAGGATTAGATGCGCCGGAATTCTCGGAAATGCCAGAAGGAAGACATCCGCTCCACAGCTTGAAAGACGGACCGCCAATTAGTTGAAAGGCAATCGATTTGAAAAGTCGAAACAATCAACGTCGAAGTAACATCCGCTTGCGTTAGAATAGCGACCACTAACAAACAATAGCGCTTCTCTGATTAAGAGCTAGTCCGTCAGAACCCTGAACCGAGCCTGGTAGGATACTTGTGACGTGGTAACCATCCCTGAGCCATTCAGCGTCATGAACTGCTTCTTCAGCCGCCTGCGACCACAGGCAAAAGCTGTACCACATCGCCTGTATTCAGCTTGGTCTGATAACTCCTTTGACCGCTTAAGCTTCTTCCATTTACGAGGACATCCATATGTGGCAAGCTCGCGAACAAGTCCGATTGTGACTTGGTCAGCGAGTCACGTCTAGAACATATCTTCGCGACCGCCTCAAAAAAATCATCAAGTGTCGATCCTTCGCTGAGAGTCACCTCTCGCTTCTTGCTCCCAGCAAGCTGAGCCAACTCTCCGAAGAACTCTACTCTGATCGTCAGCATAGTTTCGCCGACGCCTTTATGACGCTGGCCATAAGTCCTTCACGAGATCGGACAGCCCAAGCCTTTCTAGTGTATGTCTTGACGGTTTTCCGGTCTCGACATCCCACCCCATGTGGCCGTAGTATTCATGCAGCATTTCCTTAAAATAAGGCTCCACACTCATGCCTCTTGCGCCTCCGTCAGGGGGAGGAGTCAACAGTCTTCTGGACGGCCAATCATCTGCTGGTGTTAAGCCATTACGGAGGTTGTAAGCTCGAGCCACATTCGCGATTCTTTCACCAATTGCTAAGGCTTCATCGAGGTCGATTATCCACCCGGTTGCTGCATGCAATGCGTCCAGCAATGGATCAGCGTTGCTTGGCGCATTAAACCAGCAGATGCCTACACTGTCGATGAATAACTTCCATGCTTGAGTTCGTCTCACGATCTCAGCTTTTGCTTTGGGGTCAAACCGAGGAAGAAGCGTTGAATAGCCTATGGCAGGCTCTGTGTTCCACTCCGAAGCATGTCCTTCATGGACAGGACCGTAAGCTGCGACCGTGTACCCCAGTAGCCAGCCCCAACAACTGCGTATATCATGCATTGGAATTGCCATCCCTTTGATGTGTACAGCATACTCGTGCGCGCCCTTTCCAATGATTTCGGCCGCTTTTGCAGGGCCGTGTGCCAAAGCATTTCCAATCCAGTCTGAACGTCTCGCAATCTTCTCCATCAGCTTTGCCACCGCCTCGTCATTTCCCCATTTTAATTGAAGACCGCCAGTATCCTCCTTTGTCAGAAGACCTTTTTCGTAACATTCCATTGCAAGGCTAATGGCGTAACTGGTTTCTATGCTGTCCATCCCGTACCTGTTCGCAAGGTCGGTGAGTTTCGTGACAGCTACAGGGTCACTGATACCCAAGTTACTTCCCCATGCTGCAAAGTCTTCGTATTCAGGCTCGTCATAGACACGAACCTTGCCGTCTTCGGGAAGCTCCACAAGTCTGTCATGCCAGAGACTACATCCGTAACAAGGTTTTGGCAGAGTGTGATATTTGCTCCTGAGATACTGGCCCGTGAGCTTTTCCTTTTCTTCAAAGAGACCAGTAGTGAGATTTCTGGTGGGAAGGTCACCGTAATCTAATCTGACTTTCCAGCGATCAATTGAACCTGACGTTCCGTACATGTGCAAGCCTACTTTAGCTCTTGAAACATCCTTGCGCCAACCTTGAGATACCTTCTTGAATTGGGCCTCGTCGGCAAGCAAGACTCTATTTTTTCCTTTGACCGATATGGCCTTCAGTTTTTTTGAACCCATAACGGCACCTAACCCACATCGTGCTGCGATGTGTCCCCTATCATTCAGGATGCCTGAGACTCCTGCTAGGTTTTCTCCCGCTGGACCGATAACCGCAACCTTAATCGACGGGTCACCATCACGAATTAGATTTTCTGCTTCATAAGATGACTTTCCCCAAATGTGTGATGCGTCAACAAGATTAACCTTGTCGTTGTCAATCGAAAGATAAACGGGGTTCTTTGATGCACCCACCAGAATTATTCCATCGTAACCAGCGAACTTCAGATGTGCTCCCCAAAATCCGTGTGAGTGAGCTCTGCCGGCGAACCCTGTCAGAGGTGATTTGGCCACTACACAGTGGTATGCGGTTCCTGGTGCTAAGGTTCCAGTAAGCGGGCCTGTCATAAATATAAGAGGGTTACCGGGAGCTATAGCTTCGTAACTTCGCGGAGCTTCGTCGAACAGCATCTTCGTGGCTAGACCTGCCCCTCCAAGGAATTGCCTCAAGGTTTCCTTGGGAATGCTGTCTTTAGTCAGCTCACCAGTGCTTAAGTCAACTCTTAGCACCCTACCTACGTATCCGTAGGCCATGCATTAGTCCCAATAGGAAAAGTGCGGACCTCGGTATTTAGGATTTGAGCTAGCTACCCACATGTGAACTAGCTCGGACAGATACGCAGTTAAACTAGCTGAAGAACTGGCTAAAGTAACGAGGGGGTTTTGCGGCCCCGTCATCAGAACGGATTTCAGGATAGGTGATATCGTATACGTTAGATATGGAGGATTCAAACCGATAGTCAATGAGGACCGCGCAGATCGTAGTGTCCGTATGATTCGGGATCGCGCAGGACGATTGCGCGAAGACGTTTATAGCGTTCCGCCTGCCGTGCCAGCTAACGTTCCTAATCCCTTCAAACTTTTGATGATCCGCGAATTCGCCGAAAACGAGGTGCAAGCGGTCTGGGAGAAAGGAAACCGCATCCAAGGTCAGGACCAGAACAAGTGGCGACAAGACCATGTGGTGCTTGGATTGGCCGCGATTTCTACGGCAAGAGAGAATCTTCTTACGGATGGGAAATCGATCACATCAATCCTAACGAGGATGATTCCTTGTCCAATCTTCAACCGCTCCAGTGGAAGAACAACGTGAACAAGAGTAATGGGGCTCTCGATTGTGCACTGACGGCTCGTGGCACTGAGAACGTTCCAGTTGAATGAGGATATGATGAGTAGGATCCTCCACGAGTAAACGCGCGCACGGGAGACCAGAGGAATTGTCGAAGAACCTCTGTAACCAGCCTGGAGATGTGCAACAAACCTCATGAATATTCTCTTCCTTACGCTTTCCATTGCGACAGGACTTTCTACTTAGAAACGAATCAGTCCTCGAAATCGTCAGAGCAAGATAACAATAAAAGAAATCCGGAGTTGAGAAAAGCTGAATATTCTAGAAGCTAGAAAACTAATTGGAAAGCGCCGTTTGAACTCTTCCACCTCTACACATCAGTCGGTCAAGCTGGCTTGTCCTCTTCGATAACCCCGTTCCCGTCGACTGTAGCTGTTTCTATCCTCTAAGGCTAGTGAGGGTATACAGGGGGAACGAACCGATTGCCATGTGAAATATCATTTCAGGGGCTACGATGGTGTCAAGGTCCCTTGTTTACGAAGTCAATCATTTGATTGAGGCTCTTGCCTTGTAGGTCAAGCTTGTCGAGTGTCATGCCTTCGCGCCAGTAATCCACTTCGTTTGCAATGCTTGCGAGCGTTATGATCGAGTTGAATGTTGGTGTTTCCACTCCAGCGACCTTTGCTATCTCGGCCATAGGAACTAGACCGTAGATCACATCTTCAGTCAGATATCTGTGCTTCAAGTTCGGAGGAGCGTCGTAAACGTTCTTGTAGTATTTCTCTTGATGAACATGTCCCGTCTTGTCCACATAACGTGCATACATTTTTCGCGACAGTTCTTCGTTGGAGATTTTCTTGAGGCCGAGGGCACCTGCGACGGCCACCTTCTCCTCATCCATCTTCTTGGCGACCTTGTTGATAGAGGGAGTTTGTCCTTCCAAGTAGAATGAGAATTTCCCACTTGTATGTTCAATCCATCCGGCGTTCATGATCACGCCTGCTGGGTGACTTATGGGGTTTACATTGTTGATACTTGTCTCCAGAACGTTGGCCGCGGGGACAACGCTTGGTAATGCCTCGTTTACCTTACGGAGAACCTCGGCAGTTCTGGTTGCTGGGAATGCAGCGAACGGAAGTCCATCCTTCTCACGCTTAATCACTACTTTCGCGTCGTCCCGGTATTGTTCCATGAAGAAGGCGCCCTTCTTGCCGACGCGGTCGCAGGCATAGATGAAGGAAGTTGTCTCAGCAACCGTTACTCTATCCATGGGAACTCCGAGCTCTTTCAACAGTTTCGCCATTCTCAGCGCGCCGAAATAGGAGATGTAGACTAGAGCTTGGCCTTTCTCGAGGTGTGGGGCACAAGCTCTTGTGAAAGCTTCGTGGCCAAAGGCGGGGCTTGTTATGAAAATTAGGTCGCGGCCGCTAATGGCATCTTTAATGTCGAATGTAATCTTCTTTATTTTGGCGAATCCGTTTTTGAGTTCTCCAGTGACTTCTATGCCCCCCCTCTTCATCGGCACTTCAAGGTTGCTCTTGAATTGAGGCAGTTCCGCAAGCGCCACATCATGACCCTGTAACGTCATTTCGCCCGCAAGCGAACAACCAGCGTTGCCTGCTCCCAACACAGCTAAAGAAACCATTATCGGGCACTCGTGAGGCAGTGGTCCGCTGCAGCTTTTAATGGTTTCCTACGCTTTCCAAGTCTGCGGGATACAGAGACATTTTGCACAAGCTAGGAGTAGTAGACTTCTGCTGGGGTTAAGAAGTTTAGACTTCGATGTGGCCTGACGTAGTTGTAGTGTTTGAGGAATTCTGTCATGTCGTTGAATCTAGGATAGTAGAGTTCGAATGTTTGCCAGAAACGTTCTATCTTGCCTTGCGTTGTAGGTTTTCCAATGGAACCCATGATGTGTTCTATGCCATGGGCTTCCAGGTAGGCTGTGAATTGGCTTCCTCCATCCTCACTGTAGAACTGGGTGCCATGATCGCTCAGGATCTGTCTGGGGATTCTTCCTCGGCTTAGCGTCGTATCCAGAAGCTTCAGGATTCTTCTTGTTGTGGCGTGCTTGCATAGGATGGCACTTGGCACATAGCGGGAGCAGTCATCCAAGAAGGCGATGAGGTATTGGTCTCCGTAGTATTTGATGTCTGTCTGCCATAGGCTGTCTGGGTGCGTACGTTGGAAGCGTATGTAGGTTCTCCTTCTTCTAGGCGCATATTCCTTGACGGGTAGGGCGTGGTTGTGGAGTATCGTGTAGGTGGATCCGTTGCTGACCTCTACGCCTTCTCGTTTTAGGTGGGCTGAGATGGCTTGACCGCACCATCCATGCTGCTGTCTGAGCTGGATAACCTTCTCGACTATGCTGGGGTTTAGGCGGTGGATTGTGTGTGGTCTTCTAGGCTTGTCTATCAGCCCCTCCCCTCCGTTCTGCTGGAGCCTCTCAAGCCAATAGTAGAGGGTTCTTCTCGATACTTTGGCGGTTAATCTGATGGTCTCTACGTCTTCGCCTTCTTGGAGCTTTCTGACGCACCAGCGTCTAAGCCTCAGTTTGTCTCTAGGCTTCTCCAGCAATCATTGCACGACTCTTTCTCTCGCGAATCCAGAGTTGTGCAATATGTCCTTGTATTCTGCAACATGTGGGTAGCTACCCCAAAATTCTATTACAAGGCTCAGCGACACTCCGTTTTGTGGTATGTTAATGGAATCGGAGAGATATGAGCGGGTTATGGCAGCTGTTCACCTCGAAGTACCTGACAGGGTTGAAGATGAAGTGAAGGAGTCGATTGACGCCGCTGCTGAAGGCGGAGGATTCATCATCCAGTCAGGCTGCACGTTGCTGCAAGACACTCCCTTGGCTAACTTCAATTCTGTAGGAAGAGCCGTCGAAAAGTACGGAAAGTACAAGCGCTAGTGTCGTTAACTGGTTGCATTCAGTGCCGATCGTGTGTGTGTGCAAATACTGGCGACATGTTACTCATCAGCAGGATTAGCATAATGCCAAGTATCAATCTAGTAAATCTTGTTTCATTCGCAATATAATGAGATTGATTCTCGATGTACACTACATAAGTTCGGACTGAGATCGACCAATTACTGCTGGTGACATATTATTTGGAAAATGAAGAACAACTGGCGATGAAATTTTTATGTCCGTCGCCCTATGGCAATCGTGATTGTTACAACTGAACGGGCAAGAGTCCAGATGACTGATTTAGACAGAGTGTTTTCCCACATTGACAAGAATTTTCCTGATCATCTTTCAAAAATCCAAGACTATTTGAAGCACCCATGTTTCTCCACAGAGAATTTTGGTGTTAGAGAATGCGTGGACTATCTCAAGAGTATTTTAGGTGACCTAGGTTTCGCGGGAATTGAAGCCGTTGAAGGTGAGGTCAACCCGGTGGTATATGGAGAATATGACGCGGGCGCCGAAAGAACCCTTCTCGTTTACGCGAAATACGATAACGTGGGCGTTGAGGGACAGAAATGGACGTACGACCCGTTCCAAGCCACGATTGCTGAGAAACTCCCCTTTGGCAGATGCATTTTCGCCAGAGGTGCGCACGGCGGACATGCGCAACCAAGAGCATTCTTGAACGCGTTAGAGTCGATCGAAAAGACCAATGCGAAACTGCCTGTTAACCTGATCTTTGTTGCTGAGGGAGATGAGGAGCTTGGAAGTCCGAGCCTACCAGGGTTTGTTGAAAAGTATCAGACCAAACTCAAGAAAGCTGAGGCCATGTTCAGCCCGGGTGCGAGTAACCAGAATGAGGATGGAATAGTCAGGATTTCATTAGGGACAACGGGGATTTTGAGAATAGGACTAGAATGCGCAGGGGCGCGATGGGAAAAGGGCCCTCGAGAGTTTGATATTCATCCAAGTTCTTCGCCTATAGTCAACAATCCTTTATGGCACATGATAAAATGCCTCGCAAGCTTCGTCTCTGAAGACGAAAACAATGCGCTGATAGACGGATTCTACGACGACGCGAAAGGGCCGTCACCGGAAGAGGATGAACTACTGAACCAATTGGCTGGAAAATTCAACTTGGAGAAAGAAAAGCAAGTCAGAGGAGCGATACACGAATTTGTGAATGGTGAAAAAAATCCGAAAGTCCTTCTCACGAGACTCCTTTACAGACCATCGATTTATGTTACGAATCTAATTCTGAGGTCGTCCGTTATTCCACACAACGTCTTGGCAGAAGTAGTTATTCGGACGAAACCAGATCAGAGTTCTGAGAAGATGATGGTCATACTCCGACGCCATCTTGACAGGAACGGCTACTCCGATATAACAATCAAGAGACTCTCAGGCTATGAGCCATATCGCGTCGACCCATGTGAAAGAATTGTGAGGGCTACGATCAAGGCGTACGAGAGGATTGGAGTACATCCCGAGATATGGCCAACAAATGGCGGTGATCCACTAGCTATCTTCGGTAATTCGCCCCTGGAGCTGCCATCACTCGGAAATGTTGCTCCCGTGCATGGTTCAGGCGGACATGCTCCGGATGAATACATGGTCGTCGAGGGTAAGCATCCATACCTTGGCCTCAGAGAACTGGAAAAAGGGTACGCTTCGCTCCTGTACGAGTATGCTAGTCCAGATTCCTAGGAGTCACACAAACGAAAGTAGCAGTTGAATCGGTTAATTGAATCGCGAACAACACGCTTCCAATCTTCACTAAACAAATCAGAGATTTCGACCTCCGGAAGATACTTCCCCATAAAGTCTCTCCAGCTGCAGAAATTGGATTTGTAATTCAATGGACGTGCCTATCGGATCTACGCGAAACTTGGGTTCATGTATCCAAGCGGCAGCATAAAAGATCGGATTGCGAAGTACATGACAGAGGAAGCAGAACGAAAGAATCTCCTATAGCCCGGTGGTATTATCGTCGAAGCAACAAGTGGAAACATGGGAATTGCTTTGTGTGTGGTCGCAGCGGCTCACGTTTAATTCAGATTCCAGCTGAGGACCGGAGTGTGGCTCAGAGCACTTTAGATTCGTTTTCTTGCCAAAGCCTCAGAGGACGCTTGTAATGGGCTAGAACGATTGTTTTAGATGACCAGGCCCTTTCAATTAGCATAATGTGGGAATGATTCGATTCTCCACTCGCTGCTTTTGGCAGCAATTTCCGTCTGCACTAGAAATACATAGACCTCAGAATCCAACGGTCCTATCGTGATCTGTCTGCTGATCTGCTTATCCTTGAAAATGACCTTGTCACCTACTGTCATTTTCGGCCCTAGTTTGTCACAAGCGATATGTCGTATATGTTCACATTGTTTCGGGCAGACGAATCTTGGCGTGCGCGAGTTCACACGTTATGTAGACTCGTTGATATTCTGCCTGTCCAAAGGCTTGAGTGCGCTAGTCGGATCGTTGGCTGTGGGAGATAGGGAGTTTATTGATCGTGCTCGGCGTTATCGGAAGATGCTTGGGGGAGGCATGAGGCAAGCAGGAGTAATCGCGGCGGCTGGGATTATAGCAATTGAAAGAATGGTCGACCGTCTGAAAGATGATCACGCGAACGTCAAGATGCCAGCTAAAGGACTCGCGAAGAACGAGGGGTCTCCTTAGATCCATCGCGCGTCTGAACGAACATTGTTCTCTACGATGTTAATGGGCTAGGTACAAGCGCGGAGGACTGGGTTGCCAGAATGAAAGAGTTCGGAGTAAGGGCCAGAGTGCAAGAGGGCGGGCAAGTGAGAATGGTCACTCATAGAGGAATCGAGAAAGAAGACATAGAATACACGTTGAATGTTGCTGAGAACATTGCAAGACCAATCAAGCGCTAACAAGGTTTGCACCTTCTTCCGACCTGATCAATTGAGTGTTAGGATTTCATCTCTTGATAGGTTTCGATGAGGAATCAGAATGGAAAGATCCCGTTTACTCTTCGCGTGTGTGAGTTATGTGGTGTGGATACAGACGCAAACTCATCGACAACTTCAGTCTTAACCGAGTCAATGAACATAAGCGCGCCGAATATGCAGAAGGGCTTCCGTAGGATACGCAGTCACCCAACTAAGTCTCAGCTTGCTCGTCTCCTTTGATAGTGAAGATCGAAAAGAGAGAACGTTCACGCAGCCTTGCCAATCGATCTTCCAAGATAAATTCGTGCTTGGTCAAAGACGCATTCAGAATTCACATGATCCACATTGGGAGTCACACGCCCGACTCAAGTATCGTCCAACGCCATCATGAGAGAACGGTCTTCGCGGAGGACCTCCTCTTCTCGGAAATGTACCCGCATGGTGAGGATTCGACCGCAGATCCAGATCTCTGAGTCCAAGCTTTGAATAGGATCCGGGACTTGACCGAGAGGTAGTCGTGCCGGGGCATGGACCGGTATGTAGAACTAGGTCAATAATCACAAGAATTACATCTCTAAAACGAAGTCAATCATGCTCGAACTCTTTTGGGAAACAAATCAGCCGGTCACATAGTGAATTCGAATCTCATTTTGTCCTCTTTGATGCGATGGATCGTTCCATTTTCAGAGTATGGTGCAAGCTCCATCAATCACGACACTTTCTTTTGGGCGTTTCACTTCTAGACCGATAGCAGGTTTTGCCTAACCTATTGTGCGAGAGTTTTCTGGTAGGCGTAAGATTCGATGGCCAATTTTGACCATGAAGAAACTAATGTGAATTCAAAGGACCGCGTTAACCCACCATTTTATTCTGTTATGGTGATCTTGGGGTAGCATAGGAGATCTCAAATGACAGCAGGGTCTTTACATTCTGCATAGCAATGCAAAATGATGGGCGTGTGTCCTGATAACCGCTGATGGAGCACATCTAAGATTGAATCATTGAAAAGCGTTACCTACCCTATTTCCAGATTTAGGAAGTAGACCACATAGATAGATGCCATTACTGATTTCGTACTTTGAATGATCACGAACAGCTGCTGTGCTACCTTCGCCCTAATGTACCGCGTTGTTGTGAACTACCGCATTCGTCTAAGCGTCACCTTCTCCTTACCTTGAAGCCTATTAGCTACCGCTTTAAGGTCGTTAAGATCTCCTTCCGTAATTCTTGCGAAGTGATTACACGCAGTTGGGATGCCGGGTTTGTCAGTTATCATAACGTCTGGGCCGTAGGCGAATAGTATTTCGCAAGGTGTCACCTTGTTCCCAGGCATCACTACCGACAGAATGTGTGTGTCGAAAAGCAGATCACCAGGTTGCGCTAAGCGTCTAGGATTTTCTATTGTTTTGAAATTGAAAGCGTGAAGCCAAAACGTATTCCCCGAATAAATCGAATGCCCTACCTCCTCTTCTATCGGCAGATGTTCCGCGGAAGCTATCGAGACGCACCAAGGCGGGCCTCTTCGCGCTCCTAATTTCCATATTTGTTACTTTCGGCTCAAACTACGTTGCTGTCTCAAGTTTCGTGCAACAGACCTTCTTTCCAAGCCCTACGCCTATCTACGTCGACCTGCTCCCTGGAACGGGCTATGAATATGCAAACGAGGGACTCATGAAACAATTCCTCGACGAACATAGCTACGTATCCAATTACCGGACTGACGTATTCATTGCGCAGAATCCAGTGTTGCGTTTCTCTTTGCGGCCAAATCAATACTGACGATCAGCTACTTCAATTTATTCGCGCTCATCCGCGTCGTAAAGAAGCTTGGCGGTTTGCCTAATCGCTTTGTCCTATGTTGACACCTAATTCTGATTCAGTGTTTCAATAGAATATCTTCAGCGTAATGACACGATACATTGTGGCTTTTCTTCAATTCTCTCAATTCCGGTTCTCTATTCTTGCACAGTTCGGCGGCATATGGGCATCTGGGGTGGAATCTACATCCTGATGGTACTTCAATAGCGTTTGGGATTTCTCCTCCGATAACATATGATAGTTTCTGGTAGCTTTTCCACTTATCCCTATCTAGAGTTGGAAGGGCCGTTTTCAGAGCCCGCGTATATGGATGAAGCGGACGGCCTAACACCTCCTGAGATGGTCCAACTTCGACGATCGTGCCTAGGTACATCACAGCAACTCGATCGCAGATAAATTTCGAGATGGCCAGATCGTGCGTGATGAAAAGGTAGGTGAGACCCCACTTCTCTCTCAATTTCAGTAGCAGTTTCAGAATGCCCGCTCGAATCGAAACATCGAGCATTGAAACTGGCTCGTCGGCAACAATGAAGTGCGGTTCTAGTATTAGAGCCCGGGCGATGGCTATTCTCTGTAATTGCCCACCGCTCAATTCAAAGGGATGTTTGTGAAGAAACTCCTCTGGTTCGGTTATATCGACTTCAGAAAGAATCTTCTCTATTTTGTCGTGCATTTCTGATTCGCTCCTCGCCATCTTGTGCAGGCTTACTGGCTCGGAGAGCAGTTGGAGTATGGATAACCGCGACTCTAATGATTCGTAAGGATTTTGAAATATGACTTGCATCGCGCGGCGTAACTCTTTCTGCTTTCGTTTCTTCAGAGAGAAGACATCTTGATTCTTGAAGTAGATATTTCCGCTCGTCTTGTCCTCCAAAGCCAGTATCAACCTGCCAGTTGTCGTCTTTCCACAACCGCTTTCTCCAACCAGCCCAAAGATTTCCCCTTTCGCTATACTGAAATCAATGCCATCTACGGCCCTTACGTAGTGAGCCCCACCTCGTTCTAGCAGTCTCTTCTTTGCGGGGAACCATTTCTTCAGTTGCTCAACTCTTAAGATAATGCCTTCCGTGCTCACACGCCTCACCTACTTCGTACGGTGACATGCGACGAAATGATTCTTCTCGATCTCTCTCCAACTTGGCACTACATCTTTGCACTTGGCCCACGCAAACTTACACCTGGGGTGGAATACACATCCACTCGGCGGGGCCCTCATGTCAGGGGGATTGCCGGGTATCGATTCAAATGACATTTTTGTCTCTTCAATGTTCGGAAACGAATTGACGAGGTCTATTGTGTATGGATGTAATGGATTCGTGATGATTTCATTCGTTGCACCGTGTTCCATCATTTTCCCGCCATATACTACAAGTATCTTGTCGGATATTCCAGCGACGACCGATAGGTCGTGACTGATGAACATAATTGATAGGGATTTCAGATTGCTTTTGAGGTTGTCCATCAATTTCAGTATTTGTGCTTGCACGATAACGTCCAAGGCTGTTGTTGGTTCATCTGCGATCATGAGTCTTGGCTTGCATACCAATGCCATGGCGATCATGGCGCGCTGTCTCATTCCTCCACTCAATTCATGGGGATAGCCTCTGAATCGCGAAAGTTCCAAGCGTACCTCTTGAAAGATCTCCTTTGCCCTTTCTATCGCGTCCTCTTGTGAGATATCTTCATGTACCGATACAGCCTCCGAGATTTGATCTCCGATTCTCATCAAGGGGTCGAAGGAGCTCATAGCCGATTGTGTAACCACTGCGACTTCCTTCCATCTGAGCTTCCTCATCTCTTCACGGTCGAGTTCGAGCAAATTCCGGCCGTCAAGCCTGATTTCGCCACTGACGATCTTTCCTGGATTTGGCAAGGCCCTTAGCACGGACCAACCTATGGTAGACTTACCTGAACCTGATTCTCCAATAATCCCAAGAGCCTCTGCTTTTGATATTCCAAAGCTAATGCCATCAATGGCTTTTACAGTAGAGGATGGTAAATAGTAGTAGGATCTTAGATCCTTGACATCCAAGACTAGATCGGTCATCAGAATGTCTCCTTCTTTCGAGTAGAGGTCGCCCTGAAGATTTCGTCCAGCCCTTCGCCGATAAGAGTGAACCCAAGCACGCTGATTACTATCGCCAATCCGGGAAAAGTGGAAGGCCACCATGCGCCAGCCGTTATGAGGTCTCTTCCGCGTCCAAGATCTGTTCCCCATTCCGGCGTTGGGGGAGGTAACCCCAGTCCTAAAAATCCAAGACTGGAAACCTCTACAATTCCCGATCCCATGTTCAGGGTCATTATTGCAATTATTGATGGAATCGCGTAAGGCATCATGTGATGGAAGATGAGAGTACCGTGCCCGGCTCCTATTGCTCTGGCCGATTCGATGAACGGTCTCTCCTTAATCGAGAGAATTATTCCTCTAACGATTCTGAAGTATTGCGGCATATATCCTATCCCAATCGCCAAACCTGTATTGACTACCCCCGGCCCTATCATGGTCGCTATCAGGATTGCGATGAGCAGCGATGGTAAAGCGTATAGGGCGTCAAACAGCAGAGATGTTGCTTGGCCGATCCTTCCGCCGAAGAATCCGGAAAGAGCTCCTATTATGGATCCTACGCTGACGGATATTATCACCGAGATAAATGCGACAAGCAGAGAGAATGTCGTTCCGAGACTTACGCGACTAAACAAGTCTCGCCCCAGTTGGTCTGTGCCCATGACGTGCTCAATGCTGGGTGGCGATAGAGTTTGATAGCCAGTCACCAGTGGGTCTAGTCCCACGATATGAGCGTAAACATCAAAGGCCAAAACAATGACTATTATGATAGTTCCTGCTATGATCATCCATCTTGATGATTTCGGCCACATGCTGAGCCTCTTGAGGAATCGTTTTAGAAGGCTAGACACCTCAGAGTCTCACTCTTGGATCAACGACCGCGTAAGAAATATCGACTATCAAATTGGTTATACAGACAAACAAAGCGAAGAGCACGACACATCCTTGGATCAAGTTAAAGTCTCGATAACTTACGGCCTCGATTAGTAATGCACCTAGTCCAGACCAGGAGAAAACCGTCTCGGTGAGTATGGCACCTTGCAGGAGCATTGCGACCTGCAAACCAGTGTAGGTTAGAATCGGGATCAGCGCGTTTGGAAGTGCATGTTTCTGAAAGACCCTTTCATCGGAGCAGCCTTTCAGACTCGCAACTTTGATATACTCTTCACCCAGCACGTCGACGATGTTAGCCCTGGCTATTTTGGTGAGTGAAGCTGCCATGAACGTTCCGAGAGTAACTACAGGTAGCGCCAAATGCGCAAATGCATCAACAAGCGCACGCGCGTCGCCTGCCAATATGGCGTCAACTACGTATAAGCCGGTGACTTGAGCCACGCGGACAAATCGCGGACTTGCTCGCCCTGCTATGGGAAAAGGAAGACGCAACTGAACAACGAGGATCTGAAGAACAAGTCCAAACCAGAATACTGGTATGCACCACCTGACCAGTGCACCGATTCTGATCGAGGCATCGATTTTGCCTCCTGCCTTCTTCGCTGCGAATATGCCGCTGTAGATTCCCAGCGGGATTGCGAGCAGCATGGACCAAAAGGTCAGTTCAATTGTTTGAGGCAGATGGTCTGCCAGTTCCCGTGCGACCGGGTCGCCTCTGACCATCGAATACCCAAAGTCGCCTCGGAAAAGACCGCCAACATAGTCAACGTATTGAAGGTAAAGTGGTTTGTCAAGGCCCAGCTGATGTCGAACCGCTTCGATTTGCTGTACCGAGGCCCCCGTTGATCCCAATACGGCCACTACGGGATCGCCGGGGAGGATACGCATGATGGCAAAAACCACTGTAACTAAGATAAGGATCGTTGGTATCGTTAGGAGAAGACGGAACAGAATCCATGTCCTAAGTTTCATCTGTCCTACCGTTGAAATCAAGAAAGTGTATCGGTGAACAAAGAATTTCGGGGGGAATTAAAGATCAGTCACCGGAGATCAACTTGTCTTCTTGTCGATTGTCCACCACGGAGTGTACTGAAAGTAATATGGCAGCACACCGATGACGTTGGTTCTGTAGAACTGGTATGTGATAACGTTCACTAGAGGGACGAAGACGACTAGGTTCGCGAGTCTATCTTGGAGGTCACCGTATGTTTTTTCTCGTTGAGCAGGGTCGGTCGTACCGACAGCTTGTTGGGCCAAGAGGTCGACTAGAGTGTCATTGAGGCGAACTTTACGCGCCAGCCAAGAGTGGCTGGTTACGAAAGAGGCAACACTGTCAGCATCCAAGTAGTCCGGTGTAACTAGACCCACAGACATCTCGAATTGACCAGCATTCAACGCCGCTCTTTCTGCTGTTCTGAGGGTGACTCGAATGTCCGCTCTCCCAAGTTGCTCTCGAATCAACGCGGCCACATCGCCTGTCTCTCTACCAAATGCTACGGGATTGAACGCGAGTGTGACATCTATCCCATTCGGATAACCGGCAGCGTTCAACAGCTCCTTAGCTTTCGCAATGTTGGTTGGCTTGTATTGCGTCCAGGATGGTTTCGGATAAAATCCCGGAAGGAAGAAAGTCTCCTCTGACGGAGTGTAAACCCCGTGATAGATTTTTTCCGAAATCTCTTTCTGATCGATACTGAATGCGATAGCTTTCCTGACGCGCACATCGTGCAGTGGGGAGTCAGGCATACCCACATTCAAATGAAGTAATTGCTGAGAGCCTTGTGCTGCGACGACATGTTTGATGCTTGGATCCGTTTCTAGACTAGCATAGTCTGAGAAGGCAATGTAATTCCATGCAATATCGACATCTCCTTTTTCAAGCGCTAACTTTAGCGCAGCTGAATCTGAGAAGATTTTGTAGACCACGTTTACCTTCGGTACTCGACTCATGTTCCAGTAGTCTTCAAAAGGTGCTAGTGTGAGGTGATCTCCTTTCACCCATTCCACATACTTGAACGGCCCTGTCCCGACAGGTAATGCCTGAAAGCTCTCCAAGCCCATCCGGTTCACAGCTGAAGGACTGACCGGTGCGGCAACAGGCATCGTCAGCGCTCCCTTCAGAGCGGCATTCGGATACTTCAAATTCAGTCGAACCGTATACAGATCCACGATGTCGATCGACTGAACACTGTCGAGTATCCAGGAAGAATACGATTTCAAGTCTTTCATTCGGTCGAACGAGAATTTTACAGCTGTCGCATTGAATGGCGTACCATCTTGGAATTTTACGCCCTGCCTTAAGGCAATAGTCCAATGCAGACTGTCCGCACTAACAATGGGGTCGCTCGCTGCAAGGCGAGGCGCCAATTTAGCAGCGGGAAAGATAGGCGGCACCTCATACAGCGGGTCGAACACGACGTTATTGAGGCTCAAATCCCCCGAACCGTAGGCTTGGCCCGGATCAAGATTCGTGAGAATGCCAACAGTCGCCCCCAAGACTACAGTTGGATATTGCCTCGGTTGCCTCGGAGCAGGCTTCGTGGCGTAGTAACCGACGGATATAGTGAAGATAGCTATGAGTATGATTCCAACAATAGCAAGATAACTTCTTTTCATTTCTTCACACACAACCCAAAACGCAAGCATTAGTTACTTAAAATCGCGGCATATATGCGTTGAGGTTGATCTAAAGTATGCATACTGCTTATACCATTGTGTTAAATACCCAGTCAGTCTGCCTTTCCGAGGAATAGAAATGGTCGAAGTTGGAACCGCATCGGCGGGCCCTGGACAGAAAGGAACAGGATTTCTGAGGGTACTGGAACTGAGTGACGGAACTCCGGTGAACGTGCCAGTTATTGTCGCCAATGGGCGAGAGCAGGGTCCAACTCTTTGGATACAGTGCGCGATGCACGGAACCGAAGTTGCTAGCGTATATGGCCTACTGCAGACACTGAAGGAGATCGACCCTACAAGGTTGAATGGCACTCTCATCGCGATACCCGTAGTGAACATTATGGGCTATAACATGCGTGAGAGAAACCTGGTTCTTGAAGCAACAAACTTGAACAGGATTTTTCCAGGCGATCCGGAAGGAAGTTTCACGGAACGATATGTTCATGTGATCTATGAGACTATCAAGAAAAGTAAACCAGACTATGTTGTAGATGCCCACGGCGTCTATGCGAGTGCAGGCGGCGACACCGTAGACTTTGTTTTGTACAATGGAGAGGCGAAGGTTGCGGATAAATCCAAGGAACTAGCAAAAAGCTCGGGCTTCGAGGTGATCCTAGAAGATGGGTCCAGCGAAGTATTGAAAGGCGCATTGGTCAACGTGATTGCAAGAGACGGTATCCCTGCAATCTGTCCGGAAACAGAGAAGGCACCAAAGGCGCATCAAGCGTTCACGAACTTCTTGAAACACCTAGAGATGATCGAAGGAAAACCAACGCCGGCAACACGCCAGAAGCTCTACAGAGACCCCACCTATAAGGGAATATCTGTCAACCGAGGCGGGCTCTTCCACCCTGAGATCGAGGAACGAGATGTGATTTCCAAGGGTCAGCTCCTAGGTGTCGTCACCAACCTCTTCGGAGACGAGATTGAGAGGATCATCTCACCTGTGGACGGGTTTGTGTTGGTCAGGGAAGGAGCTTATCAAGTAAAGCCTGGAGACACCGTGTTCTGGATCGTGACCCCACAGTGACGCCTTCGAGTAAGACTAAGTTGAATCAATTCCCGATCAACCTCTGAGCGACTAGGTTCTTACGTCACAAAACCAGGAGAACCTATCAGGAGGCACTACACACGTTAACAGGACATAGCTTCTCTTTAATTCAGGTCGCCCAACCCGCTGAGCTGATGTCACAGTCAACGAACTTTGTATGTAAAGTGCTCGTTCAGGCCGCGTATATGATTTGGCCTTCTTTCATGACCCGCCATACGTGTCTGAGGTTACTTACGTTGTCAAGGGGGTTTCCATCAATGATAACAAGATCTGCCAATTTCCCTTTCTCAAGGGTGCCAACAGACTCTTCAATGCCAAGATTACGGGCGGAAGTGCGAGTTGCTGCCTTGATTGCGTCCATAGGTGACATACCATACTTGACCATCAGCTCAATCTCTGTGATCAGCGACTCACCAAGCTTCCCGTAGTACGATCCTTTCTCCGAGCCCAGATCAGTTCCAGTTGCGATATTAATCCGCATTTTGTAAGCCTTCTGAAAAGTCTCCTTGTGGATGTCCAAGATACGCTTGCATTTCTCAACCGCCCAATCCGCATAACCCGCCTCCTTACCTTTCGTGGCTAGTCCCAGATACGCGTATAGTGTCGGAACATAGAAGGAACCCGCCTTCTTCATGGACTCCAAGGCCCTATTATCAAGTATGTTCCCGTGGTCGATTGAATCAACACCGGCCTCAACGCAGATGAGAGCTCCCTCTGAGTTGCCGACATGAGCAAATGTCCGTTTCTTCTTCTTCTTCGCCTCTTCTACAGCTGCGGTCAGCTCCTCACGCGTCATTTGGACTTGGTCTATCTCTTCGTATTGGGTGCCGGCACCGCCTGTAGCCATCAGCTTTATGCAATCTGCACCCCAACGCAACATGTCTCTCACAGCTTTCCTTGCCTCAGCGGGGCCATCGACCTCCGAAGCATGATCCCAAGCATGGCCTCCTGTCATTGCAATTGCTCTCCCACATGCCAGCAACCTCGGGCCAAGAATTTGACCTGTGCTTATTGCAGATCTCATTTCGAAAATGCCAAGGTGACCACATCCCGCGTCTCTAACTGTCAACACTCCAGCCTTTATGCATCGCTCTGCATTGGTGATGCCTAGGAGTATGCTCTTGGTTATCTCTCGTGCCACATATTTTTCATGAGTCCATATCTGGTAACCACTGCAGAAATGCGCGTGGCAGTCCATCAAACCCGGAATGACGGTCTTGTCTTGAGCGTCCAGAACCGTGGTTCTTGCATCCGCCTTAACTTCAGCCTGAGAGCCAACCGCCAAGACTCTCTTATCATCTATCAGAATCGCGCCTTTCTCTGTGGGTCGAGCGCCGCAACCATCAATAATCTTTCCAGCTTTCACTAGGATTCTCATAAGACACCTATGTTCTCAGGCAATCATTCGCTTTAAAAGCGTTTCTGACCGTATGCTGTGTCGAATAACTGTGATGTTCAGTGAGGCTCCGATATTGTTTCGCTCAGGTTTTGTCAGAGATTGGTTGTTAACGCTATGAATGTGTTGTACAGGTTGGCTTTGACCATCAGTTCCCTAGCC
>Ga0315280_10004073_pt1 | contig 21870 bp, 15 predicted proteins | sample YL17G06_40_MG_FD_203697 | JGI IMG/M metagenome (GOLD analysis project Ga0315280, IMG submission 203697) | Sediment microbial communities from Yellowstone Lake, YNP, Wyoming, USA - YL17G06_40 | ecosystem: Environmental > Aquatic > Freshwater > Lake > Sediment | place: USA: Wyoming | collected...
ACGTTAAGAACTACGGTACGTCAATAACCTGTAGCGTGACAAGCCCCTGCACTGAGGGCGACACAATATGGGCATGTACTGGGTGGACGGGCACTGGCTCGGTTCAGTCGAGCGGAACTGGCCTAACCACCACCTTTACCATAACTCAGGATTCGTCTATAACTTGGAATTGGGTTGCTTCGCTTTCCAACCCTTCTGTCTCGCAACTGACAGGTAACTCTTTAACGGTTTTCACGTACAATGTTTCCTACTACGATCCTCAAGGCGCGGCTCCCTACACCCACGATGTCGTTATCGATGGCTTGCTTCAGAACTCCATGACGCTTCAGAGTGGTTCAGCCTCCAACGGCGTGTACAGCTATTCAACGACGTTACCTCCCGGCTCTCACACCTACTCTTTCAGTTTCATGAGTGGCTTGGTCACTCTATCTCTTCCTTCGCAAGGAAGCTATCAAGGTCCAGTCGTGTCTTTTGATTATAGAGTACATCCTTTGGGCAGTGACTTTACCCTTCAAAAAGATGGGATCGTGGATTTGTATTTCCAAGTAATGAAGTACGATGGTCTCACAGAAATTCCGGTCAATGGAATACCAGTTACTTTCCGCTCTTCCTTAGATTCAGATGACGTGACATTAAATTCCCAGATTTACAATGGCTTGAATGGCATCATCAACAGATCATACGAAATCTTGCCTTCGCTCAATTCGTTTGCAGTTACGTTTGCTCCTCCTTTCATATTCCAAGGTGTCCCCGTACATCCACCTCAAATCAATCCGGTAACTTATAGCCTAATAGACAGACAATCTCAACTCGTCGTCGGAACCACCAACGACGTCTCAGCATCGGCGATTTTTGAAGCGAAGGGAAGTTACACACAAGAGTTCACAATAACTAACGATGGAACACGAATTCTCGATGTGACCTATTCAAATCCAACAAAAATGGGAGTCGGATTTGACCTTGAACTTCCTACTCCACACGCAGCTTTTGGACCGGCGAGTGTCGGTGTAAAAATAGGCGTATCCGGCTCAGCAGGTTTGACGTCTGGTTCCACATGGCAATTTCCGCAGCCAAGAGATCAGACTCAAAGCCAAATAATCAGAAACTGCATCTCAGACTGGGTTTTGACAAACCTAATGAGCTTATATCCAGATTTAAACGGTGATTCGATGCTGCAGATTGCCCGATTGATACTGGACTCTGAAAACGAGTTGCTTCTTGGAATGGACAATTACAAGAGTCTGTCTGAAGCGGGTGGATACGCAGAAGGGTCCGGTGACGTTGACGTAGGTCTTTTCGTTCTAACTCAAAAACACGGCAAGGCAACTTTGCAAATAGGGGCCAACATCAATATTGAAGGCGATTTCGAAGTAGGCTTCAAGGTTTACTCATTGAGCAAGATTGGCATCTACGCCGACTACCATTTTGTAGCTCAAGTTGGCGCAGGAGCAAGGCTCAACTTAGGCTATTTAGAAGTTGAAGCCGGAATTGCCAACGTCTACAGTCTTTCAATTGACGTTGAAGCTGAATTGATCTATGAGGATGGCCACCTTTCCACAATAGAACTAACCTATGGGATAGAGTTACCGATGGACTTGTCAAACGGACTAACCTTTTCAGGATTGTCTTCCCCATTGCAAAACGTGGCTTTGCCGACGATTCCAGCGGCATTTACCAAAACTAAGCTTCGCCTCAAATATTCGTTGCCTGCCCAACAATTAGATCAACCACTTAAAGATTACATTGCGTCTCTAATCATGGGCCAACTTGACCTCTGGAAACTATGGAACATGCTGAGTTCGTACGCCTCTTCCACGATTAATTCCCCAGTTCCGTACTCAGTTTGGCTGGATTTATCGTCAGAACTGGACCTCTCACTGGAGCTCCATCTTGGCATCGGGTTCCAAAGAGGTTTTAAGGCTTACCAAACGGTCAGTACTCTCCTTGAAAAAGGCTTCTTCTTCAACCAGCAAAAATTCCCAATGGAAAAACACAGCAGCATTCCGCCATCAATTGACGTTGAGCAATTCATCCTAGATTGCTGGTTGTACTCTGGGAATTCTCCACAGCCATCCGGAAACGTGATAAAACTTGACGAGTCACAAAAGCACCTGTACCTCAACGTTTATGACGATCAAGGTCGACATGTAGGGTTCAACCCCACTACCTCATTGGTTGAAAACCAAATTCCAGGCGCATACTACTACGACAATGGCAACGGAACCATTAGCATAGTTGTCCCATCAGAAATAACAAGCTTCCAAGTAGTTGTTGATGGTCGAGCAGCTCAAGAATCGATTGAAAGCTACAATGTGACAATCGGCGCTTTAAGTATGGATGGTAGCGTGTTGCTAGGGCAAATATCTTCGACGATAGAACGCGGCACGGTGCAGACTTTTGATATCAATCTGTTGACGTCAATTGTCGGCAAGGTGACTGACGCTGTGAGTGGTAACGGTGTCTCCGGTGCTTCTGTCTTCTATTCTGGTCCGGGTTCGGGTTCCGTGTCAACCAACTCGACTGGTTACTACGTCATTCAGAGTTTGCCTTTAGGTTCCTATCAAGTAACTGCATCAAAGTCTGGCTATGTTTCTCAGACCAAGCCTGCAACTGTGAGTTCAGGCAGTACTACAACCTTGGACTTCCAGCTTCAAGCGTTCCCGCCGTCTGCCATCAAGTCGTTTGATTTTGGGACTGCGGGTTCGCCTGTTGAGTCTGGATACGTTCAAGTGACTGAGTCAACTATTTATTCTGCGGGTTTGGGCTATGGTTGGGACAGCACGGCTGGGCTTGGCTCCCGCGATAGGGGTGCGCCGGACAATCTGCGGAGAGACCTGGTCTTCTCCAGTGGTGATCACACGTTCAATGTTGATTTGGCAAACGGCCAATACAAGGTAACATTGGTTATTGGTGACCAAAATTATATGCATGATTTGATTGATGTTTCTGCTGAGGGTGTCCTGCAGGTAAACCATCTGACCGTCAAAACGGGTGAGTTTAGCACTCAGGTCTTCACCGTTGCCGTCAGTGATGGTCAGCTGAACATAAAATTCCGTGAAAACGGCGGATTGGACGCCAACTGGGTGATAAACGCCATCATAATACAACCAGCTGCTGTCGAGGGACAGTTTGATTTTGGTACTGCAAGTTCGCCTGTTGATTCTGGATACGTGAAAGTGACCGAGACAACTGCTTACTCTGCTGTTTCGGGTTATGGTTGGGACAGTGTGGCTGGGCTTGGGTCTCGTGATAGGGGTGCGCCTGGTAACTTGGAGAGGGACTTTGTGTTCTCCAGCACCGATCACACGTTCAATGTTGATCTGGCAAACGGCCAGTATCTGGTAACATTGGTTATTGGAGACAACAGTTACACGCATGACCTCATCGACGTCTACGCAGAAAACGTTCTATTGGTTAACCATTTGACTGCTAGTGGAGGCTCGTTTAGAACTCAACTCTTTATCGTGACGGTGAGTGACGGCCAGTTGAACATCAGATTCCACGATGCTGGTGGATCTGACCCGAACTGGGTTATAAACGCCCTCAAGATAGAACCGTTTGTCCCCATTGCACAGCTGTTTGATTTTGGCACTGCGGGTTCGCCTGTTGCATCTGGGTATCTGCAGGTTACGGATTCCACTGTTTATTCTGGTGCTTTGGGTTATGGCTGGGACAGTACGGTTGGACTCACGTCTCGTGATAGGGGTGCGCCTGATAATTTGCGGAGGGATCTGGTCTTCTCGGGCACTGATCACACGTTCAACGTGGATTTGGCGAACGGTCAGTACAAGGTAACATTGGTTATTGGTGACCAAAATTATATGCATGATTTGATTGATGTTTCTGTTGAGGGTGTCCTGCAGGTAAACCATCTGACTGTCAGTGCCGGAACGTTTAGCACGCAAGTCTTCACTGTAACTGTTAACGATGGTCAGCTTAACCTCAAGTTCCATGATGCAGGTGGAAGCGACGACAACTGGGTGATAAACGCAATCAAAATAGAACCTACAGTCTAGCTCATTCTAGATGTCAAAAGCCACATTGACACGCCCGTGCTTCAAACTTGGTGACCACATTTCTCAAGTTCTCAAACCAGATTTGAACCGATGAGCCCGCGTCCACCAGCAACCAGAACTCTTGACTCAGGCGCGCGCTTTGCTATTCTCCCCAGTTGAGCTCTTTAAGGGCTGACTTTTGTGAAATTTAAATATGATCCAGTAACCTTTGCGGATCCTGCCCAGTACGTTGTTCAGTGCTAACCATGCTCTAAACGGCAGGTTTTGAAAGACTCTGGACAAGGTAACTAACGGAATATTGGGAAGATGGCAAGTTGCTGTTAAAGAGTATGTGCTTGGCAGCAAGCGGATTATTCTCTCTTCGTCGAGAATTCGCAGATGTCCCCACAGGGGTGTTGATTTTCCGCAATGGATACAGGTGGTGTAAGCTATCCGTTCTTTGTATGGGACAGAAATTAAGAGGATTCCTTCTTTTTTTAGCACTTTATCCAGTTCACAGCAGACTTTCTTTTCTTTCTCTTTGTCTAAATGCTCAAGAACCTCTAGCAGTGTTATTTTGTCGAACGAATCAATCTTGAAAGGCAAGGCAGTAACGTCCGCACGTACGAATTCCGTGTTCAACAACCTTGTCTTTTGCTTGGCGGTTGACAGAGAAATTCTCGACAAGTCAAGTCCTACTATCAAACCGCCGTTCAGGATGTGGCTTGTGACGAATCCTTCGCCACAGCCCAAATCAAGAATGAGATCCTCCGACACACTGTCTAAATAGAAAGCGACTGTTTGCGCTCTACGCTTCTGCCGCCGCATTGAACCGTCATCAAGTCCCCAGATGTTCTGATTGCTCATACGAATCAACGCGTGCCTAATGTTTCGTGCACGGGGTATATTTACTGCACGAAAGCTGTTTCATTGATTTTTGTTCTCGTCTTTTTCTTTATGCACTGCTAGGCTCGTCTGTTTATAGGCCACTAGGCTGGTTTGCTTCAGTTCACCTTGATTGTTTTCTGCCTTTCTGTTTTCATGAGGCTCTCTGGTTTCAAAGATGAAAATGACGCCTAAAAAGACGGGTAGTAGGATCAGAAACCAGAAGAGGGCGGTTGGCAAAGTGGACAGTGGGTCATATTGTGATGCCTCTGGCAAAACTTGTGAAGACGATCCTAGTGTCAAATTGCTTATAGCCTTGTAGCTGTCAGATATCATCATCGAGAATTCAGTCAAGCCTACTACGTCCAGATTTTGACCATAGATTTGCGTTGTCAATTGCTTATAATTCTGCAAGTAAAACTCGGTGAACGTAACTCCGAGAGCGCTTACAGTCGGCAGCCTAACTTGCAACTGAAAACTGCTGATTGGTGTGATGGAAAGCGAGTTCACAGAGCCGATATCAAGGGTTTCGTTCTCTGCTGTGATTTTGAGGTCAATTGAACCTGAAGAAGGTCTTATTGAGAAGGTGGAATTGAGCTGAAATTCTGCATAGAGCCCATTGCCGTCTTGCGTTACCGCATTGTCAGTCTCAATTACTGCCCGTGAATAGTCGCCTATAGTCATGCTGGTCACGTTGTAAAAGATGTACGACGAATTCCCTTCTTTCACCTCAACATTCTCAAATTTAACCTCCATAGGAAACAGGACCGAATCTGTTTGAATTGTTACGTTACTTCGTAGGTATATTTCTTTCACGTATCCGTTGAAGCTGGACAAAGGAGTCGTGGATGTCGATTTTGTTAGGTTCAGGCCATCCAAGAGTTTGCCTATTAGGGCATAGAATGCTGATTGACTATTACTGGTCTGCATCGCCTGTATGATAGGTTGCACGTTAACGTAGAAGAGTTCTCCGCCGTTATCATAATCTTTTTGTAAAATGAATGGAGTTTCGCCGGAAACTCCTGTGTAGTAGCTTAAGGTTGTGACACTATTGCCCTTGATGCTCATCATGGATATTGGCAATTCGTAGGGTAACTGTAATTCTGTGGCGTTGCCTTTTATCTGTTGAACAAATATTGTGGAGTTTGAAGTTGACAACAAATCGTCAGTGAAAGAGCCGCCGCCGTTTGTATTGAGCACTACTAACCTGTGGCCCGAATTGAGATAATTGACATAGTCGCCAGCAGGCCTTAAATGAAGTTCTGTATCGTAGTTGACGGAGAAGTTGTCAAACGACACTTCAAATAAGCGATAGTAGCGTAGTCCAATTTTCCCGCGAACGTTTTCCGAATTTGATACTAGAAACTGCGTATCATTGATGGATAACTCGTTTAATGTGCCACTGACAGTCAATTTCAAACTGTATTCGTCACCGAAGTTCCATTTCAAAGCAGTTTCCGATCCTGGCCATATCGGAAAATCTGTTTCGACGCCGTTGACGTAATTGCGAAAGAGGACGTAAACGTGGCCGTCTGGGCTGAAATGGATTTCAGCAATTCGATAGTTCTGAGGGTCAGTCCATGAGTAAACGATGTCGGCGTAGTTTGGCACAGTGGTGTCGCCTTCTAGAGGTTTGACGTTCACAGTTGCCGTAAAATATTCTGCGAGCATTGGTAACAAAATAACACCTTGTTCGTAATTTCCGTTTCCACCAGCAATTAGATGTCCTTCTTCAGCTTTCCAAGTTCCCTGTAGAACAGACCACGAATTAAGTGTCTCATTGAAGTTGTCTTGGAAAGCACCTGAGGTAATGTTTCCTTCCGGTGGGTCGAAGGAAAGAACCGCTGTCGTCCCATTGAGCGCATTGTGGTCCAGGTCATACATAACCGTGTAATTGTAAAAACCATTCGAAAGCATACTATACGCTGCGAGGGGGTTTTGCTGTATCGAACTGTCAAATGGGACGATTAACACGTTCTGACTTTCAGGCTGTGGAAAGGAAGGCTTTGACATGTTGTATATTGTTACTTCTGAATTGTTGAACACTACAGGAGTCATCGGCAGGTACTTTGTTAGGAATTGACCACCAAATTGGCTGAGGTAGTTCGCGTCTCTCTCATCGAGATAAATATAAGGATGAGCATATGCAGGAGCCCTGTAAAGTTGAGTGAAAGCCATTTCAGGTGTAGAAGCCGTGTAAAGAAGTTGTCTCAATGAAAGGCTATCCGCGGGCGCAGCAAAAGCTACTGTAGCTGCAGATGTACTGGTTACCGTGGCAAGCCATGCTCTAGGATCGTTATCCAATATTCCTTTAAGGGCAGCTATGCCGCTGAGTTCAACCTGGGAAGGATGGTTTGCTGGGTTCGTCGAGATGATGTTCCAGTATTCTACGTTGAGAAAAGTCGTGGAAATACCATAAAGACAAACTGTTCCGATTAATGCGACCGAGGCGACTGTTCTGAACGTGTTGTTTATAGAGAAACGTTTTCTTAACTTGTCAATTAGAAGTAGAATTGGAATGGGCGCGAGGAGGGCAAGTGGCAGTTTTATGAACCAGATGAACCTTTTTTCCCAATAGTTTACGTTAAAAAAGTAAAGGTTCATTACAGAGACTAATTCACCAGCAATGAACGCAAAAATCATAAAGGCGATGAAGAACGAAAGCGATTTGTACGCTCCTCCTTTTTCAGCTATGTAATATAGCGCTACTATGGACAACAGGCCGGTTATGCCGAGCATAAGTGGGTACATATACCAGGGAACAACGCCGATAGCATCAACTTGCGCTGTGTGAAATGAACTGATCAATGAGATCGAAGACAGCAGAGCCAGGAAGTACAACAACGCTATGAGTAACACAAGTATTTTCGAAGTTGATCTGAGGCGGAGTTTGTGTTTGAATTTTGGAGAGGTGACCTTGCCAAATTTCCTTACGCTGAGCGAAAGCGTCAGGGAAATGATAGGCAAAGCAAGTGAAAGAAGCAACGGCAAGTTAAGAATGAAACGCGTGTCAAACTGTGAGAAGATGTAATAAGCGACTGCAACCAGGACAAAACCAAATGTTGAGGCTTTCAAGGCGAGATCTGTCTTGAGTTCTGTGTTCTTTGACAAGATCCAATAAATGGCCAAGAACACTGCGAGTACAGCGGCTTCGACTACGTGTGTAAGGCACAACGTCGCGATTACAGTGGAGAATAGGGCAAAGTATTTTCCTGAAGGAATTTCTTTTTTGCCTAGCAGAAAGATGGCGCCCATAAGCACTACAAAAGATATCGTGGCCGGGAAATACCATAATCCCAAGATGCCGTAAATAGTACCGTTATACGTTCTGTCAGCTGTTAAGTACAGGAGCTGCAACTGAGTCTGATATGGCGTGGTTATCTTCAAATTAGCAAAGTAGAGCCAGGAAAAACCGCCAAAGCTATTCGTGAACAAGACCCAAAAGATCGTCGCTACCGACGGCAACCTTGCATCGATCTTTTCGAGCCACTGTTTTGCCATAATATAGAAGGCTAGAACTAAGAAGAAATTCAAGGCGAGCAGACCCATTTGAGCAGATACCAATGACGGGTTTGAAAGGGCAATGAACATAGACTCGTGTAGGTGGGCAAGTAAATACGCTGAACCGATGTAGAGGTCAGGCGTCCTGTTCAGGACGATACTTGATCCATAGTGTTGTGAAATGTCTGTTCCGGGAAGGAGGGCGGCGCCTGGATACATGAAGTAGAAGGAAAGGGCGTAGAACGCTCCAATCAGCAGGAGAGCTAAGGAATCGATGTTTTTGGTGAAGGATCTTGAAGGAGAGGCAATTGGGCATCGCTTGTGTTTTAGCGCCGAGATTAGTCCCATTCCGATGAAGCTACTTAGTATGATTAGAGTTCGTGTGTTCTCGTTTAAGAAGAGTACGGCAAGAGTTATGAAACCTGTAAAGGCGTAACTAAGTATGTAAGATAAAACCGCGGTTTCAAGTCTCGAGAAATACCGGGTTAGTCCGAAGATGTTCAGCAAGGCATAGCCTGAGAGAAGAGATGTGCAAAGCAAAGCTAGGACTAACTGCAGTAATCCCCCTTGCATATGTAAAGCATTGATAACGAGAAGAACAGACGATGAGGCAATGAGAAGGATATCAACTACTAAGCCAAGACGCAATTTTTTGATTTTTATGTCTTTCACGTAGAGTTTAACATCGTAACAGTTGATTATTAGGTATAAAAGGACTATTGTCGATATTTCAAACAAGAATAGGAGGTATTTTATCCAGGAATCCATTAGCCATAAGGTGAAGGAGGAGAAAACAGCAGCTAGTATCACAACTATTATCATAGTAAGTCGATGATTTGATTCTTTTTTCATCAGGCTTCACCTTCAAACATCTTGATTATGTTCGTAAGGAGAGCTTCAGCCAACAGTTCATTGTTGAAATGTTTCTCGGCTGCTTTTCGACCATTTTCGCCAAGTTCCCTAGCGAATATTCTATCGTAGCAAAGCTTTTCCAAGTGAAGCGCAGACTCGTCCCAGTCTTTGGCTATTAATCCACACTCAGAAGTTTTGATAGTGTTTCCAACTTCCAGGAGATTCGTTGAAATCACAGGTTTACAAGCAACCATGCAATCGAGGATTTTTGCACGTGTCGTGTAAGAGAAATGCATCGATCGATCTTTGTTGATTTATTGCCGCAGTCTTTGTGACAGCCATTCTCTGTACTTTTTGTCCACAACAATGACGCTTTTCAGTACCGTATTGTAAGTCGTCAAGGATGCGAGGAATTCTATGTCTTTTGGCAAGCAATGACCTCCTATTCCATCTCGTGCTTCAGGTATCACTATATTCCACTTTGTGTTGCAAGCATCTCGAACTTCGTCAAAGCTTAACCCGATTTCTCTGGATATCATTCTCAGTTCCTCTGCGAAGGCTATCTGCACGTAACGATAGGCGTTCTCGGCTATTTTGGACATTTCCGCGATTTCAATTGATGAGGCTAGATGTAAAGGTATTCTAAGCATATCTCTATAGAACTTCAAACCGACGTCAAGGCTTTGTGAACTTACGGCTCCAATCACTCTTAGTTGGTTTACTCCATGTTTCACTTGATCTTCTCCCCAGTATCTATGCGGCACATGGACCAAGTTTGTGTTTTTCTCAAAGATATTTTCATAGATTTTTTTGGATGTACCGGGCATAATTGTGCTTTCGATAGAAACTAATGATGGCCAAAGGGACTTCTGAGATATCTTTCTGCAGACATCGAAAACTGGTGATAGATCTGGTATATCGCTTTTCAACATTGTAGACACACATATGATATAGATGTCCATGGGCGGTATTTCGCGCCAGTCGCTAGTAGTTCTGGGAATTCCCTTTTCTTTCGCTCTCTTAATTGCTGTGTGATCTATATCGTAACCCCAAACCTCAAGACCTCTATCCGTAACATATCTAGCCGCGGGAAGACCCACCTCACCAAGTCCCAGCACGCACACCTTCATATTTCAATGCCTTCACTGAATCTTAAGCGCGCGCTAGAAAAAGCCTTGCAGAATGTAAGACTAAAAATTCTGAAATCTTGTTCAAATTGTCCTCTCCCAACTCTAGTTGAAGCTTGCTTTTCCATGCACATTCATCTTCAACAGCTCAAGAAATTCCTCCTCCAGCTTATTACGATCGAAATTCTGCAGGACCATCCTTCGGGCTCTTCTTTTGGCCCTACTTCTGAACTCTGAATCCTCACAGATTCTCGTTAGAGCATTCGCAAGCTGCAAATAATCATTGGGAGGAACTGTTAATCCTAGGTCATATGCGTGAATAAGCTTGCCCAATATGCTGTCCGCCTTTACGGTGGCTATGACTGGGAGGCCACATGCACAATACTCGAAGAATTTGGCGGGCCATCTATGGCCTCTTTGTTTGTCGAGAGGAATCAATCCGACATCTGCCAAAGCAATCATTTTTGCCAATTTGCTATGGTCGCATGTGCCGCTTAGGCAGAGGACTGAATTATCAATTCCAAGTTCTCTCGCTACACACGTAATCTCGTTTGTCAACTTCTCATTTTTTTCCTGGTTGTTGATGAGCAATAGCTTCGCAGATGCGTGTTTCGGTGTTTTCAGAAACTCTGCAAAAGCACACATAGTCTCATTAAGCATATAGTACCCCTCTAGCGCCCCAGTGAACACGACAATGAAGCAGTCTGCTGCGAGGCCCATTTGTGATCTTGGCTTCATCTTTTCATATGGTCTAAATATCTTTACGTCGGCTCCGTTTGGAATCAGATGCACTTTGTGAACACCCGCGGATTTCAAAGTGGCGACATCAAGGGGGGAGACAGGTATGACCAAGTCCGTTTTAGTATAAATAAGCATTGCAATTCTCTTTGTTGCCTTGTTTAAGGTTTTCGCTACGGGCGATCTGGAGCAAAGTATCATGTAGTCTTCCCAGTCATCTCGGTAGTCGACTATGCTTTTGGTTCTGGTCAGCTGGCAGGCCATCAATGCTCCTACTCCAACATCGCCTGGCGGTACAGAAACTAATGCTACGTTAGGTTTTCTTGAGATGAGTATTAGAGTTGAAACAATGAAGGACATTAAGCTGTTTATTGCGAAGATTAGCGGATGATCCAGATCAATGTGAAAAACAAGGTTGAAAATCTTAGCTTTGCCACTTTCGGCCACTCCTCTTTTTTGAAATGATTTATAGGTGAAAGCTCCAAGCACTTCAATCGAGTGCCCTTTCTTGGACCAAGCGTCAGCGAGGAAACCTATCCTAGTCCAAGCTGCTCCAGGAAAAGGATTTGGGAAGCCTAGAACGAACAGAATCTTCAAAATCAATCCTCACACAGTCAGTGTTAGCTCAGCTTATTCCGAGCTGGCTTAGGATTCTTTGCCAAATTCTGATGGTTTCTTCCTTGCTAAAGTTTTCTCTGACCCATTTGTAAGCGTTTTGGCTGACTTCTTCTAATAGTTGTTGTTCATTGAACAATTCCACAATCTTGTCTGCAATATGTTTAGGGTCGTTAGATTTCAAAAGAAAACCAGTTTCACCATCTTTGATTATGTCCGGTATAACTCCTACGGATGTCGAAAGAACAGGGGTACCGCAAGCCATAGCCTCAAGCACAATGTTAGGAAGTCCTTCTGTATACGAAGGGACAACGAGTATTCTCAGTCTGTTAAGATAACTCGCGACCTGGTCGTGACTAATCCATCTCATAAGCGTTACTTTTCGCCACAGTTTTTTTCTGTTCAAGTATGCTTCAAGTCTGTTTCGCAAATGCCCGTCACCAACAATCAGAAATCCCAAATCGGATCTTTTTTCAAGAATTTTGGGAATGGCTTCTACGAAATTTATGATGCCCTTTTCAGAAGCAAAACGTCCCATAAAGCCGATCAGTCTCTTTCGTTCAGTAATCCTGTTTTCTATTTTGAATCTATTGAAATCCAGAATATGTTCATGCGCAGTCAAGACTTTGTTTCGAGTTTTGTTCAATCCCCATTCTTCGATGAGGCTACTTGAGTAAATGACGATTCTATCAGAAAGTCTAAGACTTGCATTCTTCAGACCTGCTAGCAACCACGAGAAAGCATTTCTGTTCGTACCCTGTATGGCAGAGGGCAAGATCCAGATTATTCTCTTTCTAAGGAGCTTTGCAGTTAACATGGGCAATCCGGGGCTATCTTCCATAAAAAAAATGCACAGGCTGATGTCCTTCGAAAATCTGGCGACTATGAGGGAGATTCTTATTTGCATTTGTATGTACTTTGCCAAGCGAAACAGTATGTTTCTTCTTTCGGCATTGTATGATACTCTGAAGGTGCGCGTTTTTTGACTGGTTTTGGTGATAGGATTCTCAGCGCCCCCTGTAACAACATAGATTTTCTCTGAAAAGGAAGAGAACACTTCCTGCAAGTTTGTGATGGGGGTGATAAATGCCTTGCCAAAAAGGAACGTAATAATGCAGATTGTCAATCGTCTTTCTCCTTCTCTACTGAGACTGTTTTCGCTCAGCATACCTGGCCACTGCCATCTTGGCAATCCTTGAAACAGACTACCCAATTCAGTAGCACTAGCCAGCGCGCGCTAGCCTTCAGTTTTTCCACAGAATTCCATTGCCTCTCTCAGTTCGCGTGGGCATACCTGACGTTTGGAAGTGCGCGCTATCTTGCCTTAATCTATCGATCAGACTTGGAGAAATCAACATATCGCAGAACCGAATGTAACGTGCTTGAACACTTGGGGGAATACGTGGGGCAATCATTTCACATGAATACCTTTACATGGTCTGGTTCCAACAAGATCGTTGTATTTGCGGACAAAATCTAGTTCGACCGCATCCCAAGAATACTGTCGCGCAAATGCAATCCTGCCATTTTCGCCAAGCTTTCTTCTCAACTCATTATTATCTTTCAGTGCTGATATTGCGGATCTAAGAGCATTGATGTCTCCATAAGGTACAACCAGACCACAATTATGTTTAGCTACGATTTTTGAGGATACACACTCCTCATTAGTTATTATTGGAACACCCAACATCATGGCTTCAAAGACTTTGTTAGATGCAGCATAAATATTATTTGGGTTTGTCGCTTCGTAGAAAGCAAGAGTAGCATGCGCCGCAGCCATCTTCTCCAAGAGGTCTTTATGAGGCAGCATACCAAGGTAAGTTATGTTTTGGGCCTGTTCTGAAAATTTTCTGACAATATTCCTCAATGTTCCATCCCCTGCTAGAACCAATCGAACACCACCCAGATGGATTGCAGCTTCTATCATAATGTGTATTCCACGATCTGTTTCTAGTGCCCCGCCATAAAAAAGGGTAAACTCCACTGATTTTTTGTCCGCCACCGGAACACTAAGCACCCTAGGAGCATTAGGTACAATCCAGATATCTCTTGCATCTTCGTAGAATTTCTTTCGCTCGTCACAAGGGATGATCACACAATCGGCGGTTTTCACAAAGACTCTATCAATGGCACTAATCAAGCCCCTTAGCGGAGATTTGAAAAAAGCATACACCATGCCTGGGTAGTATTCAAAACAATCATAGACCAGCTTTGTTTCTCGCTTCAGCATTTTTATGAGCAAACCGACTGGCATCGTGTCAAAATCACACGCATGGATTACAGTAGGCTTAGAGACCAACAACTGCACAAACGCCCAAGACCAAAAAAGAGGAAAGTACAAGATCAATGAAGGGGCACCAATAGGGGCTTTTAGTCTCAACCTCTTAATCGCAACTCTATCGCGTGATTCATCCATACCTTTTCCGCTTTCCCTGGCCCAAGCAAGAATAAGCACGCTGAACCCAGCATTGACTTGAGAACTAGTTTCCTTGGCTACACGAGGATCATTGACCACAGAATTTGTGCGCAAAACTACTACTTCAAACAAATCTTCTCACAGCTCAATTGCGCGATCGAGCGGCCAGCGCGCGCACTAATGCTTCAAAGATTTCTTTCATTTTTGAGCCTATGGCTTCTATAGACGCTTCGTGTTCCACGTATTTTCTTCCGTTTTCTCCCATGTTCTGAGCGATTTCTGGGTTCTTCATCAGATAGAATACTGCTCGCGTTAATGCTTCCTCGTCTCCAGGTTTAACCACGATTCCAGAGCCCGTTTCTCTAATGTATGTGGCCGGTTGTCCTTCCCCGCAGCAAATTATGGGTTTGCCAACCGCTTGGTACTCGTAGATCTTCGTGGCAATTCCGAGATAGGGGCGACCAAAATCCTTCATAGGCAGGATCAATGTATCGGCCGCATTCAGAAGCTCCGCTACTTCTTTTCTGCTATTCAGGATTCTGTCACTCAGCTTCACGTTAGTCAAGTTCTGCTCTTTGATTTGGTCTTTTATATACCCTAGACTCTCTCCTCCGCCGTGGAGCACGAACTCAACATCTCCACTCCTCTGTTCCACAATCTTTGCAGCCCTGAAAATCTGATCGAAGTCGTACCCTACTCCCAAGACTCCGGCGTAAAGCACCCTGAACTTCTGCCCACTATGACGAATGCTTGGTCTTGCTTCGAAAATCGATAGGTCCACGCCGCCCCTCACCACGTGTATCCTGTTTTTGTCTACGCAGTATTTTTTTGAAATCGTCTCGATGTATCCAGGGCTTATTGGCGTCACCGCGTCGCCCTTCGTCAAGAAAAGTCGGTAAACCCACTCAGCCATTCTCAGAACCAATGAATCTTCCCTGATGAGTCCCAGATCAACGATATCTTCAAGTGTCAAATCGTCCTCGTTCAGCGCCACAGGCCGCCTTTTCACCCTACCATAGACTGTGCCGGGAACCCAGCTTGAAGACCACACTGCATCAACTTTCCCCACGAAGGGCAAAGCAAACATTGAAGATACCGCAAAGGCCCCGATGAGCACTAGCCTCTTGAAAAAGCCCTCAGACTTGATCGGAGGCATAAAAGTCCTTATCACTTTGACTTTTCCCATCCACTCTACCTTAAGCGGCTTCCACCTGTACTCTCTCGGCACTATCCCAAGCGGGTAATGTGGAAAAGCAGCAACGACTGTGACGTTGCACCCGTTCAATGACAATCCCTTGGCCAGATTGTACGCTCTTGTTGCCGAACCCCCCAAGTCTGGAGGGAAATATTGAGCTATTACCAATACATTCAAGCTAGAGCAGTATTCCTTTCCCGCGGCACTAACAGCATTCAACGTTTCAAATTCTGAAAGATGTGCACGGCATTTATGTTGATCGATTTGGGGCCACCTATAGGTGTATATTTCCTGACCAAAGATTTGAAACATTTGTCAAGATCTCAAGCATGTCATCATATGATTTCACAGCTCCTCCATAGTGATATTTCGGCGTCTGATGGATGGGAGCCCCTACACAGTGATACTTTGACCGTTGGATAGTGAGTTTCTTTCGTCTCCTTGATAAAAAGGAAATTCGTGTAATTTCGCGCACGTTCATTAGAATGAAGCCTAGTCGAGAGAATTTTTGGAATGAATTCTCTAAAGGTAAAGATATTGCAGCTAAGGCTCGATCGTTAGCTACTCTAGAGATTTCCATAATAGCCTCCTTTGGTTTGTTGAGATGCTCGAGCACATCAAGGGATAAAACAAAATCGAAGAAATCATCCCTAAACGGTAATGACTCAGCACTCGCCCTTATCACCTCAATCTTTGCTATGCCCATCTTTTTCATAACATTTTTGTATTTTTTCAATCTCCAGGTAGGCATTATGTCAACGCCAAAATATTCCGATGAGTGACCAATCAACGGCCAATTTGTAAACATAGGGCCACAACCCACATCCAGCATTGTCATGGGTTTAAGATGCATTTGGCCTAATACTCTTCTAATCACTTTCACACGACTCCTAAATACCCACCCCTGAATACTGCCGAGAACGCCTTCGCCGTAATATTCCCATAGAAAGAAATCGTCATCTCCCAAAAGCTGAGTAAGTTGCTGTTTGGTAGCAAAAGGTGTAGACGCCATTTCCGTCAAACTCTATCCTAGAAAAACTCGCAAAACGTATGAAGTACAATGTCTAATAGTAGCGAAGTATTGCTCAGGAGCATGATTTCCCTCGAAAAACTCTTGTGGAACTAAGCGCGCGCATGATTTCATCATACCCTCGCCCTAGGCAAAGCGTGATTTGCCTTTCAAAATCTTGTTGAGAAGCCTTATCCTGTACTTGTCCAGGACCTTGTCAACCTCTTCTTTTGTGACTCCAAGCTCTTCAAGCACGCTCAGCAGAGAGGGAATGCGTGGTGCACTGTCTGACACGCATCGTTCCAGTGCTTCGCTTCTTGAGAGCTGGCCCTCGCGAACCAGCTTGCTGTAGAACTCGGCGAACTCGTTGAAACCAACCAGCCTAAGATACATGTAATCAATTAGCGGATAGGCTGCATCGTCTATTCTCCATGTGGCCGTCGTATCGGCAGCACCCTGCCACTCTACTTTGAACACTGTGGAAAGCACTTCTTTTTCATTCCAGTACACGTAGTCGTAAAACCCAAGAGGAGTGACATCGTCTGGTTTCCGGAGTGATTCAAAGAAGTAGACGAACGCTCCTCCCAAATACTCCTTGAAAATTGACCAGTGATAATTGTGGCGATTCCTCATGAACTCCCACCCAAACTTCAAAGCCAATCTGGTCTTGTCAAAGCCCGAATAATAGCCTCTCTCATTCGGGAAAACTCCCATAAACCCGGTCTTGAAATGCTCCTGCTCGAACGTGCTGTTTCCTATGTTATTGCCTCCCAGGACAAGCAGGATCTTCTTTTCATGAGCGCACCTGAAAAGTCGAAGGTTCATCTGCTTGTCGCCAGCATTAAGCACCGGAACAATAGTGTTGATGGACGGTTTTTTCAGCCACGCACGAAATTTCATTTTTGTGTTTCTCTTCGAAGTCTCTATGTGCCTCTCGTCTTTGATCCAGACGTGCTCAACACCCAAAGCATCGGTGACCCGTTGAATGTTACGATAACCCTCAGGAAGGATAGCGCCGCTGTCCACGGTTGCCGCAAGCGCACGCATATGGTACTTTTTCACGATCTGATGAAGAACAAAAGCGCTGTCACGCCCACCACTTACTGGAACAAGACAATCAAACTTCTCGCCCTTCCCCCTGTATTTCGCCAGTTCCTGTTCCAACGCGTTTTCGCCCTTCACCTGAATCTTCTGGTACGTTCCACAATAGTTGCAGACGCCTTTCTCATCAAACTCTATTCCAGGAAACGTCTCCGGCAAAACACATGCAGTGCAACGTTTCATAGTGGCAAAGTACTTTTCAACGTCTTGACTTTTTCTGGGCAGTTCTTGCATGCTCATTTTCGTTTGGCTCTCAGCCAAAATCCGCGGACTTCCTGATGTTCTCCCGGTTCTCTAAAAACCATTGATGAACCCGTTTCAACCCTTCCCTGAACTCGGTCTTCGGTTCATAAGCGCACGCGCTAGTTTTCCATATCTGAATGCATGAGGTCGCAGGCCCAGACTTCGTGACCGCGTTTCTCAAGTTCTCGAACTAGGTTCGAACAGATGAAGCCGCGTCCACCCGTCACGAGTATTCTTGATTTAGGCAAGTTTTTCCCTCAATATTCTGACTATTTTCTCGCCTGCCTTACCGTCTCCAAACGGGTTTTCCCAATCACGATCTCTAGCAAGCATATGATTTGCATTCTTAACGATTTCCTTTGGATCTGTACCTGCCAACGTGTTAGCCCCAACCTCCAACGTCTCCGGCCTTTCCGTATTGTAACGCAAAGTCACACACGGCACACGTAGAATACAGGCCTCTTCTTGCACGCCACCTGAATCCGTCAAAACAAGTTTGGCGTTGCTCTCAAGTTGGAGAAAGCTCAGATAATCCAAAGCATCAACCACTTTAATGCCATTCGCCTCAAGATTGAAAGTTGCAAGCTGTTTCCGGGCCCTAGGATGAATCGGATAAACGACTGGAAAACCGAACTGTTCCTGCACCATTTCTAATCCTTTCAGGATTCCTCTAAATTTGGTTTCGTTGTCAACGTTTTCTTGCCTATGAACAGTAGCCAAAGAATAACCGCCATTTCCAACACCCAGCCTATCTCCAACATCAAGTTTCCTTTTTGAAATCTCTAGATTCTGATAGACAGCATCAACAACAGTGTTGCCAGTCACAAAAACGGCATTAGCATCTATTCCCTCGCCCAGCAGTATCTGTTTGGATTTTGCAGTCGGGGCAAACAAAAAATCCGAACAATGGTCCGCCAAAACCCTGTTCGTTTCCTCCGGCATCTCACGATCATAGCTTCTCAAACCAGCCTCAACATGTCCAACTTTTATGCCTAGCTTTGCAGCCGCTAGGGCCCCAGCAAGAACGGTATTAGTGTCGCCCTCAACCAAAACAACGTCAGGCTTCTCTTCGCGCAGAACCCTTTCGATTCCTATCAGCATCTTTCCAGTCTGCTCAGCATGCGTCCCAGAACCCACGTCAAGATTGTGACTGGCTTCGGGCAGCTCAAGCTGTTCGAAAAAAACCTTGTCCATGTTGTACGAATAATGCTGCCCCGTGTGAAGAATAGAATAGTCTAGACCTAGGCGTTCACATTCTCGAATTATCGGTGAGAACTTTATGATCTCCGGTCGCGTTCCCAAGACTATCGAGATTTTCATGTTCGAGTCTCTTTCTTCTTCATCGCGGTCCTTTCTGACTTGTTAGGGCCCTTGCTGACTTTTCTGATTCTGAAAATGACCGTTCCACCTTGCGTGTAGGGCTCTCCTGGATCGACACATTGAATGTATGCGTATTTTTTGTCTTTTGGCTTGGAAAGTCCCAACTGGACTGGGTCCGCCCCTCGTTCCAAGGCTAACACATAGTGCAGCAAAGAAGAAAGGGCATGCGTACACAAAGCGTCAGTCTTCTCCAAAACAATCTTAGGATCATCGACAGTAATCTTGTCGCCAACCCTATAGACAGGACAGTGACCTCGCACTTCACAGACTTCAATCTCAAGCAACCAAATACGCCGTACTCATCTTTTTGCATTAGTCCTTTCTGCAAGCCTTGAAATCGCGTACAATGTTATGCCTGTCGATATCAAGAAGAAACCAATTAGCACGAAAGCAATTGAAGCCAACGCAACATTCGTCTCGATAACGTGTTTCGTCCCGTAGATCTGAAGCATCCAAACCCCAAAGAACACTCCTGCCATCAAGCAAACCATGCCAGGTACTCCCATAAACAGTAGGGGCCTGTCTTCAACCACAAGCTTAAGAATCGAAAACACCACGTCGGCACCATGCCTCACAGGATTGTGTGCATGCTTCTTCAAATCTGCTCCGTAATAACATGTGGCCGGAACCTCTTGAATTCTTAAACCGTTTCTTCTGGCGCTGAGCAGGATTTCTACGCTTGCGCCCATGCCATTCTCTGCCACGACCAGCTTGTCCAGGCACTTGACACTGTAGGCCCTGAACCCGCTCTGAGCGTCCCCCACACCCTGCTTAGTGTCGTTGTCCACTAGTCGTGAAATGAATTTTACGCCGGCTCTCCTGTACCATGGCATAATACTCGTCAAATGCTCATTGATGAACCTTGAACCGACCGTGATATCAGCTGCACCGCTCGTTATGGGCTCGACAACGTTTGGAATATCGCGCGGATCATGCTGGCCGTCACCATCCAACGTGACTAAGACGTCAGCGTCCAACTCTCTGGCTCGCCTGAACAACGTCTGAAGCGCCGCGCCGTAACCAAGGTTCTTCTCATGTCTCACCACGTCAGCTCCTAGCTCCCTCGCAATCTCCCCCGTCCAGTCCGTCCCGCCGTCATCGCAGACCACAACCTTGTCCGCGTACTTCTGAGACAACAAAACCACTTTCGCAATCGTCTTCTCCTCGTTGAAAGCAGGTATACCCACCACGATTCTAGGCAAAAGAGTCACCTGCTACTACGGAACAAGAACCGTCTCAAAGCGCGCGCCTGCTTCTCGAAACGCTATTCAAATGCCTAATTGCCAAGTACCTCGCGAATCCTTCGTCTGAGGCCCATTCACCCGCGGTCTTATGACCCCACTCTTGTGCTATGCGGCTCAGCCTCAATGCTAAGGGCTTACCAACCTGGTTTATGAGATCTGCTATCGGGCTCTTCAATGCATCCTTGATCTTCACTATTATCTTCGCCAGCACATCAATCAGCGTGGCATTTTTCGGAGTCACCACACATCTTGGAACCAGGTAAAGTAGTGCCCTCTCAGTATTGTTCAAAACCTTGAACCACACACGTCTTCTCAACGCTTCTCTGCGCAGTTTCAGAAAGAAGACTGAACTGAATTCAACCATGGTATCCCCTTTCCCCTCCCTCCGTAAATACATTGCAAACCAACCATAATAAACCTACCTAGATTTTATATATCTAAAACAGTACCAGAGCTTCAGAAGTTTCAAATAATTCAAAACAGAACCCTTTTACTTGCCTTTTTCACAGTCATTTCTCCAAAAAGGTCCCAAGATGCCGTCAGCTTTGTTGTGGATAATGCAGAATCAATGAAGTCATAGGCTACTTTTGTCCGCTCACCGATCGATCGCGATCGAAGCCAAGAATTCTGCGGTTTCTCGCGCTTGCTATAGCGCGCGCACAAGGCGAGCTGGACTGTTTCATGGCCCAAGAACGGTTTGTTGAAGGCCTTCATCAGGGGCCATATCGGAAGCACTCGTAATTAATTCGTCTCCAGAGTAGCCTTCATAGGTCGTGAGAATACTCCATTCAATTACTCGCGTTCCCCCAAGCTCATCCGCGACCGCAACCACGGTTAAGGAGTTCTCGTGGTGTTCAACCTGGCAGGTTTGCACCGTTCCCCCGTCAACGTCCACGATGACACCTGTCAGCTGAGTTGAATTCATGTTCACGCTTCCCTCGTAAGTTTTCAGAACGTCCGTATCGTTCTCCAAGATTAACGTTACATTCCACTGGGCGTACTCTCCGTTGCCAAGATACGAAACTGTATCTTCCACGTTGATAGTGACGTTTAGTGCTGTTCCGTTCGCCTCCAACGTCGCACTAACTATGTCAATCATACCCGGATACTGTGTTCCCACGCTCAACACCACGTCGTTTGCAGGATCATTCAGCTGAGACTTGTCCGAAGTCCCCACATACAAACGGTACAAAACGGCAGAAGTCACAAGGATTGCAATGACTGCCACCACTATCAACATCAAGACCTTTGATTTCTTCTTACGCGGAAGCTCTCCCATATTTCTACCACTGATTGAAGAGCGAGATATAACGATAGCGCGCGCTATAAAATACTAGGCTGCCCCATATCAAGTGCTTTCGCCTGTATCTTCGCCAAGGCAACCACGCGCGCGCGTTTCCTTCCCCCTCTTCTTTTGTTTTCAAAAACCACTTAGCGCGCGCTTTTCAATTTGTTACATTTGATGGGCTTCTCAACATTTTCGAAAATTGCCTTTCTATCAAAAGGCTGCACATTTGGGTTTGGAAAGGAATCTATTGGGCGCTTTTCGAATCTTGTAAAGCCAGTTTG
>Ga0315280_10004074_pt1 | contig 21870 bp, 18 predicted proteins | sample YL17G06_40_MG_FD_203697 | JGI IMG/M metagenome (GOLD analysis project Ga0315280, IMG submission 203697) | Sediment microbial communities from Yellowstone Lake, YNP, Wyoming, USA - YL17G06_40 | ecosystem: Environmental > Aquatic > Freshwater > Lake > Sediment | place: USA: Wyoming | collected...
ACACGTCTGGAGTTCAAATCTTCAGTTTGACTTTTTTGATCATCACCATTTCCGAATTGTATCTACTCAGCCATAAAATGGCAAAATCCAAAAACACGTCTGGAGTTCAAATCTTCAGTTTGACTGTTTCGATCATTACCCTTTCCGAATTGTATCTACTCAGCCATAAAACGGCAAAATCCAAAAACACGTCTGGAGTTCAAATCTTCAGTTTGACTGTTTCGATCCTTACCATTTCTACATCGGCTGTTTTCTCTAATCGGTGGAAAAGAAAAGGAAAAAGTCAAACTGAAGATTTGAACTCCGAACCTGAATTCGTACTACGTCTGAGCGCGCCTTCGGCCCGGATGCTCCCAAGACCCGCGCTTCACACAACCACGCCCTCCCGCCGGATCGCGCGGTGAAGCGTATGCCGTCCGGCGCGGAAATCTCCCTCGGAAACGAACACACAGCTGACCAGCATGTTTGCTTCCAGGCCCAGATCACAGAACAGCTCGCTGGTTCTCTCTATTTCCGCCAGGTAGTCCGGCACCTCGTCCAGAACCACGGCAATATCAACGTCCGAGTCCTGATCGGCCTGACCCCTTGCCCAGGAACCGAACAGATAGACGCCGCGCAGACGAGCGCCATAGATGCTCGCGAGTCCTGCCCGCACACGTTCCAAAAGCGGGTTCACAGTTTCACGACTCAACATGGCATGCTCTTTCCCATTCTTGATCGGCCCTTATGCCGGTTTTGTACTCCAGCCTGCCGAGGGGCACAAGCGGAAAAGCATCGCGCCCCACATGCAGAGTGGCTTCTGATTTAGGCCCCATGCGCCTTTTCGCGCAATGCCTTGAGCGTTCGCATCAGCGGGTTTTGGTAGCGGCCGAAGTAGTCGTGCAGTATCTCATACTCGCGATAGAGCGCCGCGTATTGCTCGTGGCGGTCTTTGTTGGGGCGATAGACTTCGCGTTTCAATCCCGCCATCTTCTTCGCGGCTTCCTGGAGGGTGTCATAGCCGCCGCGCGCCGTTCCCGTCGCCACCGCCGCGAACATCGCCGAACCCAACGCGCCCGCCTGAGCCGACCGCGCCACGCGCATCTCGCGCCCGGTGACGTCGCTATAGATCTGCATCAGGAGCTTGTTCTTTTCGGGCAGGCCGCCGCAGCAATAGACTTCGTTCACGGGGACGCCGTTGCGGTGGAAATTCTCGATGATCTTATAGGTGCCGAACGCCGTGGCCTCGATCAGCCCGCGATAGATGTGTTCGGGCCGCGACCCGAGCGTCATCCCGACGAGCAGGCCCGTCAGGTTGGCGTTCACGAGAATCGAGCGGTTGCCGTTGAACCAGTCGAGCGCGAGGATGCCGTTCTCGCCGACCTTGAGTTTGGCGGCCTTCTCTTCGAGCAACTGGTGGATGTCCATTTTCCGCTTGCGCGCTTCGTGCTCGTAGGCGGCGGGCACCGCGTTGTTGACGTACCACGCGAAGACATCGCCGACGCCCGACTGTCCCGCCTCGTAGCCAAACAGTTCCGGCAGAATGCCGTCCTCAACCACGCCGCACATGCCTTCGCACGCCACCTTCTCGCGCCCGCAGACCATGTGGCAGATCGAGGTGCCCATGATCATGACCATCCGGGCGACGTCGGTCACGGTGGCCGCCGGGACCGAGACGTGCGCGTCCACATTGCCGATGGCGACGGCGGTTCCCGCGCGCAGGCCGGTCAGCGCGGCCATCTGTTCGGTCAGCTCGCCGGCCTTCTGTCCGAGCGGGGTGATGTCGCGCATCAGTTTTTCGTCCACGACGTGTTCGAGCCGTGGATCGAGCGCCTTGAAGAAATCGTTCGAGGGATAGCCTTCGTGCTTGTCCCAGATCGCCTTGTAGCCGGCGGTGCAGGAGTTGCGTTTTTCGACGCCGGTGAGTTGCCAGATGATCCAGTCGGCGCCTTCGATGAAGCGGTCGGCGGCGGCATAGATCTCGGGAGCCTCATTGAGGACTTGCCAAATCTTGGGAAAGAGCCACTCGGACGAAATCTTGCCGCCGTAGAATCTCAGCCAGGGTTCGTTGCGCTCGCGGGCGATCTCGTTGAGGCGGTCGGCTTCGGGCTGCGCGGCGTGATGTTTCCAGAGTTTGACCCAGGCGTGCGGATTCTTGCGAAACTCCTTGAGCGCCATGAGCGGTGTGCCGTCGCGCTTGCAGGGGACGACGGTGCAGGCGGTGAAGTCGGTGCCGATGCCGATGACATCGTCGGCTTTCACTTTCGCCTTCTTCAAAATGGCGGGGATGGTTTTTTTGACCGACTCAATGTAATCGAGCGGATTCTGGAGCGCCGTGTCGGGGTCGAGGCGACGACTGGCGCCGGGAAGTTTCTCGTCAACCACGCCGTCGGCGTACTGGTGGACGGCGGAGGCGAGTTCTTCGCCGGTGCGCACGTTGACCAGGACGGCGCGCGCCGATTCAGTGCCGAAATCAATGCCGAGGGTGTACTTCGACGATGCCATGGCTCATTCCTCCTGCAAGTTTTTGAAGGGAACACCGGCGGCCTCGCCCGTGCCCTAAGACGTCCCATCTTCGAATGCAATCTGAACCGCCTGGCGACTAAGACCCTTCAGGCAGGTTTTCGAGATCGTTCAGATCCTTATGCCTGCCGCTTGCCAGCTTGTTCATTCTCAGGTGCTTCAAATTGATGATGCTGGCCTCAACGCCATCCAGAATCCCCATCACCCGCTCCGCATAGCACTCGCCAAAATCCACCCCCGAAGCCGATGTAATAATCTCAAGCCGAAGTGGCGGGACTCCCATTCGAATGATCTGATCTTCCTTCAGGAACAGATTCACGGACAACTCTGGAACGGCAAAGCCGAATCCCTCCAGGACGGCCACGACCTTTCTAGCATTGTCCGGATAGATGGCGATCCAAATATCCAAGTCGGCGGTTGGGTGCGGATAGCCATGGTAGCCGACGGCGTAGCCGCCAACGAGGAGATACTCAACTCCGCTTGAGTTGAGCAATCTCAAAAACTCTTTGAAGTCTTGTGGTAGCCGGATCGTAGCCATAGGCGATTTGCCGCATGATTTCGAGGGCTTCGAGACGCTCTTCGGGCGTCTTCGAGAGCCAATAGGCCTTTTCGTCGGATGGGTCGTGGAGCGACGCCACGGAAAAGGCGGTCTTGTCCATTCTTAGAGAATCCACTGCGCCCATAACGCCATACTCCTTCCGAATCGCTCCCCTGCATCCGATGCAACTTCACAAGATTCCCCGCCGTTACGCTTTTCCAGCGAAATCCCGACTTGCCCACCTGAGCTGGAGTTTTCTCCCCGACTGCACGCAGTCGTGCAGGTATAAGTTGATCAGGTTCTGATAGGGTATCCCCGTCTCCCTAGCCAACCGCTTGAAGTAGTTGATAATGTCAATCCCCATCCGAATCGTCACTTGCTTCTTCAACCGTTTCGCATATGGATTCGGTCGGCTTTTCATTTTCGAGAGATCGTATTCTTTTCTCATCGTTTGCCTCGCGGATAGTACTCTTGTTCCCTTGCGGTGGCCTTACGCGCCGAGATGATACGAATGACAGAGGCGTGCTCCCTGAGACAATAGGATACCATTAGAACACGCAACCTATGGCTCACCCCTAACATCAGGAACCGGTCTTCCGCCCCCGAATGTTCCGAATCGAAGAACTCCAGGGCGTTCTCGTCGTAGAAGACCGTCATGGCCTCTTCAAAGGAAATGCCGTGTTTCCTTTGATTCTGCCGGTTCTTCGATACATTCCAATCGAACATCAGTTCGCGCATATTGTCAATGTAAATATAGTGTAAGGTCCACACGAGGGAGTTGCGAAAAGCGAAGTGGCGCGGGCTGTTAGCCTGTGAATCGTGTGGAGATCAGACATAGGCCCCCATGCGCCAATCAATCCGGACACCAGCCGACCTCGAACGTCGCTTTTCGCAACTCCCTCCATACGCCGGGATAGGACCCGCTAACGCCGGTGCTACTCCTCCTGCACCCGAATAATCGCCTTGACCACTTGATCCTCGTAGTTGTGCGCCATGCGGAAGGCGCGTTCGGCCTGTGTAAAGGGAAAACGATGCGTCACAAGGCGGTCGGCTTCGAGGATGCCGCGCTCGAGCATCGAAAGCGCGCGGTGGAGCGTATTGCGCGAGCGGCGGACAACATAGACGGTCAGCCCCCGGCGCCGCGAACCCCCCGCCGAAACCGTGATCTTGTCTCCCGGCGGGATGCCCACCAGGAACACCTTTCCCGCCGGGGCGGCGAGCTGGACCGACAGGGCCGGTGAATCATCCGTCCCGGCCGCTTCGAACACGAAGTCCACGCCCCGTCCCGCGGTCAGCCGTTCGAGCGCGGCGACCGGCTCCTCGCGCCCGACGTCAATGGCTTCGCTTGCACCCAGTTCGAGCGCCAAATCGAGTCGCCACTTGAGCCGATCGAGAACCATCAACCGCCCGACGCCGGCCGCCCGCGCCGCCTGCAGGATCGAAAGCCCCACCGGTCCGCAGCCGACGACCGCCGCCGACTGTTCAAGACGCGGCCGGGCAAGATCCAGCACATGCACGCCGATGGCGAGCGGTTCGAGCATCGCCGCCGCGTCGTCCGAAATGCTCTCGGGCAGGACGGCCATGAATTCCGCCGGATGGGCCATGCAGCGCCGCAGCGCGCCGTCCACGGGCGGCGTGCCGCTGAACCGAACCTCCGGGCAGAGGTTGGTGTCGCCCCGCAGGCACCACTCGCATTTCGTGCAACAGACGGCCGGCTCGACGGCCACGCGCCGGCCAACGAGGCTTTGGTCCACGCCTTCGCCCGCCTCGATCACGCGCGCGGAGAATTCGTGCCCCTGAATCAACGGCTCGGTGAGGTAGGTTTCGCCGATGTGTCCGTCGCTGTAGTAGTCGAGGTCCGAACGACATATCCCGACCGAAAGGACCTCGAGCAAAACCTCGCCGGGGCCGGGGTTCGGCCATGCCTCGTCGTGAAATCGCAAATCCCTGATCCCGTGCAAACGGAGAGTTCGATTCGATTGACTCAAAATCGTTCTTCCTTTCCGGGTTCCGTTTTGGTAACCAATTACACGTTGAGAGACCGCAGCAATTTCGAGAAGAGGAGCACACACTTGATGGTGGTTATCGCCCGGCCGTGCCGGCTGTCAAGCCACACTCGATGCCGCGGCAGGCGGTCGGCTTGTGCGCCAGGCCCAACCAACCTTTTTCGACTCGGCGGAGTCCCTGTAAACAAGAAGAAACAGGGCCGCCACCACTGCGGATAGTTCGGCGCCAGGCACTACACCACCCTTTGATGCAAAGGAGGGCGGGGCGATGAAACGATCGCTTCGGGGATTCACACTGATCGAGCTACTGATCGTCGTCGGGATCATCGCGATTCTGGCCGCGATTGCCATGCCCAACTTCCTCGAGGCCCAGGTGCGGGCGAAGGCCGCGCGGGTCAAGGCGGACATGCGGACGATTTCCACGGCCTGGGAGGCCTATGCCGTGGACAACGGCCGCTACCCGGTGGACTGGGACAACGACCCGGATGCGGGCGAGCACACGCAGATCGGCCTGGTGCAGGTCACCACGCCGATCGCCTACCTTACCACTTTCCCCACCGACCCGTTCTCGATCATGCGGTATCCGGAGCACCACCCGGAGTACGCTCCGCATTTCGAGATCGCCAGTTGCGAGTACGCGTATTGCATTTTCTCGCTCGGGCCGGACGGCCGGCATGGCTTTACGGCCAGCGACCAATGGCCTGATGGCATTATTGACGGCACACCGGGCAGCGTCGGCCAGATGTATACCGGCGAAATCTGCATGCGTCCTTACGATCCCACCAACGGCATCGTCAGCTACGGCAACATCCACAAGATGGGCGGCGATTGGAGACGTGACCGGGCGGCGAAGGACGGCGGCCCGTGGACCGTCTGGGGGGTGGACTACAAGCAGTGGAATCTCCCCATCGAGTAGCGCGCTCATCGGCCCCCATTTCGCGACCCGATGGCGGGTTTCCCGTTTGATCCCAAACAGTCTCCGGGCCGTGGCCGCCGGGCACCTTCCTATCCTCTTCGTGTGCAACGGACAACGGACAACCGACAACTGACAATGAAAAGTGGCGCGGGCTAATAGCCCACGCCACTTCGAGTTTTGCAGAAGCCTTACTGGTGAGAAATCCGGCCTGGCTATGTCCCCGTGTCACCGCGTCCCCCCGTCACCGCGTCCCCGCGTCCCCCCGTCACCGCCTATTCATTCCTCGCCATAGCCGACCACACGCACGCGCTCGGCCTCGAGCACGTTGCGCAGGTGGTTCATCAGCGGCGGACAGACCGTGACGCGCGAGGCTTCGAGCTTGCGCAAGGTGAAACGCCCCGAGGCCTCATAATGGACCGCGACAATGGGGGTCGGCCCCGGGAACTGGGCGCAGACTTGTCGCAATGCCTTCAGGGTCGGCTTCGTTTGGTTCTCCAAGTCGAGGACGACCTGTCGCGCCTGACCGGCTTGCTGGTGAATCTTGATCAGCGGCGCGATCGTGTGCGCCCGGAGGAAAAGAATGTTTTCGTGGGAGGCCACCGTCCCGCCGACCATCAGCGGCTCGTTGCTTCGCAGCTCCGGCGCGTGAGCCTCGACCAGGGGTTCGGGGACGGCGCTCAGAACGCCGTCGAAATCCACCCACACCGCGGGTTCTTCGGGGCTGGGCACGGTCGCTTTTTCGACCTGAGCCACCACGCCCGCCAGATAGAGCTCGCGCCCCACGAGGCGCTGGGAAAGGGTCACGGGCGCGCGGTCCATCCGGCAGCGCTTGATCAACTCCGCGAAGGGGGCGAGCAGATCGGCGCTGGTCGTATAGCCGGACGCCTGCACTTCATACTGCAGCCGCAGATTGAGCGGGAGTTCCTCGACGTCGGGCGCTTCAAAATCCTCCTCCGACGTGGTGGTGACCAGCGACGGGAACTCGAATTGCATCTGGACGGAGCCGGCCGCCCGCCCGCTCTGCGAACGCGGCTGCTCGATCGCCTTGTCGAGCGTGGCCAGCATCTGCGAGCGCCGCCAGCCGAAAGTGTCCATCGCGCCGGCCTTGATCAGGTTCTCGATCAGCCGGTGGGGGATGAGCTTGGGATCGGTGCGGCGGCAAAAATCGAGCAGGCTGTGAAACGCCCCGCCGCGGCGCACCGAATTGATTTCGGCCGCCGCCTTTTCGCCCATCTGGTTGACCACGATCAATCCCGCGCGAATCCGTTCGGTCACCTGGGTGAACCCATAGCTGCTCAGGTTGATGTCCACGGGCAGAAGGCGAATACCCTCCTGGGCCATTTCGCGCAGCACACGTCCCAGCCACCTTCGATTGCGGCAGACCTGGGTCAGCAGCGCCGTGTAGAAGGAGACGGGGTGGTGAGCTTTGACATAGGCGCAGCGATACGCCAGCAGGCAGTCGGCGATCACGGTGCCGGGCGGCGAGCGCTCCTCGGGTGCCTGGCCCCCCAAGCTCAAGGTCATGACCCGGATCAACCGCGCGATGTTGTTCGGCCGCTCGCGCTGCAACAGGGCGCGCATGCCGATGCCCTCGAATCCCGGAATCCCGGCCGTGCGTCCCTGGCTGAACAGCCGGAACGTCTCCGCGTCGCCGTCCTCGATCCGGGGAAGATCAAACGACCGGTTGGTGTCGCGCCGGATCCAACCGATCGCCTCGTCGAGAATGCCCAGGGGGCGGCTGGCCATCAGGCTGATGCGCGGCAGGCCCAGCGCGTCGCAGTCGGTCGCGTCGAGCTGGGTGGCCGGTTTGCCTTCGGGATAGGCGAGCGAAACGACCTGGTCAATCGGCTCGCCGCTCAGGACCAATCGGTCGTCGTGGCCCACCAGCGCGCGCGGAAGCGGGTGGAGCCGGTTGAAGATGAACCCCAGCGTCGAGGGATGGTGGGGAGGCAGCGGGCGCGCTCCGCCGCTGAACAGGTCGGCCCAGCGAAGGGTTCTGTCGGCGCGCGTCGAGATCGCTTCCGAGGCGATGAGCGCTTCGGCTTTCTGTTTGGGCAAGCCGGCCCACTGGCAGATCGCCTTGAGCAGGAGCGCCTTGGGCCAATACTGATAGCGGCCCAGTTGGGCCACGTGCTCGGCGCCATAGCTCTGTTCGAGATACTCGCAGAGTCGCGGCAAATAGCGCGCAGGGACCTGGAGCGTGACGTCGGGGAACACCGCCCCTTCCACGACCAGCGGCTCGAACGCCAGGTGGTGGGCCAGCGGATCAATGCCCGTCAGGCCGAGCACGTAAGCGATCAGGCTGGTCGTGATCGCCCCGCGCCTCACGAGGCAAGGCAGTCTCTGTTCGCTTAGAAAAGCGGCCAGCCGCCAGAGCAATTGCAGGTAGTTGGCCAGGCCGTGGCGGTTGAGATAGTCGAACTCTTCGTTCAGGCGCGATTTGATGCGTTCGTCGAGAACGCCGTAGCGCTCGCCCGCGCAGTGGAAAACCAAGTCCCAGAGATGCGATTCGGCGTCGAAGCCGCGCGCGAAATCGTGGACCAACAACCGCCGCCGGCGCAACTGGGGGCGGAAACGGCATCGTTCGGCAATCAGCCGCGTGTTCGCGATGGCCTGGGGAATGAAGGCAAACCGGGCGCGCATCTCGTGGGCGCTCGCCAGGTGGCATCGCTTCGGTCCCAGTTCGACCGCCTTTTCGCCGATCATGCGCGGCGGCCGGTGGCCCGAGAGAAACAAACCGGCCAGCTCGTCCTCCGGCCAGAGGTAGTGCACGTCGTTCGTCGCCACGATGCCGATCCCAAGGAATTCGCCGAGCTGAATGAAGTGTTCGTTGAGCGATCGCCTCTCCTCGGTCTCGGCCGGCTGTAACTCGAAAAACAAATTCTCTTTTCCGAACGTCCGCACGAGATCGGTCAGGTGCTCCTCGATTTTCGCGGCATCGGGCGGGTTGAGAAAATGCCGAATGGGGCTCGCCGCGCCGACCAACGCAATGAGTCCCGCGCAGTGTTCGCCCAATTCCTGTTGACTGACGTGGGGCGGCTCGCCGTTGAGGACTTTGCCCTGCGCGCGCGTGATCAATTGCGCCAGGTTGCGATAGCCGATTTCCGATTCGACCAGCAGAACCAGCGACCCGAGATCGCCGCCCAGCGCCGTGCCCGGACCGGGCAATATGTCCAACTGGCAGCCGGCGACCGGCTGGATGCCGTTGGCCTCGCACAATTCGAGAAACGTGACCAGCCCGGCCAGCGAGTTGTGGTCGGTCAGGGCCAGCGCAGGCATCTCGAGAGCGGCGGCCTGGCGTACCAGCGCCTCGACCGAAGCGACGCCATCGGAAAGACTGAAGTGGCTGTGGACGTGAAGGTGGACGAAGGATCGGTCACCGGCAGAGCTTCCGTTCATGGCCGCCTTGAACCTCGCTTCCGCGACACGTGGCACAGGCTGTCAGCCTGCGAAAACAACGGTCACAGCCTAACAGGCTGCACCACTTCATCCTCCCGCAAGCCCCTCCATGCACCCCAACACAAATGAGGGACCCCAATCGCGGTTTTCTCGCTCCACGCTCCGCGCTCGACGCTTCACTCTTCTCTTTGGCCCCTTCACTGCGTTGTGGTGCCTAAGGCTGTCCAGTGCGGGTCTTGTCCAGAATCAGGTGGCGCAAGCGCAACTCCTCGACCTCGGCGGTCTTTTGGGCCAACGTTTCGCTGGTGCGCTGAAGCTGCTCGCGCAACCGCCGATCGTTCTCACGCAGCGTTTCATTTTCCTTTTTCAAATGCGAGACGGAATCCGCGGGCGATCCGTTCGCGGATTGACGGGATCTCTCGCCTGTTTCCGTTTTGTCCTTGGAGGAAAAGACCGAGGCGGTCCAGGCGCACCATTGCCTGCGAACCGGGGGCCACGCCTTCCACAAACCAAATCCCACTGCGCCCACGCACAGAAGCGCGACAAATGCAGCAGCCAAGTGGGCCAGAAAACCTTGGAGGGGAAGAACTTTACGACGCCTGCGGCCTGCCATCGCTTCAGCAACTTTCAGCAAAGGAGCGGTATGGGCGAGCGGCCACACCGCCTCATCCACTGGAACCTGTGGGACTTCCTATGAGAACTCTCCCGACAAGGCAACTGTTTTCTTTGTCCTTCGTTTTGAGAAAGGCGGGGGGAAGGAAGGGATCCATGAAAAACGGACAACCGACGACTGACAACGGACAATGAAAAGCAAGCAAGTCCAAAGGCTTGAGAGGGTTCGCGGTTTCCTCTCTTAATCCGCGCAATCTGCATCAGATACCCAGAGCGTCTTGTTTTTCCGGCAAAATCCCCAAAGTGCGGAGTCCAGACCTTCAGTCTGCCTCTTTCATCCCTTCTTCCGATTAGAAATTCGCAGCCCAAGAGCGCGCGGTAGGGAAAAATGAAAGAGGCAAACTGAAGGTTTGAACTCCAAACGGACTACCGGGCTCGGTACTCCTTGAGCATCTCATCCATCACCCAGTTGGTCAGCGCAGCGGTCCGACCCGTGCTGGGACAGGTCCCGACGCTGAGCAGTTCCTGGACGATGCTCTGAATAAGCGGCTGCTGGATGTGAGGCGGATGGTCAATGTTGAATTGCGCCGAACCGTCTTGATTGACGAGCCTCACCGAATCCGGGCCGAACGTCGAGAACGTGATCTTGCCCTCCGTCCCCACAATCTCCACGACGTCAAGATTGCTGTAGGCCGAAAAGCACCACGTGCCCACACCGTGAACGCCCGATTCGAAATGGAAAATCCCCGTGACGATATCCTCGGCTTCGTAAAGCCCCGCCTGGTTCGAGGCAAACCCGCGGACCTTCGCGATCGGTCCGAGCAGGAACATGAGCAGATCGAGCGTGTGGCAGGCGAGATCGCAGAAGTGTCCGCCGCCCGCGAGCTCGGGCTTCACGCGCCAACCCTGCTTGGATTTGTCGAGATCGCTCGGCGAAGGCTTTTGATAGAGCGTTACGTTGACGAAGCAGATTCTGCCGATGCTCTTGCTGTCCAACAGTTGTTTGACTTTCAGAAAGCGCGGCAACGCACGGCGGCAATAGGCGACAAACAGCGGCACCGACGCCTTTTCACACGCCGCGATCATTTCCTGACATTCGGCGAAATTCACCGCCATCGGTTTTTCGACGTAGACCGGCTTTCCGGCCCGGGCGACCGCAAGCGCGTATTCCTTGTGAAATGCGGGCGGCGTCGCGATATACACCGCGTCAACTTCGGGATCGCGGATCAACTTCTCCGCATCATCATAGCACCTGGGAACTCCATGGCGGGTGGCATAATTCCTCCCCAGATCGGCGTTATGGCGCATCACGGCCACCAGCGCCGACTGCTCGGCTTTCTGAAACGCCGGCCCGCTCTTCTTTTCCGTGGCCTCGCCGCAGCCGATGATGCCCCAACGAATTGTCTTCATTCTTGTTTCGCCTCGCCGGTTTTCCAGTCGAGCGTTGCGGTGCGGTCGCCCGCCGCGAATCGCCAAACGTCGCTGTCCCTCTTCAGCGCCACCTTCGCGGGCGGCGCGTCAGCCCCTGCCCAGGAGAGCGCCACGGCGTTCCGCCAGCGCGCGGCCGTCAGATAGATTCGCGGATGGACGCCCCGCTTCGCCGCCAGCCGCGCGGGGAGAGGATCGAGACGATCTTTGTCCGCTTCGCCCGGCCGCGTCGCCGGCTCCCCTGCCCACCCACACCATACCGAACAAAACAAGAACGACTATCAACCATTCCAAGGCTTTCTTGCTCCTCGCCACAGTCCCGCTCCCTTTGCTGGTCTTCCGATTTGCCCTTCCAGATGCCGATTCGACTTTTAGTCCCTCCTTTCTTTTGCTGCAAGAACAATGGAACGCCGGCGAGGCCGCCGGCGTTCCATGTTACGAACTCTGCGGTTGCAACTTGAAACCGGCCCCCGGTCCATTCTACGTTCTCTGAAGCGCCCCAGAGCGGCGGTGTCGGCAAGAAAGGGTGATTCGCATGCAAACGTCACGACGGAGTTTCATCAAACGTTCCTTCACGTTGATTGGCGGAGCCGGTCTCGGCTATGCGGCGTTGGAGAAAACGGTCCAGGCCACGGCGGCGTCATCCGCCAGGTATCAGTTGAGCTGCCAGACGCTTCCCTATCGCGCGTTCCCACTCCCTCGCGCGTTGCGGGGCATCAGCAAGGCGGGTTATAAATACGTGATGCTCTATCAGACTCACGCGGACAAAGCCGTTTTCACGCCCGCTCTCTCGGCTGCCGACCGCTCTGAGCTCAGAAAAATGCTCGCGGACCACGGCCTCACGGTTCACATGAGTTTCGTCGGTCTGGGCGTTGATCTGAAAACCGAGAAAGGCCAGGCCGCGTACAAACAGGAACTCGATTTCTTTCGCGAGTTCGACATCCGCACGCTCGTCGGCATCGGTCCCTGGTATTTCCGCCAATTTCCCGACGAACCCAGACCGGCTGCCGAGTGGGAGCAGGAATGCAACGCCTTCTACAAGGGCCTCGAACAGGTGATCCCCCACGCCGAGCAGTTGGGCATCACAATCACGCTGAAGCCGCACACCGGCATCACGGCGACCGCCAAGGCGTGCCTCCAGGTCGTCAAGCGCATCGTTTCGGACAACCTGAAGATCTGCTGGGATGCGGGCAACGTGTCCTATTACGAGGGGATTTGCCCCGATCCCGATTTTCCGGCGCTCGCGCCTCACGTCCGCGCGGTTTGCATCAAGGACCATCGCGGCCCTCGCGCCAACGCCGATTTCCCCGTCCCCGGCCAGGGCAACGTGGACCACGACCTGATGTTTAAGATTCTCTTTGGGGCGGGTTTTCACGGGCCGCTTTCGCTCGAGCGCGTGGACGGAACCATGAACGCGATGAAGATGGACGCGGAGCTGATTGATCAGCGGATCAGGGAAGCGTATGCATTTTTGCAGCCTTTGCTCGAGAAACAGGCAGGCCGCTGAGGCCCTCAATCCCACCGGCGAAAAGGAGATCGGCGCCATGCGACGCAGGAACTTGCCTCGACTCACCAATGTTTTTCTGCCCGTTATGGGAACGGCGCTGCTGACGGTCGCCGTCGGCTGCGCGCGCACCAAACCAGCGCCTGCTCCTCCCGCCGTCGTCGCGGTCGCTCCGCCCGCGGCCGAAAAGCCCGCCGCGCCCCCGCCCGAGCCGCTCAAGAAAGGCGAAGTCCTTCTCTTCAACGGCAAGGATCTTGCGGGGTGGAAAATCGTCAATACGGCTGACTTCGCGCGACACGGCAAGGTTTACGCGGCCGACGGCCAGCTCATGCTCAGCCAGGGCGACCCCATGACGGGCATCCAGTGGGCGGGCGATTTCCCCACGGACAACTACGAGGTGACGCTGGAGGCGATGCGCGTAACGGGCGACGACTTTTTCTGCGGCATGACGTTTCCCGTCGCCAAGTCCTACTGCACGCTCATCGTCGGCGGGTGGGGCGGAAACGTCGTCGGCCTCTCGAACGTGGACGGCGAGAACGCTTCGGAAAACCAGACGACCACCGGCAAGAGCTTCGACAAGGACCGGTGGTATCGCCTGCGCCTGCGCCTGACCACGGCCAAGATCGAGGTCTGGATAGACCAGGAGCAAGTGATTGATCTCGAACGCGGCACACACAAGTTCGACGTGTGGCTCGAACAGCAACCCATCACTCCGTTTGGCGTGGCCACGTGGAACAGCGGTGGCGCGCTGCGCAATTTCCGCCTGCGCCGAATTGAAGCGGAAGGGGAATAAGAATTTTGAATGTTGAATGTTGAGTTTCGAGTTTCGAGTTCCGAGTTCCGGATCGCGAGTTTCGGGTGTGGAAGAAGAGAGAGTGGCGTGGGCTGTTAGCCCGTGAAACAGAAATCACAGCCTAACAGGCTGGATTATTTGTCACAGCCTAACAGGCTGCGCCATACAGGCTGTGCTACTTGCTTTTTCATTGACCGGTCTGGGTGGGCACGAAATAGTCTGCCACTGTCGCGCACAAGCGGTTCGCGACAGCGGTTCTCGCAGCGCCGAAGTGAAAGGTAGTCCTCATGACACAGTCCGGTTGCACCAAGAGAACAACATCGAAGTGCCCGAAGCGACGCCGCCACGTCCTGGCCCTTCTTCTGGCGCTCTCGTTGGCAATAGCTGCCCTGTCCCTGGCCGGTGAAGAGGCCTTCGCCGCGGCAACCTCCAGCGATCTGATTCTGCCCAAACGCGCCCAGGAGGCCCTCGAGGAATTCGGTTTGCGCGAACTGGCCACACCGCCCCTCCCGCCGCCCTTCTTCAAGGACGAAGCCACCTCGCAGGCTTTGCAGGCCCACATTCTCTACGTCCGCGCCACCTACCTTCTGCTCCGCAGTCAATGGGTTCACGCGCGCCAGCTGCTCCAGGAGGCCTTAAGGTTGTCTCCCGGCAACTACGAGATTCAGCTGGCGTTGGCCGGTCTCGACGGCAAGACGTTCAAGGACACCTCCGCCCTCGAAACCTGCGATCGCCTGATCCGGGAGTTCCCCAACCGGATCGAAGCCTACGAATTGAAGGGCCAGATTCTTCACAAGGGCGGCAAGGTTGAGGACGCCATCGCTGCCTACATGCAGGCTTTCCGGCGCTGGCCCGGTTCGGATTCGCTCTTCCGGGTCCTGCCCCGGCTGGCCTTGGGCCAGGGCGATCTCGACCTGACGATCGAGGTGTGCAAGGGGCGGCTCGAACGCGAACCGCGCAACTTCGAGGCGCTGTGGTGGATCGGCTTTGTGTACTCGCTGAAGGCGGAAAACGCCAAAGACCCCAAGCTCTCCAGCGAAAGGGACAACTACTACCGGCAAAGCGCCAAGTTCTATGAATCGGCGCTCGAGGCCCGCTCCAGCCAAACCAAGCTCTATCCCCGCCTGGCCGACGTGTACCTGAAACTCAACGAACGGAACAAAGGCGTGGCGGCGCTGCGCCGCGGCCTGGTGGCCGACCCCCAGGACAAGGACATCCGAAAACAATTCGAGCAATTGGTCTCGCCTGATCGAAAGGGCGACGAGCTGGTGGCGGCCTATCGCTCGCTGGCCGAAGAGTATCCTTCGTCGCCGGACATCCTCGACCTTTACGTCTCCCAGCTGATCGCGCAGGAGGACTTCGCCGAAGCGCGCCGCCAGCTGGGCCGCCTGCTGGAGCTGGAACCCAACAATGTCAAGACCCTGCTGACTTTGGGCGGCCTCGATCTCCAGGCCGACGATCCCGACTCGGCTCAAAAGCATTTCGAACGCGCCGTCCAGCTGGCCGGCGATGACTCCGAAACCTATGAGAGCATCGGCCAGCTCTATCTCCGCGCGCAACGCCACAGCGACGCGATCCGGTTCCTCGAACGGGCCCTGGCGCGCGACCCCAAGCGCATGGCCATCTACTTCGCACTGGCCCAGGCCTATCAGGAAATGAAACAGCTGGACAAGGCCGCCGACGTCATTGATCGCGGTCTGAAAGCCATCGAGCAGGCCAAAAACCGCAGACCCCTGTTACTGGCGTTGGGCACCCTTCTGCAGCAGAAAAAACAATATGCCGACGCCGCCAAGGCCCTGCGACAGGCCTATGACCTCGATCGTTCGGACATCATCGTTTTCTTTCGCCTGGCCAACCTGCTCCTGACGATGGACGACAAGGCCGCCTTCGACGAATTGCTGGCCGGAGGCCGCACCATCTTTCGCGCGTCGCGGGATGCCTTCGAGGAGAGCCTGGTCTCGCTCCTGATGGACTTTCATCGCTACGCCGAGGCGGTCCCCGAGCTCGAATCCCTCAAGCAACGCCATCCCGAGCGCTGGCCCTATTATGCCCAGCAGGCCATCTGCTACCAGCGGTTGCGCCAGTCGGCCAACGGCGAGCGGCTCCTCGACGAAGCCCGCGACCGCCTGGGCGCCACCTCGCTGGATTTCAATCGGTTCGCCTCGCGCTACTATAGCGTGCGTTACGAAAACCAGAAAGCCTGCGACGTCTTGCTGCCGCTGCTCGACGGGACCTCGGTCCCCCTCGCCCGCGAGGCCGACGGCGAACGCTTCGGACTCTACGAGTCGCTCTTTTTCAATCTCGGGCGGTTGAAACAGTACGACCGAATCGGCAAACTGCTCGACCGGGCCGACCGCGAGATGGGCCGGCTCGACCCCGACCAGATGAAGATGCTTCGCGCGCGCGGCCTGACCGAAATGCGCCGCTTCGACGAAGGCATCGCCCTTTACAACGAGTTGATCCAGGAGGATCCCAAGAACGCCCGCCTGTACTATGAATTGGGCGCCGCGTTGAACGAAGCCAAACGAAACAACGAGGCCGAGAAGGCACTGCGCAAGTGCCTCGACCTGTTGCCCGAAACGCCGAAGACCTCTGACGAAAGCGAGTTGCGCGCCGCGGCCCTCAACCACATCGGCTACATGTTCGCCGAAACGGGGACCCGCCTCGACGAGGCACGAAAACTGCTCGACCAAGCGCTCGAGCTCCAGCCGCGCGCCGGGTTCATCGTGGACAGCATGGGTTGGCTCGAATTCCAGGAAGGGCACACCGCCGCCGCGCTGGACCTGCTCAGGAAGGCGTTCGACTACTCCAGCGAAGACCCGACCGTCTACGACCATCTGGGCGATGCGTATGCGAAGTCCGGCGACAAGACCAAGGCGGTGGAGTTTTGGCGCGAGGCCCTGCGCCTCGATCCCAGCCTCACCGAGGTGGAGGCGAAGATCGCAAAAACGTCGAAAAAACAGTAGGACAGGTCGGCAACCTGTCGCCCTAACCAGACATCCGAGAAAAGCCGTGCACGTGCACGAGACAGGCTCTTCGCGAAACGCAAACACATCCTCAGTGTAAGAGTCTAAATGCCGCCGCCCGAAAAGCTCTCCATCTTTCGCGCTCTCTCTCATTCCCCCAGATCACAGGTCATCCTCACGCTGGCGTTGGCCGTTCTGATTCCTCTGGTGCTCCAGGCAGGCTCTGTCTTCAAGCGCTTCGGCGGCCACCCCACGAGCCTTTTTCAAATTGGGGAGGCGTTCTATTCCCAAGGGCCCGAGGAAATCCTCGGCTTCAAGCCTTATGTCCACGCCGGGTCGGTCGGCTTTGACGGACAGTTCTTCTATTTCCTCGCCCACGACCCGTTGCTTCGCCACGGGGTCTATCGCTTTCTCGACGATCCCCGCTTGCGTGCGCAACGGATCGGTTACCCGATGCTTGCCTGGGCCCTCGCACTGGGGATCAAACCGCTCATTCCTCTGTCGCTCTATCTCATCAATATGGCCGCGCTCGTGGGGTGCGTGGCCCTTCTGGGCACACGCGCACGCCGCATGGGGCATTCCTACGCCTACGGTCTGCTCTTCGTTTTCTGCATCTCGACGATCACCGTCGTCACCACCATGACCTGCGAAGTGGTGACGACCTTCTTCTTGCTGCTGGCTTTCGTATTCCACGAACAAAAGAGAACGCTCCCGCTCTTTGGCGCGACGCTCCTGGCCCTCTTCACCAAGGAAATCTGCCTGCTCTGGGTCGCGGCGCTGATCCTCCACGCCCTGGTGGAAAGGCGCTGGGGTTTGCTGCCGGGATGCGTGGGCATAGTAGCGGTTTGGGTGGCGTGGCAAAGCTATCTGGCGCGGCAAATCCCCGCTCCCTATCTCACCCAATCCACGCTTCAGAATTTCGACTGGCCGCTCAAAGGCGCCGTGGAGCAGATCACCCATCTCGTTGGCGAACATCGCCACGTCCTGAAAAACCACGGCTATGATTTCGGCCTGATGCTGACACTCCTTTCCATGGCCTGCCGGGGCCTCTGGGCGCTGCGAGGTCGAGGCTGGCGCGACCCGGTGACGCTGCTGTTCGCGGCTGGCGGCGCCTGCGCTTTTTGCCTGAGCCGCGTCTGTTGGGACTGGTCGGGCAATTTCGCCCGCCAGCTCTTCATCCTCCTGGCCGTGGCGCTCTGGACCATGCCCCTCACTCGCTGGGCCAAATGCGACACCTATGGCCACATCGCATTCTCGTTGTGGCAAACCTACGCAAAAATCCTGAGAAAAGTTGTTTGAGTAGGACAGGTTGGTAACCTGTCCCAAGCTCTCCGACTTCTCCCCGTCGTGCGATTCTGACAGGTTGCCAACCTGTCCCACCCAAGAATGAAAAAAGGGCGGGCAACATCGCCCGCCCCCCGCGATCCGTGCTTCCACGAAAACCTCACTTCTTCAGCCACGACATCATCTTGCGCAGCTCTTTGCCGATCGCCTCGATCTTGTGCTCGGCGGCACGGCGCCGTAGAGCGCGAAAAACCGGCGTCCCCGCCTGGTTCTCGAGCATCCACTCGCGCGCGAACCGACCCGTCTGAATCTCCGCGAGAATGCACTTCATCTCCGCGCGCACCTTCTCGTTGATCAGCCGCGGCCCGCGCGTCAGGTCGCCGTATTCGGCCGTGTTGCTGATCGCCGTGCGCATGCCCGACAGCCCGCCTTCGATCATCAGGTCCACGATCAGCTTCAGCTCGTGCATGCACTCGAAATAGGCGATCTCGGGCTGATAGCCCGCCTCCACCAGCGTCTCGAATCCTGCCACGACCAACTCGGTCACCCCGCCGCACAGCACGCACTGCTCGCCGAACAGGTCCGTCTCGGTCTCCTCGCGAAACGTCGTCTCGATCACGCCCGCGCGCGTCGCACCGATTCCCTTGGCGTGAGCGAGCGCCAGCTGCTTGGCCTTGTCCGTGGCATCCTGATAGACGGCGATCAGAGCGGGCACGCCGCCGCCCTCGACAAACACGCGCCTCACCAGCCGGCCCGGCCCCTTCGGCGCAACCATGTAAACGTCCACGTCGGGGGGCGGAACGATCTGGCCGAAGTGAATGTTGAACCCGTGCGAGAACACCAGCGCCTTGCCCTTGGTCATCCACCGTTCGATCTCGCTCTTGTAGACGCGCGGCTGGTGCTCGTCGGGCACCAGGATCTGGATGATGTCGGCCCGCTCGGCCGCCGTGGCCGCCGACACCGGTTCGAACCCCACCTGCTTGGCCATGTCATAGTTGGGCGTGCCGGGCAGTTCGGCCGCGATGACCTTGACCCCGCTGTCGCGCAGGTTCTGCGCCTGGGCGTGGCCCTGACTGCCGAATCCGACGATCGCCACCGTGCGGTCCCTGAGCGCCGCCAGGTCGGCGTTCTGATCATAATACACTTTCGCTGGCATGAATCGTTCTCCTTTCGAAAATGAAGGATGAAGCATGAAGGATGAACGAAAATCAAGAACGCTTTTCGACTACCAGAATCGAATCCCGACCCTGGCAAGTCCTTTTGTGCGGCTTTTCATTCATCCTTCATCCTTGCTTTTCTCACCCTCGCACAATCGCGACCCGCCCGGTGCGCACCATCTCGCGAATCCCGAACGACCGCAGCAGATCAATCAGCGCCTCGGTCTTGTGCGCATCGCCCACGACCTCGACCGTGAGCGTCTTGTGATTCACGTCCACGATTCGCGCGCGGAACACATTGACCAGTTGAATGATCTCCGAGCGCGTCTGGGCCGTGCAAGCCACCTTGACCAGCGCCAGCTCGCGCTCAATGTGATCCTCGGCCGTGAGGTCCGACACCTTGACCACGTCTATCAGCTTGTTCAGCTGCTTGTTGATCTGCTCGATGATCCGGTCGTCGCCCTGGCAGACGATCGTCATGCGCGAGAGGGCCGGGTCGTGCGACGGCGCCACCGACAGCGCGTCAATGTTATAGCCGCGCCCGCTGAACAGTCCGGCCACGCGGGCCAGAACACCCGAGCGGTTTTCCACCAGGCAGGAGATCACGTGTTCCATCTCAGGCCAGACCTCCCATCATGTGCTTGACGCTGGCGCCCGCGGGAATCATCGGGAAAACGTTCTCCTCGCGCGTCACGAGGAAATCCAGAAACACCGGCCGGCGCGCCTTGACCGCCCATTCCAGCGCCGGCACGACCTCTTCCCGTTTGGTCACGCGACGGCCCAGCGCCCCAAACGCCTCGGCCAGCTTGACAAAATCGGGAACATAATGCGGCACATCGCTGGGCAGGCCGTCCGTGAACCGTCCGTCTTTGTCCACCGGCCGCCGCAGATCCACCGCCGAGTAGTTGCGGTTGTAAAACATCTCCTGCCACTGGCGAACCATCCCCAGATAGCCATTGTTCAGGATGGCGACAATGACCGGCAGGTTGTTCAGCACCGCCGTCGTCGTCTCCTGGATATTCATCTGAATGCTGCCGTCGCCGGCGATGTCCACCACGATCTTGTCGGGGTGAGCGACCTTGGCCCCGATCGCCGCGGGAAACCCATAGCCCATCGTTCCCAGGCCGCCCGACGAAACGAACGTGCGCGGCTTGGTGTAGAGGTAGTAGTGAGCCGCCCACATCTGGTTCTGGCCGACCTCGGTGCAGATGATCGCCTCGCCCTTGGTCACCTCATAAATCTTCTCGACCACGAATTGCGGCCGCAGCTCCTCGTCGTCGTTCTTGTAACGAAGCGGATACTGCTTCTTCCACTCGGCGATCTGCGCCAGCCACTCGGGGTGTTTCGTCGGTTTGATCTCTTCGAGAATCTTCGCGAGCACCAGCTTGCAGTCGCCCACAATCGGCACCGTCACCGGAACGTTTTTGGAGATCGAGGCCGGATCAATGTCAATGTGGATGATGTTCTCGCGGCAATTGGGCGCAAACTCCGCCAGCTTGCCCGTCACGCGATCGTCGAACCGCGCTCCCACGGCGATCAGGCAATCGCATTCGTGCATGGCATAGTTGGCATATTGCGTCCCGTGCATGCCGAGCATGTGGAGCGCCAGCGGATGAGTCTCGGGAAAGCTGCCCAGCCCCAGGAGCGTCGTCGTCACGGGAATCTCGCACCGCTCGGCCAGCGTCTTGACCTCTTCGTGGGCCAGCGACCGAATCACGCCGCCCCCGCAATAGAGCAGCGGCCGGGACGCGGCCGGGAGGGTCGCCACCGCTTTCTTGATCTGTCGCGGATTGCCTTCATAGGTCGGCTTGTAGGTCGCGAGTTCGACCTTCTTGGGATAAGAATAGTCTTTCAGCGTTGCCTGCTGAACGTCTTTGGGCAGGTCAATCAGCACCGGTCCCGGCCGGCCGCTGTTGGCGATGTGGAACGCCTCCTTGAAGACGCGCGGCAGATCGGCCACGTCCTTGACCAGGTAATTGTGCTTGGTAACCGGCCGGCTGATACCCGAAGTGTCGGCCTCCTGGAAGGCGTCATTGCCAATGACCGGCGTCGGCACCTGGCCCGCGATGCACACCAGCGGAATCGAGTCCATGTAGGCCGTGGCCAGACCGGTGATCGTGTTGGTCGCGCCGGGTCCCGAGGTGACCAGCACCACGCCCGGCCGCCCGCTCACCCGCGCATAGCCGTCGGCCATGTGGGTTGCGCCCTGTTCATGGCGCGTGAGGATGAAGCGGATCTTCTTGCTCCGGTTGATCTGGTCGAAGACATCGAGAATCTGTCCGCCGGGATAGCCGAACACCACCTCGACGCCTTCGCGTTCCAACGCATCTACGACGATCTGAGCACCAAGCATAATCTTTTAGGTCCACCCTGTCCTTACAAAAATATGAACCTTCTGGATAAAAGACCCCCGCAGGGAATGCAAGGAGTTTTTGGAGCAATGAAAAGTGGTGCGGGCTGTCAGCCTGTGAAAAGTGGCGCGGGCTGTTAGCCTGTGAAAGGTGGCCCCAGCTGTCAGCCTGCGAAAAGTGGCCAACCAGCGGTCCTCCTCACTCCATCCCTCGCTCGTTGGGCATTCGGACTCCTTTTGTTGTGGCTCCTTGTGCGGGGCTTGATAAAAACGGTGAAATCATTGTTGCCAAGTTCCTCTTCGCGAAATATAAACGCACTATAAGCCGGAAAGTACGACCTCCAAAGGAAGGGCCCTGACAATGGCGAATCACCTCGGCGGCGGGGTGTCTTGTGGGTGTAGCGGGGGGGGAGTA
>Ga0315280_10004077_pt1 | contig 21860 bp, 24 predicted proteins | sample YL17G06_40_MG_FD_203697 | JGI IMG/M metagenome (GOLD analysis project Ga0315280, IMG submission 203697) | Sediment microbial communities from Yellowstone Lake, YNP, Wyoming, USA - YL17G06_40 | ecosystem: Environmental > Aquatic > Freshwater > Lake > Sediment | place: USA: Wyoming | collected...
GGAGAGCCTCAGGTCCTATTCGCTTCCTGAACCTTGAGAGTATTGATGGGTGATACGGTTTCTCTCCGTCTTTGATGTCGCATAGCAGGCAGAGGTCTTTATCGTTCTGGAGCAGTCTATGCAGCTCCTCGTAGCCCTCGATGTGGGCTACTCGCTTGAGAAGCTCCGTCTTGAACTGGCCGAGTAGGCTTCTGGGATGTCTACCTGTCCGCTTCCGCCCGTAACTTCTTTCCAAGACTTGCTCTACAAACGTTAAATCCAAAGCCTGAAACAATTCATGCAGAGCTTTACACTCGCTCACTTCTTTCACCGAGAATGATGTGGGTGAGTGTAACGCTCATCGATCTTATGATCAAAAACACGTATACATCTTCATGTCAAACGAAAGAGTTTAGCAAGAAGCTGGCGCGCTAGAATGAGCAATAGAAGCAGTTGAATCATGAACTGAATTGAATTGTCAAAGTCAAACATCTCATACACCTCCATACCTCGGATTCTCAAAAGGCAGAACACTCGCTGACGACACTACAAACATGTCATCATGCTTCATCCTTCCAAGCTAGGGCAGAAAGCTACAATGAAGAGAAAAGCCACTGCATATGCCGCTAAGAGATAGATTTGAAAGCGCACTACTGCCTTTCTCATCTCCTCGAAATCACTCAGCGTGTTCACATCTCCCCTGACCGCTGCAATATACCTAGAAATGATTGGAGATGCCACGGGGAGGATAACTATTGGAGTCACCGCTACCAAAAGAGGCATCTCTCGCCTGGAGACTGAGGCAATGAAGAGGATAAGTGAGGAGAGAAAGAAGACGAAACCCCATCTGAGGACAGTTCTCCCGCCGAACTTCACCGCGCTCGTATTCAAACCGACCGAGGAGTCCGCTTTCCTGTCGCTTGCAATGTGTAGAGTGTGGCTTCCAGCTTGAGCAAAAAGAAATGTCAGCCCCAACGTCATAGGAAACGATAGAGATGAGGAGAGAGCGTTCCAGCCAGCGACGAACGGCATGAAGCCCGCTCCTATGCCAGCTACAGCCAAGTCTATGATGGGCTTTGACTTCAGATGGATCTTTGGATGTGAGTACGCAAGCCAGAGAGAGAAATATGTGAGCATCATAAGCTGGAAAATCTGTCCTACAAATGTGGCCAGCAAGGCGCTAGAAACTAGGAAAGAGATGCTGAGGAGTAGCCCTTCTCTAAAAGCGAGTTCGCCTCTAGCCATTGGGAGACTGCTCTTGTACCTGTTCACTCGATCGTTCTCGATGTCGAAGCATTGATTCAACATGAATATGCTGGCGGTCATTAGGCAGAACACTGATGTCGGGAGGATGAGGTGAGGAACACGGAACTGATACTTCTCGAAAGTAGCGACAGCACCAGTAAAGAAAGCTATAAGCCAGCTGAGCCAAGCGTCAAACCTACAGGCTCTAAACAATAGGGAATCTGGCAAACCTCTAATCGGCAGGATGCCAACCGAGTATTGCAGGAATCTACCGGGAGAATGTGGTAAGGTCATACTCTCCCGCTTCCTCTTAGCCTCTCCTGGCTCACACATTGTGAGTTCTTAATGACCTCAGGCTTCGGAGACCTAACTGGCGGATAGTTGCTTAGAGACCGATCTATAAGAAGAGTTAGAAAATCGTTCAGTAGGTATAGACTGATCATGTATGGGTATCCATACTTCTCAATTCTTCTAGTGGAGGTGAAAGCGACCATCTTCTCGTTGAAGAAAATCTTTCCAAACCGCTTTATCTTCAATGATAATCTCACGTCTTCAGAGAGGATGTTCACTTCATCGAAGCCTCCAACCCTTAGGAACGAGTCCCTCCAATAGGCGCAGTTGAAGCCTATAACATGGGGAATACCCAACTTTATCAGAATCCTTTGGAGGTAGACGTTGGATGCCTCGTAGATTGCATTGTCTGCAGCTTTTCCGTTCATTGGCAATGTGGGACCTGTTACCCCAACAACTCTTCTCTCTTCGAAGCTTTCAGATACGGCTTCCAGCCATGAGTGGCAAGCAACAGTGTCGGCGTCAATGAATGCGAGAATCTCCCCCTTCGACCTCTTTACTCCAATGTTTCTCGCCGCTCCGACAGGACCTTTGAACACGATAACTTCTTCGGCGTACTTCTCAGCTAACTCAACTGTTCGGTCCGAGCTTCCACCATCAACAACGATCAATTCATAGTCATCGTACGATTGACTTACCAAAGACTCTAGGCATGGAGCAATGTACTCCTCCTCATTCAAAGCCGGTACAACCACGGAAATCACATCAAACCCTCCAAAGACAGACAATCGCTCCTACCAGTGCAGCAAAAAAGATATATATCAATTTCTAAACCATATAAATTTTAACTTAACGCTTCTGAGCGGAATGGATAGTTTCGAGATCTGGAAGGAACGAAATGCTCATAGACACGTTGAGGTTGCTTGAACTCACCATGTCAAACCCCTTTACCAGGCGGGTTTTGAAACTTGGATTGAGTAGAGGGTCCAATGGTCCGTCTCGAATAGAATCAGCTTTAGACGCTTTTACTGGAAATGAATGGCCGACGTGTGGGATAAGTGACTGGCTATACGTGTTTGCAATTCAATGTATCTTGCATGCTGGATGTCGAGTATTCGATTTAAAAGTGGATGCTCTTAGACAATATGCAAGAGACCCTGTTGTCCGTAGGGGAATAGCGAGTGTGCTCAAAGGAATAGCTCAATATGGAGTGACGAAGCCCCAGCTGCTCATCGCACCCTTCCTAGTCGTTTGGAATCTTACCTACTTATGCAATCTTAGATGCAAACACTGCTATCAGAGCGCTGGAACTACAGCGCCTGACGAACTTAGACTGAAGGAGAAAATTAGAGTGGTCAGAGACCTAGCTGATGCTGGAGTCGTATCAATCGCCTTTTCCGGAGGAGAACCGTTGATCCACTCCCACTTCTTCCCTATCGTCGCTGAGGCGAGGGAGAGAGGCATGTTTGTTGCTGTCGCAACCAATGGCACAATGATTGACGAGAGAATGGCTCAGAGGTTGAAGGATAGTGGAGTCGGCTATGTTGAGATCAGCCTAGACTCTACCAAACCCGAGCTTCATGACGAGTTTAGAGGGATCCCTGGATCTTGGCAACGAACCATTGAGGGAATCAAGAACTGCGTTCAGGTAGGGCTTTACACGGCGATCGCAACCACAGTGACTCGACTGAACGTGGCAGAGGTTCCAAGCCTCATAAGTCTGGCGAAGCGTCTAGGTGCGAACCGATTCACACATTTCAATTTCATACCTACAGGGAGAGGAAGAGAAATTCTAAGTCTAGATCTTTCGCCTCTTGAGAGAGAGGAGTTGTTGAAACTCCTCTATCGAGAGTCGAAGAATGCTGGGATTGAGTGCCTCTCCACGAGCCCACAATACGCCCGAGTTGTCTTGCAGAACTCGAAAGGAGAGGCTGTTGCACCAACACATTTCTATGTTGGTAAGGAAAATTGGGATGGCCTCCAAACTTTAGCGGACTTCATAGGAGGCTGCGGTTGCGGCCGACTGTACTGCGCCATCCAACCGAATGGAGATGTCTCACCATGCGTATTCATGCCACGACCCGTCGTAGGCAACCTTCGTCAGAGTAGCTTCTCGGAAATCTGGCAAGAATCTGAACTACTAAGAAAGCTCCGTAGCAGAGAATTCCTTGAGGGAGCTTGCGGTTCATGCGAGTATAAGCTTGTATGTGGTGGATGCAGAGCCCGAGCCGTAGGTTACTTCGAAGATTTTGCGGCTCCAGATCCCGGATGCATCTACAATCAGAGAGCATGGGCTAACCTGCATTTTTCCATCATATGCGAACGCTAAGACAAATGACGATTGTTGATCATCTTTACTGTCAGGCTTAGAATGGAAGTTATTACTGCCAACAAAAGATAGTTTTCGAGCTCTGATATTTAATCTCACTAAGTGATCAACACTCTTTTGTCCTTTTGACCTTGAAGAGCCAATAGACCAAAGAACCTAGCATGAAGCAGACCATCAAGAGCACGAAAGTTAGGCCTGTGAAATCTATTTGGCCACGTAAGAGTTCTGCTGTAGTTTTCAGGGCTTCTTTTCCTGTGACTGCCAGCATTATTCTAGACGTGATCTTCCCTGCAAGAGTCATGAAGAAGAAAACTCTTACATCTACCTTGAGGAGCCCACAAAGCATTCCGATTATGTCGAAAGGGGATGGAGTAGCAGCAAAGAGGTAGATTGTCCATAAGCCATATCGTCTATACTGCTTTCTGATAGATTCAAGCTCACCTTCTGCTCTAAATATTTTTCTTCCACATAGGCCCAACAGGTAGCCCGTGAGTTCACCAGTAGCGGCTCCTGAGCCTGCAGAGATCCCAGTTATGAATGGGTTAAGAACTGTAGCGGCAGCCATCGTCACGGCGAAGCCAGGGACGGGGATAAAGATGGAGGATGTGGAGATGAGTTCCACTAAGAATACTCCCAAGTAACCGTACACATTCAGGAGGTAGTTCATGAAACCTAATAGAGCCTCCAGCCAATCCATAGATGACTTAACTCTCTACTCTCAATTGACAACTATTGAAGGAAACTTCGGATACAGACCAGACATGAACGGTAATATTGGTTGTAAAACTTTCAAATCTTGGCACATTCGCTCAATGTCTAGGTGACCGGCTGAATAGAAAAGCTGACAAATGCGATTGATCTTCTTCTCGAAAAAGAACGCATTTAACACGATACGACCATATCGCCAGCCCTAGTCGCTCTACCCTTCACCTCTATTCCATAATTTTCTTCCAGGTCAGCCCGCACAGTTCTTGTTAACCTTGGACTTGAGCGTCATATGCTGGACAATCTTGACTAGCTTCTTGTCCATTTCAACTATTCTTTGGTGCAGTTGGTATATTATGGCGAATAATGCAATGATCGAGAATGTGGTTACAAGGTGTATTGGCGTAGCCATGCCTAATGCGGCCGCTACACCCTTATAGAATTCAGGGTATGACCCAGTGAAGAATAGGCTTAGCCAAACGATTATCCACTCCATGAAGGTGAGCAGGTCGAATCCTTTGCGCAGAAACTCCCGTAAGGTGAACAACATCATCAACAACGCTATCAGCGTAGCGGCGATTCCGTAAGGCTCTATCATCTATCTTCCCATACTATAGATAGTAAGACTTTTAAATTCTGATATATTACTCATTAAAGGTGAAAAAGCTTATGGTAAAATGTGCAGAGTGTGGGAAGGATATCGAGCCTGGCAGGGAAGTGAGGAAGGGATTCTTGTGGAAGAAGGCTTACCATGCTGAATGCGCTCCTTAGCTATTCCAAACTTCCATCGGCAATTTGTTCCACGTGATTGTACGAACCAGAAGAAACTGGCAGACGTAGTAGACCTCTTACTTGCCAGAAAGGGCACATTAGATACCGATACAACGGTGAGGGTGGCGGTGAGCGGTACTGAGATAGACGCTTTTGAGATTAAAGGGAAGATTCGCTATACTCCTTCAGAAGAGGAGAAGTGAACCCATGAACCCTCTTTCTCTCACCCTAAGAGGTCTAGAAGCAATTCCCTAATTGGCAACTTGAAGAGAACTCTAGCCTCCTTTAGGAGAACCTTACCTTTTCTAGCCATAGAGTACAACTTCACTTTCCGGCCAGCCCTCTCGATCCATTTGCCAGTTATGTAACCACCTTTCTCGAGTGTGTGGAGGAATGGATAGATCAAGCCTGGCCCAAGCGTCATGCCTGTCAGCTTCCTAATCTCTAACATCAACTCGTAACCAGACCTAGCCTTGATATGTAGAAGCCAGAGCACAAGTAGTTTTCCGAAGCCTAACACTACAGTTCTACTGAAGCTTTTCTCGATCAAGTATCTCCACTAGGTAAACAGTGTTTGAAATCTGATATATGCATAGTGCTTTAAACCATTTGAATCACATAACAACATCAATCCTTAAAGACAATCGGGAGTTTTGAGAGGCGTGTGTATTGGCTGAAATTGAGAGGGACTTGGTTAAAGCTACACTCCGAGGATTCAGCAGATCAATCATCCTATGGTTGGTTATTGAGAAGCCAAGGTCAGGCTATGAGATAGTAAAAGAGATGAAAAGGCTTACTGGACAACACTTCCACTCAGGCGTAGTCTATCCGCTTCTATACGAGCTCGAAAAGAAGAAGTTCATAGTAGGCAGGTGGGTTACCAAAGGGCGGCGGCGAATAAAGTACTACTCAATAACGGATAGAGGAGGAAAACTGCTTAACCACTTACGGGAACTCTTCGAGATGCCAGTTAGAGAGGTTTTGAAAGACCTTCTAGGTAGTTGAGACTAGATGGATCTTGGCTGGGTCGCGCGTGTTGTGACGAGGGGCTGCGCGCGGCCTTGTCCCTTTATTCAGCGGCTTAACACGGCCATGTATAGACTGGTGTATTAGAAGTAGGATTAGAGATACTCTATTTCAGCTCCCCTGCATTGAATAAGCTCAAAAATGAGCTTATTGGTCAAGAAATACTCATACATCCTCTACGGCCAATGCACAAGAAAACAACACAAGAATGCTAATATCGGGACAACCCCGCGCGCTTCTGTCGGAGGGTTCTTGAGCCGTTACCATTATTGTTGTTCTCCTTGAGGAGCTTCTCTCTAACCCTGTCACGAATGTCGTCGTCACTCAGCTTTTCAACGTCAATCGTAGCCACTTCCTCCTCACTGTATCCTGCCACGATGAGTAGTTGTTGCCTGAACTGGAGCTTTGTATCCTCCGTTCCATTTGGTGCTTCAGTCTGCAGGTATGTTTGGCATCTTCTGTATGCTGACCTCATATCCTCCAGCAGGGGTGGAGGTAGCCTGTAATTGTTGGTTGTGTACCTGCTCTCGATGTCTCCTCTATGTCCCATCCAGAATACTCGGTAGTCCCTCGTCACAAGACCCTTGGACCCAGCAAGCAACAGTTGAGTGTCAAAGTAGCACCTTAAGACGTATGGTCTCCATTCGAAGCCTGCAGCTCTGATTCCGTCCCTGATCTTGTCGCCGATGTTTGTGGACCGTATGAACTGTTTTCTTCCAAATCTTGCTTTTACCGTTGCAGATTCAGGAGTCAACGCTTCACCGTGCTGCATTCGGTACTCCCAGTACTCCTTCAGGTATCGGCATCCCTCCTCACAGAGAAAGGTCAGGTACTGGTGGCGTGCCTTGCTCAATCCCTTCCTCACACGAATCAGTGTCGGTATATTCTTGAACTCAACCTTTTTGCTTTCATTATCAATTTCAACTTCTAAGAAATCTCCCGTCCTCACCCCGTCTGTTCCCCAGTAGTTTCCGATGGCGTGGGGCCTCATGCCTGTGAAGGCTATCAGTCCAGCCGCCACTCTGGCGTCAAGCCAGCATGCCCTAAAAACCCTTGAAAGTTGCTCGCATGTCGGTGACTGCTCATTGGTGAGTGTTGGAGTATCTCTGGTACCGTTGATCTTAATGTAAGCCTGTATCTTGACCTCGTTGTGGCGGAGCCATGACTTTGCCGCCTTCACAGTGCTCTCAATATAGCCGCCAGCATACCCCTTCTCCTCCATGCCTGAAATAGCATCCATCAAGAGATTGGCGACATCATGCTCACTCAACTCTGCAAGCCCATGGATCGACATGTTATGTGCAGTACAGAAAGCACCTAGTCTGCGCAGGTAGACATCAGCAGTTATCCTGGAGCCCCGAGCCACATTCTGATACCAACGCTTAACCTCAGGGTCCTGGAGCAGATGGAGATACTTCGCCCTTGACATGCAATATCTGTCAGGATCCCTTTTAAAGGGCTCAGACTTCTTTTTTGTTTCCGCCAAAAAATCTTGGGGATTTGAACCCGGATCGTGGTGGGCCGGGGGAGATTTGAACTCCCGACCTTGCGGCCTTGTGGGTTTCCGCGTGTAAGGCGGATGTTCTAGCCCAGCTGAACTACCGACCCATTCCCTGCATCTCTGTTATTTCCTCTGTCTTGATATAGGTTTCTAGCTCATATTCTAGCCCCATCTGCTGCTTGGATGTGGAGATCTTGGCCCTCCCAGAAAAGGCTTCACCATCATTTCTGCACCTGATTCTTGAAAGGCGAAGTGTAAGACGATTCACTCAGAGAGCTGTCTCTGGAAAGCTACTCAAGACCATAGTCAAAGCGGGACAGAGAGCACCAACATCGTGTGGGATCCAGTTTTACAGCTTCATAGAAGTCAGCGACAGGAGAAAGCGGAGGTTGATAAACAATCTTGTAAGCGAGAACCAAGTCCTAGAATCGGCCCCCGTATGGGTATTTGTATGTTGCGATGTTGCACGGTCGCTGAAGATGTTTGAAACGCTCAAGATAGATTGTTATCTGGGTGAGGTGACGAGGCTCGTTCACAGTCTCATAGACGCCTCGCTTGCAGCCCAAAACATGGTCATGGCTGCTGAATCGCTCGGTCTGGGTTCAGTCATCACAATCTACCACTGGAAGGTCCTCCGAGAAGTCTCGGAGCTTCTACATCTGCCAAGGAATGTTTTGCCCCTACTTCTCTTATGTATCGGCTATCCTGCTGAGAAGCCCCCGCTTAGGCCAAGATGGAGCACCTATATGGTTCTGCACAAGAACAGATACCGACTCCCAGACCAGAAGACTATGCTGAGAAACTATGGCGAGAGCAACAGGTCGCTGGTAAATATGAACTATTTTAAGGGAGACGCTACGAGTCTTGCTGAGCACTGGCAGAGAAAATTCCTAACAAAAGAGATGATTCTTCGCGAAAAGAAATTAAGGACTGAGCTCAGGAAACTGGGTTTTCTTCCGAAGAAAATGTGAAGGGAGCGTTTCCAGAACAACGATGTCAACCGCCAAAGACAGAGGCCTGTCCAATGTGAAGGCAGTTCTCTTCGACCTTGATGAGACCTTGATCAACTCTATTCAGGGTCACGCCGGGGCACACGCCACAGTGTGCAGATTTCTCACAGAGTTTCTGGTGGGGAAGAAAGTCTCAGTAGACGAGAGAGATCTGTCCCTGCGTATATCAAGACTTGACGATGAGATGAACAAGGTATTCATGTATGACCGTGATGAGTGGTGGCCCAGACTTGTGCAGAAGGTCGCGGCGCAAGTATCCCTTCCAAGAAACCTTGTCAAGAAACTGACGAGAGAGTATTGGCTGGCCTATGCCTCGGCTGCAAAGCCCTATCCTGACACCATACCGACACTCGATTACCTCAAGGAAAAAGGATACCTGCTTGGTTTGGTGTCAGACACAGATAAGCTACCAGGAATGAAGCGACACAGAATAGAGATACAACCATTCAAGCATCTCTTCAACATTACCTTGGTCTCTGGGGAAGAGACTAAAGAGACAAAGCCCAGCCCTGAACCGTTCCTGGTTGCAGCAGAAAAGCTTAGGGTCAAACCGGAAGAGTGTATCTTCGTGGGCGATAAGCCCTTCGCAGACATCAAGGGAGCGAAGAGTGCTGGAATGAAGACTGTGCTCATTCACCGACGCGACTGGGGGTCTAATGTCGAGGCCGACTATGTGGCAAGTTCTCTAACTGAACTTAGACGGATTCTCTAAAGAAACTGCTGAAATGATTCACGTAACTATCTATAGCGAATTAGAACAAGTTGTCTCCATATGTGAGGGCCTGTTCGTTATACGATGGTCATCTCGCTAGGGTACCTCGTCAGAGGCCTACATCCATCTTCTGTCACAACCACGACATCTTCAATTCTTACGCCGAACGCTCCGGGAATATAGACCCCAGGCTCAACGCTGAAGGTCATTCCAGGTTCAAGAATGGTCTGGTCTCCCTCGTGAATGTATGGGAACTCATGTATGTCTAGGCCGACGCCGTGGCCTGTTCTATGAATAAAATACTCAGCATATCCCCCTTCCCTTATGACTCTTCTAGCAGCAAGGTCAACCGTCTCAGCGGTTGCACCCGGACGGACTGCGCTTATCGCTTCTTGCTGGGCTTTACGAACCATGTTGTAAATCCTCTCCCTCTTTGAGTCAACCTTTCCGACTACGACCGTCCTGGTGAGGTCAGAGCAGTAACGGCCGTAGGTTGCTCCAACGTCTATGGTGACAAAGTCACCGTCGCAAAGCTTTCTCCCCCCACTTGAGTAGTGGGGGAGGGAGCTGTTTGGACCTGAGGCTACAATTGTATCAAAGGCCGCCGCCTCAGAGCCTTTCACCCGCATCTCATACTCAAGCCGGGCAGCCAACTCGAACTCTTTTATTCCCTGCTTACATTCAGGCAATGCTGCTTCTAGGGCTTCTTCGGCAAGTTCAGCCGACTTCTCTATCAGCCCGATCTCATCTTTCGACTTGATCATCCTCATCCGGCCCAAGGTCTCCGATGTGAACTTGAATTCGGCCTTAGGTGCAGCCTCCTGGAAGAGTTTGAAGTGTCTCGCCCAGAGCCTGTCTGGAACAGCGATCTTTCCAGTGAGCAACCCAGATTCTTGGAGGAACTGTTTGAGCTGGACTGTCAACTTAACATCTTCAGCCCACACTTCAACATTCTTTACCCAAGATGTCGTCTTGACGTGTTCCTCATACAGTTTGGGAACGATGAACAACGGTTCATCCGACCTTGACAGGATACACAGTAGAAGTCGTTCAAGAGAGGATGTCCAAAACCCTGTCAAATAATACATGTCAGCCGAAGGTGAGAGGCAAAGAGCATCAATATCCTTCTCACCCATAATGTTCTTTGCTCTTGAGCAACGCTCTTTAAAGTCACCAATCAGTATCATTCGATGAATCCATCCAAACTTCTTTTGAATATCCACCGTTGGAGCGTCCTGTAATAGGTATCTCCTGCCCACAGGCTGGGCAGGTGCAATTCCTTCCCAGCCTGTACTTGAGGACCTCGAAGATATAACGTTCTATCAGTAACTCACCACATCTTTGACAGTAAGTATTCTCAAACTTGTGGCCGGGGCAGTTCCCCAAATACACATAGTTGACCCCCATCTTCTTGGCAGCAGTATGGGCGTATTCAAGTGTCTCAATAGGGGTGGGTCCACGGTCCAGCATCCTATAGTTTGGGTGGAATCTTGTGAAGTGGAGCGGAGTATTGGGTCCAGCGTATCTTAAATGGGATTGAATGACCTCTTCGATAGAATCTGGTCCATCGTTGACTCCAGGAATCAGAAGGACGACTACTTCAACATGCATGCCAAGTTCTCTAGCCTCTTTCACATTTCTCCAGACGAAACCAACATCAGCATCACAGAATCTTCTCACAGCGTCAGCATTCCCTTTGACGTCAAACTTTATCGCGTCTAATCCAGCGTCTCTAAGCCTGCGGAGGGCCTCAACCGTCATGTAGCCATTCGAGACGTAAGTGTTGTATAGGCCAAGTCTCTTGGTCAATGGAAAGAGATCTAGAGCGTACTCCAACATCATTGTGGGCTCATTGAAGCTTATGGAGGTTCCCTGACAGTCAGACTCAGCCGCCATTCGAACCAAGTCTGCTGGACTGGTATATCTCGCGGTTTTTGGGTTCGGTGGAGTCTTGCTTATGTCGAAATTCTGGCAGTTACCAACCGCTACGAAAGGGACGCTGTAGGTGTGATCTTCCTTCACTTCAAAGTTATACACAAAACCGGTGTAGGGGACCGATGTTACGTCGCGGATCTTCAGGTATAAGTAGTTGCTGTCCAATGTTCCAAAGAGTTTTCTATGTTTAGCGTTACCGTCAAGTCTAACGTCCTTTTCCTCTATTAAACTGAGCATTCTTTCTGTCTGACCCGCATCACTAAGGTATACTTCTTTACCGATGAGTGAAGGGATTAATCCTAGTCTGGTAAGCATCAGGAAAATCTGCGCCCTTAGGGAATGAGGGGTTACCTGTGCCCGTTCGTGGGTTTGAAAACGCCCATAAGACCGCAGCACGTAATCTGTTGATAGCCCATCACCCCTAAAGTAACCCTTTACAATCTCCTTTTGGAGATCGACTGGAAGGAAGAGATAGTCCATGGGCAGCTTCTTTTCAGTACTCGATGCTCCAAAAAGAATTCTAAAGACCAAGGCCAAGAGAGAGTTATAAACAGTTACATAACGAATATGGTACTTCTTGTCTCTCCAGACTACAGGTTCTATCCCGAATCTTCCTCTAAGGATCGAGCATACGTCTTCGATATACCTGTCTTCATTTTCGTTAAACACTAGTGACATAGTATATGAGTTAACCCGGTCCTTATGTCGAGTCACGTAGCCTTCCGCAAGATAGTAACCTATGAGCCTAGCCACATCTTCATCAAGACGAACTCTCTGAGGAAGCCAGCTTCTTCCATACTTGATTCTCAGTTTACCATGGTCTTCAAAGAGGGGTTGAGCGTCGTATTGATAGTTTGGATCGTTATGCTTTATGGCCCTCCTAAGATGGTCTGATGAGCCTAGCTTCCTGTAAATCTGCCGCCAAGAGAGGCCTCTCGTTATTAGTATCTTCGCATCTTTTACAAGATCTTCCGTGATCTTACTCTTCTTCTTACGGAGGGGACTCAAACTTTGCAGGGCTATCTCCTTAATGTTAAGGTAGGATGTTATGTACACTTCTTCTGGCCTTGGTATTGGTACCAGCACCGCGTCTCCTTGCTGCAATAGCCGCGCGGGTATTTTCCGAAGTTCTCCATCCCGTTGGATCAGAATGTTATGGGATGGCGTTACATGTAGATATTGATTCAAATAGGCTGGTCTAAACGCCACTAAGTAGCCGTTGAAAGGATGAGAGAATGCTCTTACGATCTTTCTGAAGCGGCCTTTATGAGTGAATAACTCCACTACTCGACCATTTTGCATATAGGAGTAAACTTCCTCTACTGGCGTGATGCCCTCTCGAGTTAGAACGGCCTCACCCTCAGGGATGCACCACGGACATGTGAAGTTGCAGCCCCAAGTTCCAATGGTCAGGGCTCGGCTCCCGGGCCAGAAGTGGAAGAAGGGTTTCTTCTCAATTGGATTTACTGAGATCGACGAGATGTCCCCATATACTAGAGTGTGGATCTGACCGTCGATATTCATCCTTGTCTGGCAGAAACCAACTTTGCCATGGGTGACTGAACATTTTCTTTCACAGGTCAAGCATCTTGCTGCTCCTTCTCCCATCGTGAAGAGTGTGGACTTGCGGACTGTGGGTGCTCTGAGCAGCTTCTCCGCGGCCTCTGGGGTAAGAGCCGATACGGTGTCGCTCATCGACTTATCATCTAAAGTATCTGCTGAATATGAAAAATAGCAGAGACAAAATTGAGATTATGATGAGGATTGGTGATGTTGCAAAGTGGAAGCCGTCGCTTCGGTAGGTCCACCAGATTATTGATGGAACCCTTCCGAGCGACGGGATCAGTCTAGAGATGAATGGGAACATTATCAATATGAATCCGAGCAGTATCAAGATCAAACCGATTATCACAAATCCCTCATAGTTCTCTGGCATAAGTGGCCCCCAGTTCTTGAGACTTATCCCTGTTTTGCCGTTTCTTTTCGCTCCATTATTTCCGAGAGTAGACTCTCTAGGTCTCTCTTGACCTTGGAGTACCATTCGTCCAAGATCCCTCTGACCTTGTCTCTTACTGTCTCTGGAGGAACGGCCTCATACTCATAGGTGTAGCCTCCCCTGCCTATCGGCGACTCTCTTCTCACGGCCAAGCCACTGGTTACTAGGTCTTGGAGGAGCCGCTGGGCTGTCGGCCTGCTCTTGCCAAGATACTCCGATATCTTCTGTACTGTTGAACTGCTAAGATCAGCTTTTTAAACACGTTGTACATGCACTTGCTCAAGACTATTCATCATGCGTAATCAGGTGGATGAAATGGACGAGTTAGACGCTATACGTGCGAGGAAAATGGAGAACCTCCAGAGGATGGCGGAAGCCTCAGCAGAACCTGTTGAGGTCTCTGATGAGACCTTTGAAGACATAGTCAGCGAGGGTGGACTGGTTGTTGTCGACTGCTGGGCTGAATGGTGCGGCCCATGCAGAATGCTCTCACCAGTAGTAGACCAGCTTGCCGAGGAGTACGCCGGAAAGGTCGTATTCGCCAGACTGAACGTTGATGAAAATAGTGTCACAGCCGCCAAATTCGGAATAATGAGCATACCGACACTACTGATATTCAAAGACTCGAGGTTGGTCGATACAATCGTCGGCGCGGTTCCGAAAAGCCACATAAAGGCTGTCCTCAAGAGACACATTTAACATCACGCGCACAGCGTATGGTATGATCTGCCTGCAAAGAGGCGACTGTCTACGGTGCAGGTCTCTACACCGAGAATCAACATATCCTGTACGAGCCGGTATCAACATACGTGGAGAAAGAGGGAATCCACGTCAGCATCTTGACGACACTCACGGCTTAGATTAGTACGACCTATGTGGAAGTGGAAACATACTCGAAAGTTCATGTTTTCAGAAGAGAAACTTGATAGAGCAGTGCGGCCTAAGTAACTCCACTGAACACTATGTTTCAGAAGAGTGCCTCGGCAGAAGAGAAGAAGAGGATTAACCAGATCCTGAAGGTTCTTGCTGAGACTTATCCGAAAGCCAAAGTAGCCTTGGACTTTTCGAATCCACTAGAGATACTTGTTGCAACGATCCTCTCGGCCCAATGCACTGATGAGAGAGTGAACTTGGTTACGAGAAGCCTCTTCGAGAAGTACAGAACACCAGAAGACTACGCCAGTAGCAACATCAAGGAACTTGAAAGAGACATCAAATCTACAGGGTTCTACAGGGCCAAAGCCAAGAACATAAGAAACGCCTGTCGAATCATGGTTGAAAAGTTCAACTCCGAAGTCCCAAGGACCATGGCTGAACTTACAACCTTGCCCGGAGTTGGAAGAAAGACCGCGAACATAGTTCTCTCAAACTCTTACGGTATAGTGGAAGGAATAGCTGTAGATACCCACGTTGCCCGGGTCAGCAGGAGGCTTGGTTTGGCAAGATCGGAAGACCCCAACAAGATTGAACAGGATCTGACCAATGTCATTGCTAGGAGTCTCTGGTTTCCCTTCACCTACCAACTTATAGAACATGGCCGTCGAATATGTGCAGCCAAGAGGCCACTCTGTGCTGTGTGTCCCCTGAACAAGATCTGTCCATCAGCGTTCAAAGTCGAATGAAGGTGGTTGCTCATATGAGCCTTGATGGGTATAGAGCCAAGAGAGACTTCAGGAAGACCGGTGAGCCTGAAGGCTCAGTCAAGCCTTCAACACAGGGAGGAAGGATATATGTAATTCAGAAACATCAGGCAACCCACCTTCACTACGACCTCCGGCTTGAGATGAACGGTGTACTCAGAAGCTGGGCCCTACCAAAGGGTCCACCACTCCAACCAAGCCTGAAGAGGCTGGCCGTTCAGACAGAAGACCACCCAATCGAGTACGCAGGTTTTGAGGGAGTAATTCCAGAGGGGGAGTATGGAGCTGGAAAGGTTGAGGTCTGGGATAGAGGAACTTTCAAGCCTATTGAGATCGATGAAAACAAGATAATATTCACAATAGAAGGGGAGAAGCTGAAGGGGGAATACTGCCTCATAAAACTCAGACCCAAGACAGACCCTAAGAATTGGCTCTTCTTCAAAAAGAAGACAGACAAGGAATAGTCTCTCAATTTCTGAAAGACCTCAACACACTTATATTCAGCATCTAAGCCAAGAAGGGAGCTACAGAGGTTTGACGATGCCGAAGGTTAAAGTGGACTGGAAAAAATGTGATGGAAACGCAACCTGCGTCGGAGTATGTCCAGTCAATGTCTTCGAGATCCAGAATCTCCCAGACTACACTGACACCCCGAAGTCTGTACCTGTAAGGGAGAATGACTGTATACTCTGCATGGCGTGCGTCACAGCCTGCCCCGTCCAGGCTATAGAGGTCCAAGAATAGACATTGCGAAGTTCAAGGACAGCTGAACCATCTCTTTTTTCTTTAAGTAAACTAGACGCTTTTGAGAGGGAAGGCCCTTAGGTCATGGTGAGTTCAGCCAAACAGGAGGCCATGTTCTATGAGCCTCTTGAGAAGTCTATGGTGAAGTGTCACCTCTGCCATCAACTTTGCGCAATTCCAGATGGGAAACGTGGCATATGTGGGGTCAGGGTCAACGAGGCTGGGAAACTCTACACGCTGGTGTATGGCAAGGCAGCGGCAACAGGAATAGATCCGGTAGAGAAGAAACCGCTATTCCACTTCCAACCAGGATCCTCCACATACTCAATATCTACTGTAGGCTGCAACTTCAGGTGTAGAAACTGTCAGAACTATGAGATCTCTCAGATGCCTAAGGACTACGGCCCAATAGTTGGGGATGCCCTTTCGCCTGAAGAGGTTGTCTCAGCGGCAAAACGTTACGGATGCCAGAGCATAGCCTACACCTACACTGAACCAACGATCTTCTTCGAGTACGCCTATGAGACAGCACGTTTAGCAAGCAGGGAAGGAATAAAGAACATCTTCGTCACAAACGGCTACATTACAGAGGACGCCCTGAGAACTATACAACCCTACCTCGACGCGGCAAACATAGACCTGAAGAGCCTCTCAGACGAGTTCTACAGGGAGAACTGTGGAGCCAGACTTCAACCTGTCCTTGACAACATTAAGCTCCACAAGGAACTTGGAGTATGGGTCGAGATAACCACCCTCATAATACCGACACTGAACGACTCAGAAGGAGAACTCAGAAACGTTGCCAGATTCATAAAGACTGTAGGGGAGGAGATCCCTTGGCATGTCTCCCAATTCTACCCAATGTATAAGTTCCTTCACCTGCCGAGAACACCAATCTCAACCCTCAGAATGGCTGGGAAAATAGGGGTGGAGGAGGGTCTTAGATACGTCTATATGGGCAACGTGCCTGGTGAGGGTGGCGAGAATACGTACTGCTACAAGTGCAGCGAGAGGCTGATACACAGATTCGGATATGAGATCTTGGAGAACAAGATCGAAGACTCAAAGTGTCCGAAGTGTGGGGCCCACATCAACGGTGTCGAACTGGCCTAGTTGATGCTCAAGCTTTTATCAAAGTGCAGACCTATCTATATCCGAGGTTGAGCTTATGGAGCCTTATGAAGAAGAGAAGAAGAAGCAGTACTATTACGGTAAGGAAGAGGTTGAGGCGGGGGCGGTTCTAGAGGAAGCTGAGGCAGAACCTGCGGTCTCACCTGCAGTTGTACCTGCGGTGCCGCCTACTGTGACACCCATAGTGGCACCCGAGAAACCTGCAAGGAAGCCCAAGAAGAAAGCTGCCAAGAAGAAGCCTAAGAAGAAGGCCAAGAAGAAGGTTAAGAAGCCCAAGAAGAAATCTAGAAGCCGGCGTTAAGCCTTCTTCAGAAATCTGGGAAGACAGATCCTGCTCTTCACCGGATCGAACCGCTCAAGCTCCCCGACATCAAGTGGCACAACTATTCTAGAAACCATCCCATGCAGGGAGTAGGGGAGCCTGATAAGCCGCATCCCACCTGTTGTAACCCACACATCGATGGGGTAGCCTTCCCTCTTCATCTGCATGGCCAGCTTTCTTCTCTTTCTCCGAGTCCAGGTCAATGCTTCAGAATCCAGAATGTGGACGTGAAATCCTCTTCCAGAATAGACTACTGAGAGGTCGGAGAAGAACTCAGCAAGCCTCTCATACAGACTGAGAGTCTTCTCCTTAACCATCCTAAGCTCTAAGGTGCAGAAGCTGAGGCCCTGTCCGCGCCTCATCTTATCCTTGAGCGACCCATGTATGGGGCAGGTCAGATTTTCGGGGTCAAGGTCGAAGGCCAACTCCTGACCAAGAACCCTTCTCGAACCCCTCAAACCCTCACTGTAGACGGTTCTATCGTAGTAGACCGACTCTGGCTGGAACATCAATAGTAGCCTCCGCACTTCCTCAAGGTTGCTGTATTCATCTATCAGGATCGTCTTGGAGAAGTTCTGGTTGAATCTCTTGGGGTAGAGCTTTGTGTGACTTCCAATTATCACTGCAAGAACAGTATGTCCTTCACGTTTTCTGAGCCACTTGGAGACTTTTCTTGGGCTGAAATCGTCCCGATAGAAACTCTTTCTCTCGCTGAGGGTTGAGTAGCGCATTCCCTTCGGGAGGCTGTACCTCAAAACTTCTCCAATCCTAGAGCTTCCTGGAGTCTTCGGTCGCATGAGTCGATGAAGCAGTCTGAGATCACGTCCTTGGCCTTATCCCTTCTCTCTTGGTGTTCCTTCAGAAACTTGACAACCTTTGGGGCCAGTGAAGCCTTATGTTCCCCGCAGAGGAGTTCCCCGTTCTTGCATGTCCGTTCTATCTCGGCAAGTTTCGTATCGTCAGGCTCGAAGAGAAACCTCTCATAGTAGTAGATTGGGCAGATGTAGGGGTTTGCGCCGAGCCTCCTCTGCTCTTCAACAGTGGCCCTGCCTCCTGTGAAGGCGTTCATTATCTTCTTCTCGGCAACCTCGGGAGGATCCACGGTGAAGACGCATGTCTCAGGCATTGATGAGGACATCTTACCGCCCTTGCCAAGTCCGGGGAGAAACTTGCAGTGTATCTGCGCAGGCTTGTAGTAGTTCAGTTTTGGCGCCACATCCCTGGCTATCCTCCAGTAAGGGTCTTGGTCTATGGCTGCTGGGATGAGGCAGGGGACACTCTTGCCTGTGATGGCGGACTCCAAGAAACAAGGAGCAGCCTGCATTGCAGGAAAGAACAGTATCCCTATGTTTGAGCTCTCCTTGAAGCCGAAGACAGCCTTGGCTGTCGAATAGGTAACGTGCTTTGCAACCTCAACCGCTACCTTGTAGAGTGTTTGGACGTTCTTTACGTTAGAGATGAGGAAGGTCCTCTTGACATCGAAACCTGATGCCAAGACGTCAAGGGCGTTGTCATAGGTTAGTTTGAGCGTGTCCTTGAGGGTCAGGTTTTGGCTGACCAGAAACTTCTCGTCGTCTGTAAGTTGGAAGTAGAGTTTGGTGTCGAACGTGTCTTGCAGGTGCTTCGTGAATATCCAGGGTATAACGTGGCCCAGATGAACGTTCCCTGAGGGTCCCCTGCCCGTGTACAGGACGAACTTCTCGCCCGCCTCATACCTTTCGAGTAACCAGTCAAGATCCCTGTGGGAGAAGAAGACTCCCCGCCTAAGCTGAATGTGAAGTTCACCGGTATGCTTCTTTATTCTGTTGAGGAGTTCTTCGTTCAGGGGCTGTGTTCCAAACTGCTCCATCAGCTTTGAGTAGTCAATCTCCCCTGAAACTTCCCAAGGCGTTACCACCATCTCTTCATCTGCCAAGTTACTCACCGCGTTTCCGACCTTTTCTGTCAACACACCACACCGTTGAGGATTAAATCAGTGATTTCAAGATAGCGCTTTATTCTTTTATATTCAATCGTAACTGTATGTTCACAAACTTTAAGGGGTTGAATAGTCCCTCACTCTATAAATCTTTGAGTTTGATCTCGATAGAAGCAGGTGCTTTCACAATTGGCCAAGACTGAACTCAAGGTTTGGGGAACCCTCTTCAAGGAAGTCGTTAGTGCGAACCTCTGCATGTTCTGCGGAACATGCATCGCCTCATGTCCAGTAAACATTCTCCTCCCAACAGACGACGAGAAGCCCACCATAAAAGGGATGTGTGTTCTCTGCGGTCTATGCTATCACAGTTGCCCAAGAGTTGAGTTGCCCATAGACGAGATAGAGAAAGTCCTCTACGGCCGCACAAGAAACGAAGAGGAGACCTATACTGGAGTATTGAGGGGAGCCTACTCGGTGAGGGCTACAGACCCGAAGATTCGAATGATAGCCCAAGACAGCGGAGCCACAACAAGCATCCTCAACCACGCACTCTCCAAAGGCCTAGTAGACTACACAGTCACTACCGGAATGTATGAGAAGGAGTACTGGAGACCAAGCCCCTACGTCTCAAGCAACCTCGACGAACTAATAAGGACCGCGAGGTCTAAGTACACAACGGGAGCCACGATAAGCGGTGTAGCGGACGCGGCGGCCGGCCACCCAAACTCTGAGCTGGGCCTTGTAGGTCTCCCATGCCAAATTGAAGGTGTAAGGCGACTAGCGACATCTCCTCTGGGTCACAGAAAGCTTGGAGAAATGGTCAAGCTTGCGATAGGCATATTCTGTGTTGACAGCTTCAAGTTTAACAAGCTCTTCCTAGAATTCGTCCAGACGAAGAATCAGATACCCCTACAACAGATCGAGAAGGTCGATATAAAGAACAACAGGTTCAACCTCTTCGCGGGAGAGCAGATGTTGATGGACCTGCCCGTTGAGGAACTCAACCCCTATGTTCTCCCGGCATGCAGCAAATGCCAAGATTTCTCAGCCGAACTGTCAGACATATCGATAGGAGCGGTTGGGTCGCCCAAAGGTTGGACAACAGTCCTTATCCGATCAGAGTTCGGTGAGAAAGTCTTCAAGAGCGCCGTCGATGAGGGAGTTATTGAGTCTACACCGCTGAGTCAGGTAAAACCTGGGCTATCACTCGTAACGAAGCTGTCGAAGATGAAGAAGCAACGTCAAGCACCCTACATTAGACACCGATCAGGCCAAACAATGTAGCGGTGTCAAACCAGCACATGACCTGAATAGTCGAGACCGGGTTTGTAGCTAAGTGATCAGAGAACCCGTCCCAGCGGGGGTCTTCAACATAAACCAAACACTTCAGACCTGAAAGGCCTCGCGTAGACTCGCCTTGGAAACTGGCTTATGGAAGGCTGTTCAATGAATCAAGGTTTAGTTGAAGCTGGTAACGAGTCGTTCCGGACGCGAAAGCCTGACTGGTTGAGGGTTAGGCTGAGGAGATCCGACGACTACTTTGAGGTTGCAAGAACCCTCCGAAGATTCGGTCTTCATACAGTATGTGAAGAGGCGCACTGTCCAAACTCAACAGACTGTTGGGGAAGGAAGACAGCGACATTCATGATACTGGGTGATGTCTGTACACGTTCCTGCCGTTTCTGCTCTGTCAAGAGTTCAACAAAAGGGAAACCGGTGGATATGGCGGAGCCGAGGAGGCTGGCTGAGGCAGTCAAGAACCTTGGAATAAAGTATGTGGTCATAACCTCCGTTGATAGAGACGACCTGCCTGACGGTGGCGCTGAACACTTCGTAAGGTGTATAAGAACGATCAAGAATCTCTCATCCAACTCTAGAGTTGAAGCCTTGATACCGGACTTTGGCGGTGACCTTAGGCCTCTCAAGAGGGTTGTGGAAGCTCAACCCGACGTGATCGGACATAACATCGAGACGGTGAAAAGACTGCAGAGCAAGGTTAGAGACCGGCGGGCCAGCTACGAGACCTCACTCAAAGTCCTCGAAAACATCAAGAGGCTCAAACATGACATTTGGACCAAATCGTCATTAATGATTGGGCTTGGTGAGTCAGAGACCGAGGTTCTCGAGGCCCTCATAGCTCTCAGGGCCAGAGGAGTAGACATAGTTACGATCGGCCAGTATCTGCAGCCGAGCAAGCATCACCTTCCGGTAGTAGAGTACGTTAAGCCTGAAGTCTTTGACCACTACAAGGCTGAGGCTGAGAAGCTTGGATTCAAACACGTCTTCTCAGGGCCCCTCGTTAGAAGCTCATACCGCGCCTCTGAATCGTTCTTGAACTGACGCGCCAGCTTCTTGCTAAACTGTCTTTTTCATGTCAATTTTGTGAAGTGGATTGGTGAGCGTATTCTGTGGTTTAGTCCTTGCTTGATGGCTGATAATGCGTTTGCAAGTAGGGCTATGATGCAGAGGAGCACATGGGAGAGGACGTTTCTTAGGCCTCGGGTTCGAAGCTGACGCAGACCGAAATGTGTCTTGAGTCTTGATGTGACTCTTTCTACGGCGGACCGTCTCCGGTATAGGTGTCTGAGGCTTGGTGGGCCGTGGC
>Ga0315280_10004078_pt1 | contig 21857 bp, 18 predicted proteins | sample YL17G06_40_MG_FD_203697 | JGI IMG/M metagenome (GOLD analysis project Ga0315280, IMG submission 203697) | Sediment microbial communities from Yellowstone Lake, YNP, Wyoming, USA - YL17G06_40 | ecosystem: Environmental > Aquatic > Freshwater > Lake > Sediment | place: USA: Wyoming | collected...
GACTTGTCGGGATTTAGCATTTTCTTTATGCTCGTTCATAACTATTTCCTCGATAAGTAACCCATTATTTTCTCCACAGTTTCCGACAAGCTGCACGCCCAGCTTTTCTAATCATCATAATACCTGACTGGTGCAAACGAGTTTGCTTGCAAACGATAGGGGTTTATTCTACTTTGAGATGGTAAATAAAACAAATCTTTTATATACGATGTTGTTATCGGATTTGCGGTTAGCACGGCCTGCCGTTCGGAGCCCGGCGTAGAACGGCCAGTTTTCTAATCATCATAATACCTGATTTGTTGGCAAATCCTATTCCAACACCTTTAGTTCACTCAGCGGATACCACCCCTCGTCTGTGCGCCCCTTAATGCCGAGCCGCAGCACCGGCTCAAGCGTTTCTTCTCCGACTACGCCAATCGCTAATCGCAAGGAGCCCGCAGGTACATCATTTGGCAACACCACACGGTCCACCGCCTCAACCACCTCACCCGGCGGCAGGTCAGGAAGCTCTTTGAAAAATTCCTCGGTAAACATTTCAACTGACCCAGGCATCCATTTCTCAACCGTGATTGTCCCTGCCGATTTTCGATTTTCGATTTTCGATTGAAAATTGTCAAACGACAATCGGCAATTGCCAATCGCGTGTCCCAGGACGTATGCCAGAATTGCTGAGCCGACGTTTTGCCACTTTGTGGTAAGCACAACCGGCTCTCCGGGTCGCGCTCGTGCAGGATGCTTCAGCTCCTTGAGCACCAACCGGTAGCCCAGCCGGCGAACGAACCGTTCAATCTCCTGCCGCACATTCTCATCCGAAGGCAATGGAGCCGATTTATTATTCAGGTATGAACCATGCAGCGCAAGGGCATAGCAAGGAATTGACGATTGCCAATTGACGATTGACAATTGAAAATCGCAAATCGGTGACCATTTCTCTTCCACCCACCTGCGCATATCCCAGCAGCTCTCCCATGCCACCGGCGCGGTCTTCCAGACATCGCTGATACCTGATTCCCTGATCCACACCGGATAACCTTTTCTCATGTGGCACCAGGTAGTTATGCGTTATGAGTTCGTAGCAACTACCAACTACGAACTACCAACTACCAACTAAGAACTCTTTGCCCAGGCAGTCTGCTCGCCATCCCGTACCACGCTGCGTGGCGTAGGTGAGGCATTCACCACCGCCGATGAGCATAAGCAAGGGTGTCTTGCGGAAAGCAGCCAGATAGGCGTCAATGATTTTCTTGCAGTTTTCCATAGTCGGCATCTTGCCGGTTTTCGAACTGCTCATATGCCACTCACCCCACCAGCCCACCGAGCCCAGGTCCACATGGTCAATGTCCGGATGACCATCGTAGCGGGCGCCGAGCCGCTTAACAAAGTCCAGATGCTGCGCCAGCACCACAGGGTCGTCAAGGTCAGGAACCAAAAGGTCCTTCTGGTTCTCGTAGTCGCAGACCAATATTTTGCCGCCGACATCTTTTAGCCAGGATGGATGATATGGCCGGCCGGGTGTTGTAGAGCAGCACATTACACGGAATGTAAGATGTTGGCCGGCCTCATGCGTCTCTTTCAGAACCTTGTCAAGAAAGTCATAGTCGATTTTACCTGGTTGCGGCTATAAGTTGCCCCAGCCCCAACGTGCGTAGTGAACAGTTGATGGAATCCAATCAGGGAGGTTCTTGTCTTTGTCACAAGTTCTGTGGAAAGTTTCCCACCCGATGCCCGGGTTAGCCAGCAATTCATCTGTCTCTTCCGGCACAACTGTCACGACCTCGGACGTCGCAGCGACCTCTTTGGCCATAGTTTGCGAGGATAAAAGGAATACTATCACCAATCCTATAGCTATCGTACCGCCCGCCTGCCCAGAGCTCTTCTTCGCCCCCCGTAGTTCTACGAAGGGCGGGGGCGGGCAAAACTGGCTGGGCAAAGAGTTCCTAGTTGGTAGTTGGTAGTTGCTACGAACTCATAACGCATAACTACTTACCCTCGCACCATTTTTTCCGCATCCGCAACGATATCGGCAGCGCTTACCCGCATATAGTTAATCATTTCCGGCTTGTGGTGAGCTTGTCGAATCCATCTGCACTCGGCGGCGTGCCCTTGCACCATAGGGTGCAGGGCGTGGGGTATCCCACTGTGGTTCGAAATTCGAATATCGAAACTCGAAACAAATTCGAATGACCAAAATTCAAAATTCCAAACGTTTTGAGCATTGAGACATTTGAATTTTAATATTGTTTCGGATTTCGTATTTTGTGTTTCGGATTTTAACACCTATAGCTGCCGTCGTCAGAAGTCAAGAGTTTGCCGGTTTTCTTAACCGATGATTGAAACCAAAGTAGGATACCACGTGCCCTTGCCCTGCACCGAAGCGAAGCGTTTGGTTCAGGGCTTGCACCATAGGGTGCAGGGCGTGGGGTATCCCACTGTGGTTCGAAATTCGAATATCGAAACTCGAAACAAATTCGAATGACCAAAATTCAAAATTCCAAACGTTTTGAGCATTGAGACATAGGATACCACGTGGGGTATCCCACTGTGGTTTGAATTTTAATATTGTTTCGGATTTCGTATTTCGTGTTTCGGATTTTAACACCTATCTTGACGGTCTGTGGTGCGTAGCCAACAATGGTTATATCCTTGCCCTCTGTCCGAACCACGGCCTGACCTATTGGAACAGTATATGGTTCATCAGGAACGTCCGGACCTGAGGAGGGCACTGGGTACTGGCAGAATACAACCGGGTCAACATCTCTGATAGCTGATATTATCAGGCCTTTGGCATCGTACGGATTAGAGGGAATTACCACCTTCAGTCCGGCCAGTCGGGCGTAAGAGGATTCCAGGCCTGCGTCGGCGTGCTGCCCGGCTTGAAACGCTGCTCTTCCCTGCATATCGGCCCAGAGCACCATAGGAAATGCCGCCTGTCCGCCGGTCATGTGACGAAGTTTGCCCGCGTGATTGAACATCAATTCGTATGGGATAAGGGTGGTCATGCTCGGTATGTGAGCGATTGCTGGAACGCCAATCATAGACATCCCCATAGCACCGCCCACAATCCAATTCTCATCGATGGGGCTAAATCTTACTCGCCAGCGTCCGAACTCGGCTTCCAGATTGATGGTTCGTCCTTCCCAACCGGCTGCTGGGCTTTGGTATTCATATAAGAGAGTCAACAGCTTATCCCGTTTCATCTCACCTTGAATACCTTCAAGAATCGCATAACTGGTCGTTTTTGGCATTTGTCTCTACCTCCCTTTATTGTTTTAGCTTTTGTGAAGAGGAACAGCACCTTCAGCGAAAACGTTCAACAGACCGTCCTGAGGTTTTGGAACCGGCTGAGCCTGCGCAAATGCAGCGGCATTGTCAACCGTTTGCCCAACTTCCGTCACGATCTGTTCAGCACGCTCTTCGGTGAGGACCTTTTCATTTACTAAAAACCGCCTGAATCGCGGTATGGGGTCTTTGGCCATCCAGTCCCTCAGCTCCCTGTCGGAGCGATAGCCGAGACCGAAAGCTCCGTCCTTGCCAATCTGAGCACCTCCCGTCCCGTAGTGGTCATACCATCGGTAGGTCTTGCACTCTATGACAGTTGGGCCGCCTCCGGAACGGGCCTTTTCCACGGCGTATTTTGCCGCATCGTAAATACCCAGAACATCATTGCCATCCACTACGCGTCCCTCAATGCCATAACCATCGGCTCTTCGGGCTAAATCTTTGATGCCATATACATCTGAGCATCACACCCAAATCTGGAACTGATTGTTTTCGATGACGCTAATCCAGGGCAGTTTATAGGTGGAAGCGCTGTTTGCGGCACTGGTGAAAAAGCTTCCCTGAATGGAACCATCTCCGCCAAAGCTTACCACCACCTGGTCGGTTCCCTTGACCTTGATTCCATAGGCAGCTCCCGCACCGAGCAAATGCGAAGCCCCTACAATCCCATTCATTCCCAAAATTCCCAGACTCATATCCGTTATGTGCAGGGAACCACCGTAACCCTTGCAGTATCCTGTAGCCTTATGAGTAATTTCAGCCAGCATCAGTTTAAGGTCGCCGCCTTTGGCAATCAGGTGGCCGTGCCCACGGTGAGTACTGGCTATGTAGTCATCTTTCCGCAGGGCACTGCAGACACCCACCGCGATAGCCTCTTCTCCCACATACAGGTGTGCTACACCACGGAAGCCTCCCTTGAGCGCCAGGTCTTTTATTTTCGTTTCCCATAAGCGGATTTTTAACATGTCGGTGTACATCGCGGTGAGCTGCTCAGCCGACAATTCATCGATATAAGGGCGAACATTTTGGCCCCCGAATGTTTTTGTCGGGGGGATGCCGGTAGAGAAGAATATGGACCCTGCGCCAATGGCACCCAGGCCCTGGATAAATGTCCTGCGTGAAACTGCCTGCCCGACGTACACTCTGGGTAGGCGGGCCTTTTGGTTGGCATTTGTGGAAAGAGCCCCGCCGAAGGTGGGTTTGATCGAACCGGCCTTCGGCCGGTCGCCCTGCTCATTGCTGTTATTACCTTTCCCGTTCATTTGGTATCTCCTTAAAGAATACCTTTATGGTGAGCTTGTCGAATCCATTCGCACTCAGTTTGATAATCGCAATTTAACCGCCAAACAATCAAAATGCAAACTAAACAGCAAATGTTTATAGCAGTCGGGTAAACAAAACTGAGAATCCAATTAGTCTGGAATCTGTCCTTCGGTTGGCATATCTCTTGCCTGAGTAAGCTCGTGGAGGTTTGACAAGGTTGGTAATTTTCTTATAATCACTGCAAGACCTGTGCGTACAGTGTTTATGCGCAACTGCGGTAATTTAGAAATTTCTGTTGGAAAAAGTCTAAAATGACAGATATGGACCGACGTGCGTTTTTGCAGACTGCCGCTGCTGCTCTTGTCGGTTCTGCGTTATTGACGAAACGGTGTGTTGCTGCGGAGCTGCCGCCGCGTAAGTTTACCATGAACTTAAATGTGGAACAGATCGGCGTCAAGACCACCCCGCTTGAGGCCGTTAGGTTGGCGCGCCAATATGGCTACGGAGCGGTTACCCCGATGACAGGGTACCTCAGCAAGTGTTCCGAAGGGGAACTTGAACAGCTTCTGGCTGAAATGAAATCAAACGGGATTGTCTGGGGTGCCGGCGTGCTGTCGCCGTTCTTTGAGCCGAACAACGCCGGGTTCAAGGATAGTCTTACAGAGGTTCGCCGGACTGCCCGGCTTTACCAACGGGCCGGTGTGACGCGGTGCTTCACCTGGACTATGTCGAGCAGCAACACTATGACATACCTGGCAAACTTCCGTCTCCATACACAGCGGGTTCGAGAGGTGGGAAAAATCCTTGCCGACCACGGCATACGGCTGGGGATTGAGTACCTCGGCGCACGCGTGCTTGCCGTAAGGCAGAAGTTTCCGTTCATCAGGACTTCGGCGGAGACGAAGGAGCTGGCCACGGAGGTCGGCTTGGCTAACGTGGGCATAGCACTCGATTCCTGGCACTGGTTCCAGGCGGGCGAGACTGAGGAGGACATTTTGAAGCTGACGAATAACGATGTTGTCGCCGCCGACATTTGCGATGCTCCGGCCGGTATTCCTCGTGAACAAATGCCGGACTCGCCACGAAGGCTGCCTTGCACTACCGGCGTTATCGACATCGGGGCATTTCTACGCGGCCTGGTTAAGATTGGCTACGATGGGCCGGTTGGAACCGAGCCGTTCGACAAATCGCTCGGCGAAATGTCCACGGAAGAGGCCATGACCGCCGCCACAGCCGCGATGAAGAAGGCTTTCGCCCTGATTGAATAATTATGTCAATGCCTGAATTTGCTCTACGGTGTATTTGCATCGCTCTCGGTGATTAGTGGTAGGTGGCTAATCCCCACACGTCCTGATGTGGTACCGGCCCCAATGACGCCATCCGGCCAGCGTTCAAGGGTGAGCGGGTCGTGGGCTGGCAGGACGATGTCCGCAAGCGAGCGAATCCGGTCTATGGCGTCCCTGCATGCACGTTCATCTGGGCTGCGGATGGGCCGGTCTTTCTCTATGTTCTCGTACTTGTACACAGCGTCACCGGTGATAACAACCGGCCCCATCCGGGTACGCACGAGCACACCTTGGCTGCCCGGCGTGTGGCAACCGAGCGGAAACACCCGCACGCCAGGAACTATCTCCTCGTCATCCACTAACTGCAGTGCGTCGGGCCTGCCGTTCAGCGTCTTTCGCACATCCGGAGCAAGGTGATCTTTGCCGCCTGCCCGCCGAAGGCGGGTTTGATCCTGACCAGCCATCTCTTCGTATTCACGCCGGTTGACCACGAGGCGAGCGTTCGGAAAGGCCCGCCTACCCAGAGCCCGCCTACCCAGAGGCTTGTCCGTCGGGCAGGGCTTGTCCGTCGGGCAGGCACCAAAGTAATCGTAATGGTCCGCGTGCAGATGTGTTACGATGACGTAGCTCACGCCAGCAGGGTCGATGCCATGCCGCTTTAGCGCCTCGATTGTCCGTTCATTGGGTAGTTGCTTGATTTCGCCGGGGTTTACCCGCCATTCGAGTGGAGGGATGTACTTTGCGGTCGTCTTGCTGAACTCCTCAGGGCCGCCGAAGGCGGCCTTGATCCGGGACCGGTCTCGACTATTAGCGGCTTAGGCGCACCCTCAATTACCCAGATGTAAAGCCCGCCGAAGGCGGGCTCTGGGTAGGCGGGCCTAACCCCATGTTATTCAACCTTGTAAACCCCTCCTGGAATTCGTGAATAGTGAATCGTGGTTCGTGAATAGTGAATCGTGAATTGAGTCACGAACCACAAATCACTATTCACTATCGACGAACCACAAGGCTGCCCCCTTGATCCACCGGTCAGCTTCTGCCCGCCGTCGCGAAGCCCGCCCTTCTCAACGGTAGTGACGAAGGGTCCGCTATGGCGGGCGTAGAACGGCCTTTGCCTCGCTGTCACTGATGGCGGTGGTGATTTGTGGCTCGTGATTCGTGGTTCGATTCACTATTCACGAATCCGGGCTTATAAGTCGCTGTTTTTTCGGATTCACACCAAATGATAAGATGCCAGGACCACTCAGATATACAGCGCTGCCTCCTGCTGCCAATTCCAGAAACTCTCTTCGATTAATTTCGCTTTTCATAGCGTTCCCTGTAACTTCCCTTTTTGAACCGTCTATCGAGCTTTTGCTAATTGTAGGCATTCACAGAATGCCCCCGCCTACCAGGTGGTTCGTGGATAGTGAATAGTGATTTGTGGTTTGTGACTCGATTTACGATTCACGATTCACTATTCACGATTCACTATTCACGATTCACTATTCACGAATCGACCCCTTTTCTCCGTATGTCGTCAGCAGGAATGAGACAAACTTGGTTTTGAATTTGCTTTGTAGAAAAGACCTACCGTCATTTCGACCGAAGCGACGCGGAGTGTCGCGAAGCGGAGAAATCCATTTGAAAACAGATTTCTCGACTCGCCTGACTTCGGCGAGCTCAGTCGAGCCGTGGCTCGCTCGAAATGACATGGGGTGCCGTTGGGTTGCGCTCGAGAGACAATCTGAACTCTTTTCTACAGAGCATTTTGAATTAGGAGATGAATTCAGCTCCAGTTTCCGTGATTTTACTGTATAGTACTTTCTTTCAAGAATAGCTTTTGCTTTTAGCTCTTCTGGTGGTCTTTTAAGAATTTCATCGCCTCTGCCAAAGTACACATCATCCAAAAGTGACATTGCTAAAGCTTTTTGACTCAGATGCCGGGTGACTAACACAAAACTGACATTTTCGGCGATTTTTGCCGGTTTGCTCTTTGGGGGATTGACAGACTATGTGGGAAGTTGTTATATTTCAAAGAGTTAAGAATCTTTGCGCCCGTAGCTCAACTGGATAGAGTGCCGGACTTCGAATCCGACGGTTGCAGGTTCGAGCCCTGCCGGGCGCGGTTGTTTTTGGCAGAAAGCTGGATTGTATGTCCATTATAGTCCGTAGTTGTCCGCTGTTCTCCGCTCTGTTGCGCCAAGCAGAGCGCCAAGTTTTCTGCCCCGTCTGTCCCCGTCGCAATCGCTTTCTGTGCTTGTTTGTTAGGCAATGAAAAGTCCGGCAGGCTCTCTACCGCCCGCGCCTCTTGTCCGGTGAGTGTGTGGGTGTATCTGAACATCGTAAGGTTTATATCGCTATGCCTCAAAATGCTCTATGCAACCTGCGGGTGAACACCCGCAGCGGCCAGCAATGTCCCTGTGGTATGCCGCAAAGAGTGAAAGTCCACATATCGCCCCGCCTCGTAGACGTAGGGGATACCGGCAGCGGCCAAGTCAGCTCGCAACATCGGTGTGGTCTTGTCCGTTAGCTTAAACGCCTGCACCTTCGGCAGCTTACCCACAAAGAATTGTTGCAGCTCCGCTGCTGTCCTGCGATGGTTTTGGGTTTGGCCGAGCATCTTTGGACAGTCTTGGAATATATTCGTTATCCTACGCATGTCAGCGATCTCCAGCAACAGCAGTGGACCAAGCAGCGCAAGAACGCTTTGGAATCTGCATTAGATGTTTATCAACGTAAAAAATCTTTACCAACATTGTGAGGTACTACCTAAGTCTCGGTCCGATTAGTTAGTCCAAAAACTACAGCGACCACCATCAATACTAATGTTCCTATGGCACCTACTATGATACCATCGAGGTCGCACTGTGCCCACGCCCATGAGGCGGGCAAATTGCGAGCAAAAGTTCCCCAACTTATTACGGCAATACTTACCGCAACTGACACAAGACCCTGCCACAAACGAAGGCGAACCCGCAGCAAGGACAAAATGAATAAGCCCAGAATCCCCCCGCCAAAGATGCCTGAGATTTGCCACCAAACATCCAAGGCACTGCGTGCTCGAATCATCAAAAGGGCAAAGCCGGTTCCAAGCAGACCCCACACGGCCGTAGCCAGACGCAGGAATACCACACTGGCGCGGTCTTCAATTTCCGGATTAAAATATCGCTTATGAAAATCCAGCAACAAAACAGTGGCAGAGCAATTCAACGCCGAGTCAACGGTGCTCATTGCCGCTGCTATGATAGCAGCAATGACCAGTCCCTTAAGACCTGCCGGCAACTGCGTGGCAATGAAGTAGGGGAAGACCTGGTCGCCCCTGGTGATTCCATCTCCAAGCGGATGTGCGGGGGCAGAGTAAAAGGCAAAAAGGGCTGTGCCGATATAAAGAAAAACTGCCGTCAGAGGGATATAAATCAACATTGCAATCCAGATAGAACGCCTGGCATCCTGCTCGGTGGGGACGGAAGAGTATTTCTGCACGTAGTTCTGGTCTGCCAACAGATTTCGTAAATTCTCGGTGACGCCGTAGATTATCATCACCCATATTGTTCGAGAAGACAGAGACAAGTCCCAAGTGCCGAAGCTAAATTTATTGTTGTCGATAGCCGTTTGAATGAGGGGCTCTGACGTTGAAAAGATATGCAGCGACAAACTAACAGCGCAAAACAGGATACCTACAATCATAATTACCGACTGTACAACGTCTGTCCAAATTACGGCCTCCATTCCGCCAAGCAGCGTGTAGATAATGGTAACCAGACCGATAGCCAATATCACCAAACCGATGTTCCAAGGAACAAACGCTCTTAATAGCAGGGCAACGAGGTAAAGAATTACCGCAACGCGGCCGAGCATATAAAGCAAAAACGACAGCCCCGCATAGACTCTTGCCCAGGAACCGAGTTTTTGCTCCAGAAAGGCATAAACGGAGATAAGCTGCGTTCTTCGATAAAAAGGGACGGCGTACCTGCAAACCAGCCAGGCCACAGGGACAATGCAAATCGAAAAAATGATAGGATGCCAGTTGGCGTCGAAGGATTTGCCGGGGGTAGCAATATATGAAATGCTGCTTGTGTAAGTGCTCATCACGGCCAGGCCGGCCGCCCAGGCAGGGATTGAGCGGCCTGCAACCATAAATTGTTCGGCTGTCTGGGACTTGCGGGTGTAGTATATGCCCATCGCAATCATTGCGAGGCAATAGAGAATCAGGATACCGATGTCAACCGCACCAAGGTTTCCTTGCATAATCTTTGGCCTTATCCGGATCAAACCCGCCTTCGGCGGGCTTTATCTGTTTTCGGTGATTCCCAGCTCTCTTATGTACCTATAGACCACATCCCGCTCCGCCGGGCGAAAGCGGTGAAATGGTTCGGCCAAGAAATCGCTGCAGATGCCCATGCACGAAAGTGCGCACTTCAGGCCCTTGAGGTAGCTCGACTCGTATTTTCCCACATTGTAGATAGTGGTACTTATTTGCATCACCTTTTTACGCAGAGACTCCACCGCTGTCAGGTTTCTTGAGGACGCTGCATTGTAGAGGTCAACATAAAGCTTTGGAATCAGGTTAGCCCCGCCGCACACGCCTCCGTGCCCTCCTGCCAAAATTGCCTCGGCCAATAGTTCCTCCTGACCCATTAGAAGCGAGAAGTCCGCGCGGTCTTTTAGTATCGACAGGAGGTGGTGAAAATAAATCATGTTGCCGGAACTATCTTTCAGGCCTACGATGCCAGTAATGTCGGCGGCGGCCCGTATGGTCTGGGGCTCGAAAACCTGTTTGGTATAGCTCGGCATGTTGTACAAGAACAATGGCAGCGGCAGCTCAGGCGTCAGATGCTTGAGGTATTCGAGGAGTTCCGGCTGTCCGGCGGGGAAGTAATATGGCGGCGCCAGCACGACGGCCTGTGCGCCGGCCTGGTTTGCTTTGCAGGCGATGTTCACCGACTCCACAAACGATGTGTCAGTAATCCCGACCAATACCGGCGTCCGCCCTTTGACTTGTGCGCAGACACGTTCGATAAGCTCGAATCTCAGGCGGTAACTAATACTCGGTGCTTCACCTGTTGTCCCTAAGATAAACAATCCATGGACACCACCGATAAGAATGTGCTCAATAAGCCGTTCCAAGCCAGCCGTATCGAGACTGTCCCGGTCCAAAAGCGGCGTGACCATCGGCACAATAACTCCCCGCAGCGGTATCGGCCCGCCGAAGGCGGGTTTGATCTGGTTCGCTTTCATTTTCGCATTTCGTATTTCGTATTGCGTATTGTGTATTGCGTCGCACGACGCACGACGCACGACAAATTTCAGCCGGCGGCGGAGTCTGGAGCCATTTTAGATTGAAAACGTAATGATTCCAGCTACTTATTAAGTGGAGCACACCATTTTTACCCTGGCAGACAGATAAGTAGCCTCTGGGTTCGGCATTGGTGCGGCTCATTGTAAATTCCCTGCCATCTGTTGTCTGAAACTTGCGGTCAGGGCCATCGCCCGCCGTCGCGGAGCCCGTTATGGCGGGCGTAGGACGGTCGGTTACAAGACGGATACTGGGCCAGGTTTCTCCGCCGTCATAAGAAACAGCCGCAAACAATCCCCTCACCGGTGTTTTCCTGCCCGCAGCATCAGTAACCATCACCGGCGGCTTTCCGTTTGCGAAAGAAGCCAAAAACAGCGGTCCCTCCTTAAGCCGTAGAAGCACTAACCGCTGTCCACCGCCAATGGGAGGGAAAGGGCTTGCGCTATATGTCCAGGTCCTGCCCATGTCCTGTGAAATGCTTCTGGGCATTCGTTCTTCGCCCTCTACCCTGATGTTATCACCTCTGCCGAAAGCAATCAGCCGGCCATCTTCCAATTGAGCAACACCAGCGTGAATGCCGGCGATTGTGCCGCCCGCATCAGTCCATGTCAGGGTATTGTCTTTGCTGATATGCAGGGCCGTGCCGCCGCTACCGCCCGGAGTCGCATCGCAGGCAAGCACAATATAACCCTCCCGGGTTCGAAACACTGACTCTGTGACCTGATTGCGTGTCTGGTGCTCGGCAACAATCAATTTTCCTTTGGTCCAGGTGGCGCCGTTGTCAGTTGAAGTTCGCATAACGACAGCCAGAGGGCCCCATGTGGCCGCCGTCGATAGCCCAACGAAGTGATATATCTTATCACCATCACACCACAAGGCCGGAGCGTGGTCATTACGGTCGGGAGCGTCCCAGAATGGTGATGCCGGCTCCCATTCGTCCTGCCCGCCCTTCTCAACGGCAGTGACGAAGGGCCCGCCGAAGGCGGGTTTGATCCCGTGCAGGGCTTCGCCCTGCCCATACCGCAGCCGACTTGCTGCCAAGCCGAGCTCTCGGCCCCTTTCGGAAACACAAGTGTACCATACTGCAAGAATATCCCCATTGGGGCACTCAGTAATGCTCGGGTCGTGATTATGACTTGAGAACAAGGGGCCATTTGAGCCTGGTGGAATCCTTACGTAATTGCGTGGGCCACGGAAATAAGGCTTATCCGGGTCAGGAGCTTTGGCCAAATCAGGAGGAATATCCTGGTTCACTCCCTGTTGATTGAGAGGTTCAGGCACTCTGGGTAGCGGTTTATTGTTCGGCATTTCGCCCAGCACTACCCGAAATCCAATCATAAACGACTTGTCTTCGGGCAATGTACCCATCCGATTGGCTGAGCGAAGATAATAGGCAACGGTCGCATGACTGCCCCCGCGGGTTACCTTGAAATCACCATCAACATAACCAACAGGGTCTATCTGATGCTCATCTTCATAAGGGCCGTACCAATCAATGCACCATTCTTCCACATTTCCGTGCATGTCGTATAGGCCCCATGGATTAGGCGTGGTTTTGCCCACATAAAGCGGCACTATTTCCTCCCTGCCACGGCTGTGCTCCACAGAAGGGTACCAGCTATTGTCGGGGTTCTTTATGAATTCATCAGGCAATGTATCGCCGGTGGAAAATTGAGCAGTTGTCCCGGCTCGACAGGCGTATTCCCATTCAGCTTCGGTCGGCAGACGATAAGGCAATTCTTCTTTTTTGCTCAGCCAATCACAGAAGGCTTTTGCCTCATACCAACTGACGAAAACGACCGCTTCATCATTATCAATCGAAAAACCTCTTTTGCCGCGTAGATGCATGTGAAGCGGGTCAAACTTTTCGTATTGGTCATTGGTAACCTCGGTGACGCCCATGTAGAAAGCTTTGCTAATGGTAACCTGGTGTGTGGGATGCTCATCGTAATCACCAAACCGGCCAAATAGGGACAGCTTTATGTCTGACCCATCGTGCTCCTTGGCCCTCAAAATCCTGTCGGATAGAGCCTCTCTTTCACCGTATCCCATCTTAAATGTGCCCTGCTCGATGCGAATAAACTTCATACCAAGACTATTGGTATACTTCTTATCCTGCGGTATCTGGGCAGCGTTTACCGGCCATACGATTCCTAAAACGAGTGTAATATACATCATTCGCTGTTTCATAGCATTACCTCATTTTAATTGACGTTTCCCATAAATATTTGAAGAGTGACCGCTTTTTCTATAGAATAATTAAATTTTATCAGCCAATCCAAGGTTGTGCAAGTATATTTACAGAGGTTCAATTACACCTTAGGCGTTGTCATTGGCGGTTTTGGACTACATATTGGAAATATCTGATTTCGAGAATAGGCATGAGAAAACGAGAAAGAGATGATATGAGACAGAAGATAATCAAGTTTGTTGTTTTCGCCGCCGCATCACTTTTGGCGCTGTCACAGTGGATCTACGCCACCCAGATAGACAAGAGCCTGAAGCAGGTTGGCAGAAGCCCAGTGAAGGTCTTTATTCTGGCCGGCCAGTCGAACATGGAGGGCCAGGGCGTTGCCGACCTTGAAGGAAAGAACTACAACGAAGGCAGAGGCACGCTCAACTATGTCATGAAGGATCCCGCCAAGGCCTCCCTCTACAAGCACCTCAAAGACGACAAAGGCCAGTGGACGGTGCGTGATGATGTCTGGGTTTGGTACAAGCCTGAGAACGGCCCAGTTAAATCCGGCCCACTCACCCTCGGCTTCACCATCTACGACGGCAAGCATCACTTCGGCCCGGAGTTGCAATTCGGCCACGTCATCGGTGACCATTTTACCAACCAGGTCCTGCTCATCAAAACAGCCTGGGGCGGCAAGAGTCTTTACCAGGACTTCCGTCCACCAAGTTCGGGTAGAGAGGTTGGCCCTTACTATACCAAGATGGTGGAGGAAATTCGGGAGGCCCTTGGGAATCTCCAGAAATACTTTCCAAACTATGATGGTAGCGGATATGAACTGGCTGGCTTTGTCTGGTACCACGGCTGGAACGATGGGTGCGACCCGAAAAATGCCGTGCCAGAATATGAGAAGAACCTGGTGAACCTCATCAAGGATATGCGCAAAGACCTAAATGCACCCAACCTGCCAGCAGTGATAGGAGAGCTGACCGGCCCTTGGGTGAAAGCAGAAGGTCAGTGGGCGGCCATCAGGAAAGCTCAGGCAGACGCAGCGGCGAGGCCAGAGTTCAAAGACACGGTGCTGTTTGTCGAAACCCATGACTTTGTGCGGCCACCTGAGGAGTCTCCCTGTCCGACACATGGACACCACGAGTTTGCCAATGCCGAGACCTACTTTCTGACCGGCAATGCCCTGGGGGAAGGGATGAAGAAGGTGCTCAAGGCAGCGCGTGTCGATGAAAACCCAGATCTGCCAAAACCCACCTCGCGCACCGTCCGAAACATCGAAGGCTGGACTGTCCGCATTGACGACCGCCTGTTCGTGCCACCCAACGACGCGCTGGGCACCCGTGCACTCAAGATGCTGGAAGCCAAACTCGCGGACATCACATTCGTTGTTGCTGCAGACCGCCTAGCGAAGCTGCGAACAGTCCCCATCGTGCTTGACCTGACGCATGGGAAGCTACTCGCCATGCAATATCACCCATCTGGGGAATGGCTGGAGGAGCACGGCTACTCGCAAGACCTGGCGAAGTGCGTCCACATCTGCGAGGCGGCCGACTTCGTCGCCCCGCGCCAGGTGAATGAACAGCCGTGGGTGGTCCTGCACGAACTGGCTCACGCATATCACGACCAAGTGCTCGGCTTTGATGACGCCGGCATCCTCGAGGCGTATGAGCGATTCAAGCAGAGTGGACACGGCGATTCGGTGCTGCGCATCGCCGGTAAGCGTGTGCGGCATTACGCCCTCACTGACCAAAAGGAGTTCTTTGCCGAAATGACTGAAGCCTACTTCGGCATGAACGACTTCTTCCCCTTCAATCGTGCTGAGCTTATGACCGAGGAACCGGAGATATTTGAACTGCTCCGCAAGGTTTGGGGGTTAACGGGAAGTATTGAATGAATCATACGCACGAAGACCATTAAAAGTGATTTGCTACTTCTAACGGCAGCTTTTATCTGGGGCACTACGTTTGTCGCGCAGCGTAAAGGGATGGATTATGTCGGCCCGATGACTTATAACGGTCTGCGGTTTGCGCTGGGGGGAATGACCCTCTTGCCGGTGATTTTCCGATCCCATCTGAGAGGGCGCCAGACCGAGCTATCGAGCAGGCGGCGGTTTCTGGCATTGGGAGGAAGCCTGGCCAGGCTGGCGTTGTTTGCCGGGGCATCATTACAACAAGTAGGGCTGATATACACTACAGCGGGAAAGGCCGGTTTTATTACCAGCCTTTATGTAGTGATTGTTCCTTATGATGGGTTTGTTTCTGGGACATCGCTGTGGAATTACCGTATGGGTGGGAGCGGTACTGGCGGTGGCGGGATTATATTTGCTGAGCGTGAGGGGGGCTTTTACTATCGGGCGTGGGGACCTGCTGGTTCTGATAAGTGCTTTTTTCTGGGCAGCGCATGTACTGCTAATCGGTTACTTGGCTATGCGGACAAACCCTGTGCATATCGCCTGTGTTCAATTCTTTGCCTGTTCCGTCCTGAGTCTGTTAGTGGCAGGATTTGTCGAGCATATCATGATGCGGGCAATTTGTAGAGCGGCTATTCCAATCTTATATGGGGGTGTGTTGTCAGCGGGGGTGGCTTTCACTCTCCAAGTGGTGTATCAGTGGACCTGTTCGCCGGCTGCGAATTGATGTTGGCAGGGCGAAGCCCTGCACGGGATCAAACCCGCCTTCGGCGGGCTGGTTGTACAATTGCCCCCCGTGCTTTCGGCCCAAAGAGGCCGGAAGGCAGAATGAATTTGAGGTGGGGCATTAAGCCCCGCCTAATCCTCGCAGTAAAGGGTATGTCTCTCGCCGCCCTGCCCGAGGCGAGCGTGGAGAGCAGAGCCTTTTTGTTATACGCTAATACAGTGTGAAGTTAGATTCGGTCCCGAGCGGGACGGACTTGTCAGGTTTCTTGCCGCTGGTATTTTTGTATATGTAGACGGTATGAGGGGTGGCTATGACCACATCGGGTATTCCATCAGCAGTCATGTCGCCGATGAGCATACTTGTTTCGTATTCGCTCTGTCCCGCAGCAGTATCTATGCCGGGAGTACCGAAGGTGCCGGTACGCTGGCCTTTATGATTGTAGAGACCACCATTGTGGGCAACCAAGATTTCGTCTACACCATCGCCGTTCCAGTCCAACAGGCAATGATGCCGGCTATAATCAGTAACAAGCTGGCCAAGAAGCTTACCCTTTTCACCCAATACCCAAAGAGGACTTTTACCGTACGGTTCATGGTCGATATCCGCGAGAATCTGAGGACCCGGTTGGTTGGGCATAATGCACCCGACGTCCACGGATTCAAAATGATGGCCAGAAACCTCCCATAACGCCTTGCCATTTCCATCTGTAATCGCGATATTGTTGGCTCCGCAACAGGCAGGGCGAAGCCCTGCACCGGATCAAACCCGCCTTCGGCTGGGGTCGCCCCAACGCCACAAGACCGTTCCATCAAACCTTTGCCCGGTTCGTCATAATGTAATTATGAGAACGGAAGACAGTCCCCCCTCGGCACTAACAATCAAGGGATAACTGTCCCCGTTCAGGTCCCCGGCCAGCACCCACTGTCCGCCATATTCAGGCTCGACTTGCCTGACGGCAGTCAAGGGCTGGACAACCTTCCAAGGCTCAATGACAGGCACATTGTCATCTGGTCTGCCGACATCCTTGGTGTCGAAATAGGCAAATTCGCTTGCTTTGGTTTGACAAAACAAGCCCCGCCGTCGCGAAGCCTGCCCTTCTCAACAGCGTGACGAAGGGCCTGTTCCTTTCAAAAGCACTTACTTAAGATAAGCTCGAAGAACCTTATTTATACCCTCAGCAATCGCCGCACAATTCTGGTCGGAGTAATTGTAGTTAATGTCCACCATAATTGCCCGCGATAACAGGTCCAGTGTATGCGGGCACATATCCCGCAAGTACCCGGGAAGCTCATTTGCCGGTACAGTGCTCCAGGGAAGTCCGTCGCTGGCTACGGTCTTTTTCTCCAGGATGTGTTCCCAGTAACTATAAATGTGCCAATCGTGAATCGTGGATAGTGAATCGTGAATAGTGAATCGAACCACGAATCACGAGCCACGAACCACGAGCCACAAATCACGAGGCACGAACCACAAATCACTATCCACAAACCACCGCTGGCACACCCTCAGCCTGTATCGCTTGAAGTGCCTTTTTAGTAATCTCAGCATCAGGAAGGAACATCACCAGACAGATCGCTGTGTCCCCGTCTTCATCAGTGATGCGACGAAAACTGAGGCCAGGCACGTTCTCTATAGACTCTTTTATCTGTTTCTTTGCTCGACGATAGCCGGCGAGCATCTTGTCCACTTTTCTTATCTGGGCCAGCGCTACTGCACCTTCCAATTCACTCATTCGATAATTTTCACCACAGAACAACTCGCCCTCTTTTCGCTCTCTGGCAAATCTGTCCGGCCGCCAGCACGCAGCACAATCATGCCAGCTCTGGGCACGGGTGTACAGCCATTCATCATCGGTGGTTATGAAGCCGCCTTCACCGCTGACCATCACCTTGTAGTAATCAAAGCTAAAGCAACCCATCGTCCCAATACTGCCAAGCCGTTTGCCTCCGAATAAACCTCCACCCGCCTGGGCAACATCCTCTACTACCGCAAGGCCTTTCTTATTGGCAACATCCATTATGGCATCCATCTGAGCAGGTGCACCCCGCATGTGAACCGGCACGATAGCCTTCGTCCTCTTGCTAATAGCCCTTTTAATCTTGTCGGGGTCCATACACAGCGAATCATCAATGTCCACTATCACTGGGATAGCATTGGATGAGGCCACCGTCGCTGCCGTAGCAAAAAACGTATAAGCCGGCACAATTACTTCATCGCCGGCTCCCATGCCCAAGGCCCGGTAGGATGCCACCAGAGCAGATGTACAGGAGTTGACGGCGAGACAGTATTTGGTCCCAATCAAATCCTTCATGGCAGCCTCAGCGGCCGCCACCTTGCTCGGTTTGGGATTGTAATACCTGAATAGATGTGGCCCTTTTAAGTTGGTTGCATTGCGGATGATTTGTCTTATTCTGCTCTGGTCCTTCGCGTCGAGCTCCCACATATCGATTAGCTCAAGCAAATCTTCTTTGCCGATTTTCGTGGGAAATGGCCCGAGATTCGTAACAGCCTTTGATCCACCGTTTATTGCAAGGCTGCTGAAACTCATACTTTATCCCTTGAATTGATTTGCTCAGGTATTAATATCACCTTGAATCGCGGTTCGCATAACTACTAAATACGTTAATACTCATTTGCCGTCAAGCTTTTGTCGTCGTTTAGTTGGGATGGGAAGGGAATCCCGACCTGTCGGGATACCCTTGGTGAAAAGATAGAGAGATATATGCTGGACGGTTGCAACGAGAGACTTGGGAGGATACAGCAGAGCCAGGAAGAAGGCATATCCCGTCTTCCCTGCCCAAGCCTCGCAGCAGCAGGAAACCCTCAGCCAGAAAACCAAGCCTCAGAACCCTCTTAGAGCTTTCTCTTGGCCTTACCAGTTTATCTGGGCATGAGGGGTGTTCAATATGGAAAGCGACCCGCCGAAGGCGGGTTTGATCCAGTCCAGGGCTTCGCCCTGGGAACGGCTGCTGCACCCAAAGTCACCAACACCATTTAATTCATTCTTCAGAGAAAAACCTAATGGGTTTGGGTCTTTACCACCACGCCTGAGCCTCGCAAGGGAAGGTACGTTTCCTCAGCATCGCCACACCAATGCCAAGCAACGAGAGCGTTGGTAGTTTAAGCCAGGAATGCATGGTAGCCTTAGCCTTAACTGAGTCATCGAATCGCGGGATAACACTTCGGCCCAGTAGACCCTACTTTGGAAACATTGTCAAATTCGCTGCTTACGGTGGAAATAAGTATGTTAAAGCCAGGACCGATAAGACCTGCAATAATACTGCGTAATCGTTATTGTCCAAAAAGATTCGTGGTTGCAGGCCCATTCAAAAAAGTGCCGGTTGATTTTTACCGATGTTAGAATGTTATTTTGTTTTCGGAAAGTGGCTATAACTATTGGTAAAAGCGGTTGCCAGAGACAACTTATCGTCTTGAATGTATCACGCACGAAATAGATATTGAAGAAGCTGACCAAAACAGAGAGACAACGGCTACCGGCTATGACAATTGTAGCGACTGATAAGCACAAGTCGTGGCCAAACGCTTAAATGTAATCTATGGACTATTCTGGTCTTTTAGGGATCAATTAAATGAGCAATATGATTGCTGAGATTAAGCGGACCGAGCATACGCTGCGGCATCTAACAATGATTGCTGAACAAGCAGTCGAGGGAGTTGCGGTGGTCGACCTCAACGGGATACTTTGGTTTGTCAATACGGTGTGGGCCAGGATGCACGGGTACGAGAGCAGCAATGAACTGATTGGTAAACCGATTAGCGTGTTCCATACCGAAGATCAGATGAAAACCGATGTGCTTCCTCTCATCGAGGAAACCAAACATAGAGGCCAGTTGGAAGGCCCAATAGAACACATGCGAAGGAATGGAACAGTATTCCCCACACAGACTAAAATGACCACGGTGAAGGATGAAACAGGCAGGACCATTGGACTGGTCGTTTTTGTTACAGATGTCAGCGCAAGCAAAAACATCGAGGAACTCCTCAAGCAGCAGACCGCCGGACTCAAGGCAGCCGATGAACAGCTCCAAAGCCAAATCACCGAACGTAGGCGGGTGGAGAATGAATTACAGAAATACCGTAACCGGCTTGAGCAGCGAACTGCCGAACTAATGGCAGCCAGCGAAGAACTCCAAAAGCAGGTCACTGAACACGAGCGGGTAGAGAATGAATTGCAGGAATACTGTGATAGCATCGAACAGCAAACTACCGAATTAGCAGCAGCAATCAATAAGGTAATCCAATTCGCTGCATCGACGCCTCAGTTGTTTTGCCACAAGACCCAATAAAATATGAGTGGGTTCGGAATTAGCCCCGCCAAAACCAGGCGGGGGAGGGGATTGTTCATCTGCGAAAAGTCATGGGGCTGAGAACAAAAGATAGCCCAGGGCAGCACAAGCCGAAAGAACAGTGCACAGAAGCAAACAAAAAACAATAATCGGCCCAGGATTGTCCTCCCTAAGACCTTTGAATAGCCATTGCCATGCAGAGAGCTTGTGTGAGTAAATTGCTCCCTCCATCCTTGCTTATGGCATTGATGACCCGGCTTTTGCCCAACACATCCTAAATCGCAGAAGTCTTATATACTATTTGATATGAACCAAAACCGCACCATCGGCACCAAGAGTAATATTTTCACCATCGCCGGTGATCTTGTTGATGTTGAGATTAACTGATTTATCTCCGTCAGGAATTTCAACTGAACTGACCGAAGATAAAGGATACGGCAAGTTTCGGGGATTTATTCTACAGGTGATTTTTTTTGGTTCAATGTGTAAATTGCCCAACAAGATATAGGCCTCACCCGGACGGCTGTAAACGGCAGAACGACAATTGTCGTCCTCGATAGTTACCGCTTTATTCCGCCAGTCCTCGAATTTGTACTGCTCGATATTTCCCAGAGGTTTTAAGATTTTATAAAGCTCGACTGCCTCCGAACTGGCTGGCCAGGGGGCAACACCTGTCAACAACGTTTCAAGAGCCAAAAGTTTATGCAATCTCCTTGGTGCATTCGGTTCAATGAGGCCATATCCTATTACCCCGCGGGAACGAGCACCGACAAAATCCCATTCCAGAGGTAATTCCTGCAATTTCGGAATCGATTTTGACCACTTCTTATACCCCCATTCCATTGCGACAATATAATTTGCAAAGTTTTCGGTAACGAACATCGGCACCATCGTATTATGGACAATAATCAGACCGTCCGGCCCAACTCGCTGTCGGGTCCATTCCATCAATTCGACTAATTCGTCCATATCCCAATGGCCCGCAAGAGGCTGGGCAAAAGCTTGCTGCAATTTATCTGTGGAGACGGTGTCGGTCTCTCTTTCCAAATGTAAAGGATTACTGCAAAACAAGGCAACGTTCCAGTCATAATATACGCCGTCGAGATTATGATTTTTGAGTACCTTGTCTATCGAAGATTTCAGAAACTCCAACCAGCCGGATTTGAGACACATCTGGACGCCAAATTCACTCCCGGCACGGAAGTAGTTATATTTGAGATTTCCGCGGGTGTCTTTTCTTCCCCACTGCTGGCCATAGTTTTTGAATGATTCCGTGGTTGGGTGGAGTTCCTTATTGGAAAAATACGTCGCCACTTTAATCCCGTACTTGTGGCAGGTTTCAATAACTCTGTCGAATTTTTCCATATCCTCCGGCGGATAAGGTGGATACGAACCATCTCTCCAGAAAAGTCCATCGTCATAGTAATCGCCATCATTATGGCAATGCACAGTAATTATGCCGGACTCCGCCCATTGCTTAATTGTATCTTCAGAGGCCCAATTGCCCTTGTTCCTGTTGAAGGTTGAATGAAGCCAGGATTTATTAGCATGTCCTTCCAAAATGGGCATACCTATATAATAATCAAACGTGTTGACTCCTTTGATTGCTATCGAACCTTCGGG
>Ga0315280_10004080_pt1 | contig 21855 bp, 23 predicted proteins | sample YL17G06_40_MG_FD_203697 | JGI IMG/M metagenome (GOLD analysis project Ga0315280, IMG submission 203697) | Sediment microbial communities from Yellowstone Lake, YNP, Wyoming, USA - YL17G06_40 | ecosystem: Environmental > Aquatic > Freshwater > Lake > Sediment | place: USA: Wyoming | collected...
CCGCCGGGCCGGGCGTCACCGACGTGGTCACGGCTGTGGCCAACGCCTACGTAGACGCCATCCCCATGCTGGTCATCGGCGGGCGCAGCGCTCTGGCCGAGGACGAGACCATGGCTATGCAGGCGCTCCCCCAGGTGGAGATGATGAGGCCGATCACCAAGTGGGCCTACACCATTACCCAGCCCCGGCGCATCGCCGAGTTTACGGCCATCGCCCTGCGCCAGGCCACCAGCGGGCGGCCGGGCCCCGTCTATCTGGACATCCCCCTGGACGTGATCACCGCCCGCGTGGAAGAGGAGCGGGTGCTCTTCCCTCAGGAGTACCGAGCCAAGGCAGCGCCGGCTGCTCAGCCCGAGGCCATCGCCAGGGCCCTGGCTCTGCTGGAGCAGGCCCAGCGGCCGGCCATCCTGGCTGGAGGGGGCGTCTGGTTCGCTCAGGCGGCGGACGAGCTGAGGGAATTCGCCGAGCTGACTCAGATTCCGGTGCTCACGAACAACAAGGCTAGGGGTTGTGTGTCCGAGAATACGCCCCTGGGGTTCGGCGACTTCGTGCCCCTGGCGGCTGGTCGGCCGGATGTCGTGCTCGTTTTGGGCGCTCGCCTGGGGCTGTTCACCGGTGGTCGCTACTTCTCCTTGATTCCGGCCGATGCCCAGGTGATCCAGGTGGACATCGAGGGCGAGGAGATCGGCCGCAATCGGGACATCCAGCTGGGCATTGTGGGCGACTGCCGCGAGGTGCTTCGCCAGCTCCTGGACGGTGCCCGCCAGCGTCGCTGGCCCCAGCGAGACGCCTGGCTGGAGGTCCTGAACAGCGCTCGCCGCGGTCGGCGGGAGGCATTTGCCCAAGCCCTGGCGTCGGACGCGCCGCCGATCCATCCGTTCCGGCTGGCCAGCGAAGTCGCGCGCTTTCTGCCCGACGATGCCATCATTGTCGCCGACGGCGGCGAGGCCTGGGACTGGATGAGCGGCGCCGCCGTCGTGAAGAGGCCGGGGCACTGGCTATCGCATGGATATCTGGGCTGCCTGGGGGTTGGCCTCAGCTTCGGCATGGCTGCCAAGCTGGCCTATCCCGATAAGCCTGTGCTGGTGAGCACCGGTGACGGGTCGCTGGGGCTGAACCTGGCGGAGTTCCATACCGCCGCCAAGCACAACCTGCCCATCGTGGTGGTGGTGTTCAACGACGGGGCCTGGGGCATGTGCAAGCACGGGCAGGAGATGACCCGCGGCAAAGGACGGACGGTGGCCACCGAGCTGGGCTTGGTGCACTATGAGAAGGCGGCCGAGGGCCTGGGGGCCTACGGCGAGCTGGTGGAGAAGCCTGCCGATATTGTGCCCGCCCTGGAGCGAGCGTTCCGCAGCGGAAAACCGGCCTGCCTGAACGTCCTCATCGACCCCGATGTCGTCTCGCCGGCCACCATAGGCGGCGCGGCGCTGACCAGCGCCATGCTGGCGTCCGCTACCTAGGGCCGCGCCGACGCCATGGCCTAGAGATGGAGGGTCAGACGGCCTCTGGCCGCTCATCCTGAGCCTGTCGAAGGATGAGCGGGGGCTCATGGTTCGACGAGCTCACCATGAGCGGAACATAAGCTCACCATGAGCGGCCAAAAGACGTAGGCTCCAATGTATTGACCGTAGCCATTAGGACTGACATCTGGAAAGTCGCGACCCATGATTTCTCATATGTCTTTAAACACCACACTACTTGCCCTGCGCCTGCGAGGCCAGTAGATTGTGAGCAAGCGATATGTTTGGCAGGCAGTTGGCCAAACGGGCGGGGCCGCAGGTGGAGATTCGGCTGGCGGCTCCCGAGGACAGGCAAGCCTTTCTCGTCCTGGCCCAGGCTCTGTATCAGGAATTCGGTGAGGACAGGCCGCCCAGGCGTCGCCTGACGAAGCTGTTCGACGACGCTGTAGCGCCCGCCTTGCCCTTCAAGCTGTTCTTCGCCGTCGTGGGGGACGAGCCGTGCGGCATGCTATCGCTGGCTATTGTGCCCACCACCCAGGGGGCAGGGTGCTTTGGCTATCTCGATGACGTCTTTGTTCTGGAGCAGTACCGCGGCCAGGGCATAGGAGCCAAATTGATGCGAGAGGCGCTGAACCACGCCCGCAAGAGCGGCTGCGTTCGGGTGGAGCTTGGCACGCGGCGGGATAATGTCCGTGCGCGCCATCTGTACGAGCGGCTGGGGTTCGAGGAGGTGGATGGCGTCAGGTACTGGCTGATGCTGGGCTAGAGGCAGGGCGGCGGGATCTCTCGTTTACTTTCTTTCTCATGAATCTGCATGACTTGGCTGGCGAGCTAAAGGACAAGGAAATCCTTGGCGCCGATGTGCCGATATCGGCGATCTGCTGTGATTCTCGTCGGGTCGCGCCGGGAGCCTTGTTTGTGGCCATCCCCGGCTTTCGGGCCGACGGGCACGACTACATAGGCCAGGCAGTGGCTGGCGGCGCCGTGGCGGTGGTCGTTCAGGCCAACCGGCGGGCGAAGTGGCAGGCTGCCGTCGAGGGGGGCCGCTTGCCCGCCATCGTGGTGCCCGACAGCCGCCGGGCTCTGGCGGCCCTGGCGGCTGCCTTCCACGGCCATCCGGGAAGGCGGCTGCGGGTCATCGGCGTCACCGGGACGGACGGCAAGACCACCACCGTTCATCTTATCAGTGCCCTCCTGGAGGCAGCGGGCTGTCGCACCGGCCTGTTGAGCACCGTCCACTGCAAGGTGGGTGGCCGCGTCTTCTCCAACGAGTATCGCTTTACCACGCCCGAGGCGCCCCAGGTGCAGGCTCTCATGGCTGAGATGGCGACCGCTGGGGTCGACTACGCCATCCTGGAATCGTCCTCCCACGGCCTGGCCCTGCACCGCTTGGACGGCTGCGAATATGATGTGGCGGTGGTGACCAACGTCACCGCCGATCACCTGGACTTCCATGGCTCGCGAGAGGAGTACCTGGCGGCCAAGGGTCGCCTGTTCGCCATGCTTGACCAGGCGGTCGGCAAAGGGGTGGAGAAGGTGGCTGTGGTCAACGCCGACGAGCCCGCCGCCGCCTACTTTGCCAGCCTCACGCGGGCCCGAATCGTGACCTACGCCGTGCAGAAGCCGGCTGACCTTCAGGCGAGCGATATATCTCCGACCGAGTGGGGCTCTCGCTTTCGCCTCCGGGCGGAAGGGAACGAGCTGGAAGTGACCGTTGGCCTTCCCGGCCTGTTCAACGTCTACAATAGCCTGGCAGCGGCGGCGGTAGCGCTCTCCCAGGGCATGTCGCTGGCTGCCGTCAAGGATGCTCTGGCGTGCTTCCCTGGCGTGCCGGGCCGCCTGGAGCGTGTCGATGAGGGGCAGCCGTTCACGGTGGTGGTGGACTTTGCCCATGCGCCTGAGGCCCTGCGGCGCGTCCTGGCGTTCCTGCGCGAGCGATGCCAGGGGCGGCTCATCGTCGTCTTCGGCTGCATCGGCGAGAGGGAGCGGCCCCGCCGTCTGGGCATGGGGCTGGCGGCAGGCGAGCTGGCCGACTTTGCCGTCCTGACCAACGATAACCCCTTCCAGGAGGACCCGCAGGCCATCCTGGCGGAGATCGCCCAGGGGCTTCGGCAGGCCGGCCGACACGAGGGGCATCATTTCGTCCGTATTCCCGACCGGCGGGAGGCCATCGCCCACGCTTTGGCCATGGCCGTCGAGGGGGACATTGTGCTCCTGGCTGGCAAGGGGCACGAGCAGTCCATCACCATCGGCGATACTGTCATCCCCTGGGATGAGCGGCGGGTGGCGCGGGAGCTCCTGCGGGAGATGTTTGGCTAGAAACGGCACAGAGCTTGACGTCCTTTGGGCAAAGCTGCTAACATCGAAGGCAGGAAAGGAGGTGATGTGGATGGACGATAATCGTAGCGAGGGCCCCAGGCCTGTCCACCCGCACCGCCATTCCTTGGAGGTGATGGCGGGCTAGGCCTTGGGGCCTAGCGCGAAAGCCAGCCCGCTACGGCGGGCTGGCTTTTTGTTTGGGGGCGGTATATCCTCCCCTTGCCATGACCACCAGATTCTCCGCCAAGGCCCTGAGGCAAAGCCTCACGACCAGCTTTATCGGGCGCCGTCTGGAGTATCGGGCGTCTCTCGGTTCCACCCAGGACCTCGCCCGCGAGCTGGCCGAGGCGGGAGCAGCCGAGGGAACAGTCGTCCTGGCTGGCCGCCAGACAGCGGGCCGGGGCCGTCTCAGCCGCTCCTGGATCTCGCCGAGGGGTGGCCTGTACCTCACCGTCGTCCTCCGCCCAGAGGCTGAGCACCTGAAGGCGCTGGTCATCATCGCTGCCCTGGCAGTGGCCCGCGCCATCGAGCGGCTGGCGGGCCTGCAGACGAGCCTGAAGTGGCCGAACGATGTGCTGGTGGCCGGACGAAAAATCGCTGGCATTCTCAGCGAGTCGGAGCTGGTGGGCCAGAGCGTGAGCTATGCCCTGGTGGGCATCGGCGTGAACGTCAGCGCCGACCTGGCAGCCTACCCCGAGACGGCCGCCTTGGCCACCAGCGTCATGACGGAGCTGGGGCGGGAGGTATCGCGGGAGGCGCTGGCGGCAGCGATGCTCAACGAGTTCGAGGCGCTCTATCTGGCCGCTCAGGCGGGCGAGGCGATCGAGCAGGAGTGGCGCGCTCGTCTGGGTATGCTGGGCAAAGAGGTCCGGGTGCGATTCGGCGAGCAGGTGGAGGAAGGGCTGGCCGAGGACGTGGACAGCGACGGCAGCCTCATCCTGCGACGGGCCGACGGCTCCCGCGTGACCATCGCTGCCGGCGACGTCACCCTGCGGAGCTAGGTCAGAATCTGTCGCGCCCTTTATCTTCGCTAGGTGCTTTTCTCCTGGGGGGCAGGGCTGGCCGGCTGGGGGACGCCCAGCTTGGTCAGGAAGTACTGGATCAAATCGATGGGGAAGGGGAAGATCACCGTGCTGTTGCGCTCGGTGGCGATCTCCGTCAGGGTCTGGAGGTAGCGGAGCTGGAGGGTGCCAGGTGAGGCAGCAATGATGCGGCCCGCCTCGGACAACTTCTCGGAGGCCTGGAGTTCGCCCTCGGCGTGGATGACCTTGGCCCGTCGCTCGCGCTCGGCCTCCGCCTGGCGGGCGATGCTGCGCACCATCTCGGGCGCCAGGAGCACATCCCTTACCTCCACCATGGTCACCTTCACCCCCCAGGGCTCGGTGGCCTCATCGACGGCGATTTGGAGGCGCTGGTTGATCTCTTCGCGTTTGGCCAGAAGCGCATCCAAAGTCGACTGGCCGATGGTGCTGCGAAGGGTGGTCTGGGCGATGAGGGCGGTGGCCCGGAAGTAGTTCTCCACCTTGACCACGGCATCCTCGGGATTGACCACCCGGAAGTACATCACCGCATCGACCTTAACCGTTACGTTGTCGGTGGTGATCATCTCCTGGCTGGGCACGTCCACGGTGAAGACACGCAGGTCCATCTTCACCATCCTGTCCACGATGGGCAGGATGATGAACAGCCCTGGCCCCTTGGCCCCTACCAGGCGGCCCAGGCGGAAAATGACCCCTCGTTCGTACTCCTGAACGATCTTTACGGCCAGGGGGAACAGAGGGATCAGCAGAACGTAGCCGAGATAGGTGAGAAGCTTGGCTACCCGGCCGTCGCTCGGTGGTGCACTAGCCATGGTCTAGCTCCTTTCCAGCTTCCTTACTGTCAGCTTGAGGCCTTTGATTGCTGTAACCACTACCTCCTCGCCTTTCTCCACCTTCCCTTCTTCCACCGTGGCTGACCAGTGCTCGCCATCAACGAACACCATGCCGCTGGGATCCAGGGGCGAGCGGGCCACCCCGCGGCGGCCGATGAGGGTGTTGACGCCGGTCACCGCAGGCTGACGGCGGATGCGTATGATGGATGTTACCACGAACAGGAAGAAGGCGCCTGCCATCGCCGCCATGCTATAGACCAGCCACCTGTTCACCTGGAATTCGGGCGGGTTGCCCCAGGTTAGCAACAGGCCGCCCAGAATGAGGGCCACTACGCCCCCGATGCCTAGTATGCCGTGACTGGTCAGGAAGAGCTCGGCCACAAACAGGCCGAAGGCCAGAAAGATGAGGATGAGCCCTGCCCAGTTGAAGGGAAGGACGCTGAGGGAGAAGAAGGCCATGACAAGGGCGATGACCCCGAAGACGCCGGGGAAGATGTGACCAGGGTTGACGATTTCGAAGAAGAGGGCTATCGAACCCAGGCTGAGGAGGAGGAAGGTGATGTTGGGGTCGCTGATGATGTCCAGGAGGCGCTCGGCGAAGTTCATGTTGTTGTGGACGATGGGGGCGTCTCTGGTGGCGAGCGTGACGCTGCGGTCAACCAACCTTACCTCACGCCCGTCCACCGCCGCCAAGAGGGAGGGGAGGTCGTCGGCGACCAGGTTCACCACGTTCAGGTCGACCGCCTCTGTCTCCGTGGCTGAGACAGCCTCGCGCACGGCCTGCTCTGCCCATTGGGCGTTGCGCCCGCGGTAGTTGGCGATGCTCTTGGCGTAGGCCACGGCGTCCTCGGTCACCTTCTTGCCCAGGGTGCCCTCGATGTCCTCGCCGCCGGCCCCCACCGGGCTGGCGGCGCCGATGCGGGTGCTGGGGGCCATGGCGGCAATGTTGGCGGCCATGGTAATGAAGGTCCCCGCCGAGGCAGCCTTGGCCCCCTTCGGCGATACGTAGACGATAACAGGTATGCGGTCTTTCTCGATACGCTTAACGATGTCCTCCATGGAGTTCATGAGGCCGCCGGGGGTGTCTAGCTCGATGACCACCGCCACCGCCTTGGCGTCTTCGGCCTGGTCGATGCCGCGGTCGATGTAGCGGGCCATCACGGGGTTCACGTCGCCGTTGGCCTTCAGAACGTGAACAGCCCCCTCCGGCCCGCCGGGGCCGCAGGCGGCGGCCAAGAGAGCCAGGGCGACCGCCAGGAGGAGCAGACGGCGCACAAGAACCAGTCGCTGCCTCCGGGGCATGAGCAGGAGACGGTCCATCATGAGCGAAACCTCGTGTAGCCTCATTATAGCCGTTTGGTCGCTCGGTTCCTACTGCCGCTGCCAGTCCCGGAGAAGCGAGCGGGAGTGCAGCACCGCCAGGGTTTGCGCTATGATTTGCAGGCAATGTTAACAGATAGAAGGGTCCCTTGGCGGTTTCTCTTTGTGGCTTTGCTAGCGGCAGTTGCCTTGTGCGTGGGCTGCCGCGCCTCTCCGGAGGTTGCACCGCCGGGACGCGCGGAGGAATCGACAGGGTCGCCGACGCCTCTGCCCACGACCGAGAGGCCAGTGACCACAAGCCTCTCTACCCCGACAGCGTTGCAGGCAAGCCCTCGTGCCGAAGAGGCGGAAGCGCCTTCCCCTCAGCCCAGCCAGTCGGCGGCGGCCGTCCGCTGCGCAGATGAGGAACCCCTCACTGGGCCGACCACGGTTCCTCTGTCCTCCGCCTACGCACCAACGCCATCCCATCGCGATGCTGCCCTAGAGGAGGTTGTCCGGAGCAATCTGGGCGATGAGGTGGACAGCTACGGAGTGGTGGTCAAGAACCTGGGCAATGGGGCCGTAGCGGAAGTCAACCCCCACAAGCTCTTTGAAACCGCGAGCCTGTTCAAGCTCTGGGTGATGTATGAGGTCTATAAGCAGGTGGAACTGGGTCTGCTGCAGATGGACGAGGAGCTCCTGGTGACGCCGTACTATGCCTCCTTCGACGCAGGCACCTTGCCTGTTGAGATATGCGATACGCTGACGGTACGCGAGGCTTTGGAGGCCATGATCACCTATAGTGACAACACGAGCGGCTTCCTGCTCGAGGATAAGGTCGGGCTGGAGAACATCAATCGGGATCTGCAAGCGTTGGGGCTGACCGAAAGCACTTTCGGGCACGAGAACGTGACTAGTACAGCGGCGGATATGGCGCTCTTCTTGGAGATGGTGGCCCTGCAAGCGGCTGTCAGCAGCGAAGCCAGCCAAGAGATGCTCGACCTTATGCTAGCCCAACAGGTGGGCGACCGCCTGCCAGCGCTCCTGCCTCCTGGCACCGAGATCGCCCACAAGACGGGCGATCTGCCTGAGGTCACTCACGACGTGGGCATCGTTTACTCTCCCCAGGCCACCTATGTCATCGCTGTGCTGTCCGACAGAGGCGGGGAGTCCGAACCCATCGCCCTTCTCTCCCGCGCTATCTACGACTACTTCAATCGTTGAGCGGCGACGGCCGTTGGTTGTAGAATGGGGCCGAATCTGAACAGGAAAGGCTTGTCTATGGTCGAAGAGTCACCACGCTGCCGCGGCATGCGCGACCTGCTGCCCGCCGATATGGCTCGCTTTCGGCGGGTGGAGGAGGTCTTCCGCACCGCCTGCCTGGCTTGGGGCTATCAGGAGGTGCGCACCCCCACCATCGAGCACCTCCACTTGTTCACCGCTGCTGGTACGCTGTCCCCCCAGATGCTGGGGCGCGTCTACTCGTTCCTGGACTGGGATGGCTGGAGCGGCGAGCGGGTGGTGCTGCGCCCCGAGGCTACCATACCGACCGCTCGCCTGTTCGTGGAGCACCTGCAAGGGGAGAAGCTGGTCAAGCTCTTCTACATCCAGAACGTATTTCGCTTCGCCGAGGGGGACGAGCCGCGGGAGGGCTGGCAGTGTGGCGTGGAGCTTATCGGCGATACGCAGCCGCGAGGCGAGGTGGAGCTTATCCTTCTGGGCTGCCAGACGCTGGAGCGGCTGGGCTTAGGTTCGGTCGAGGTCCGCTTGTTCCATCCTGGCATCGTGCGGTCGGTTCTCGCTCAGGCTGGTCTGGAGCGCGCCGACCAGGTGCGCATCTACGATCGCATCCTGGCCGGCGACCTGACAGCCCTGGCCGAGGTCGAGGAGCGGTTGCCGTCTCTGGGGGCGCCTTTGCGGCTGCTGTTCGAGAGTGAGGGGGCTGGCAGCGCTTATCTGGCTAACCTAGGCAGCGCCTTCCAGAAGGCGGTGCCCCAGATGGCCCGCCCCCTGGAGGAACTGGCGACGCTGGTCGATACGCTGTCGGCTCTGGGCTGCCGCTTCCAGGTGGCTGCGGCGCTGGTGGGCAACTTCGAGTACTATACGGGGCCTGTCTTCCAGTTCGTGGCCAACGGTGAGAGGGTGGGAGGCGGTGGCCGCTACGACGGCTTGATCGCTCTGGTGGGCGGGCCCGATGTGGCGGCCTCCGGCTTTGCCCTGGACGCGAGCAGCCTGGCCAGGCTGCTGCCTTCGCCGGGTGAGGCCGTTCCCTGGCAAGAAGCTGTCTGTGTGAGGCCCGCCTCCGACCGGGCAGATGTTGTGGCGACGGCCTTCGCTGCCATCGGCCCGCTTCAGCAGCTAGGCCTGCGGACTCGGGTGGCGCTGGTCCGAGATGCGCCTTCTGCCTGCCGCTGGGAGGTGACGGTGAAGCCCTCGGCTGAGGGCATCGGCTACTCCCTGTATGATCGGACCAGGAAGCGGCGGCGGGCCTTCGCCAAGCTCGACGATTTGCTGGCTGCTCTGGAGGCGATGGGCGGTGTCCCTTAAGCTGGCTCTTCCCGCCGGCCAGCTAGCTCGCCCCACGGCTGAGCTTCTGAGGCAGGCTGGCCTGACCGTCCGCGGCTACACGGACGGCTCCCGCTCCTACCGACCGCGCCTGGACGGCTGCGAGGGTGTCCGCCTGCGGGTCTTCCGCGAGAAGGACATCCCCATCCAGATCGCCCTGGGCAACTATGATCTGGGCATCTGTAGCCTGGCCTGGCCGGAGGAGCTGCTCATTCGCTATCCCAGCGAGGCGGTGGTGCAGCTAAGGGCCCTCCCCCTAGGCCCCTCGTGCTTGTACGTGGCGGCAGGGTCCGATAGCGGGCTGATCGGCCTGGACAGCCTGGCGGGGGTGCCTGGTCTGCGCTTGGTTAGCGAGTACCCCAACCTGACCGAGGCATTTGCCCTCAGCGCTCGCTTGCCCGCCTATCGTGTCTTTTCGTTGTCGGGGGCGGCGGAGGCTTATCCCCCCGAGGATGCCGACCTGGCGGTCGTCGCTGCCAGCAGTGAGGAGGAGGTGCGAGAGGAGGGGCTGAGGCCGCTGTATCGCTTGCTGGTGGGCTCACCTTGGCTCATCGCTCACCGCCGCAGCCTTGAGGGGAAGGACCTGAGCCCCGTGCTGGGGCCCCTCATGGCCCTGGCGGGCGGTCGGCAGCCAGAAGCTGGCCTCGCGTTGCCCTCTGCCCTGGCTGCGCTGCCACGGCCGCCCTTGGCGAGCGAGCGAGCGGCCAGCACTGTGCGCCTGGCACTGCCTGATGGACACCAACAGGCCAGCGCCGCCGCCATTCTGCGAGCAGCCGGCCTATCCTGCCAGGGCTATGACGAGCGGGGATGGGTGTGCAGGCCGCGGAGCTCGCAAGACGGGCTTGAGGTGAAGGTCATTCGGCCACAGGACATGCCGCAGCAGGTAGCGCTGGGCAATTTCGACCTGGCCATCGGCGGCCGCGACTGTTTGCTCGAGCACCTTCTCCACTTTCCTGGCAGTCCAGTAGAGGAAGTGGTGGATCTTGGCGGCGGCCAGTTCGACCTGTCGGCGGTGGTCAGTGAGAGCCTGCCGGCTGCCAGCCTCGCCGAGGCGGTTGAGCTTTGGCGTCGCCAGGGCCTTAGGGCCATTCGGGTGGCCTCGGAGTTCCCCGCCATCGCCGACCACTATGCCCGCCAGAACCACTTTTGGCGCTATCAAGTCATACCCATCAGCGGTGCCTCCGAGGGGTTTGTGCCCGAAGACGCCGATCTGCTTATCGAGGGGGTCCAGACGGGCAGAACACTGGCCGAAAACAAGCTCAAGGCCATCGACCGATTCCTGCGTTCCACCACCTGCCTCATCGCCAGCAAGCGGCGGCCTGGAGGGGTCAGGGCTGAGCTTCTATCGCAGCTCATCGAACGCTTTCGCCAGGCGGCCTCGTCCCTGCCGGCGGCAGGCAGGTGATAAAATGGCGGTGGGAGGTTGTCAGAGGAAAGATGCCAGCGCTGGCCCTGCATGCCGCCATCGCCAAACGCATTGCCGACCAGCTCCGTCAGCGCGCCCTCGCTGCGGACCCGGGGAGCCTCTATCTGGGCTCTACCGCTCCCGACATCCATATCTTGATGCGCTGGAAGAGGGAGCGCACTCACTTCTTCGACCTGCAGAAGCTCGAGGAACAGAGCGCGGTCGGGGCTATGTTCGAGGCCTATCCGGCCCTGGCCCGCCCGGCCGAGCTCGGTCCGTCGACGGTGGCCTTCGTTTGTGGCTACATCTCTCATCTGGTGATGGACGAGATCTGGATCAATGATGTCTATCGGCCCTTCTTCAGCCGCTCTTCGCCTCTGGCCGACGACGTGCGAGCGGACATCATGGACCGCGCCGTTCAGTACGAGCTGGACCGTCAGGCTCGCGCTGACCGGCAGGCTATGTCGCACATCGTGAAGGAGCTAGCCCGCCCGGCCCTGGATATCGAGGTGGGCTTCATCGAGGGGAATGCTCTAGGGCTGTGGCGAGAGCTGATGGTGGAGATGCTGAACCACCCGCCGGACTGGGAGCGGTTCCGCTTCTTCGGCGGTCGCGCCCTGAAGTCGGCGGGCATCGATACGCGCGAAGCCTTCGCCGAGTTCGTGATGACGCTCCCCGATCTGGTGGCCGAGGCCACCGATTACCTCAACCGCGAGCGGATCGAGGCTTTCCTGGAGAAGTCACTAGACCAGGGCCAGGGGGCTGTCAAGGAGTACCTGGATTGAGGCTAGTTTACGGCAGTGAGGAGGGCCGCCGCCTGCTGGCTCGCCTGCGGCGTCCCCTGGGAGAGGCCGAGTTGCCCCCAGCCGTCCGCCGGGAGATAGGGCGCGTCTTCGGGGCAGACCTGCGTGCCCAAGCGGTGGTGGAGCGCATCCTGGCTGACGTGCGGGAGGGCGGCGACGCCGCCGTTCAGCGCTACAACGAGGAGATCGACGGCGTCCGGCCAGGCGCTGGCCTTTCCCTGAAGGTGTCGCCGCAGGAGATAGAGGACGCCTACGCGCAGGTGGACGAAGAAGTGGTGCGGGCACTGCGCTTTGCCGCCGACCGCATCCGGGCCTACCACCAGAAGCAGCTTGGCCACTCCCTGGCCGGCTTCGACGAGGGCGGCCTCGGCCAGGTGGTGCGGCCGCTGGCGCGGGTCGGCATGTACGTGCCGGGCACCAGGGCGGTCTATCCCTCGTCGGTGCTGATGACCGCCATCCCGGCGCGGGTGGCTGGCGTTGCCGAGGTTTACATGGCCACGCCAGCGGCTGCCGACGGCAGCATCTCGCCCCTGAAGCTGGTGGCTGCCGACATCGCTGGCGTGGACGGCATCTATCGGGCGGGCGGCGCTCAGGCCATCGCTGCCCTCGCCTTCGGCAGCGAGACCATCCCGCGCGTGGACAAGATCTGCGGCCCGGGGAACATCTTCGTGGCCCTGGCCAAGAAGGCGGTGCACGGGCTGGTGGGCATCGACGGTATCTTCGGCCCTACGGAGACGCTGGTGGTGGCCGACGACAGCGCCGACCCCGCCCTGTGCGCTGCCGACCTCCTGGCCCAGGCCGAACACGATGCCCTGGCTAGCCCGGTTCTCATCAGCACATCCGATGCCCTAGCTGAGGCGGTGATGCGAGAAATCGAACAGCAGCTAGGGTCGCTGGAGCGGCGGGACATCGCCGCCGCTGCCCTGGAGGGGCAGGGATTGGCGATAGTGGTGGAGACGCTGGCGGAGGCGCTGGCCCTGGCCAACGAGTATGCCCCTGAGCACCTCTCCCTGGCGGTGCGCGACGGCGAGCGCTACCTGGGCCAGGTGGCCAATGCCGGCTCGGTATTCGTGGGGGGCCTGTCGGCGGAGGCCGTGGGCGACTACACGGCCGGCCCCAGCCACGTCATGCCCACCGGCGGCAGCGCGCGCTTCGCCTCGCCCCTGGGGGTGCATGACTTCCTGAAGGTGACGAGCGTCGTATCCCTAGACGAGGCGGCGCTGGCCGAACTGGGGCCGGCGGCGGTGGTCATCGCTCGCGCCGAAGGGTTCACGGCCCACGCCCGGGCCATCGAGCGGCGGCTGGAGGGCGGGCGCTGATGCCTGACCCCGCCCGAACGAGGATGGACCCCCTGCGCTGGGTGCGGCCGGAGCTTCTGGACTTGCTGGGCTATGAGCCCATCGAGCCGGTGGACGTGCTGGCCGAGGAGCTAGGTGTCCCCACCGACCAGATCGTGAAGCTGGACGGTAACGAGAACCCCTACGGCCCCTCGCCGCGGGTCAAGGAGGCCCTGGCCAATTTCAACCTCTACCACATCTACCCAGACCCGGAGCAGCGGCGGGTGCGTCAGGCCCTGGCCGGCTACCTGGGCCTGGACAGCGAGCACATCGTTGTGAGCAACGGCAGCGATGAGCTGCTGGAGCTCATCGCCTGCCTTTTTCTCTCCCCTGGCGATGGGGCGGTCAATTGCGTGCCCACCTTTGGCATGTACGCTTTCGTGTGCCAAATCCGGGGCGCTCGCGTCGTCGAGGTGCCCCGCCGCGAGGATTTCAGCCTGGACCTGGCGGCCGTGCAGGAGGCAGCCAGGGAAGGCGCCAAGGTCATTTTCTTGGCTTCGCCTAACAACCCCAGCGGCAACACCATGTCGATGGCCGAGCTGGAGGCCGTGCTCTCCACAGGCTTGCTGGTGGTGGTGGACGAGGCCTATGTGGAGTTCAGCGACCGAAGCTTCGTCGGTCTGGTGCCCCAGCAGGATAATCTCATCGTCCTGCGCACCTTCAGCAAGTGGGCGGGCCTGGCTGGCCTGCGGGCCGGGTACGGCGCTTTCCCCAAAGGCATCGCCGAGCTCATGAGCAAGGTCAAGATGCCCTATAACATGAACGTGGCTGCTCAGGTGGCCGTCCTGGCCTCGCTGGAGGATGCCGAGACGCTGCGCGAACGGGTGGAAGCTATCGTGCGCGAGCGGGAGCGGCTCGCGAGGGAACTAGCGGCTCTGCCCTTCCTGCGGCCGTTTCCCTCGAGGGCTAACTTTATCCTCTGCCGCATCCAGGGCATCGACGCCGGCGAGGTGCGCCATCGCCTGCGCCAGCAGGGCATCTTCGTCCGCCACTTCGATGCGCCTGGTGTGAAGGACTGCATCCGCATTACTGTGGGCAAGCCGGAGCACAGCGAGCGGCTCTTGGCGGCCCTGAGGGAGATAGGAGGGAGCCTTGCCCCCTGAACGAAGAGGCAACGTCCGCCGCGAGACGAAGGAGACGCAGGTGGCGGTGGAGATGAACCTGGATGGCAGCGGCCGCGCCGACATCGCCACCGGCATCGGCATGCTGGACCACCTGCTGGAGCAATTGCCCCGCCACAGCCTATTCGACATAACCGTACGGGCCAGCGGCGATATCGAGCGCGACCCCCACCACCTGGTGGAAGACGTGGGCATCGGCCTGGGGCGTGCCCTGTCCGAGGCCCTAGGCGAGCGCCGGGGCATCGTGCGCATGGCGCACGCCATCGTGCCCCTGGACGAGGCGCTGGCGCTGGTGGCGGTGGACCTGAGCGGCAGGGGGCACGCAGCGTTGGAGCTGCCCTTCACCTCTGAGCGAATAGGGCAGCTACCGACCGAGATGATCGCTCATCACCTGGCCGCGTTTGCTCTGGAAGGGCGGTTCAACCTGCACGTGCGGGTGCTGGCCGGGACGAACGACCACCACAAGGCGGAGGCGGTGTTCAAGGCGCTGGCCCGCGCTCTGGGCGATGCCAGCCGCATCGACCCGCGCATCAGCGATATCCCCAGCACCAAGGGCAAGCTGTAGCGCTAGGCGGCCGATGTCGAAGCTCCCGCAAGTGAGGCCGGAGAGGGTCATAAAGGCCCTGCAGAGGGCTGGATGGGAGGTAGTTCGGATCCATGGATCGCATCACATATTGGCTCGCCCCGATAGGCCCACAGCCACCATTGTGGTGCCAGCCCATCGCAAGCCCTTGAAACGGGGGACGCTAGCAGATATAGTCAAGGAAGCAGGCTTGAGCCTGGAGGAGTTCCAGGCGTTGCTATGACACCCATGCACATTAAGTACACGGTTGTACTGATACCAACCGAATATGAGGATGAGGTGGGCTACACGGTTAGGGTGCCAGCACTGCCGGGCTGCGTCACCGAGGGCGATACCGTCGAGGAAGCTCTCGCCAACGCTAAAGAGGCTATCGAGGGCTACCTTCTGAGCCTTCGCGATCGGGGCTTATCAATCCCCCGAGAGACTGGGAAGTACGCCTACCAGGTGGAGGTAAGCGTTAGCTCCTAGCCCGCCGTCTCCTCCAGCTCGAAGCGGAAGTCCTCGATGACGGGGTTGGCCAGAAGAAGGCGGCACATCTCCGCCACCTGCCTTTCCGCCTGAGCCCTGTCGCTGGCCTGGAAGCGAATCTCCATGTACTTGCCCGCCCGCACGCTCTCCACCTCAGCGAAGCCCAGGGAGTGCAGGCCGCCCTTGATGGTGAGACCCTGCGGGTCGTTCACCGTCGGCTTGAGGGTGACGTAGACGCGCGCTAGGTAGGCGCTCATGGCACCAGCAGCTCCCGTCCGGTCAGCCTGCGGAAGGCCTCCCGGTAGCGCTCGGCGGTGCTCTTGACCACCTCCGGCGTCAGGACCGGGGGCGGCGGTTGCTTGTTCCAGCCGATGGACTCCAGCCAGTCGCGCACGGGCTGCTTGTCGAAGCTGGGCTGGGGCCGGCCCGGCTGGTAGCCGTCGGCGGGCCAGAAGCGGCTGGAGTCGGGAGTCAGCAGCTCGTCGATGACGATGAGCTCGTCGTCCAGCCAGCCGAACTCCAGCTTGGTGTCGGCGATGATGATCCCCCGCCGGCGGGCGTAGTCGCGGGCGAAGGCGTAGACGGCCAGGGTGCGGGCGCGGATGAGGCTGGCCGTCCTCTCGCCCACCAGCTCTACCACCTGGTCGAAGGAGATGTTGATATCATGGCCGGACTCGGCCTTGGTGGCGGGCGTGAAGATAGGCTCCGGCAGCTCGTCGCTCTCCCGCAGGCCGTTGGGCAGGGGGATGCCGCAGACCTTGCCCGTGTCGCGGTACTCCACCCAGCCGGAGCCCGCCAGATAGCCTCGCGCCACGCACTCCACGTCCAGGCGCTTGGCCTTGCGGATGAGCATCGAGCGGCCGACGAGCTCGGGGGGGATGGCGAAGGGCACGTCCTCGGCCTGGGTGCTGTCGATGAGGCGAATGAAGTGGTTGGGGGCGACATCGCCGGTGAGTTCGAACCAGAAGGCTGAGAGCTGGGTGAGGACGCGGCCCTTATCGGGGATGCCGTTGGGCAGGACGACGTCGAAGGCAGAGATGCGGTCGGTGGCCACCATCAGCAGGCGGTCGCCCAGGTCGTAGGTATCGCGCACCTTGCCACGGTGGAAGAGGTTAGCCGTTGGCAGGTGGGTCTGGACAAGAACGGTTGTCACTTCATTCTCTCCTTCGCTGGCGGAGACACCAGTCCCAGCCGGCGGAAGCTCTCGTCCACGTAGCGCACGAAGTAGCCGTAGTCGAATAGCGCCGCTAGCTCCTCGCGGGAGGTGTGCTCCATCACCTCGGCGTCCTCGCACAGGACATCGAGGTAGGGCCTGCGCTCTCGCCAGGCGCTCATGGCGTTGCGCTGGGCCAGCTTGTAGGCCTCCTGGCGGCTCAGCCCCTTATCGATGAGGGCGAGGAGCACCCGCTGGGAGAAGATCACCCCGTGGGTCGACTCCAGATTCTCCCGCATGCGCTCCGGGTAGACCTCGAGGCCGCGCATGATGAAGGTAAACAGGTCGAGCATGTAGTCCAGGAGGATGCAGGAGTCGGGCAGGATGATGCGCTCGGGGGCGGAGTCGGTGAGGTCGCGCTCGTGCCAGAGGGCGACGTTCTCCAGGGCGACGGTGACGTACCCGCGGAAGAGGCGGGCCAGGCCGGAGATGCGCTCGCACTTCTCGGGGTTGCGCTTGTGGGGCATAGCCGAGGAGCCGGTCTGGCCGGCGGCGAAGGGCTCGGCTACCTCCGCGACCTCGGTGCGCTGAAGGTGGCGGATCTCGGTGGCGAACTTCTCTAGCGAGGCGGCGATGACGGCCAGGGTGGCGATGAAGTGGGCGTGGCGGTCGCGCTGAACGATCTGCGTGCTCACGGGTGCCACGCTTACGCCAAGTCGGCCACACACCGTCTCCTCCAACTCCGGTGGGACGGTGGCGTGGCTGCCCACGGCGCCGCTGATCTTGCCCACTGACACCTCGGCCTTGGCCGAGGCCAGGCGGCGGGCGTGGCGGCGCATCTCGTCCAGCCACAGGGCCAGCTTGAGGCCGAAGGTGATGGGCTCGGCGTGGATGCCGTGGGTGCGGCCCATCATCAGGGTGTCCTTGTGCTCGAGGGCGCGCTCCTGGAGGACGGCGGTCAGTTCGGCGACGTCGCGCTCCAGCAGTTCGGCGGATTCCCTCAGCAGCAGGCCGAGGGCGGTGTCCTCCACGTCGTAGGATGTGAGGCCGAGGTGGACGTAGCGCGACTCCTCGCCCAGGCTGTCGGCCACCGAGCGGAGGAAGGCGAGGAGGTCGTGGTGCATCTCCCGCTCGTACTCGGCCATGCGCTGGATGTCGTAGCGGGCGTGGCGGATCTTCTCCATGGCCTCGCGGGGGATGACGCCCTGGTCGGCCCAGGCCTGGCAGACGGCGATCTCCACCTCCAGCCACTTGTCCAGCTTGTTGTCCGGGGACCAGATGCGGCCCATCTCCGGGCGGGTGTAGCGCTCGATCATCTAGCGGTACTCCTCCTTATCCACACGCTCGTCCTTCGACAAGCTCAGGATGCACGGGATTATCACGAGCGGTACTCCTCTCGCGGCGGCGAGAAAACGTCGATGGCCAGCGAAGGCTTCAGGGCCGTCACCTGGTGAAGGACGTTGGGAGGCACCAGCCAGCTATCGCCGGCGGCCAGCTCCCGCCGCTCGTCGCCCAGCTCGAACAGGAGGCGGCCGCTGGCGAGGTAGCCGATCTGCTCGTGGGGATGGCTGTGGGAGGGCACCACCGCACCCTTTTCGAGGGCCACCTCGATGAGCATCAAGCCTTCGCTGCAATTGAGAGTGCGGCGAGTGACCCCGGGCAGCATCTCCACGGGCGTAACATCCGAACGATGGGTGAGCATCCGGCATCCTCCGTCCAGCGGGACCTCCGCCAAGATGTTACGGCAACAGTCCTGTGCGTTTCAATGGGTTTTTCAACCCCGGCTCAGCTCTCGCCGATAGTTTTCCAGGGCCTGCCGCAGGTCCTGGTCTCGCAGGGCGAGGATCTGGGCGGCGAAGAGGGCGGCGTTGCGGGCGCCGTTGACGGCCATGCAGGCCACGGGGACCCCCGGCGGCATCTGGGCGATGGCGAGGAGGGAGTCGAGGCCGCTCATGTCGCCGGAGGCGATGGGCACGCCGATGACGGGGATGGTGGGCGCGTAGGAGGCGAGAACGCCGGGCAGGGCGGCAGCCATGCCGGCGGCGGCGATGATCACCTCGATGCCGCGCTCGCGGGCGGCGAGGGCGAACTGGCGGGCCTTCTCGGGCGAGCGGTGGGCGGAGATGACGTGCGTCTCGTAGGGGATGCCCAGCGCCTCGAGGGTGCGCAGGCACTCCGCCATGGCGGCGGCATCGGACTTCGAGCCGAGGACGACGGCGAGGGCAGTCATTCTGCTACTCCACCACCGCCCCCTGCGAGGGCGCGGCGATGTCCCTGCGGTAGTGGCAGCGGCTGAAGTGGATGTGCTGCACGTTGCGATATGCCTTGCCCCGGGCCTCGCTCAGGCTGGTGCCGAGGGCCGCCACCGTGAGCACGCGGCCGCCGCTGGTCACCACTCCGCCCTCCTCGTCCAGGCGGGTGCCGGCGTGGAAGACCAGCGCGTCCTCGTCGACGCTGCCCAGGCCGGCGATGGGAAAGCCGGTGTCGTACTTGTCGGGATAGCCGCCGGAGGCGATCACCACGCCCACGCAGGCCTCGTCGCTCCACTGCACATCGACTGCGTGCAGGCTGTCGGTGGCCACCGCCCACAGGATGTCCGCCAGGTCGGACTTGAGGCGAGGCAGGGTGACCTGGGCTTCGGGGTCGCCGAAGCGGCAGTTGAACTCCAGCACCTTGGGCCCGTCGTCGGTGATCATCAGGCCGCCGTAGAGTACGCCCCGATAGGGCCGGCCCTCGGCCTCCATGCCGCGGACGGCCGGCTGCAGGATGGCGGTGCGTATGGTCTCCGCGAGGGCGGCGTCGTACCAGGCGGGCTGGCTGTAGGAGCCCATGCCGCCGGTGTTGGGGCCCTCGTCGCCATCGAAGGCGCGCTTGTAGTCGCAGGCGGGCACCATCGGCACCACCGTGCGGCCGTCGGTGAAGGCGAAGACGCTTATCTCCCGCCCCGACAGGCGCTCCTCGATGACCACCGTGCGGCCGGCCTCGCCGAAGACGCCCTCGCTCATCATGCGGTCGATGGCCCGAAGGGCCTCGTCCTGCGTCTCGCAGACGATGGCGCCCTTGCCGGCGGCCAGGCCGCTGGCCTTGACCACCGGCACCCGGTCGAACTGCATCAGGTAGGTGCGGGCGTCGTCGCGGGATGTGAAGGAGGCGCCGCGAGCGTGCGGGATGCCGTGGCGCTGGCAGAGCTCCTTGCAGAAGGCCTTGCTTCCCTCCAGGTGGGCGGCGGCCTTGTTCGGCCCGAAGGCGGCGATGCCCTCGGCTGCCAGGCGGTCGACGAGGCCGAGGGTGAGCGGCTCCTCCGGCCCGACGACCACCAGGTCGATCTTGTGCTCGCGGGCGGCGCGGCCGATGCCCTCGATGTCGTTGGCCCTTGTTCCTGGCAGGTTGCGGGCGATCTGGGCGGTGCCGGCGTTGCCGGGGGCGACCAGCAGCTCATCGACGCGAGGGCTCTGGCGCAGCTTCCAGGCGATGGTGTGCTCGCGGGCACCGCCGCCGACGAGAAGGATGTTCATGGGTCTAGTTGTTTGGCCTCCCGTAGCAGCCGGTCGAGTTCATTGCGTAGCGCTTGAACGTGGTCCCACGTCAGGTGAAGTTCGGCTCCATGTGCCTTTCGGTCTGCGCTGATTGTAACACCAGGAGGATACCCGAGCTGCTGATCGTCGGCGGTAGTGGGCCACACTCTCAACTCCGCGGTGAATATGGCTTCAATGTCGCGAAGATCGAGATGAAAGGCGCTAATCATCGCCTCTTGGTTGGTCAGGCTGGTGGCCTTGGCCAGCGGGAGAGGCTTGAGGACAGTTGCCACAAGCCCCAGCGACGCCTCCTCGACGAACCACTGGCCGCCGATGCGCTGGCCCTTGAGCTTGCCCTCGCGCAGGTAGCGGCGGACCTGCTCGAGGGAGCGGCCGAGGCGGCGGGCAGCCTCGGCGACGGTGATCATGCCATCGAGGGAGACCATAGCAGGCTAACGATAGCAGGGCGTGTTGTTGTTGTCAACAACGACGGGCCCTGGCCGCAGGTGATGGCGTGTTGACGGGCAGCGGAAGCGGGGGGGGGTGTTGATGGAGTCTCTACGGGACAAACGGCCAGCCTCGAGCCAGGCGGGCGATATTATCACCCCCTCTGGGCCTTGATCAGGGCTATGTGCCCCTCAATCATGAGCCTGTCGGCCGGGTGGAGCTGGGAGGAGAGGAGAATCTCGAACAGCTTGAGCGCCCTCTTGCGGGCGTCCCGGGCCGACACGCCGAGCTGCCCGTAGGCCTGGCGGGCCGCTTCCGGATCGCGCTCCCACGGCGCCCTGTCCTCCGGGCGCGGCTCCGGGGGGGCGCCCGGCAGGGCGAAGAGCGCCGCGACCCCGGCCGGGTCGAACAGACGCATCGCCTCCGTCCGAGCCCACAGGCCTGAAAGGTGAAGGTACGCGCCGTAGTACAGGACAGCCAGAGCGTACCCCGGCCTGGGGTCCGAACGCCCGATCCGCAGCGCGTCAACGAACGTGGCCCGGGCGCGCTCGAGTTGACCCGACTCCCAGTAAAAGCACGCAGCGAGGTAGGGCCACAGGAACTCCTTGGGTTCCCTCCGGCGGGCTCGCTCCAGCCCTTCTTCCCACAACCGTGGCCACACGGCTTCCCCCTGCGCCTCCCCCCACGCCGCGGCCTCCGCCTCGTCCGTGGGAACCCTTCCCGCCGCGGCCTCGCCGCTCACCCACTCCACCAGCGACTCGGACACCTCGTCGAAGAACGCCGCCAGGCTCTCTCGCTCCTCGGCGAGGTACCCGCCCAGCCGTACCGGCGGACCGCGCCTCCAAAAGCCCATCCCTCACACTCCTCACTCGGCTCGCGGGTGCGCCGATCGCCGGTCGGCCTGTGCCAGGATGTCCTTTGCTCTCTCATACGCCTCGCTGATCTTGTCCTCCCAGTCGCCCGGGTGATACCACGCAACCCGAATGTCCCCCGCCCCCCAAACCGTAAAGCTAAGACGCGGGCGGTACGTACCGCCGGCCTGGTACAAGGAGCCTCCAAACGGCACTCGTCTAACCACGCAGTACACCCCGAGGCCCTCGGCCAGCAGCCCTTGCGTGGCCAGGGGCATCCTGGCCCTCACCTCCGCTATGGTGATGACCTTGTCTACCAGATCCTCCGACGGCAGCGGTTTCCGTCCCGGCACAACACCCCTCCTTGCGGGTCTGAGGCCCGCCGTATCGTTGCCGGCGGCTTCGACGTGATGTCGTAGACCACCCGCCAGAGGCGGGCAGGCGCGGCTGAGGCCAGCGATTCCGTTATTCCCACTCGATGGTCCCTGGCGGCTTGCTCGTGATGTCGTAGACCACGCGGTTCACCCCCGGCACCTCGTTCACGATGCGGCTGGAGATGCGCGCCAGTAGCTCGTAGGGCAGGCGGGCCCAGTCGGCGGTCATGGCGTCCTCCGCCGTCACCGCCCGCAGGCAGACCACGTGGCCGTAGGTGC
>Ga0315280_10004081_pt1 | contig 21848 bp, 19 predicted proteins | sample YL17G06_40_MG_FD_203697 | JGI IMG/M metagenome (GOLD analysis project Ga0315280, IMG submission 203697) | Sediment microbial communities from Yellowstone Lake, YNP, Wyoming, USA - YL17G06_40 | ecosystem: Environmental > Aquatic > Freshwater > Lake > Sediment | place: USA: Wyoming | collected...
CCCACGAAGAAGACAACGAGTGGAACAAGGTGATTCGGAAGCTGCACGAGAAGACACCTCTGACCGCACAGCTTGATTTCAGTGCCACACCGCGCTTCCAGAAGGGAGCCATCTTTCCCTGGACGATCTCCGACTATCCGCTAAAGCAGGCCATTGTTGAGGGCATTGTCAAGCGACCGTTGAAGGGAATTGCCAAAGTCACCGAAGCGAAGTCGGATCGTGCCAGCGTCCGGTACAAAGCCTATCTCGCGGCAGGGGTGGAGCGCTGGCGCGAGTATGCGGAACAATTGAAGCCCCTTAAGAAAAAGCCCGTGCTGTTCGTCATGATGAACGACACGGACGATGCCGACGATGTGGCCGATTGGCTGCGCACCAAATACCCAGAGGAATTCGGCGGCGATAAGACCCAGGTGATCCACACGGACAAGACGGGCGAAGTGAGCAAGCGGGATTTGGACAAGGCACGGGAAGCGGTCCGCAAGGTGGACGAGCCCATTAGCCCGATCAACGCGATTGTTAGCGTGTTGATGCTGCGCGAGGGCTGGGACGTGCAGAACGTGACCGTGGTGGTGGGCCTCCGGCCTTACACGGCGAAGGCGAACATCTTGCCGGAACAAACCATAGGTCGGGGCCTCCGCCTGATGTTTCGTGAACTGCCCGTAAGCTTCACCGAGCGCGTGGACATCATCGGGAACAACGCTTTCCTGGAATTCGTGGATGATTTGGAAAAACTCGAAGAGCTTAAGCTCGATACCTTCGAGCTGGGCAAGGACAAGCTGCGGATCGTGACCATCATGCCACTCGAGGACCGCAAGGAATTCGATATTGGGTTGCCGGTGCTCACGCCCTCGCTGGTGCGAAAGAAAAGCCTGGCGGAGGAAATTGCCGGATTGAACGTCCTGGGGCTCCAGAGCATTGTGTTGCCCCTGAGCGAAGATGACCCGCGGACGAAAACTTTCCGCTACGAAGGGATTGACATCATCACGCTGAAGAAGATCGTAGAGCGGGATTACACCATCCCCGAGCCGCAGACCGCGCAAGAGGTGATCGGCTACTACGCGCGGCGCATCGCCGAGGCCGTTAAGCTGCCTTCGCAGTTTGCGGCGCTGGCGCCCAAGGTGCGCGAGTTCTTCGAGGCGAAGGCGTTCGGACACCTGGTGGACTTGAATGATCCGGCCACGGTGAAGGCGATGGGTACCGCGGTCGCCCACTACGTTTGCCTGGATGTGTTCAAGAAGGCGTTGCTCGAACTAACCATCGAGGAACAAACGCCGCAATTGCTTGAACCTGCACGTATGCTCTCAAGTTGCCAACCATTTCCCTGGTCACGCCCTGTCTGGGAAGGGCGGAAGTGTGTGTTTAACTTGGTGCCCTGCGACAACGAGTTCGAGAGGGATTTTGCGAAGTTTCTGGATAGTGCGGAGGACGTTCGCGCCTTTGCGAAGTTGCCGCTATCGTTCGGCTTCGCCATCGAGTACACAGACGCGGTCATGAACCTCCACTTCTACACTCCCGACTTTGTGGCGGTTGACGCACAGGGAAAATCCTGGCTGCTCGAAACCAAAGGGCAGGAAACCGCCGATGTCCCACGCAAGGACGCTGCGGCCGCCCAGTGGTGCGAGAATGCCACCAAGCTGACGGGGACAACCTGGAATTACGCCAAGATCCCGCAGAAGGAATTCGAAGCTCTTCACCCAACCCGCCTGAGCGAACTCGCTGCCCTGCAAGCCCCATTACTCCGCGAAGATCATCCGTAACCGTTCCCAAGCGCCGAGACCGACTGCCGAAGCCTTGAGCCTGGCCGGCACCCTGCTTTTCCTTCCCCGATCTCTCAGCAATCAGCCTATAATTGCGCTTAATGCTGCGGGATGGGCTTCGAGACGTGAATCACCTGGGCGGGCAGTTCGGTAAGTAACGCCCGCCTTCAGGCGGGCACAGGCCCTGCCGGGCTGAAGCCCGGCGCTACGAGAGGTGAAATCATTTGAGCGTGTGCATCTCAGTGCTGAGCAGCGGCAGCAAGGGGAACGCGACCCTGGTGGCGACGGAGAAGACCCGGCTCCTGATCGATGCGGGCTTGAGTCGGAAGGAGACCTACGCGCGGCTGGCGGCGGTGGGCGAGGGCGCCGAGGGGTTCGACGCGTTGGTCATATCGCACGAGCACACTGACCACATCAGCGGCCTACAGGCGCTGGCGCTCGAGTGGAAACTCCCCATCTATATTTCCACCGCGACGCGCGATGCCATGCGCTGGCACCCAAGGATCCGGGGCTTCGAACTCTTCTCCCCGGGCGAGAAGTTCACTATCGGCGACATCGAGATCACGCCGTTCTCCATTCCCCACGACGCCACGGACCCCGTCGCCTTCACCTTGGAGACTCAGGGCATCAAGATCGGGCTGGTTACGGATCTGGGCTACATTCCCGAAGTCGTGAAGCAGCGGGTGAAAGGCTGCCGCTGCCTGGTCTTTGAGTCGAATCACGACCTGGAGATGCTCAAGGTCGGCCCTTATCCCTGGTACGTGAAGCAGCGCGTGATGGGCCGCCACGGACACCTGTCGAACCACGCCACCGCGAATTTCCTCGCCGACGACTTCGATGGCGCGGCGCAGGTGCTGGTGCTCGCCCACCTGAGCCAAATCAATAACCATCCGGAAATCGCCCGCCTGACCGCCCAGGAGGCTTTGGCTCGGCGAACCCGCCCCGAGCACACCGAGGTGCATTTGGCCAACCAAAACACGCCTACGCCGGTTTTCCGGTTCTAGAAGGATGCTGAAGGAGCCATCGCCAATGGTGTTCCGAGCGAAGCGCGTTCTCCGTCATTCTGAGCAAAGCGAAGAATCTCGTTCTTGGGCGCGTCAACCACTTACGAGATCCTTCGTCGCCTTTGGCTCCTCAGGATGACAGTCCTACCCACATTTTCAGCACCCTGCTCGCTTGCCCTGCATTTTGGCTTTCGCCTTTGAACTTTCGCCCCTGCCTACTGTCTGCCTTCTCCTGACCCCTGCCTTCAGCTTTCCGCCTTCTGTCTTCTGCCTCCTGGCTTCTGGCTCCTGACTTCTGGCTCCCCGCCTGTGATACGATGGTGGGTCCAAGACGCCCAGTATTTGGCCAAATCTTGCTGAGCCAGGAGTCACCGCATGATCCCTCGTTATACCCGCCCGGAGATGGGCCGCATCTGGACGGATGAAAACAAGTTTCAAAAGTGGCTGGAGGTGGAAATCGCCACGGCGGAAGTGGAAGCCGAAGCCGGCCTGATCCCCAAGAGCGCGGCGCGTGCCATCCGCCGCAAGGCGCGGTTTGACGTCCAGCGCATTCAGGAAATCGAGAAGACGGTGAAGCACGATGTGATCGCCTTCACCACGAACGTTGCGGATAACGTGGGCCGCGAGGGCCGCTACGTGCATCACGGGCTCACCTCCAACGACGTGGTCGATACGGCGCAGGCGCTGCTGGTGCGCGAGGCTTCCCAATTGCTCCTCGCAGGGCTCCAGCGGCTGGGCGAAATCCTGAAGAAACGTGCCTTCGAGTTTAAGGACACGCCCATGATCGGCCGCACGCACGGCATCCACGCGGAGCCGATCACTTTCGGCTGCAAGATCGCCATCTGGTATGCCGAGAACCAGCGCAACACCGAGCGCCTTGCCTACGCCGCCGAGCAGATGCGGGTGGGAAAAATTTCCGGCGCGGTCGGCACGTACACGCACCTCCCGCCCGCCATTGAGAAGAAGATTTGCGTGCGGCTGGGGCTGCGTCCCGCGCCGGCTTCCTCGCAAGTCATTCAGCGCGACCGGCACGCGTTTTACCTCTGCACGCTGGCGGTCATCGCTGCATCGCTCGAGAAGATCGCGCTGGAAGTCCGCGGCCTCCAACGCACGGAGGTGCGCGAGGTGGAAGAATACTTTTCGCCCGAGCAGAAGGGCTCCTCGGCCATGCCGCACAAGCGTAATCCCGTCACCGCCGAGCAGATTTGCGGTCTGGCGCGCGTGGTGCGCGCCAACGCCCAGGCGGCACTTGAGAACGTGGCACACTGGCACGAGCGGGACATCTCGCACTCTTCGGTCGAGCGTGTGATCCTGCCGGACTCGACCATCCTCGCCGATTACCTGCTCGCCAAGACCGCGAACCTCGTCGAGACCATGTTCGTGTACCCCGACCGAATGCGCGAGAACCTGGACCTGCTCAAGGGTCTGATTTTCTCCGGGCAATTATTGCTCGACTTGGTGGAGAAGGGCGCCTCGCGCGAAGAGGCTTACCTTTGGGTGCAGCGCAATGCCATGCAGGTGTGGGAGACGCACGAGGATTTCCGTACCCTCGCCGAGCGCGACGCCGACATCCGTCGCTACCTGACGCCGACAGAAATCGCGCGGGTCTTCAAAGTCGAGCGCTACCTGAAGCACGTGGACGAGATTTTCAAGCGGGTGTTTGGCAAAGGTTGAGAAAGACCCAAGGTTGATTCGACCTTCTGAATGAACCACATCAAAAAACTGTTCCCCCGTCCTCTCGAAACTAAGAAAGGACGCCCTATGATAAGCAGTCGTCTAAATCCGGCCGACGTTGACCGATTCATTCGAAGCCAACTGAGGAAAGCCCTTCAAGATGATTATCGAAGGCACAAGATGATGAGGGAGGAAGACTTTGAATGCTGCGCATATCACGACTTGCGAGATTTTCTGGAACGGGATGACCACTGGCGTGTGTTCGCAAAGAAGTATTCGAAAGCCATCGGCCGATATCCCGATTTAACGATCCTCAAGGACCACGAACCAGTGCGCGCGATCGAGCTCAAATGGAGGCGAAAGAGTATTTCCACAAAGGATCGAGACACCCTTCGAGCTTGCCTCAGAAGAATGGCGACGGTCAGAAAAGTCTACTTCATCACCACAGTTCTCGATAAAGCTGACTACAGAAAGCTGGGTTTGCGTAAGAAGGCCGATGAAAAATATAGGCTCAGAGAAATCACCGTTAGGCTCGACCTCCCGGCGCTAAAGCGAAAAAGGTGGGAGGAGGAGCGGGATAGATACAAGAGAGCCTTCGCTTGAATTCGGAGAGACCTAGCGACTGGAAAGGCCTTTACCACAGGCCAAGCATTCCAGACGGAGGTGTGGTAGCGGAGCCAGCGTTACAGCCGATTGATCACGCTTGCCAGGTATCCTGCCCCAAAGCCATTATCGATATTCACCACGCAGACGTTGGGCGAGCAACTGTTGAGCATGCCGAGGAGCGCAGCGAGGCCTCGGAAGCTGGCGCCGTAGCCGACGCTGGTGGGCACGGCGATCACCGGCGCGGCTACCATTCCTGCCACCACGCTGGGCAGCGCGCCTTCCATCCCCGCCACACAGATGATGACGCGCGCCTCGCGCAGGTGACGGCTCTCGCCCAGCAAGCGGTGGATGCCCGCCACGCCCACGTCGTAGAGCGATTGCACGTGATTGCCCATCACGTCTGCCGTGACCAGCGCTTCTTCCGCTACGGGGATATCGGAAGTCCCCGCGCACACCACGAGCACTTTCCCCTTGCCGCGAATCGTCCGGTCGCGCCGGATCGCAATGGCGCCCGAGAGGCCATAAAACTCCGTGTGCCGGTCCAGTTTCCGTACGCGCTTATAAAGCGCTTCATCGCCACGCGTAATCAGAATGTTGTGGCGGTGCGCCAGCATCCCGCGCACAATTCCCACCACCTGCGCCGGGTCTTTGCCGCGCGCAAAGATAACTTCCGGGAATCCCTGGCGAAGAGAGCGATGGTGGTCAATCTTGGCATAGCCCAGGTCCTCGTAAGGCAGGTTGCGCAGGCGGTCCACCGCGTCTTTCACGCTCAACTTACCGCGCCGTACTTGCTCGAGCATCTTGGTGATTTCTTCCGGGGTCAAAGTCCGCCTCTCACGATTGATCCGCTAGGGGAGTACCTTTATGGTGCTCCCGGGCACGCAATTCAGACGGGAAGGCCGTGAAGGCCCTCCCCTACCATATGCTAGTCTATCAGCTGAGTATAGCAGGGATTGCGCTTTCCTTGACTTCCCTCGCGGCGCTAGCCCACAATGCCGTCCATGTCGCTGCCAACTGCGCCCGCAAGAAAGAGTCTGATTCTCGGGGTCACCGGCGCAAGCGGGGCCACCTTCGCCCGGCGGACGCTCCAACTACTCGAAGCCGACGCGCGCGTCGGGAAGATTCACCTGGTGATTTCCGGCAGCGGCCTCAAACTGCTGCGGGACGAACTCGATCTAGATGTTTCCAAGAGCGCCAAAATCCCGACGGCGCTCGCGGGAGGACGGGCTGCAAAGACCCTTTACCTGCTGGACTCCGACATCGGCGCGAGCATCGCCAGCGGGTCCTACCCTGTGGACGGGATGGTGGTCATTCCCTGCACCACCGGCTGCTTGGCTCAGATCGCCAACGGCATTTCTTCGACGCTCATCGAGCGCGCCGCGGACGTCTGCCTGAAAGAGGGTCGCAAGCTTATCCTGGCCGTCCGCGACGCTCCCTTCAATCGCATTCATCTGGAGAACATGCTGCGCGCGCAAACCGCGGGCGCCGTCATTTTCCCCATCATCCCGTCCTTCTACCACCGGCCTAAAACCATCGACGACCTCGTGACCCAGTTCTGCTGCCGCATGCTTGCGCACCTGGGGCTCGAACAACCCCAGCAGTTTCGTTGGACGGGAAAAAAGGCAGGGGCTGAGGACTAAGGGTTGGGGGCTGGTGAAAAGCTGACTCAATCAACCGACCGCCCGATGATGCTTCGGCTTCTGCTTCAGGTGCTATCGTTCGCCGGCCTGCTGCTGGCATTCTACTTCACGCTGGCCTACTACGGGCGCGTGCGAAAGGCTCGTTGGGTGCCGGAAATCCTCTGCCCGCGGCAAGGCTCGAGCTGCGTCACCGTCGTTCAAAGTCCTTATGCGCGCCTCTTCGGCGTTCCGAATTCACTGCTCGGGATTGTCTATTACCTGCTGGTGATGGGTTGGTCCGTGCTCGGATGGAAGCCCTGGGTGGTTTGGAACGGCATCGCCCTGCCGCCCGTTTGGATGACCGTCCGTCCTTTAATCGCGATAAGCGCCGCGACCGTTATCCTCGGTGGTTATCTGATTCACGCGCTGCGACAAAGGCTGCGCGTGGATTGCCCACTCTGCTACACTGCGCATGCCATTAATGCGGCGCTGTTGATATTGCTGATCGACGCCGCCTGGGGCGCCTGATATTCGGCGTCAGCAAGTTGCACTAGAAGCAAAGGTACGACCATCATTCTTGAGGAAGGATTCGTATGAAGACACCATCGTTTCTGTCCGTTCGTTTGCTGTGGGTTTTACTGATCGTTTTCGCAACTTCGTCCGCCGCACAGGAACTCAAGCCGCTCGAGCTTCCGAAGCCGCAAATGCAGGGTGGCCGGCCGCTGATGCAAGTGCTGAAAGACCGAGCTTCCTCGCGCGAATTCAGCCCGGAGAAGTTGCCGCCGCAGGTGCTCTCCAATCTGCTCTGGGCGGCATTCGGAGTAAATCGCCCCGAGTCGGGCAAGCGCACTGCGCCCTCGGCGATGAACTGGCAGGAGATCGATATTTACGTCGCTACCGCCGAAGGCCTTTACCTTTACGACGCCAAGGCCCATAGGTTGAATCCGGTCTTGGCGGAAGACATCCGCGCCGCAACAGGTGGTCAGGAGTTCGTGAAGGATGCTCCCGTGAACCTCGCCTACGTGGCCGATCTCGCGCGAACCGGCGACGCGAGCGCTGAGGATAGGGTTTTCTATACGGCCACCGACACGGGCTTCATCAGCCAGAACGTTTACCTTTACTGTGCTTCCGAAGGGCTGGCGACTGTCGTCCGTGGAGGGATTGATCGGCAGGCCATGGCAAAGGCGATGAAGCTGCGACCCGACCAGAAGATCATCCTCGCCCAGACTGTGGGTTACCCGAAGAAGTAGAAGGCCGGAAGACGCTGTTGTCAGCGGCTACAGGAGATTCTTTCCCGCGGTGAGACAGCGATTCGCGCTCCAGGGGGGCAGCCTACACACCGACAGGTTCAGGTATGAGGGGCATCTCGTCCCACGTTCTTCCCTCCAGCGTGCGCCCGTTCTTCTTCTTGTTCGTGCCGCCCCACTGTTTGAAGAAGAAAGGAACCTTGGCCTTCCGGCATTGATTTCGGACATCAGCCACCCATGCGGGGTCCATCGGCCGGGCTCTGGGACCGGACTCACCTCCGACAATCACCCAGTCGATTGCACGCAAATCAAGTCGAGGAAGTGGACCTAGAAGTGGTTCCAGTGAGAGGAACTTGACCATTGCCCCTGTCTTTCGCAGATGGTCAATTCGGTACATGTAGTCCTCATTTTCGACACTGACCCCCATCCAAATGTGCGGCATCCAGGGAAGTCGTGCGCTGAGTTCCAGTAGCCGGTCGGACCGCTTGGTCAGGATCTGGTACTGGTGCCAGTCTGCACGGCGCATGACATCGAATGCGCGCAGGATGAATTCGGTGGGAACCATCTTGTGGAAAAGGTCGCTCATGGAATTAACAAAGATCGTTTGCGGCTTCTTCCACTTAAGCGGCAGTTCTAGAGCGCCCCTATGCATGGCCAGCTCAAAGCCCTTGACGTAATTGGGTTGGCCCATGGCCTGGAGCCGCGCCGACATGCGCTCGGCGTAGCAATGTTTGCAGCCGGGGCTAACCTTCGAGCATCCCGTCAAGGGGTTCCAGGTTGATTCGGTCCACTCGATGCTAGATTTGCCTGCCATTAGGAAACTGCCCTTCCCCGGTACTTTCTAAATATATCATCAACGATACGTCGGGCTACCGGTTTCTGCGAGGCGAAGAATAGGTAGTAAAGTATGACTCGCCGCGAGTTTTGCATCGGGATCGGGTCTGGAACGTAAACGAAACCAGCAACCTCTTTCAGCCGCTTCGCGAATGCCCCAACGATTACTTCAATGCCAGCTTTCTCTTCCTGCGGCCCAAACAATGTCGAGACGGTCGCGTACGCCGCCTTTCTCCAGGAATCATCACCCCAGAACGCGTTCATCCGTGCTATGTCCCTGGGATCCACCGCCTCTGGATTCCGCCAGAATACATTCCGGTTCATGTCCGCCACAGGGAAGTTCAGGAACATATCGATGGTCTTCATCTGACCCGCCGTACAGATCACCTCCCAGTTCAGATGCAAGCCGTAAGGGTCGAGAAGGCACAGGCCCCGTCTATAATCCTTGAACAGAACTTTGGGGAAGACGTCCTGTAACAGGATTTCATTGCAGTCACCTTCATAGATACGGACATCCTGCCGGCTTCCGACGGCCGATCTCAATGCAGCCACCTTGTTCTGGTCGAGATCGATGAGATGGTACTCGCGGAAAGGTGGACTCACATTGAGAGCATTCAGGGGGCTTCCTGCAATGAACTGCCCTGTCGCCCTTGAGAACGCTACCCCCGGACCTGCGAAGGCATCGATATAGACGTGGTAAAGGCTGGGATTTATCTGAGCGGTTAGGACGGTTGAGTAAGCAACAGCATATTCCCTTATGATATCCAGCTTAATCTCCGACCAGTATCCTATCTCGTCAAACTTCAAGCCCCATTCTGAACTCATTTCAGATACTCCCTGCCAGCATGCTTTCACCGTCGGGTGACCACAACCTAGGTGGCCCCTGCCGAAAGGGCCTCGTCGTCAGCTGAAGCGAAGCGTTAGTGGCGAGGGTTGCAAGTCTCCCGGGCCGCTGGATTGACCTGCATGTTACCGTCACGTCTTTATAACACAAGGACCATTCATACGCAGCGAGGATTTTCACGTCATCTTGACTTGAAGTTTCGCCAGACCTTGCGCTACCAGAATGAGTCAGGCAAGATGGAATCTTCCCTATGGGCGAGGACGTGGAAAGCGAATTGAGGTCAGAGCAAAAGCCGACCGGCATGCCTACGGCAGGCCTGGCGGGCAAGGTCCGGACCACGCTCGAGATGATCAAGTTTGAGCACTCGGTGTTCGCCCTGCCGTTTGCGTTGACGGGAGCGGTGCTGGCGGTGCGTGGCTGGCCGACGTGGCGGCAACTGCTGTGGCTGGTCGTCGCCATGGTGGGCGCGCGCAGCGCCGCGATGACCTTCAACCGCATTGCCGACCTGAAAATTGACGCGCTGAATCCCCGCACCAAAGCCCGCGCGCTGCCCGCGGGCCAGCTCAGCCTGCGTTTTGCAGCGGGCTTCGCGGTTGTCTCCTGCGGCCTGCTGGTACTTGCGGCTTACGAATTGAACCCGCTGGCTTTCAAACTCTCCCCAGTGGTGCTGGCGATTCTGCTGGGTTACTCCTTCACCAAGCGGTTCACCGTAGTCTCGCACCTAGTTCTCGGGTTCTGCCTCGGGATGTCGCCGATCGCGGCTTGGATCGCCCTGCGAGGCGACCTGAGCGTGAGCGTGTTGCTGCTGGGGGCGGCGGTCACGCTCTGGGTGGCGGGCTTTGACATCATCTATGCCTGCCAGGACGTGGAGTTCGACCATGCCCTGGGCCTTCACTCTATTCCCAAACGCTACGGGATTGCGGCGGCCCTCTATGCCTCGGTGGCGCTTCACGTCCTGGTGCTGGCTCTATTGGTGATGGTAGCGCGGATGGAGAACCTGGGCTGGCTGGCCTGGGCTGGCCTCGTCGCGGTAGCAGCACTACTCGCTTACGAGCACGCTCTCGTCAAACCCTCCGACCTTTCCCGAGTGAACGCCGCGTTCTTCACGGTGAACAGTTACATCAGCCTCTTGTTCTTCGTCACCTGGGCGGCCGACATATTGAGACATTGAGAGATTGAGTCATTGTGTGATTGAACAGCCCTGGTCAGTGGTCCGTCTTCCGTAGTCCGCTGCAATGGACAACGGACCACGGACGCAAGGGCAGAAGCGGCGGATGCCCCAATCACTCCACCGCCCAATGACGCAATCGCTCAAGCACTCAATCATTCAATGAATTTATTGCACTCGGGTGGTGACGATCATTTCCTTGAAGACCAGGGAATCGAAGATGGCGAGGACGTGCTTGCGATAGGCGAGGATGCGTTCGACCATTTCGTGGTACATGGGGTCACGGAGGGCCAAGCGCTGCCACCGCTCGAGCACGTGAGGTGGGACGTCGATATCCTCCCGCAGCTTCTGGAGCGGATGGCCACGCAAGAAGAGGCCGTAGAAGAATGCGGCCTCGTGTTGCGGCTCAGCGAAGTTGGTCTCGCTCGTCTCCATACAATCTTACATCTCAGAGAAAATTCTAAGCCGAACGCAAGATGTGCGCCAGAAATTTCGCCGCCGCGTCCGATTAACGGAAAGCATAATCATAAACCCTTTGTCAAGCCCGAACCAGTATCCATGCGGGTGCGGTGGGAGTCCGCCCGAGCAAGAATATTGCCACATCCGAATTGGCCCGGGAATTGCTTGCGCCCGCCAATTGCAATTGCCGCTGGGTACAGATAAGATTTCAGATTCCGGGGTCGGGCGATTCAAGATGCTTCCCAGCGAGCTGCATATAGAAGATCCTGCGCTTAAGCCTATTGCCGAAAAGATCTTGGCGGGCGAGCGCCTTAATTTCGAAGACGGCGTGGCGCTCTATAAATCCAACGACTTGCTGGCCCTCGGCTACCTTGCCAATTACGTCCGCGAGAAGCTGCACGGAAAGCGGACGTACTTCAACGTCAATCGGCACATCAACCCGACTAACGTCTGCGTGGCCACTTGCCGGCTGTGCGCCTTTGGCCGCAAGCCCGATGCCCCGGGCGCTTACACCATGGCGCTGGAAGAGGCCTACCGGCTTGCCGGCGAGAACTGGACCGAGGCCGTGACGGAGTTCCACATCGTGGGCGGGTTGCACCCGGACTTGCCGTTTCAGTACTACCTCGATCTGCTGCGCGGGCTCAAGCACCATTTCCCGCACGTGCACTTGAAGGCTTTCACGGCCGTTGAGATCGGCCATTTCGCGCACCTCACTCGGCTGTCGATCCGTGAAATCCTGGGGAAGCTCAAGGAAGCGGGACTGGGCTCACTGCCGGGCGGGGGCGCGGAGATTTTCGCTCCGCAGGTCCGGCGGGTGATCTGCGACCACAAGGTCGGGGCTTACACCTGGCTCAAGATTCATCGCCTCGCGCACGAGCTGGGGCTGCATTCGAACGCTACGATGCTTTACGGTCACATCGAGTCGGCGGAGGACCGCGTGGATCATCTGCTGCAGCTCCGCAAGCTCCAGGATGAGACGCATGGCTTCCTGGCATTTATTCCGCTGGCGTTTCATCCGGCCAACACCGCGCTGGCGCATCTTCCCGAAACCACTGGGTTCATGGATTTGAAGAATGTCGCGGTGGCGCGGCTGCTGCTCGACAACTTCCCGCACATCAAGGCCTACTGGATTGTGCTCACTCCACGCGTGGCGCAGGTGGCCCTGCGCTTCGGCGCCGATGACCTCGATGGCACCGTGGTGGAAGAGAAGATCTATCACGATGCCGGCGCCACGACCCCCCAGGCCATGACCCGGCAGCAGCTCATCCGCCTGATCCGCGAGGCCGGGCACGAGCCCTTCGAGCGCGATACGCTCTACCGGCCCGTTACCCGCACCGAGACAACGGTTACCGTTAAAGTTTGAACTTCCGCCTCGTCGCACACCTCGAGGCGGATGCGCTGTGTGCACCACCATGTTGGCAGCCAGAGACCACAGAAACAAGAGCCGCAGAGTCAAGGAGCGACTCTGCGCCTGTATCTTACCCAGCGCCGTCAGAAGACAATCTCGGTGGAAGGCTGAGGGTTTCGGGGTTCGCGACGCCAGAGTCAAAATTCAGGCGGATCAGCCGGAATCTCGCGCGACCGGCCGGTGGCCGGTTTCTACACGTTCACCGTAAACCTACAGGCCTTACCGCCGCGCTTGATGGATTCGGCGAGCTCGACCTTTACGGGCTTGCCGACGGCCCGCTCGAACATTTCCTTCACGTAGCCGACAGAACACTGGCAGTACGTCGCCGATAGCTGTGGCGCTCCGGATTCGACCAGCGGGCAGAAGGACTTGCCGCTCGAGCCATAGCTGAAGTGGATGGCATTCCCTTCTTTGCGCACGCCATCTTCCCCGGCGAACTCCTTCAGTCCGGCGAGGAGCTTGTCCAGATCGCCCGGTTGCGGCTTGGCCGCGGGGGCATCCCCGTGCGAGGCGGGGAAACAAGCTCGGCCACAGCTTTCCGTCAGTTTGACCCTCGTCGCCTCGTCCAATTGGGCGTCCGCGTTTTCCATGAGCCTCTTCACCCATGCCTGGGCGAATTCCTGCTTCTTCTCGCACGAAGGCCCTTGCTGATCCTGTGCAGAGTTCCCTGCGTAACTCTTGCTGGATTCGCCCAGTAGAAGCATGGCTCCTGAGCCTACCCCCAACTGGAGCGTTTTCTTGATGAAGTTCTTTCGATCCATGTGTCCGCGCCTCGTTTCTCTCATTGATCGAGTTGCGCCTGATTCCCAGCCTGAGTATCACCGATTGAATTCGACTGCCACAGGATTCGGATGTGTCGGGAATCGGGGAACGCTTCTCGAATCTCAGATTTCAGATGGAGGTTCCTGCTCCCTAGCCCCAAACCCCTAATCCCGAATCCCTCCGAAGGCCCGCCACCCTTCATAGGCCAGCCACAAATACACCGGCACGTACTCGAGCGCCAGGATGGAAGGAGAATCCCTGCAAGGCTGCCCGGCCGCGTAAGCCACCACCGGGGCGTAGCCCAGCACGCAGGTGACACTCATCAACAGCATTGGGACTTTCGGATAGAAACACAGGAAGGGAATCATCCAGGTGAAGTACCAGGGAAAAGCGTTTGGGGAGAGGAAGAGGAGCGCGGAGATCAGAAACAGACACGCGCGCAGCGGCTCGAAGCGCTTCTTGAGCGCATACGCGACGAGCGCCAGCAGCATCACACCAGCTACCAATTCCGCCTGCGCTTTCGAGTTGCCCGCCAGGCAGATCAGGCGGAACAGGCTATCGTTTCCTTCCCAACCCGCCGCGTAATCGGAGAGCCCCTTGAACAGGCGCCGCCCGGCGCCAAGATATGGCAAGTAACCAAGCGCGACGACTGCGATGAAAATCCCCGCGTACGCGAAGCGGGTGCGCTTGAGGAAAACAGGCAGGAGAAGCACGGGGTAGAATTTTGAAATAGCCGAAAGAGCGAGAAAGGAGATTGATAGCCGCGGTTGGGAGTGTATAATAAGAACATTGGCTGCTAAAAGTGTGAAGACAGCGAGCGCGTCGTGGTGGCCGCACATCGCGAACGACACGACGACGGTGGGATTCCACGCATAGATCAGGACGCGATGCAGCGGCTGCTTCAAGGCGGCCAGCAGAGCTAGCAGCGCGGCGATCGCGGCCAGGTCGAATCCCGTAAAGAGCCGCTTGTAGCCAGGGATGGTTTCAACCCAGGAAAACGCCATCTCGCTGAGCGGAGGGTAGAGGGTTGAGACCGTGGTTCCCGTATCGAGCGGATGCACCGGATCCTGGAGCCGTTCGAGACCCGGCGTGGCGGGAAAGACCGTATAGGGATTAACGTGGAGCCGCTGGACGCGGCCTTCCCACTGGTAGCGGTAGGCGTCGCCGGAAAGCGCCGGCTCGCGCGGCAGCACGAAAAGCCGGAAGAGCAGGGCGCCAAGCACGATGACGAGCAAGGCGGCGGGGCCCACGCGGAAGCGTTCCACAAGGTAAACGGCGGAGAGATACATCACGCCTGCCGCCAGCGCGAGCGCGATGAACTCTGGGACCGAGTGCTTGAGGTCAGGCCAGCGGCCCAGCAGCCTGAACACAGCGCCGAGGCCGAGGGCCAGTCCTAGCAATCCCAGGGTTGGGAAAAACGGCGACGCGGATGATTCCTGGCGCATCTAGTTAGGAGAGGTCTAGAAGCTTACCGAGTTTTGCGGCATACTGCCGAAGATCCCAGGTATAATACGTGAATTCCTCGGTCTTGTTCTGAAGCTTTATGTATCACTTACTTCCGGCCACTCTGATTGCCCAAGCCAACCCGGTGGCTCGGTACATTTACCAGATCTTCCACAAGGATCCGTTTCGCGGTATCTATCACGCCAACGCTTTTGACCTCGCGATCCTGATCCCCTACTTTACCATTCTCATCATCCTCTCGATTTACGGGGCCCACCGCTACTACCTGACTTATCTCTACCTCAAGAACAAGGGCAAGGCGCCGAAGCCCGCCCACCGTTTCGAGCAATTGCCGCGGGTCACGATCCAACTGCCCATCTTCAATGAACGCTACGTGGTCGAGCGGCTGCTGGAAGCCGCGACCCACATTGACTACCCGCAGGAGCTGCTGGAAATTCAGGTGCTCGACGACTCCACAGACGAGACGCGCATTGTCTCGTCGCGCTTGGTGAGCGAGTATGCGCGAGCGGGCTACCCGATTTCCTACCACCATCGCGAGAACCGCCGGGGCTTCAAGGCCGGCGCGCTGGCCGAAGGGTTAAAGAGTGCCACCGGCGAGTTCGTAGCTATCTTTGACGCCGACTTTGTGCCGCCGCCCTCCATCGTCCGCGAGATGGTCCACTACTTCGCCGACCCGCGGGTGGCGGTGGTGCAGGGCCGCTGGACCTGGATCAACCGCCACTACTCGAACCTGTCAGAGGTCGAAGCCATCCTGCTCGACGGCCACTTTGTGATCGAGCATGGCGGGCGGCACTTTTCCGGACGCTTCTTCAACTTTAACGGCACGGCGGGCATGTGGCGGCGCGCCGCCATCGAGGACGCGGGCGGCTGGCAGCACGACACGCTCACCGAAGACACCGACCTGAGCTACCGGGCGCAGTTGAAGGGCTGGAAGTTCGTTTACGACCCCGGGATCGTGTGCCCCTCCGAACTGCCTGTGGAGATGAACTCCTTCAAGACGCAACAGGCGCGCTGGGCCAAGGGCCTGATCCAGGTGGCCAAGAAAATGCTCCCGGTCATCTGGCGGAGCGAGCAGCCGCTTTACATCAAGCTCGAGGCCACGTTCCACCTCACGGCCAATATTGCTTACCCGCTGATGATCCTCTTCTCTCTCATCCTCCTGCCGGCGATGATTGTGCGCTTCTACCAGGGCTGGTTCCAGATGCTATATCTGGACCTGCCCTTGTTCCTGGCCGCTACCTGCTCAGTCTCGACGTTTTATATGGTGGCGCAGCGCGAACTCTACCCGCGGGAGTGGTGGAGCCGCATCAAGTACGTTCCCTTCCTGATGGCCACAGGCATCGGGCTGGCGATTACGAATTCCAAAGCCGTCTTCGAGGCGCTGCTGGGCAAGCAATCGGAATTTGTCCGCACGCCCAAATATCGGGTGGAAGGGCGCGCAGAAGGCTGGGAACGGAAGAAGTACATCCACCGCCGCGCGGGATGGATTCCTGTAATCGAACTTGGCCTCGCTGGTTACTTCTTCTTCACCACGGCTTATTCGCTCACAATCGAGAACTATCTTACCACGCCGTTCCTGATGCTGTTTTTCATGGGTTACTCGTACATGGGGACCATGTCGCTGCTGCAAACACCGCTGCGCCGCCTCTGGAACGCCCTGCCGACGCTCGTACGCGCGCGAGCGCGCGCTGTCTCCCAGGCGACGTAGCTAGGTCGTGGGTCGGCCAGCCGACTCAGCGTCGAAGCTCACTTGGCATGGAATCGCCCACTCCCCTGTTCTGGGCGCTGGGTGGCAAGTGGAGAGAACTAGTCCGGACGCTTGCGGAACTTAAATCCCTTGCTGGTGAAGATTGCCATTTGGTCGGGCGCTGCTCTCATAAGGACTTGTTCCCACTCCTCTTGTTCGAGGCGCTGAACTATCTTCTCTTCACTAAAATCCTGCAGCACTTCCACGCTGACGCGCAGGAGGTGTTTGAGTTTCGGCCCGTCATCGAAAGGGAAGGAGGCAGATCGAGTATCGAAGTCCCAACCCCCGCGTACTACCAGTTCTGGCATTTTTGCCTGGAAGTAAATGCGCAAGCGTTCAATCTTGGCCGAGTACTCTGGTGGGACAATTGGGGTGCTCATCTGCCTCCCTGACCTTCAGAAGATCCTGCCTGGTCCTCTTCATATCCCCCATTAGAAAAGACACTCGAAGACATCCATGTTTGCACAAGCACGCTTCATCTCCAGGAGGAATCAGATTTGGCATTGCCGAACCAGAGGCATTTTTCAATGGACATTCTCTCAATCTCATTGAAAATACTCTTAAGCGCACCATAGAGCAGCTCGAAGTCGATCCAAACACGGCTCCCGTCCGGCAAGACGGTCTGGTCAAACGATACGGTAATATAGCCGGGTCCGTGTATGAGGCGGTTGCGGCACCAGTCGTATACCCTCGCGGCCATCGAGGTTTTCCAGAGCTCCGCGAGAACCTTCTTCTTGCGGTCAACCGAGAGTGAGGATCCTTCAAAGGCACCGTAGACATCTGATTCCCCAAGGAATTGCCCGGGGTTCGTAGTGATGAGGACCTTTATCTCTGTTTCGGCCGCTGGAGCGTGTTTGTCTGTGTGCTCAAGCAGAATGAGCGGATGAAACATCCGGAAGACCGGCTTTCCCCCCAGTTCCATTAGGGCGCGACAAAAGTTGTGCTTGTTTCCCTTACCTGTTCCGCCGTAATGGCCCGACGCTAGCCAGTCTATGTACACAATACAAAGGATCAACGCCTCCTCCGTAAGAGTCCTAGAGTGCATTTCTGACAGCAATTCAATCCTTCGTCGCAGCGCCCGGAAGTAGGCCTCGATCATCTCCTTTTTCATCAAACTTGACATGCTTGCCGCGCGCGCAGGAGGCTTTGCGCTCGCAGCCTGAGGAGGCCGCATGGCGCTGGTCCTTGACTCGCCTTACCCGAGTCTTATATGTCCCGATGAATTTCCTTCAGCACTGGCTAATTCCGAACCTTTCGAAGCAGTCTCTCGTACTCGCGTCGGTACTTTGGATTGTTCGGGTCAAGCAAATGGGCGGTGCGAAATTCCGAAAGTGCGGCGCGGCGGTCTTTCATCTGCTCGTGGTAGAAACCGAGCAGAAAATGCGCGTGGGCGTAATCGGGCTTTAGGCGTATGGCTTCGCGATATTCCGCGGCGGCGCCTTCGTAGTTCCGCTTCACCGCGTATAGCAGCGAACCAAGCTTGAGGTGTGCCTCGGCATGGTCTGGTTTCAACCGGATGGCTTCGCGGAATTTTCCTATTGCGCCGTCGTAATCCGTTTTGGTCGAAAGCATCCTGCCAAGTCCGACATACGCCTCGGCGAGATCCGGCTTCAGACGAAGAACTTCACTATATTCGGCGATGGCCCCTTCCACGTCGTTTCTGAGGGCAAGCACATCCGCGAGTGACAAATGTGCTGTCGGGTCATCAGGCCTCAGCCGAGTCAATGCGTAGAGTTCGGAGGCTGCACCGACTTGGTTACCGTTGATCGAAAGTGCGAGGCCGAGCATCCTGTGTGCCTCGGGGTTATCTGGATTGATGGATACCGCTTGGCGATACTCCTCGATTGCACTGTTCCGATCCCCTTTGAGGTTAAGTGCCATTCCGAGGCCTATGTGGGCAAGGTCCCATTGTGGCAATAGGTGTACAGACTCCCGAAATTCAGCGATCGCTGGGTCTATATCGCCTCGTTGCAAGAGCAGGCTCCCGTACTCTGCGTGTGCAAGAGCCCCTAATCGGTCTGAGGGTTTGAGTCGGACCAATTGGCGAAACTCTGCGACAGAGGCCTCGATATTCCCGGTCAGCGCGAGAAAACTAGCCAACTGAATCCTCACTAGGGCTTCGCTAGAATCGTCTCGCTCCGGGTCAACCTGCGCCAAACGGACGGCTTCCCGATACGTTGCGAGGGCTCCGTCGGTCTTTTTTTGGTAAAAGAGGGCTGCTCCTAATGCTGTGTGGAGAGACGCGTTGGGGGGGTCAAGCTTTATTGCTGCGCGGTATTCCTCCTCGGCTTCCTTATACATCTTCCTCTGGGAAAGCTCGACACCCTGCCTGAGATGCTCCTCTAGTTCGGTTCGTTTTGCTTCCTTTGCCGCGTCGATTGTCGGTAAGTTGACGGGCTTGGCGGCGCGTAAGGCCTTGTGGAGGGTTTCCTCCGCGCCTGCAACACCCAGACTTCTAAAGTAGTCGTCTGTCGGCTCAAAATCTATTCCCCGCTGCTCTACCAGCATCGCTACGCGTTGGCTGGAGACCCCTCCGGCTAGGAGGGCCAAGACCTGGACCTTATCCAAAGGTTTCGGGGCGGTCTCGGCAACTGCGGTGGCTCCAGAACCTGGGAGCGCAAGAATGAGAAAGAGGAGGTCTAACCTCATAATGAGCCTCCGGGGAGCCGTTAAGCTCTCGGTCAAATATCTGGCAGCCATTATACTGGTTTTAATTCCATGTGCTTAGCTAACCTCCTGCCTCGCAACTCCTTCAGGACAGCGCGGTGTGCCATGAAGGCCTGGACTGTCGGTTGGAGTGTACCTGCCCGGCGCCCGCCCCCGGCCCGAGCGACCCCGCTCAGCGTTAGCGTCCTGTGGTTCGGTGAACTGATGCGCGCGAAGCTCGCTAACTATCCGAATCGGTTTCCTGCGTGACGATATGCACATCGACGGCGGGAGCGTCATGCAGGAAGCGATGCATGGCCTGAAGAAAGAGGTATCTTCGCCAGCCTGGCGCCGCGGAATGGCCTAAGACCACCTGAGTGATTCTTTTCTCTCTCACAAATTCCGCCACCGCTTCCGCCAGTGCTTCGACAATCTGTCGAGGAAACGCGACCCGGTCCCATTACCTCCCAAATCAACATAAATCTAAATCTGACAACGGCGACAACTGACGAAGAATTAGAGCTACTAGTTAAGAAGGCCAAAGCTGCCCTGAACATGCTGTTAGACCGCGGCAAGTAAGGTAATGCCTGCATGGGTGGCGTGTGCTCACCGCACACACGGTTTGCACCGTTCCAACCGCGAGTCGCGTATGCTACCTGGATGCGTACCCCCCAGCCGGGTGTGGGAGCGCATGCCCTGGAATGGCAACGTGCCCCGGCGACGCCATTCCCAGATCAGCGAAACTTAGCGCGACATTCGCTGTCCAATGTCGCGGCTTTTTCACTTCGTCGAAGGGCCGCAGGGTCTCGTCGCGGCGGCCTCCCGTACCTCGAATCCACGGCAAAGCGAAGAACGAGTTTGCCGTGGCTATCACCTGCCTCGACACAAACAGGGGCCCGAAGGCACGGTAATCAAGCCGGCACAATCCACTCCCGACCCCTGAAGGTCTTGACGGCGGGTTTATCCTATACGTTCGTGTCCTCGGGGGTGAACATGCGACGAATGCGGCGGCGGCGTTTCGGGTCATTTGCGGTGGGCTTGGCGCTCGCGACGACTCTGCTCATCTCCCTACCGGCAGCAGCGTGGGAGCGCGAGCCGCTTTCCGCGTTCCACGAGCGGCGGGTGCGCGTGGTGCGGGAGACGGCCGGCGATGGTGTCGTCGTGCTGTTCGGCTATCGCGAAACCGAAGTAGCCGCTTCCGTGACTCCCTTTCACCAGAACGAGAACTTCTACTACCTCACCGGCTGGAACGAACCGAACGCCATGATGCTCCTGGTCCCGAAACCCGCCAAGCGTGGCAATCAGACCCCTGAGATCGAGAAGGAGATTCTGTTCATCCCACCGCACGACTACCGGCAAGAGAAGTGGACGGGGCCGAAGTTGGGGCCGGAGGATGCCGACGCGGCCGCGCGCACTGGTTTCCCCACCGTCCGAAGCGTCGCCCTGTTTCAATCGGAACTCCAGGAAGCCCTCAAGAGCTTTCCTAAGATCTACACGGAGCTGACGCCGCAGCCCGAGAGTGGTGAAGACTATTTTCAGGCTGAAATGGTGTCGAAGCTCCGTAAGCTGGCGCCACTGGCGGCGTTGGCCGACCTGCGGCCGGTGGTGACGCGCCTGCGCATGGTGAAGTCGCCGGGCGAAATCGCTTTGATCCGCAAAGCCACAGAGGCCTCGATTGACGCGCATCTAGCGGCGATGAAAGCGCTGCGCCCCGGCATGTGGGAGTACGAGATTGCCGCGCTGATGAAGTACGAATTCGAGCGGCGTGGCTGCGAGTGGCCGGGTTACCCGCCCATCGTCGGCGCCGGGTTCTTCGCGACGGTGTTGCACTACGACCAGGATTCAAACCAGATCAAGGATGGCGACGTGGTGGTGATGGACGTAGCCGGCGCCTATGGCGGCTACTCGAGTGACATCACACGCACCCTTCCTGCCAACGGCCGTTTTACGCCGCGCCAGCGCGAGCTTTATGAGATCGTCCTGAAAGCCGAGGATGCGGCTCTGACTGCCGTCAAGCCCGGAATGTATCCAGGCCACCGGGGCCCCAAAGGACTCTACGAGATTGCCTACGATTACATCAACACCCACGGCAAGGATCTGCATGGCCAGCCTCTGGGCCAGTATTTCATCCACGGCGTCAGCCACCCCGTGGGCCTCAACGTCCACGACCCCGTTGACTACAACCAGCCTCTCCAGCCGGGCATGGTCGTGACCATCGAGCCCGGCATCTACATTCCCGAAGAGAAGCTCGGCATCCGCATCGAAGATCTGGTCCTCATCACCGAGAACGGCACCGAAGTCCTTACCCGCCGCCTGCCCCGCACCATAGAGGAAATTGAGAAGCTGATGTCGGAAAGGTAACGGAGCCCCGATGGAAGCACCAGCTCTTCAGAATTTTGGGCCAAGATTCGGCCGACGGTGAAGTACGCTGAGGGCTGCAGTGCGGGGTGCGGGCTCAGGCACTGAAGGTTATTCACATCGTCTGTCTGTAAGATTTTCTGTTGAAAGTTGTGGGAAGAAGAAAGAGGGTGTCTCCGAAAAGGACTGCCTAGCTAGAGGCAGAAAGGAGAGACCCCCATGTTCACCCTAGAAGGAAAGCTAACACTGAA
>Ga0315280_10004083_pt1 | contig 21844 bp, 24 predicted proteins | sample YL17G06_40_MG_FD_203697 | JGI IMG/M metagenome (GOLD analysis project Ga0315280, IMG submission 203697) | Sediment microbial communities from Yellowstone Lake, YNP, Wyoming, USA - YL17G06_40 | ecosystem: Environmental > Aquatic > Freshwater > Lake > Sediment | place: USA: Wyoming | collected...
GAAGCGGAATCTTAAGAGCAAGATGTTGTTACAAATACACGACGAATTGCTCTTCGAGGTGCCCGAGGATGAAGTGGAGGAAATGAAATCCCTGGTTAGTGAGCTTATGCCTCATGCTTTTGAGCTTCGTGTCCCCGTGAAAATAGATATCAAGCTGGGCAAAAACTGGGCCGAGATGGGATAGATTAATAAATCCCAAATCCTAATATCTAAATCCTAAACAAATTCAAAACTCAAAAGCCAAAACAAGGTATACATCAACAAAGGTTCGGATTTTCCGCGGGTTCGGATAAAGGAATTGTCGGTATTTTTTGTGTTATGATGTAAGAGAGGCAGGTAATGAAGTCTGTTGAATCGAGGGCTGAGGTTTATTTGATGGCAATACAGTCGCTTTCCAAGGCTGAGAAAGAGGCGGTCATCGCGCGTTTGTTGGAAGATCCTCAGCTCAGGGAAGATATTCTGGATTTAGCCGTTATCCAGCAGCGGCAAGGAGAACCGTCCAGCCCTTTCAGGGACTACTTGACTACGGCTTTGTAATTCCTCTCCCGCATATAGCACCATAGATTGAGTTCCCCAGCCTTATATTGCTACACTAACTCGAAATGCCTGAGTTACCCGAGGTAGAGACGATTAAGAACGAGCTTTCGCCCTGGGTCGTGGGGCAAAGCTTCGCACAAGTTACCATCTTTGATGCCAAGCTGGTGTCCGGTGGTTCTGCCGAAGAAGTCCGTCGCGGGTTAATCGGGCAGCGGGTAGAAAGCCTGGGACGCCGGGGAAAGTATCTCATCTTTCACCTGTCGAATGGCAGGTCACTGATTATACATCTCAGGATGACTGGCGTCTTGCTGTTAAATCCCAGAGGAGTTGACCGCTATGCCCGGGCGGTTTTTCACCTCTCCAATGAACACCGCCTTGTTTTCAGCGACCGGCGCCGACTGGGGTTAATGTGGCTGGTAGACGATGTCAATGCTGTGGTCGGCAAGCTAGGTCCCGAGCCACTGGATGAAAGCTTTACTCCGGGCGCCTTGGGGCAAAGATTGAGCCGGCGTCACATCCCCGTAAAAGCAGCGCTTCTTGACCAGGGTATCGTCGCGGGAATCGGCAATATGTATGCCGATGAAGCCCTCTTTGCTGCGCGGATTCACCCTCTGAGAAAAGCCGACGCCTTGTCGCCCGAAGAAGTGCAAACTTTACATAATTGCATCTGCAGAGTTCTTGGGGCAGCCATCAGCAGCAAAGGCGCCAGCGTGGATACCTACGTCCGTCCCGAGGGCGAGCTGGGCACAGCCCATTCCGATTTTAAGGTTGCTCATAGAGGAGGCGAACCCTGCCCCATTTGCGGCAGCCCCATCGAGCGGGTCCTGGTGCAGAACCGTGGCACCTGCTTCTGCCCCAGATGCCAACCTTTTGATTCCGGACCTCTGATATAAAAGCTGGCAGCGGCTGGATTTGAACCAGCGACCAAGGGCTTATTCTCTTCGATAGTCATTGTTGTATAGATGTCTCCTATAGTAATCGGTTTTGTTACTCGCCATTGGCTTTAGGTGCTAGATTCAATTTAGGTTTTGATTCAGAAGAATTGAATCTGACCAAAGCATCCCAATTTATTTCGCCATTTATCACGAATTTTTCGCTGAGTTCAAGGGTAAACTTGTTTACTATTTGAGCATATTCTTTCTGAAACTCATCGTTCTTTTCTCTCGCGGAGTATCCAAGAGGCTTAATTATCTTCAAGTACAATTCGGAGTTTCCAGATATGAATTCCCAGAACTTCTGACCGCAATATTTATAATAATCTCCCCTATCCGGTTTAGTATTCCTACCGTAGCAGCATCCGTTTACCGCAACGACATGTAACTTTGAATTGCTAGTTCGGATAGTTTGTTTAGCCTTTCGGAAATCATCCTGCATCTTTCTGATTTGGCTGCTATTTCCCCAGTTCGGGCCAGACTTGATTGCAACAATGTAGCGTATATTATCCTTATTAAATTCCAGGTCTATACCTTGAGTGGATGATTTCCAACCGTTATATACTTTTTGGTTAACGAAGATAGCTAATCCTTCCAGGAAGTTTCCAAATATGGTTTCCTCTTGGGAGGATAAATGGGCATCGAGTAAGATTCTCACCAAGTCTTGAGCAAGCAGAACGTTTCGAGCCTTGAAAAGATAAGGATTCTTTCTTAATAGAATATTGGATAATTTAAGCTTTCTTAGACTATCTAGCCTGCCCGTGTGGAAGCTGCCAATGTTATGTTCTACATATTGGCGGACCTCCTGTATTTTAATTACGTCCATAAAGTCATCTGCCCAGAGTTGCCGTTATTTGCAGCCTTCCACTTTTCGATTGATTCATGCGCTAGTTTGTAGTAGCTGTCCATTGTCTCTATTCCAATATAGTGCCTGTTTAGGTCCAGGCAAGCAATAGCGGTTGTTCCTGAACCGATAAAGGGGTCAAGTATTATGTCTCCTTTCTGGGTGAAAAGTTTAATAAACCAAGCCGGTAAAGAAACAGGAAATGAAGCACTGTGACCCCGATTGGCACATTCAGTGGCAAGGTGTAGTACATTCGTGGGATAGACGAATCTCTTTCCCAGCCAATTTGAAACGTTCTTGCCAAAACCACTTCCGACCTTAGACTCGTCCCGGATCAGGTCTGTCGGACTCAGTTTAGCTAATCTTTTTTTGCTCCAATCACCTATCGGGACCATAACAGCTTCTTGGTACATCTTGAACTTCTTTTGTTTGTTGAATTGTAGGCATCTTTCCCAGGCATCCCTGAAACGGTTAGGCCACTTACCTGGGTAACAGTTCTTCTTGTGCCAAATATATTCCTCTGTCCAAAGCCAGTCTTGTTTTTTCATTTCAAGGATTAACTCAAGGACGTAGGTCTGACGTTCGCCGTCTTCCGTTCTTTCTTTTATGTTTAAAATAAAAGTACCGTCATTCTTTAGAACTCGCTTTAACTCGGAAGATATTGGTAAAAACCAATTAACATATTCTTTTATAGGGATTCCCTTATATGTTTTCTTCCGGTTATCAGCATATGGTGGTGAGGTGAAAATCAGGTTGATGCAAGAATCTGGGAGAGCTTTCAAGGCGGTTAAAGAATTCCCTTGAATTATTCTGTCCAGCTCTAGCATGGTAGTCGTTTCAATCGTCATCTGGCTGCTCTATCGCTTTTTAGTAAAATTATAGCACATAGCCAATTAACCAGAGGACGTCGTTTTGGTATTTTTGACTATTGCCCTTTTAATTAAAAGTCAGGTGGACCGTTTGAGTCAGAAGTTGTCCACCGGTGAATAACGTTTGTGACTCTCTATGGCATCATAGCATCCCATAGCCTGGCAATACTTGTTGGTCATCATTAACGTTGTATGTCCCAATAATCGCTGGAGCATAAGGCTATGACCGTCATTCTTTAACGATAGGGCTTTAAGAATTAAAGCTGGCAGCGGCGGGATTTGAACCAGCGACCAAGGGCTTATGAGGGCCAGTCTCGATATAGATACAGAAAGACTACCTCAAATTATTATCTTCTGTTTCTAATAGCTTCAATTACTGAAAGAAGAACTCCGACACCTATGAGAGAGTAACCTATCAGACGATCATCACCGAAAATAATCCCCAGAACTACTAAGGACATACCAAGTATAGCGAGGTTTGAGGGTTGTTGATATTGCCTTCCCCTGGCTATAAGCAAAAGCACCACAATAACAACCAGGGCAATGATTGAAATGGCTATCCACAAGGGTTCCATGAATACCTCCTTTTAGAAGCACTGGCTACCTTCAAAAATTATAACACTGAGGGCAAAGAGAAGATAGATTATTACCAGGGAAAAAACATCGGCATGTCTGCCATTCCATGCGTACATTAGTGTGTCATGGTAGATTGAGCTCTTCGTGCTAGACGTTTGATTTGTGACATTCATAAGAAGTGTTTGTAACTATGTAAGCCTTTGTTGCCCGAGCTGCACAAAGTGTCCTTTTGTGTGATGATGGACACCTGATAAGGATACCTTGGCAACTGAATATCAGATACGGCTAATCTGAATGCCTCCTCACTTTTGGGTGAATAACGCTGAAAGGGTTAAGTTGTAAATAAACAGCACTTTGTATAATATAAGCGGCATAAACGAGCAAGCTTTCCATGAAATAATGAGGAGGGTCTAAATATGGCGTTGAATTCTGAATCCGGAAATACAGTTTTGAGATTGTGGCTTCTTCTGCACCGAGTCCGGGACTTAATTGTTCTATGTGAGGATTCAATATTTGGGAAATACGGGCTTACTACGGAGCAGTTCTCAGTGCTTGCAGCTGTGAAATCGCGAGGTGGTTGCCTAAAGCCAGGTGAGCTAGCCACGATTCTAGCACGTAGTCCCAACAGCATTAGTATGCTGGTTGACCGGATGGTCAAAGCTGGTTTGGTGAAGAGGACAAGAGATAGGAAGGACCGCAGAGGAGTAAATGTGTCTTTGACCAGCAAGGGGGAGAAGGGTCTTGAACCGGCAGGTCCGGCGGGCTGGGAGTTTATCCAGAAAATCCTGTCACCGCTATCATATAAGGACAAACAAGCCCTTACTAGTATGCTTGAGATACTAAAATGTGAGGTAGATGGGTACCTAAATCCCGAAGCGGACATGACGGAGATTAGTAAGAACAGTTACACGAAGCAGCCTGGTTTGTATGAACGGATGGTCAAGAACATTTTTCCCTCCGGCTCTGAAGCCAAACATAGGGGTGGGAAAAAGGGAAAGACCATACGATGAGGACAGTTAACTTCACTTATGTTGGCTGGCATAGAGCGGCTCCTGTGAGTCCGCAGTAATATCGATAGAAGGGAATATACTCCCCCTTTCAACGCATAGGTGACACCTTAGGCACCCCGAAAGACTGCCCAGATTTTGACTACTGCATCAAATTAAGAAATGCTGGGTAACAGGACAGGCTAATGTTGACCAAGCTACACAACCCGTTATCTTGTTTCTACTGAACAAATATCGGGATGTTTGCCATCCCACGCACACATTTATCAGGCTACTAGCTCTTCTTTTTCACCTGATACCGGATTAGTGTCTTAATTACCTTAGCATCTGGCTTTGATTGGTATTCTTCCTCGTGTGGGCCAACTATTTCATAGCCATTGGCCGTGATGAATTGCTGCAAGCGCTCAATGGTTTTCGTTTCCTGGTCATAAGGGCCGAGATGGAGAATTTGAGCTACCGTGCCGTATTCCCAAGTCTCAATCTTTACCTCAGTGCCCGGTTCTTTCTGGGGTAAGGAGGTAGTGTTGTCTGGCACGGGGATACCAGCAATTATAAGCCATTCTCCTTTGGGATAGAGATGGGCATTTGGATAGCGAGCACGAGGGCAGCTTACCTTAAAGGACTCCAATCCCCTCTTTTTCAGGTCAAACTTCAAGGTATAAACTGAACCAAATAGAGCAGGGAATATCTTAGGGAAGACTTTGTCCGGAGAGCCTTTTCCCTGGACAACGGCCATCTTCTGGGACGGCATCTCAAGGATTATCGGATCAGTCTTAAGTTTACGTGGCGACATACGCACCTCCACAGTTGCAGCTTTTTGGTAAGTATAGCACGGTAAACTAAGGTCAATAGGGATGTGGTCACGAGTTTAGATACAACCGGGACTTGACAAATCCAATGGCTATGCTAAAATGTGGTGGGAAGCGGGGAAAAGTGGGAATATCCCACCTGCTAACCAATCCCACCTATGTAAAGGGGGCAAGATGGCAACTATAATTAAGGATACAGATTTAACAATGGTAGCTGCTAGCGTGAAGCCAGATACTAAAAAGCGAATAGTTCTACCTAAGGCCCTAGTTGAGGAAGGCATCACATATCATATATACACCAATAAATTTAGGCAAATTGTGCTAGACCCACAAGTAACCATCCCTGCTTCAGAACTATGGCTATTCAATAACCCCGTTGCCCTTGCGTCGGTTAAACGGGGACTTTCCGATGCTGCACAGGGCAAGGTGTCAAAAGTTGACTTAGACACTCTTTAGGCTCAGCCGTGTTGTTTGAGTTAGAATGGACTGACGAGGCAAAGGCGACTTATATTCACCTTAAGAGTAATGCATCCCAAAAGAAACGTTATAAGGCCGTTAAGAAGACCATAGGGTTGTTAGCCGAAAATCCCCGACACCAAAGCCTTCAAACTCATCCATATTTCAGTTTGAAAGGCCCCAATGGGGAGAAGGTTTTTGAGGCATATGCAGAACAGAAAACACCAGCGGCATATACAGTCTTTTGGTTTTACGGGCCTTCCAGGGGTAAAATCACGATTTTTGCGATTACCCCTCACCCATAATCACAGTTATCTGGATATACCTACTTATCCCACCTAGCTTGTGCTGCCTTCATGGCTATTTCCACTCAATCCCCCGGATGAAGCCTCAAGCTATCCCCAAGCTTCACTGACCTAGCAATATCCTGCCTAATATGAGCTAGTTCAGATAGATGGGTGACACTTTATATGTTTGTAACGTTGGGTAATAATCTCCTATGTCATTGCGAGCCCCGACCTGTCTGGGCGTGGCAATCTCTATCCCCAACAGCCCCACAAGATTGCTTCGTCACTTCCGTTCCTCGCAACGACAAAAAGAAGTGTCACTAATCATATAAACGAGTGCCTAATATATCGGTCTTGCCACTGGTGAGGTATAATTCGAGAAACAGATACTCTGGAGGGGGCATGAAATCGCTGGTAGTTTATTATTCTTTGACAGGTAAAACGAAGCTAGTATCTCAAGTAATCGCCGAAGCCCTGAATGCCACGCTATTGGAGATTGAGGAGAGAAGGCCCATACCCAAGCCGTTCGTCTATTTGAGTGGTGGCTTCGCAGCTATAACGAACAGAGGGAGTAAGATAAATCCCATTGATGTCGATTTAAAGCAATGTGAAAAGATATTTATCGGTTCTCCAATCTGGGCTTCAAGACCAGTACCGGCTATTAACTCATTTATATACCAGACAAATTTTGAAGGGCGGAGTATTATTCCATTCTTTACCATGGGTGGCGAAGACGCAACAAAAGCTGTGGCGAACATAACGGCTAAAATAGAGAGAAGCCAGGGCAAGGTAGCAGGCTCTTTTGCCATAACATCGTACAAATTGTCTGACGAGGAAATCATAGCCAGGGCTAAAGAGGCTATAATAAATTATTAAGGAGTCGCGTCATCTGTGCTAGCTAAGCTGACATTTCTGGGTGCAGCGCGGAATGTCACAGGTTCCTGCTATCTCTTGGAGAGCCAGGATACCCGTGTGCTTATAGATTGCGGGATGTACCAGGAGCGGAAATACCAGGAGAGAAACTGGCAGCCATTTCCATTTGACCCTCAGTCAATTGATACTGTTTTTTTGACCCATGCCCATCTCGACCATTGTGGACTTTTACCTAAACTGGTACGTGAAGGTTACAAGGGCCAGATATACTGCACTCAGGCGACGGCTGAGATAGCCGAGATTATCCTTATTGATGCCGCACATCTGCAGGAAGAAGACGCTATATTTAAAGCAGAACGCCATAAAAGGGAGGGTCGCCGTGGTCCTTTTCCTGAAATACCTCTTTATACTGTAGAAGATGCCGAAGCAGTTAAGCCGCATTTTTCCGCCGTAGAGTATCTGAGTTGTGTCAGAATTAGTAATAATGTCGAAGGCTGTTATTATGAAGCGGGCCATGTACTTGGGGCGGCAGTCATAAATATAAATATCCGACAGGATGGCCAGAACCACAGAGTGATTTTTTCGGGTGATATCGGCGAGCCTCACCGCCCTATAATAAATGACCCGACTCTTTTCGATGAGGCCGAATATATAGTTATAGAGTCAACTTATGGCGACCGTACTCACGAAGAACACGAGAACACCGATATTCAAAAACAATTACGCGATTGTATCAACAGGACGGTAAGCGCCGGGGGCAACATCATCATTCCCAGTTTCGCTCTGGAGCGGAGCCAGGAGATGCTGTATCACTTAAACGAATTATTTTTACGCAAAGAAATCCCATCTGTACCTGTCTTTCTGGATAGCCCTATGGCAATACGGATTACCGAAGTATTCAAACATCATGCTGAACTCTTTGACAAAGAGATGATGCGACGTCTGCGCCAGGGTAATTCCTTTTTTAGTTTTGAAAACCTCAAAATGGTACAGACTGAGGAAGAGTCCAGGGCTATTAACAACGTAAAGGAAAGCTGTATCATCGTAGCTGGTAGCGGTATGGTAACCGGTGGCCGTGTAAAGCACCATATTGTCAATAACATCACGAGGCCAGAGAGCACAATATTATTTGTCGGCTATCAAGCGGAGGGAACGCCGGGCAGGATATTGCTGGATGGTGCCCAGGAAATCCGTCTCTTGGGGCAAATATATCCGGTGAAAGCACATATTGAAAAAATCGATGGTTTTTCGGCCCATGCCGACCGTGATGGGTTACTAACCTGGTTATCCGACATCCGTGTCCCGCCGCGCTGTGTATTTGTCACTCACGGGGAAGACAAAGCAGCCACTAGCTTTGCGAAGGTCCTGAAAGAGAAGATGGGGTGGACCACAAAAGTCCCCCAATATAAGGATACTGTGGAGCTCGTTTAAATCGATAAACAGGGTTCAACTGTGAAAAACAAAAGTGGCAGCGGCGGGATTTGAACCAGTGACCAAAGCTTTATCAGAAGATGCAACGTGCCCTTGGGCATTCTTACCCAAAGGTATATTCTTTTATTTCATATACGGGTATAATGTGTGAAAGCTAAGAGGCGTTGAAGGGTGCACGTACAATGAATTGGATGAAAACCAGCTTAAAGCATAGGAGGAATTTATGGTAGATTACATGCTCAGCTATTTCGTCTCTTTCTTTCAAACCACCAGCGCCTGGGGGATTGATCTGGCTATAGCCTTCGGTGCAATTTGGGTGGCTGGTTACCGACCGCCGCTCTTTAAGAGACCCTGGCTCTGGGCAGTCCTCGTAAGCAGTGCCTTTCTAACTCTGGCTGCTGTTTGCTTCATTCAAACTCCTCTGCAGGTTTGGGCTGGACAAGCACTGAACCATTTCTGGAGTCAGGAGGTTCTCATGCGCTGGATTCTTCTGGCGGGGATACCATCAATACTCCTCACCGGACTGGTTCAGGAAGGGGCAAAGCTGGTGCCGGTGGTCGTCTACTGGTGGCGTAGCGGCAAGAATATTGACCCCAAGCTGGGACTCGCTATTGGTGCTGTAGCTGGAGCTGGATTTGGCATCTTTGAAGCGCAGTGGGCACTCAATGCCATCTTCGCCTCAGGGTGGACGTGGCAATCAGTGCAAACTGGCGGCTTCATGGCACTGATCTATGCTGGATTTTGGGAGAGGTTCTTTACCGTAGCCGCTCATATCGCTTTTTCTGCCCTGGCCGGCTATGGTCTGGCCAGAGGGTGGGGATGGCAGTTCTACCTCATAGCCTCTGTCCTGCACGGCTTGCTGAACTATAGCATAATTTTGTTTTATGCAGGGCTCCTTACCGCCGTTCATGCGGAAATCTATATTGCCGTCCTGGCTGTGCTGGTAACAGCCTGGGCCCTGTGGCTGCGCGGGAGAAAAACGGCAGCTACGACTGAGCCTGCGATACCAGCTCCGTAAAGTTATGACCGTGAAAAAAAGCGTTTTGCTCTGGGAGTTAGCAGGAATCGTCTTCATAGTTGTTCTGGGAACGATATTGCACTTTGTCTTCGAGTGGTCTGGGCGCTGGATTCCTATCGCCCCGATTGCCGCCGTGAATGAAAGTGTGTGGGAACATCTGAAGTTGGGTTTTTGGCCAGCATTGGTATATGCGGCTTTGGAATATAGCCGCTTTGGGAAGTCGGCGAGCAATTTTTTCTTGGCCAAAACTCTAGGAATTTATCTAATACCAATCACTATTGTGGTCCTTTACTATTCGTACACAGCTATCCTGGGGCATGGTCTTCTGATAGTTGACATTGCGATTTTCGTTGTAGCTGTCATAGTTGGGCAGCTGGTGAGCTATAAATTGCTGATTACCTCTCCATTACCGGAAAAGCTTAACCGTTTCGCCCCGATTGCTTTGGCGGTTCTGGGCATTCTCTTCGTGCTATTCACTTTCTATCCACCGCAATTGCCGCTCTTCAGAGACTCCGTCACCGGTCTCTATGGCATTGCCAGATAGTACTGAGAAGAATATGAACTTAGAGAGTGAATATCTTCAATGCAAGAGAGTGGCACTTGGTGAATTGTACCCAGAGTTTCTCAGGGTCTCCGCTGGATTTTGCTATTAAGTGAAGTTATCGTTAAGATATTGCCGGGAAAATCATCAAATCGAGAATAGATTATCTGGTAAAAGGAGGAAAGCATGGCAGAGGAAAGAAAAAAACATTGGTACCGCCGGCGCTCCCCAGCTCTCATAGCCCCCATCTGGTTCATCGGCTGGCTATTCACAATCGGTTATGCCAATCTGATTTGGTGGAAGATTTTGCTGGCCATAGTAATCTGGCCGTACTTTCTAGGCGTGACACTGAGCTGACCGGTTAAGAGCGCGTACTCTAATTTCGTACTCCTAATCCCACCGGAAAAGCCTAACTGTGATGATAGTAGCTATTACTATCTAACCAGCCAAGACATCAAAATCATCGCCTACTTCCCTTCGACTCTAATTCCAGCTATCAAGAAGAAACGCAGTAGTGGCAGCGGCTGGATTTGAACCAGTGTCTAAACTGCAAGTGGTATAATTATATGATGCATATTATATTGGCTGGAATTCGCAATGCCGCGTAGAAGAAAACCTGTATCATTCCGTACTTCAGAGGTATCACATGTGGTCGGCGCTACCTATAACCAGCTTGTGTATTGGGATAAGACAGGCCTGGTGAGCCCGAGTCTGAGAGCAGCATCCGGAAAGGGTTCGCGCCGTCTCTATTCCGTAGAAGATATTTTCGAATTAAAGATACTGATGAAATTGTTGGATAGTTCGCTGCCTCTACAGCGGATACGGTCGAGCTTCCGCTTTATACGAGGTCAATCCAAGGCATTAGCATCCTTCGTAGTGCTCACGGATGGGAAGACAGTCTATTTCTACGAGGACTATGATGTTCTTGTGGACACGTTAAAGGAAGGCCAGACAGTATTACGTATCGCAGTCCAAGACCTGATTGCAGAAGTACAAGCCAGGTTGACCAGTGGGCAGTGAACACTGGAGGGATCCATCCTGGCTCAATTACAGAATATGGCAGAGGCGGAGTTTGAACTATTGTGTATTTCTTGGGTCACCCGTGTTGGCAAAATAACGAACTAGTTGATATAATTTCGGTATTATAACACAGGCAAGGAGGTCATGAATATGTGTAGTACCTGCAAGACCCACAACCCGGGGCGATCCGCCGATAAACCTGCAGCGAAGCCGGCAAAAGAGAAGAAAGCGCCTGCCAAGAAGAAATAGCAAACTGCTTGAAGTGGCAGCAGCTGGATTTGAACCACAGGAGATAGAGGGTTAGGCTCGAAAAGGGTTCATTTATTTGAGAAAATAGCTGCACTGCCAACAATTGCGAGTACTATCCCGATTCCCATTGGCATTATTGGGAAGAGGCTACTACCGCTATCTTTGCTAGACGGTATGCCAAGATAAAAGCACTGCACTAAGACCAAATGGTGCAACGATTCTAGCTACCTTCATTCGCCCTCCAAAACGATGCTATTCTAAACAATGACACGATTAACTGAATACTCACAATTTGTTGAGGGGAATTCAGTAGGGGAACAATAAGTGGCAGCGGCTGGAGTTGAACCAGCGACCAAGGGCTTATGAGTCCCCTGCTCTACCACCTGAGCTACGCTGCCTGAAAAATAGTCTAGCATTGGCTAGGGGAGACGGTCAAATTAAGGGATGCTTTTTCGCTCGCAATGACAAGGAGAATTGGAGCGGTTATAATCTAATGCGGCGATGTCAAGCTGCACAGGAGGCGTAGATTGAAAGAGCCATTTGCCAAATTCGTAGAAAATAAACTGGGCTCTGGTGTTTTGCTTATTACCTGCGGCTTGCCCGGCACATGGAAGACTGAGACGAGCGAGGAAATTTCCAGGATTAAGGGCTACCCCGTCCTGCGGTCCGACCTGATCAGGCTAGAGATACTGAAGAACGAAGATATATTCGATGAGAAGGTCGCCTCGAATATGAGCAAACGAACAATGGTCTATGATGAGACATTCCGACGGGCAGACGAGGTCCTGGAGAAGGGCGATAGTGTAATACTCGATGCCACCTTCGTCACCCAATCGTTGAGAAGACGGGCTGCTGAGATAGCAGCCAAACATAATAAGACATTCGTCATCCTTCAGACCCATTGCCCGCAGGAGGTAGCCATCGCCCGGATACTAAGACGTACCCAAGAGGATTACGAATCGAATGCCCTCACCGAGCAGGCTTACCTCAACAATAAAAAGAAGTTCGAAAAGGTAGACATGGATGACCTGAAGCGATTGTACCCCAAGCTTAAAATTATTCACCTGACAGTTGATACCCAATATGACCCGCCCGAAGATTGGTATATCATTGGTATGGAAAAGAGATAGGCCACTTCCTTTGTCACCCTGAGCGATAGCGAAGGGTCTCAGATTCTTCGCTCCGCTCAGAATGACAGAAAATAAAGGGTGATTTATAACGAGATAGGAATGAAGATAGATTTGCACATCCATACCAAGACCGGCTCGGACGGCAATCTCCCTATCGAAGAGGTTTTCCAGGAAGCCAAGAATAGAAATATTGATTTAATCTCGATAACTGACCACGATTCTATAGACTGCCAGAAAAAGGCTATCGCGTTGGCGAGAAAGCATGGCATGTCTTACGTCACAGGGGTGGAATTAAATGTAACTTTCCATTATCAAGAGGGCAATAAAGATGTTTCCCTGGATTTTCTGGGATATGAGTATGACATCAGCAATAAAGAGCTAAAGAACAAGCTTCAATTGATAAAAGGATATAGGAAAAGAAGGGCGCGTCAAATTTTGAAGAACCTGAATATTGAGTTCGATAAAGAGGGCATGGAAAGATTTACCGGGGAAGACCTCAGGAAAATAGAGGATAGTGTGGACGGCGTGTTCGGGCGACCCCATATAGCGAACTACCTGGTGGAAAAGGGGATTGTAAAGGATAAGCAAGAGGCCTTCGATAAATATCTGGTCAAATGCAATGCTCCCAAATATCCCCTTTCCTTAGCGGAAGCCTCACAGTTGATCAGGAACGCTGGGGGCATACTGGTGCATGCCCACCCCAATGATCCTAGCGGGACATCCTTGGTAAGCATAACGCATGATTTAGAGGAACAAACGAAGGTCATAGGAAAATATATGCTACAATACATCGATGGTGTCGAGTGCTGGCATACGGAACATGACGAGAAAACCACAGCACACTATATTGAGTTTGCCAGAAAGCACAATATGTTTATGACCGGTGGCAGCGATTGTCATCAAAAACCGCTTCTTATGGGCACATTGGACATACCTGATTGGGTTGCTGAGCAGTTCAAGCTAATGCCATTTTCACGGAGCTAAGAAGATGAAGAATTATGATGTTAAAGACCTCTCCCTGGCCCAAGAGGGCAAACTTCGCATTGACTGGGCGGGCAAGGAAATGCCAGTCGTCAAACTAATAGGGGAAAGATTTGGCAGAGAAAAGCCCCTGGCAGGAGTGCGTATTTCTGCTTGCCTCCATATCACCACAGAAACAGCCAATTTAGCTCTGGCTCTAAAAGAAGGTGGCGCTGAAGTAGTTCTGTGCGCCTCCAATCCTTTAAGTACCCAGGACGACGTAGCTGCTGCCCTGGTGGATTATGGCATTCCCGTCAACGCCATTAGGGGAGAGGATAACGAGACTTACTACAAACATATCATCACCGCCCTGGAACATAAGCCACAGATTACTATGGATGACGGCGCGGACCTAGTTTCCACCCTTCATAAGAATTACGTCAAACTGACTGCTAATGTCATTGGCGGCACTGAAGAAACGACCACGGGGGTCATCAGGCTGAGGAACATGGCCAAGGCCGGTAAATTGATTTATCCTATTATTGCCGTAAATGATGCTCAAACTAAACATTTCTTTGACAACAGATATGGAACGGGACAGAGCACAATTGATGGCATCACCAGAGCTACCAATATCCTCTGGGCGGGGAGAAAAGTGGTTGTTTCTGGCTACGGCTGGTGTGGCAAAGGAATAGCTAAACGGGCTCAAGGGCTCGGGGCACAGGTTATCATCACCGAGGTCCAGCCTATCCCGGCTCTGGAGGCTGCCATGGATGGCTATCAGGTCATGCCTTTGACTAAGGCCTGCGAGATCGGAGAGGTCTTCATCACCACCACGGGCGATACCAATGTTATTGATAAGGCACACATTTCGCGGATGAAAGACGGGGCTATTCTGGCTAATAGCGGCCACTTCAATGTAGAAATAAATATTCCAGCTTTGGAAAGCCTGGCTAAATCAAAGAAACGAATACGTTCTTCTATTGATGAATACACTTTAAGCGATGGACGGCGTATCTATCTACTAGGCGAGGGCAGGCTAGTCAATCTAGCTGCCGCCGAGGGACACCCGGCCAGCGTTATGGACATGAGCTTTGCCAATCAGGCTCTATGCTTGGAATACCTCACCAAGATGAAGGGAAAGCTTGAGCCCGCGGTCTATCCTGTGCCTGATGAAATTGACCAGGAGGTAGGCAAACTAAAGCTCGCCTCCATGAATATCACCATTGATTCCTTGACGAAGGAGCAGAAAAAATACCTCGAAAGCTGGGAATTGGGAACATAAAGAGGAGTAAAAATGCCGAATAGCTTTAATCAGTCAGATTCCTATTTAGCCACTGCGGAGTCGGTCACCGAGGGACATCCTGATAAGCTGTGCGACCAGATTTCAGATGCTATCTTAGATGCCATGCTGGAACAGGACCCCTTTGCCCACGTAGCCTGCGAAGTCTCCGTGGCCATGGGCATGGTTATAGTTCTGGGTGAAGTTACCTGCAAGGGCTATGTGGAGATTCCCGAAATTGTGCGCCAGGTAATCAAAAAGGTAGGCTACACCAAACCTGAATATGGCTTTGATTATCGGACATGTGGGGTCATCGTCTCAATTAAGGAACAGTCAAGTGACATCGCTGCCGGAGTTGGCCAATCTTTAGAAGCACGAACAGAAATAGCAACCGATGAGGTTTTGGATAGAACTGGTGCTGGTGACCAGGGAATGATGGTTGGCTTTGCCTGTAAGGAAACTCCTGAGTTCATGCCGTTGCCTATTGTACTGGCACATAAGCTGTGCCAGAGCTTGGCTCAGATAAGAAAAGAGGGGGCCGTACCTTATCTCAGGCCCGATGGTAAATCTCAGGTAACCGTAGAGTATAGTCATGGAATACCCAAGAGAGTGGTTTCTGTTGTCCTGGCTGCCCACCATGACCCTAGGGTGAAACGTAGTGTCATTGAGCATGACCTTATAGAGCAGGTGATTAAAAAGACCCTTCCAGCCAAATTGCTGGATAAAAAGACTGAATACTACATTAATAGCGCGGGGCAATTCGTCATCGGTGGTCCCGTGAGCGATACCGGTTTTACCGGGCGCAAAATCATTGCCGATAGTTATGGCAGTGCCTGCGGACATGGCGGGGGCTGCTTTTCAGGCAAAGACCCTACTAAAGTGGACCGCTCCGCCGCTTATATGGCCAGATATGTCGCTAAAAATATAGTAGCTGCTGGACTTGCTGATTACCTCGAGCTTCAGGTTGCCTATACTATCGGGAAAGCTCACCCTCTATCATTATCCATCGAGACATTCAGCACAGGAAAGGTTCCTGATGAAACCATATCAAATCTCGTCAACAAGCATTTCGACTTTCGCCCTGAGGCCATCATGAGGACTTTAGACCTACGCCGCCCCATTTACCGCCAAACTGCTACTTATGGGCATTTTGGTAGGGAAGACCTCAACCTGCCCTGGGAGAGAACTGACAAGGCCAAAATCCTGAGAAAAGAAGCAGGCTTGTAAAAATGCCAACCCCAAAACCAAATTAAGAATCCTCTTAGTACCAAACAAATGTCCTACACTAATACAGGCCTGACCAATGACACAAAAACGCTGACTTGCACATAGGAGACCGAAGACAACAGAATTGCACTGACAAGTATGGACCATAAATAAGACTGGATAGAGGCAAGATTTCGCTAACATATATGAATTATCGCAGCGATATAAGAAATATAGCTATTATTGCCCACGTTGACCATGGTAAGACTACTCTGGTAGATGCCATGCTTAAACAAAGCAAGGTCTTCCGAGATAGCCAAAAAGTAGGCGAGTTAATAATGGACCAGAACGCTTTAGAGCGTGAAAAAGGCATTACCATTATGGCTAAGAATACCGCCGTGATTTACCGGGGAGTCAAGATTAATATCATCGATACCCCCGGACATGCTGATTTCAGCGGTGAAGTGGAGCGCGTCATAAATATGGCTGATGGTTGCCTGCTTTTGGTGGATTCTATAGAAGGTCCCATGCCCCAGACTAAGTTTGTGCTTCGCCAAGCTCTGGAAAAGGGTCTAAAGCCCATTGTGGTTATCAATAAAATAGACAGACAGAATTCGCGGATAGCAGAGGTGCTTAAGCTCACCGAGGACCTATTCTTGAAATTAGCTACCAGCGCTGATCAGCTTGACTTCCCGGTAGTATATGCCAGTGCCACGGAAGGTACAGCCGTAAGCGAACTAGGTACTGAAGGCAAAGACATCACTCCTCTCTTCGAATGCATCTTAGAAGAAGTACCACCACCGCAAATTGAAAGTGGGCCATTTCAAATGCTGGTTTCTAACCTGGACTATGACAGCCACAAAGGCAAAATAGCTATTGGTAGAATCTGGAGAGGCAAGGTTGCTGCCCACGACCCCGTAGTCTGTCTGAGTGCTGATGGGAGTCTAAGTCATTATCAAATTAGTGAAGTACTTACATATCTCGGTCTCAAACGCTTGGAGGTAGCAGAGGCCGAGGCGGGTGACATAGTAGCTGTAGCCGGCCTCGAAAAAGTCAGCATTGGAGATACCATTGCCAGCCTGGAGCGGCCTGAAGCTCTACCACGCATAGAAGTTGGCGAACCAACGGTGGAAATGACCTTCGGAGTAAACACCTCACCGTTCGCTGGCCGCGAGGGGCGCTTCAGCACCACGCGCCAGTTACGGGCACGACTCTACAAGGAACTGGAAACTAATCTCAGCCTCAGGGTACAAGATACAGATAGCCCAGACACTTTCCTGGTAAAAGGTAGAGGAGAACTGCATCTGGCTATTCTGATTGAGACCATGCGCCGCGAGGGCTACGAATTTGAAGCCTCCAGGCCAGAAGCTATTACCAAAGTAGTTGACGGCAACCTTGTGGAACCCGTGGAGGCTCTTAGCCTTGATACCAAAGAGGAATACGTGGGAGTTTTAACTGAGATGCTGAGCAAGCGCCAAGCCCAGCTTACTGATATGCGCAACGATGGCCATGATAATGTACATCTAGAATTCCATATACCTACAAAAGGACTCATTGGTTTTCGCGGTGCCTTCCTTACTGCCACCCGTGGTGAAGGCATCATGAATAGTACCTTTCTTGGTTATGAAGCTTGGCGGGGAGCCATAGTCTCGACTCGCAGCGGCGCTCTGGTAGCATCAGAGCAAGGCATAGCTGTTACCTATGGTCTAAATAATGCCCAGGGGCGAGGACTCACCTTCATTGAACCTGGTACATTAGTCTATGAAGGTATGATAGTGGGGATGAATTCACGGCCACAGGACATAGCCATCAACGTGTGCAAAGAAAAGAAGAAGACCAATGTACGGTCGTCTACGTCCGACATTGCTATAAAGCTCACTCCTCCCGTGAAGCTGAGCTTGGAGCAAGCTATTGATTTTATCAATAAGGATGAACTGGTTGAGGTAACTCCTGAGAATATCAGGCTGAGGAAGAAATTGCTCACCCAGGCACAACGGTTGAGGGCCATCTCCTCTGCCCGGCGAAGCATAAAGCAATAGACTACGGCTTATTGTTAAGATGCCTTAATGCTCGAATTGATATCCTAGTTCACACGCTACACAAAACGTCATTTTGTGTAGCCGAGATAGCTTAACAAAGGATTCTGGAAGAAGTCCCAACCAGCATCACCATAAGTGCTGAAGTTACCGCTGGTGCATGAGAAGATTTGGACAACGGTAATCTATCTTCTCAAACCTGGTGTGTTCTACCACAATGTGGGCACTTGATTTGTGGCTCTTTGAACTGAGGTGGCACTCGCAGCTTGGCACCGCAGTCACATGTAATGGTGTTATAGTTGCTCAGCCGCCACATTACATCTGAGGTCTCACGAGCCCGTTGTGTCTCGTTCAGTTCACCCGCTTCACCCTCTAGTTTTATCGTTGCTATTGGGACTGTTGCGGCGGCAAGGCCGGCGACAGGTATAACCCCCTGACCTCCTCCGTGGACCTGGCGGTAAGCCTGGTCATAATCGTTAAAAGAGGCGCCAGCCATGGCACGCAGGATTCGTATCCTCTTTGATAGAGGGGGGTGGGTGCTGGTGAGGTCGCTGGCTTGCATGCCTTTTTTGCGGAAAGGGTTGATGATATACATAGGGGCTGTGGCCTGATTGGCTGATTTTAACTGCCCAGTTGAGTTAGCCAGCTTCTCCAGGGCTGAGGCCAGTCCTTCAGGGTATCTAGTGTAGAGAGCTGACGAAGCATCTGCCAGGTACTCTCTTTTCCGAGAGATGGCAAAGTAAATGAGCTGCGCAAAAAGCGGCGCCAGTATCATAAATACCAGTGCCACGACCAGAATTATTATCTGGCCCTGCCCACCACCTCTGGATGAGGAACTTCTTCTTGACCCGGTCGTGCCGCCCAAAAATAGGAAACGTGACCCATACCAGGCTATGAGCACGATAGTGCCGAGCAGGACGCTACACATCGCCATGAGCAGCACATCCCGGTTCTTAATGTGGGATATCTCGTGGCCAATGACCCCCTGCAATTCATCGCGGTTTAGTTTTTGTAACAGTCCCGAGGTGATAGCTACGGATGCCCGATTGGGGTCACGACCAGTGGCGAAGGCATTTAGTGCCGGGTCATCAATGATGTATATGTCGGGCATTTTCTCCAAACCGGAGGCAATCTTCATTTCCTCAACCACATTGTACAGGCGGGGGTGGTCATCACGACTAATTTTTTTCGCCCCCGACATGCTAAGCAGGATACTATCACCCTGGAAATAGCCGACTAAACTTAAAACTGCCCATATTAATAGGGCGATGACCAAGCCCGCAGTAGCACTATCAAAGAAGTACAGGCCCAGGAAATAGCCAATCAGGATCAGTAGTGCTCCCATGACCATTGTCAGCACTACCGACCTTATTTGATTAGACCTAATCTGTTCCCACACGGCTGAAGAGTCTTTTTACTGAGTGAAACTAACCTTAACCGGTTCTTTTTCGGCGGCTACAGTAACCTCAAAGAATTCACCGGCCTTAAACCCGGTCATGCTGGCTATAACGTTAGATGGAACCATCTGCGTCTGGTTGTTATATCTCAGGACTGAATCATTGTAAGCCTGGCGAGAAAAGCTTATCTTATTCTCGGTTGAGGTAAGCTCCTCCTGAAGTGCCAGAAAGTTCTGATTGGCTTTAAGGTCGGGGTAGCGTTCCACTACAGCCAGTAAACGGGATAGGGCTGAACTCAGTTCCCCTTCGGCCTTGGCTCGCTCACCGGCTCCCGCAGACGACGCTTGCTGGGCAATATTACGGGCCTTGGTTACTGCTTCCAGGGTTTCCCGCTCGTATTTCATATAGCCCTTGACAGTTTCCACCAGGTTGGGAATCAGGTCATGGCGTCGTTTTAACTGAACGTCAATCTGCGCCCAGGCGTTCTTGACTTGATTACGTAGCCTGACCAGGCCGTTGTAGAGAATTAGGAATGCGATAAGAAGGACCGCAACAACACCGATAATGATATAAAGTGCTAGCATATTAAACCTCCTTTAACTAATATTCTCCGAGTGTTGCTTAATCGCCATCGCTGCTTTACCCTGAGGCTCCGAATACTTCTTCTAAGAAACTGATAACCTGTCCCCTGGAATCACGTTTTGGCGGATGTTCCCCAGCCAGACGTCTTATCAGTTGAGTAACCTCACCCCCGTCAAACCACAATCCATGTTTATCACGGCATACATCGATGAGAATTTCAGGCTGTCCGCCTATCTCTGTTTTTTTCATCTTATGGCCACAGATGGGGCAATTCTGTTTCTTCTCTGATGAAGCGGCTTCCTGAGAGTTGAGGATGCCATCAAAGAACGCCTTTGGCTCTTCAAGACCCTGCGACTTAAGCAAAAGCTCAAGCTCTCCAGAGTCAAACCACACCCCCTTGCAGCTATTACAATAATCAAGCTCAATATTATGATACTCAACGACTATCATAGCGTATTTACAAACAGGGCATCTCATTACTTCCAGACCTCATCAGGTGGTTTTAATATAGTGTAGATGCTCGAGGAAGTCATGTCAAGATTGTTGTTGCATGAGCTTTAGACAAGCTCTATCTCTATATCATCCACGCTCTTTACCACTTTTCTCAAATCAACCAGGGCTATGGTGCGCTCAGAAATATAATGTCTATAAGCCGAAGAGGTGAATATAGTAAGGCACTTTCTGCTATACATCGTGGGTGGGGCATCTGGCTGGTGAGACCTTATCAAGACATTTTTGCCCAAGCGGGACATGATTTCCTTGAACCAACCTCGCCCGAATTGAGGCCTCCCGGTATAGGGATCGATTCCCAGGAACTTCCCTGCCCTTTCCTGCCAGTCCCCCCAGGTTATTTGATGCCATTCGGCACTACCTGGCTTTATCCTATTTATATCTTCTAAACCTGACACATCGGGGAGTGCTCCATGCAGAGCAATGATTCTATTTGGCGTGGACACGGCAAGCGGCAACTTGGAAAGGACCTCACTATATCGCTGGCGAAGTTCGGCATCCAGCCCTTCCCAGAAATCGGCAGGGTGGAAGCTGAATACAGCATGGCCTTCGTGATTTCCCATAAGCAGGTAAAGAGAATCGGGGTGCTCAATTTTTTGCCCAAGCAAAAAGTTAATGTTCTCCAGGGAAGCTGGTCCCCGGTCAACATAGTCCCCCAGGAAAACTAGCTTATTCTTCGACTTGAGATACCTGTGGATAATTTTCTCCGTGGCTTCGAGGTCACCATGAGTATCGCCAACGAAAATGACTCTGTCTGACTCCAACTGTATCAACTTTGCTTCCGAAGCAAACCTCTTCTCTGCCTCGTTGAGCAACTCTTTTATTTCTTCTCTGGTCATACTACAAAGCCTGTCGGTTCGAAGAAGTATACACTTTCATCAGAATAGATGCTTTCCGTGATAAAAAGCAACACTTGCTCTGGAAAGCCTCGCCCATAATTGTTTTTGCTTGAGTGCTTTTGATATGATGCGAGTATGAAAGCAGGCCTAGTTTATGACCCAATCTATCTGGAACATGATACCGGCGACCATGTGGAGAATTCTCGCAGGCTGGTAGAGGCGATGTCCTATTTGAAAGAGACTAGAATTAAGGAGAAACTCACCTGTCTGCCTCCGCGCCCCGCCTCGCTAAAAGAGCTGGAGATGATACATGCGCCAGAGTACATTTCCTATGTTAAGAGCAAAGCGGAAGAGGGTGGTGGTTGGCTTGACCCTGATACCGTAATGTCTCCGAGATCTTACGAAGCAGCCTTATATGCTGCCGGTGGGGTCCTGGTGGCTGTAGAAGCGGTG
>Ga0315280_10004084_pt1 | contig 21842 bp, 23 predicted proteins | sample YL17G06_40_MG_FD_203697 | JGI IMG/M metagenome (GOLD analysis project Ga0315280, IMG submission 203697) | Sediment microbial communities from Yellowstone Lake, YNP, Wyoming, USA - YL17G06_40 | ecosystem: Environmental > Aquatic > Freshwater > Lake > Sediment | place: USA: Wyoming | collected...
ACGCTGTGGACGACGTGCTGAACCCGAAGCTGAGAAGACGCTGATCAAGGCGACCTTTTTCGGATGTTTTCAACCTCTCATTCCCTGCAGAACTGGTCATGGGGTATAGCCAGACGCGTTCGCCAATTGCCTCAATCAACGGAATTGACGGCTAGGCTCAAACCCCTTTCTTTTCCCTTTCTGAAGTCTTTTGTCAGGCAGAGCCAATGCCGTGACGCAAGGCGGAGGGTATCCGACGGCTTCGTCTGTCGTTTATCGGATAGGAACATTATTCGCATTCCCTTCAAACCGTGCAAGAGGCAGTACTTCACGCGTCCTTTGGCATAGCTTAAAATATATGAGGCGTAGATATATTGAATTGTGCGAGTCGCCGTAAGGCGACATTCAAGAGGGGATGCGGCGGTCACGCCCCTAACCCTCCACTTCTGTCTGATTTGGCTCTAGGGAAAGATTTTGACACCCGCTCCCAACCAGCTACCGTGAGAATCGCGGTCGAGTTTTGATTCGATATAAGTAAAGAGAACGTCGGCAACCGCGTCCTTTAGGTCTTTAGAAGGTCTGAATTTCCTGTGTATCACCCAAGCAACGAGGTCCTTTCACTACCATCTTATTCTTGCTGTCCGAGAAACTCGGGCAAAGTCTCCGTGGTTCAAGGCGTGGATAGAAGCAAAAAGACGTATCGAGAAACTTGACCACAGTGTGGTCGACATAGTGGCTCAGCAGATAGACGGCATACTATCACGATTGGATTGACATCAGCCAACTGAGTACAGGTGAGTATCGGTGGTTGCTTTTCCCCCCCTATGGGCTTTTCTCAATCTGGAAGCCAGAATACCCCAAATGGGAGCTTCCGAAACAACTATCTGGTCTCCTTGTCATCATCATCTGGGACTGGTTCAAATGAAGCGAAACGATGATTCTGCCCAGTATGCGAAAGGCAAGGACTTTGAACTGTTCGTAGAGTGTATGTTTCCAAATCGCGACTTCGAGGTCATGCAGAGAGCTGATCCGGAAGGCAGCAAGATTCCCGATCTCTACATCAAAGACCGCAAGGCTCGGGAGAAATTCTGGGTCGAAGCGAAATGGAGAGCGAAGCTTTACAATGACAAGTTCAAGATATGTGAGCCGGACCGTCTGGAGTCCTATCGCAATTTTCAGAAGTCAGTAAAGCCAGAGACTGTGTTCATGGTGCTGGGTCTAGGGGGAGAGCCATCAATGCCCGACGAGGTCTATTGCTTGCCTCTTGAGGAGATTCAATACCCAAGTTTGTACAGGTCAGTACTTCGTGATAAGAGACACGATCACGCCTCGTTCAGATATGAGAGAGGAAAGCTGTTCTAGTATGTGAATCGCCTTTCCTCTTCTATGTTGAAGAAGGCCACTCACATCTCGTCTGATTGCGTTTCATCCTCTTTGTTTTTGCCTCCCGTCGTCGATTCGATCAAGGGGTTTGTCGGACAAGCCTCTATTCGCGGTCTACGCCGCACTATGGCATCTTCGTCCATTTGTCAGGGACCTGCCCCAATCCCTATGTCGCACTCATTACGTGCAGGAGGAAACCCGGGGTCCAATCCTTGACTGTGATACGGCTCGTGTCTCACGAGCATCCAGTAGACGATCAGAAGGAGTTTTCTTGAAGTCGCAGTGACTGCCTTCTGTTTGCCCCTCCGTCTCGCAATCTTCGCATGGAACTTCGAGAGTCGCGAGCCTGGTTCGCAATGAGTATGAGTGTGAACTGCCTCCGTGAGCATCCAGCGGAGGTAGCTGGACCCGTCCTTGCTGATGGCGCCGTAGTGGACGGACGATGCCGACTGCCTCACAGTTGGCACCAACCCCGCATAAGCGCACAGCTTCTCGGGATGAGAGAACCTCTTGATGTCGTCGATCTCCGCGTGGATGAGGAGGGCACCGTAGAATCCGATGCCCGGGACCGTCGCAATGAGCTGGGCATCGGGTCTTCGGTTGAACTCATCCAGCAGCTGGGTGTTCATCTCCTCGATCTGTGCCTGGACGCTCTCGAGGCAGTTCAGGCACGAGATGACAGTCGGGATCTCGAGAGACCGCATCCAGTCGATGCTCTTCTTCGAGAACGGCATCACGAAGTTCTGTGGACGCCGTACTCCTCGTCTGAGGAGTTCGGCGTGGATTCGATTCTTGAAACTTGTGGACTGCTGGACGAGATATGCGCGCTGTCTCACGAGTTGCCTCAGATCGCGCATGTCCTTGGACGGGATCCAGGATCTTGGGATGAGGTTCGCTCGAAGCAGTTGAGCCAGGGTCTCCGCGTCGACCTTGTCGGTCTTGACCCTGGCTTCTGCAATGGCTCTCACCTTGAGCGGATGAGCCAGCTGTACCTCGAATCCTCTCTTCTCGATTCCCTCGTAGATGAACTCCCACATGCCTGTGGATTCGAGGACGAACTTGGCGTCCTTGAATCCAGCCAGGAACCCGTCGAGTTCCTCCCGGGTGGACAAGAATCTCTCATTTGAGAGAGCTCGTCCGAGTTCGTTCACTACGCACGCTTGACAGAACTCTTTATGCACGTCCAGTCCTATGTACAGCATGGCCTACTCGCCTCCGATTCGTATTGAGGCACTGGGAATCCAACCTCGTTTCTACGAAATGGCGAGTGGCCTCTTCTACATACCATCCCTATGGGCTTTTCTGAAAGACCTATGGGTCGTGCTAGGCGAAGAATATAGACCCCTTTCTGTTCCCTACCTACCCTGTTTATGTCCCTTACCTGGCCCATCCAGTCTTTTTCTTTCCTTGTCTGTTTATGTCCCTCACCTCCTTTCCTCAATTTCACCCATATCGACATTTCGATACCCGAGCACCGAGCCGGTTAGGTCCGTCGGATATGAACTCATGACACCGTCAGTGTGAAAAGGCTGTATTGCTGTCTCCATACTGTACAGGGATGCGGGAGTATGAAGAAAGAAGAATTGGCGCTTGCACGGATTTCTCACAAGACAATCGGGTCGAAATCAGAAGAGGAACTGGAGGCGCTTCTGACTAAGCTCAACAAGTTGCCTCGAATTCCAGACGCCTATCGCGTGGGGAACTATCTGGACCTTGAGGAACAGCGTGCCCGGTTCTGGCCCAGTCACCCAAGACCGTTCTCTATTCGATCTGCCGAAGATTTCTTCTGGGTCTTCAGGTGTGAATTGCTTTTCACTTGGGGGCTCTACGGTCCATGCTGCGTATGGGCAAGGGCAACAGTAGAGCGTGAACTACAGAACATGGCTCTGTCCAACGAGAAAGTCTCTAAGGACTTCAAGCATCGGATACTTAGGACAGGGCGCAACCCAGAGTTCGGCGATTATATCACGATTCTTGGCACCTCCATATCGGATTGTGCAAAAGACGCAGCGGAGAAGGTCAAGCATAATGGCGACTGGGTTATCCACCATCGTCTCGACCAGATTGTAGGGATTGATGCCAAAAAATGGTTCGAGGGGTGGGGCATAGCAGAAAGGACTTCAAACGAATACGCTGAACTGGTAGAGAACAGGTTTTACGGCGAGGTGTTTCGCTTCAACAAAGAAGAGGATATGGCTCTCGTGTCGATGAAAAATCTCTACCGATTCGAAGCCTCGAGAGAGGAGCAGAGATAAGTGAACGGTCATACACCTCCTCGGAAGGTACAGGATTGCCCCTTTCTGTCCCCAATCTCCCTGGTTATGTCCCCTAGCTGGTCTATCCAGCCTTTTTCTGCTGTGCGGTCTCTGCCTAGGCTCGTTCTCCGTCTTAGCCAATCCACTGGATTCACGGTCCTGGTATGGAGAAAGTTATTATAGTGCTGCTCGTCCTTTGGACAACTCGGCGGAAATTCGAACGGGGCCTTACTATGGTTAAGGAAAGGGAAATTGTCCTAATGATGTTTTCCAAGAAGGATGCCGAAAGTGCAATCGTATCGACTGGTCGAAAGGTGGTCGATGGGAAAATACTGGACGTGGATAGGCGAGCCTCGGATTGCCGGAAGTGTGGAAGACATCTGACCCTGGAGAACTTGGGTAGAATTCTGCCGGGTTCCATCGACCTCTACTGCGACGATCCAATCTGCTTCAATGACTTCTCGGTGAAGCTGGTATAGGCCCTTGCCCCTTGTTCGCGAGCTCATAAAGGGGCTGGCTGTGAAACTCGGGATTAATATTGAAGGGCATTTGGTCAACTACGAGCCTCGCAAAGATCTGAAGCAGTCTGGTGGCATTCACTTCAAGCAAGGGAAGGGATCCATCACCAATATTGTCGTTCTCGATTCGGAAGGAACTAGGGAACTCCTAAAGTCGGGCGACTTCGCAGAAGCTATACAAATGTCCTCGTCAGGTGTTGGAGGAATGACCCGCGAGGACCTTGTGGGTTACGACCTTCTAGCGCTTGTGGCTCAAGAAGAAGGTAGAGAACTCCTGCAACGGCTGCAGAAGATCATAAGCCATGACGACTTTGTGGCGCTTTCTATCGCGATGACAATTCGGAAATACGAGATTCATAGTCAAGGAGCAAAGGCACTTGAGCTTAGGAACCGCCTGAGGAAACGTTTCAAAGAGAGGGGAAACAGAATCTACGTTTTCTATGTGAGCGGATTACTCGAAGAGTTCATGGGTCCACCCCTAGCATGGATTGAATTCAGCGGAACAATAACTGACAGGATGAAGGCTCTGGAGCTCTGGAATGCCTGCTTAGATCATATGGACTACGCGATCTATGTCAACAAGTTGATGACCGAGGAGGAGATTGTCCAGGGATTACGTCAGAGATTCCGAATCGATGACGTTCCGGTGGTGCTCTTGTTCGGACGAACGACTCCGATAATCGAGAAGATTGATTATTCTGTCAAGGAGTTCATGAACCTCGAGAGCGAACACCAGGTCGATGTCTTTCAATATGCGGTCGTTCGAAAGGAATACAGTATGGGTGACCACGACTCGCTAGTATGCATAGTCACAAGAGGGGCGGCTGAGGATACCAAGAGTCTTCCCGAAGAAGTAGACGAATCCTAACTTGAGCTGAGCACAATTCTGATTATGTCCTCTGCATGTCCGCGGTCTCACGACTTCCATCTGGAATCTGTCACGATATAGTCCCATCCCGATTTGCAACATCCCAAGTCAGATGAGGTCCGCTCTCTGAGCAGACAATCACCTCTTCATTCATGTCCATTCTGAAACGCGATGCGAGTGTGCATCTGAACCGCCTTCCAGGAGGTTTGACATGGGGGCTGGAGGTCAGATTTCTCATTTCTCAGAGATCTGCGGCTGTTCAGGGTGGTAGTGAACCGTACCGATCATCGGCCGGTCCGTCTTCACGAACTCGATATCAACCTGGCCATGGAGTCCGACTGCGCACTTCTCCGGATTGATCTCACTATCGCTAGTGACCAAAGAGCAGCCCCATTCCATATGTTCGTTGAACTTGAGAGCCTTGCATCTATCCTCTGGTTTCGCAGGGTCGTAGCCCTTCTCCTTCATACGCTGCAGGATCGGCTCGCGCACCTTTTTCGTCCACTCCTCGAGGGAGACGCCTTCAGGCCTCCAATCATCGCGCTCGAACAGGTCTTTTCACAGATGCTCGCAGGCGTTCTCCGTGATCTCTCGGAAGTCTCGAGTGTCAAGGACTCTAGGCATCTGTTGAACATTGACGGTGCAAGTATTTTTCAATTTGCCGACGAACACGCATCAAGAAGCATCATGTTCGAAGAAAGCACGAGACGATCTATTCACGCGAAGAGTGGGAAATTGCCTGGCTCGGAAAGATGCACGGGAAAATGACCCGAAAGTTCGCTCGAAATTCGCTTGAAATCCATCTCGAACACCATTCGAAACCCATCTCGAAACTCGCTTGAAACTCATCTCGAACACCGCTCGAAAACCATCAGGAAAGTCCGCCGAAGATGCGTTGGAAAATACCCGAAACTATGCATGAAAATTGCATGAAGAAGTTGGGAAGATGCACCGAAAGATGTCCGAGAGCGCGCACGAACAATGCACGAAAAGCTGTCGAAGATGCACGAGAGAATGCCCGAGAGCGCATATGAATAATGCACGAAAATGCATGAAGAGCGTCTGAAAGCTTGCACGAAACGGTACGAGAAATGCAGCCACTCCTTCTTCTGAGAAAGAACTCTATGTTGAAGTGCCCCTCACGCCTCAGCATAACATCCATGAGGAAGGAAAGGCAAATCGAAGACGGGAATTGAAAAGCGCAGAATGAATACTGGATCTGTACAGATTTGGGCCCCTTCAGGCCCACCGCAGTTCCCTCGCCAATTATGAGCTGGGGCTCACGGGCTCGACATTCCTAATCTCAAAAGCCTTATTAAACCCGCGCGGTACGTCTGCGGGGAATTCGATGAAGTACAAGGAGTTGGAATAAGCGGCGTTCTTCACCTACTATGCCTACGCAGGCGACTCGAAATACGTCGATGCTGTGAAGTCTGGTGTCGCTACACGTTTGAGAGAGAATCCGTCGGAAGTATCCATTGAGGAATTCGGTGTCACCGTGCTTCACAATTTCCTGAACATCTGGGGTGGATGCAGATTGCCCGCGACCAAAGCCGGCCCGCTGCTAGACGCGGTCCGGACAATCCATCCCCAACTTTCCGTTGTCCGGAATCAGAACCTCCTTGAGGCAAAGCTAAGCCAGCCGCCTTTGAGTAAACTGATTCCCCGATCATACGACAGCCTTCGCCTTCTAGGCGCGACGGGATCGACAGTCACGACAAAGCTGCTTCATCTCCTGAACCCAGAGTTCTTCGTGCTCTGGGACGGTAACATCCGGACCGTTGCATGTTCGAAACTCGGGATTCCAAAATCGAGAGACGACGGCGAGACTTACGGGCAGTTCATGCTCATGCAGCAGAGAGAGGCTGAAGAGGTCGTCCGAGATTTTCGGCGAGACAATCAGGGGAATCCTGCGGACTACATCTCTGCCAAGTTGGGCTACGACCCGCCGAAGTCGCTAGTGCGGTTTCTCGACGAATACAACTTCCTTCAGATACGTCTACATGGCTCTTGCCCCTTTCCACCTCGATGGGTTCCAGGGACCTAGTAGGTGATGCCGCAAATGCTTGAGCAGTTCACCAGACGCTGCTGAGGTACACGTTCGCTGCGCAGTCGAAGCACTCCTCCAGGGTGCCCGTGAAGGAGCCGCTTAGCAGGATCGCGACCATACAGAAGGAAGGTCGAGTCGATGAGGGCTTTGAGAAACTTGTATCGGATACTGGTTTCTTTTGGGTTCGAGTCCTTCGGCATCACACTCACTTTGTAGTTGACATGAGAGACGGTCAAGTCATAAACGGCTCCGTCAGAAAGGAACTCCCGGTGTTCATCCTGATGTGAATACGAAGTTGACCGATCCCTGACTGCTGATATCGAGGACCAAGCCAAGCAGGAGTCCCTCGGAATACTCGCTACCTGGGTTGAAGCACATCGTTCGGCCGATCCTACACGATCCTCTCGATTCGTGTACATGACCATGAAGTGATACGAGTGGCTGATACTGCTTTATGGCGTTTCGAACGGCTCTACTGCCGATAGGCGTGCTTCCCATGGACCTAGCTTTGGGCATCCTTGTCGCCAACGACTTGACAGAACGCGGTTCTATTATTGGACCCATATCCAACCCAGATCCGTATGGAGGGCAATGGAAGTTGAATATCGAGTTGGGAAAGTCCACCAACGATGACGCGAGCTCATTGATACGACGAGAGAGATCATCCTCGCTGGTGTCCCGAGGAAGGTTCCAGGGTGATGGATTCGAGTACGAGAGAGTTATCATCTCATATCTATCAGCGAGCTTTACTACTCTCCCATCGGGATTGGAGAAGACTTTGGACTCGCCGATGACAGTGTCTATGTCAAATGAGTCATCGTTGCCAGGACTGACATAGCACTCAATATCCATGGCTGACAACTTGGTATCCGCGAAAGCCATCCATCTTCTGAGAGTTTCGATCATAAGATCGACGAAGACCCTGTCTGTCTTCTTCTGGTCATACTTCAGTTGGTTCAATTCCGAGCTGTTCGTGAAGAAGGGGTAGAAGCCCGACTCCCGAACGCTCCCCCTCATCTCCGAGAGCTTCTTTCTCGATCTTATGCGGTGACGATTTCCCAGATACTGTATCTCGTATGAGCCATCTCTCAACTCAACAAATGGAACAATCCCCTTTCCGGTTAGGTCGCCTGCGAGGATGAGAACATCGACATCATAGAACCTAGCTGAGTTGATGAACTTCTTGAAGCAGCTCTCAGACCCGTGGATATCTGATGCAAAGAATATCCTAGTCGTGTCACGTCCGTGGTTTCTCGGTTTCTGAGGCGCTGACGCGAGCATTTGTCCGCCTTCGTATCCTGTCTCCTTGTGTCTCCCTTGGAGAACAGAGAGAGCTCTATCTGACAATCTCTGTATCTCTTGCTGTTCAGTAATGTCCCTTATTGAGAGCAAGAGCTCACGAATCTTGGCAATCTCCGTCTTCTTGACAAATGGCATATCTAGACACCGGGATTCACAAGATGAGATATAGCCTTAAGCATTCTCGTTGTTCCTGGCAGCCTTCCGATGCTGACTGCGGTTGAGTCAATGCCGAGGCTACGGTATCGATACTCCATTCTTGAAGATGGACTTGGGCATTGCCACTCTCATGCTGACTATCTCAGTAACAACATTGCCGGGCCTTGCATCACCAACAAGACTCACCAGATTGTACGCTTCTGGTCTTGAGAGGCCTCGTTTTCTCGAAAGGAAATCTACCATGTCCCTCACCGCGACCTTAAGTGCTTCCTCCATGGTCCTTCCACTTCCACAAGTCATGAACTCGTCCTTGGTCTCAATCATCGGTCTAGGGATGGATACTCCTTTTATCACGTTCAGTTTGAGGGTTGCTGTGATGTCTGATTCCAGCCCTGCACCACCGAGCTCTCCGTCTCCAATTGTTGCTTTCGCATCTCCGAGAGCAAGGAGTGCGCCCGGCACAAATACGGGTAGATAGATGGTGTTCCCTGTGGTCACATCCTTGATGTCCATGTTGGAGCCATGATCCCCTGGATAAAGGCAAGAGACTGACGTACCCGCAGGAGCCACGCCGAAAGTCCCGATCATCGGCCTGAGAGGTAACTGAATATCGTCTCTGAAGAGTATTTTCCCCGATTCTATTCTTGCCACCTTCGTGAAGAGCGATGTTATCTCGTCCTTGAGTAACCCGTATCCAGGGACAACAAGGGCAGCTCCATGGCTCGCTGTTTCGATGGAAAGTATGCGCGCGGCGAGAACATCTCCAGGCTTCGCTCCTTCCACATAAATCGGACCGGTTGCAGGGTTTATGACGTCGAAATCTAGCTTCCTGGCGTTGTCACGCTCGCTCTTTATCACACCTCCATAGCCATCTATGCATTCGGCCACGACAATATCTCCGGATTTGACCCTGAGTGCGGGTTGGTTCGCCCTATCCATCTTGTATACTACTGTATCCGAGCCCACCCTGTGTATGAAGGCCCCGGCGTGCCTGGATGCTCCAACCCTAGCCGCACGTGAAGAAGTCATTCATTACTCCCTCATCTCCGATGGTGATTAGCACTCCTCTCAGCATGCCCTCGGTATACTCGCTCCCGGGATTGTACGAGAGGGTTCGCCCAATCTTGCAGACTGATCTGGATTCGTGAATGTGACCGTGCAGGCCAATCATCGGCTGATGCTTTAGAATCGCCTCTCTCACCGCAGTGCTTCCAACCGATGTTATCATAATAGTCCCAGCCTTCGTCATGGGCTTGAAAGTGGAGTCCAGTTGCGGGGCGCTGTCCAGTCCTGTCCCATGAGGCGGGGCGTGGAGGTTGAAAACACAGCGGCTCATATTCTGGACCTTTGAGGTCATATTCTCGATTTTCTGGGCCAGTTCCTCCTCAGGGATGTCTCTTGGGCAGGACCATGGTGTCGTATTGGCGAACCCTGTACTGATCATTTCAATGTCGTCAGTCAATTTCACGAGCTTTCCCTCGGGACACTGGACGACATCCGAGTTGCCCAAGATATAGTCAATCTCGAACCGGTCATCGTTTCCAGGGGAGATATAGCATGATATTCCAGTGTTCTGCAGCCGCTTCTCAGCCTCCCGTAACCATCTCTGAAGGGTTTCCTCCATGACCTTGGAAAAGAGCTCATCGAGCTTCTTGGGAGAAGTCCTCAGCTCTCCTATCTCTTCTTCGTCCATTACATGTGGGTAAAATCCGACGGACCCGATTCTCTTTGTCAGTGACGATAGGCCGGTTACACCCTTCTCGTAGACTATCTTGCCCATGAATTCTGCTTCGTAGGTGTCCCCTGCCTTCCTGCAGATGGGCACAATTACCTTTCCTGTTATATCACCTCCCATTATCAGGATGTTGGCCTTGTAGAACTTGCCAGCGTTGATGAACTTCATGAAGCAGGTCTCAGACCCATGAATATCCGTTGCAAAGAAAATCCTAGTGAATTTCTTGTTCTTTTGCCGCATTGGTCAGTCACTCCGTTATTTGGTCGAGGATGTTTTCGATTCTGGAGCACAGGATCTTTACCTCTTTTTGGCTCGCCATCTCTCGAATCGATGCCGCAAGCTCGTAGAGCTTCTCCAAGTCTTCCGCCCGCATCCAAGGCATGTGAGTGGGAGATTGGCGCATTTCCTATAAAATCCTTTCAATTCATCGCAGAAAGTGCAAAAATGTAGAAAAGTTATTATATGATTCGTACCGATACTCTCTCTTGCGTTTCAAGGAGGGAAAATTTGGGCGACGAAGGAGAAAACGTTTTCACGCGACGCGCATCAGGACTTGTTCGAGTTCTTTCTCCGACGGACTCGATTCTGACAAATATCATGGCAACCGGTGGAATCGGCTTCACCCTCAGCTACTTCGTGTTGTGGGCGACTGGCATCTCCGGCGGAGGGCTTACAACCATAGTCTTAGCCATGGTTATTGCCTGTCTCGGCTGCGCCGCGCAAGGCCTCATGTTCGCTATGTTCGGCGCCACGATGCCGCGCGCAGGTGGCGACTACCTGTATGCAAGCCGTGTGATACATCCCGCCGTCGGGTTTATGAGTAATTCAGCTATGGCGTTCTGGCTGATCTGGAACGTCTCCTGGGGCTGCTTCACCTTCAGTTCGATTGGTCTAGTCACGATATTCGGCGCACTGGGATCAGTTACTGGGAATCAGGGTTTCACCAATCTCTCAGCGTCATTCGGCACTACCGATTGGGCGGTAGTCGCGGCAACAGTATTTCTCGGATTCGGGTCTATATTTGTGATAGGCCGATTAAAGAACTTCCTGAGGATCCAACTCCTCATTGCCGTTGTGGGTTTCATTTCACTTGCTGCTATCATCATCGTTCTTGCCGTGACGAGTGTGGGAGAATTCTCCCATACATACAACCAGTTCATGCAGGGCCAGGGTGCCGGGCCAGACACTTACAGTACAGTCATCGATGATGCCAGTCGCTTTGGTTTCAATTCCGGCGCCAGGGTGACGACCTCAGCTCTGATGCTCGCTATCCCGTTTGCATCGTTCAACTTCTTCTGGACCTTCTGCAGCACATATCTCACCGGTGAGACCAAGAACGTCAAGAAGACCCAAATCGTCGGGATGGTCGGGTCGAATTTCGTCATACTTGGGCTGAGCCTGGTCATTATAGTCCTCTTGTTCAACGCTGTGGGATATGATTTCATCGCATCGCTCGGATATTTGTATCAATACCAGCCGGACGCCTATCCGGTGGGGAGTCCCGCACCATGGTTCTACGTCTTCCCTCTCATGATGATCAAGAACCCCGCAATTCTCCTCCTCGTAGGCTTCGGCTTCGTCCTATGGGCGTACTGGTGGGCGAACCAGAATCTCCTGTTCTCCGTCAGGTGCGTATTCTCATGGTCGGTCGACAAGCTCATACCGCAGAAGTTCTCCCAAGTGAGCACGAGGACACACACGCCCTTGTTCACCACGATCATCCTCATAGCGCTTTCATTCATCATGATACTGATGTTCGCTTACTTGCCCAAAACGGCGATTATCTCCGGCATTCTGGGAATCTCGATACCTCCCTATGTGCTTTCGATCGCAGGGATGATGTTGCCATACAAGAGGAAGGATCTCTACGAGAAATCCCCCGTTAGGTGGACTTTCCTTGGGATTCCGGTGATAGTGATCATAAGTGCAATAACGTTCTTGTTCGACAACTACGTGTTCTACTACTTCCTGACCGATCCGACCCTGGGGGTAATACCCGGGAACACGTTCGCGTTCTTCATACTCCCGCTGCCTGCCGCGGTGGTGTACTTTTACTTCGCAAGATGGTGGCGAAGAAAAGAAGGAATCGATATCGACCTTGCGTACAAGTCTATTCCTTTGGAGTGAGCAGAATGGTTCCATGTGTGAGAAATCCAATGGACCAAGTCGAGATGGGATCCCACGAGAGTTCATCACCCGCTCTCCCCATCTCGACGTAATCTCATGGAGCGGGAGCAATGAATTCCGAGCAGGCCATAGCTGAGGCCAAGAAGATCGTAGCCAAGGCGTCTGATCGAGGGATTGCGCTGAGGATTCTCGGGGCAGTGGCATTCAGGATTCATTGCTCCGGGAGTGCGGCCCTTTACGAGTCCATTGACAGGGTCATCACCGATTTGGATTTCGCAGCCTACTCAAAGCAGAAGAGGCAGGTCCTCTCACTCTTCGAGAGCCTGGGGTATTCGATTGACAATTCCTCGCTGTTGCTCTATGAGAACCGATTCATCATGGACAGTGGGAAGACTGGCGTGCACGTGGACGTCTTCTTTGATCGCCTAGATATGTGCCATGTCGTGAATTGGAAGGCTAGGCTCGAGCTGGACTCGCCCACAATCAGCCTTACAGACCTCCTACTGGAGAAGATGCAGATCGTGCGCCTCGAGCCCAAAGACATCAAGGACACGATATTGCTATTCTTGGATCACGACATCGGAGGCGGGGATAGAGAAGACGTGGACCTAGAGTATCTTCGTTCCGTGCTTTCCTCTGATTGGGGCTTCTACCACACTGTGGTTACCAACCTTGAGCGTGTTCGAAATGAGCTTGCCCAGGCGGGATGGATGAACAACGGCCTGAAAGCGCAGACCGACAAGAGAATGAGGCGCCTCGTTGCTGCCCTCGAAAACTGTCCTAAGACCATCCGCTGGAGTATGAGGGCGAGAATCGGCACGAGACGCCAATGGTACAGGGATGTCGAGGAGCGGGTCAGGTAGGCGATGTTGCATGCGACCGAAACTGGAAGTCATTTCGAGGTCTGATATCGAGAGCATACAGAACTCTTCTTTCGATCTTCTGCAGTCGCACGGGGTAAGAGTTCTTGAGCCTGTGGCAGTCGATATCTTCGAGAAACATGGCGCATCTGTGGATAGGAAGAGACAGGTGGTAAGGATTCCTGAGGGGTTGTTGCGGGAGACCGTCAAGAAGGCTCCGAGAGAGTTCGTCATCCACGGCAGGGGAAAGGGCCAGGTGGTCAGGATTGAGAAAGGCAACACAGTAATGAGCTCCGTCGGCACGGGCGTGCAGGTTCTCGATCTAGACGGCAGGTTCAGAAGCGCCACTGTGGAAGATGTGCGCAACTCGTTCAAGCTCTTGGATGCACTCCCGAACATCAAATACGCATCATGGACTGTGTGGCCTACGGAGGTTCCCCAGGGTCTTGGCCACGCATATGAGGTCATCAGCGGTTTCAGAAACACGACTAAGCCCTTCGATGGATATACTTGGGGTGCAAGGCACGCCCTTGACACGATAGAGCTCGCCGCAATTGTCGCTGGCGGCGTGGAGGAACTCAAGCGTAGGCCCATGCTCTTGGGCTTTGCGAACCCCGTGAGCCCGCTGACCCTCTCCAAAGAGCCAACGGAGGGGATTATGGTCTATGCCGAGTACGGCCAACCGTTGGTCTTCCCGCCAGAGTGTCAAGCCGGGGGAACTGCCCCCGCGACAATCGCAGGGCTGCTCGTCCAGCAGAACGCCGAGGTTCTCGCATCTGTCGTCCTTTCCCAGTTAGTGAACCCGGGAACGCCCGTGCTTTACGGAACCGTGTCAACCGTCATGGACATGAGGTCCGGGAACATCGCCCTTGGAGCGCCCGAAGCCGGAATGATTGGAGCCGCCACTGTGCAGCTGGCCCATTCCTGCGGTCTCCCTTGTAGGGCGACTGGGGGAAACACAGAGTCGTTCGCGGTCGATTACCAGGCAGGTGTGGAGGGGATGACGACTCTTCTCATGCCAGCTCTTGCGGGAGCGGAATTTATTTATGATGCAGCCGGCAGCCTGGAATCGAGCCTTACCGTGAGCTTCGAGAAGTTGGTGCTGGACGATGAAGTGTGCGGCGCAGTTGACAGGATACTCAGGGGATTTACAGTCGACTCGTCCGCGATGGCCATGGAGACAATAAAAGCAGTGGGCTATAGTGGACCCTATTTGTCACAACCGCATACCCTAATGCATTTCAAAACCGAGCACTTTGTACCTCGTCTATTCAACCGGAGGCCCAGAAAAGGACGAATGGACAAATTCTCTCCTGATACTCTGAGGCGGGCCAACGAGAGGGCTTCGGAACTGCTCAAAAGTCATGTAGTCCCTCCGCTTGAGGAGGATGTCGATAAGGAGTTGAACAGGATGTTTGAAAGAATAGCTAGAAGGGAGATTGGAAAGGGGAGTTGATCATGTGAAAATCTATATCTCAGCTGACATGGAAGGTGTGGCTACAATCTGGCATGAGGACCAGACCCTGCAGAAGGGCGTGGACTATCAGCTCACGAGGGAATTAATGACGGGAGAAGTCCTGGCAGCCATTGAAGGCGCCAGGGAGGGCGGAGCTAGCGAAATATCGATATACGACACTCATGACACTGGCCGAAACCTGCTGCTCGAACGACTCGGCGATGTCGAGATAATCCTGGGCGACCCTCGCCACGACCTCGGATTGTGCAGCGGGTTGTCTTCGAAGTTCGATGCGGCGCTTCAAGTCGGCTATCATGCGATGCGCCATACGCCAAAGGGGGTTCTAGCGCACACATATACGTATTCCTTCGAGGAGTTGAGGCTGAATGGTGTGGTGATGAGCGAATCTGGCCTTGGCGCGGCGATCGCCGGTCACTTCGGCGTTCCCTTGGTATTCGTATCCGGTGATTTATATGCGGTACGGCAAACCCAGCAGCTTGTGAAGAACATCGTCGGCGTGCCCACCAAGGAAGGCTTGGGGATATACTCTGCGAGATCGCTCTCTCCCAAGAGGGCACGCGAACTCATTAGGAGTGGTGCAAAGGAGGCTGTTTCGAGAGTTGACAAGATTCGCCCGTATACCCTCAAGAAGCCGATACTGCTGGAAGCTCTGTTTGAGCGCCCACTCATGGCACACTACGCCACCAAGATACCTGGGGTGAAGCGCATCGACAAGAAGTCCGTCTCGTTCAAGGCAAAGGATATGGTGGAGGCATGGAACGTGTTTGAAACTATGCTAATGCTGTCCGACTATGCCCGTAACGAGGGTCCTCTATGACAGGGCTATGGAAGGTCTGATTACTCATGAGATACGACTTCGAGTTTCTCAAGTACGAGGGGTGTGGTAACGACTTCATACTCAAGGACGAGTTGAATGGTCCCAGAACCCCTGACCGAAATAGAAGCAGGCTGGCGATGAAACTCAGCGATCGGCACTTCTGGGTGGGCGGGCACGGAATTCTGTTTGTCGAGAGCGCAAGAGGCGTTGATGGTTCTATGAGACTGTTTGACCCGGATGGCAACGAAGCCGACATGTGTGGCAACGGGATCAGATGCGTCGCAGCCTTCCTGATGAGCAAATTGAAAAAGACCAACGTTGATATCCTGACCAGGGACGGCGTCAAGCATGTGGATCACGTAGGAAACGACTACCGAGTTGGCATGGGTTTAGTTCGAGACCGACGAAGAGACCTCGCCAAGTACTTTACGGACGTGGGCGAAGATTCGGACTCGCTTCTCGACATTCCTCTTGAAATTGGAGGTGTAGTCCACAGAGCCTCGTTACTAAACTCAGGAGAACCGCACATCGTCGTCGTGACCAAGGATATTCAATCTGTGAACGTGACAGGTGCGGGGGAGGCCGTGAACAGAGATAGATCCCGCTTTCCTAGGGGAATTAACATCAACTTCATCGAAATCGTAGGACCACATGAGATCAAGATGCGGACTTATGAGCGCGGAGCCTATGGCGAGTGTCTAGCATGCGGCACAGGGGCGGTTGCGTCCACAGCAGCCATGCTCAAGCTGGGCCTCCTGGAGCCTGGACTCAAGACGGTGACCATGTTGGGCGGAACCCTGGCCATCGATATTGACTCAAGAGGGATGGCCGTCATGACCGGGCCCGCGAGGAGGGTCTTCGAAGGAAGACTTTCAATCGAGGTTTAGCCTGCATATACCGCTGCCTGTGCGCAATCTGACATGATTCGGATCTCAAGGGCAAGGGCTACTGCGCTATGTCCATTTCGTGAGAGAAGGGGATTCGAACTGGCGGACGTCTGCGCGACTAGACCCTGAATCTAGCGCCGATGGCCATGCTTGGTCTTCCCTGCATCCTGCACACCGAAAGCAAGGCGGATGATTATGGTCAGCGTATGAATAACTCTGCCGCAACGCCTTTCCCGACTTAGTCGCCCTCAATCTGGTAGGGATTGCGGTTTGAACATGAGCAGGCGAGTTCCATGGAATCCTGAAGGTTAGTGTGTTGGGCCCGAAGGGATTTGAACCCCTGGCCAGCCAGTAAGTCAGAACAGATCGTCAATCAACGAGGAATTTGGATTGGAGCAATTCTGATTCTGATTGTCATGATTAGGATTCATGTGAAAACGAAAGAGACCTGAGCTTCCCTACAACGAGACCTCTGCGCTGGAACTGCACAGAAATGGGCATTCGAACAATACGATGGGATTCAGCGTCACCAGATGAGCTGGCTGCTGGTTCGTGCTGAGAACCTCAAGAAGCTGAAAGAGACTCGCGAGACTATGACCTATCGGACCGAGCGAATGGGAGGATGGCAGCATACAGATGCGATTGAAGACACAAAAATGAACTTCCCAGATCATCTGCGTTTTCAGGAGGCAATTCTAAAGCTCCTGTGCGAAGCTGTGGAGGGGCAATCATGGGAGCGCAGTTACAATCCTACCGAAAGATCGCGCCCCCTGCGCTTGCGATTCAATGAGTACAAAGATCTGGCTGTCCTGGTCACAGGGCCTTGAGGAGTTGGTTTCACGCCGTGTCCGTGGCGAGTACAAACTGGAATGCACAGCATTCGCAATCAGGGCAATAAGCCGAGAAGATTGGATCTGTTCTCGTTCAGCGGGCCTGTCGAGGATCTTATGCCTTGGGCGGAGTCGGTGGCAGTTCCTCTTTCTTTGATTCGGCCTGGCTCGGAGTCTTCTTTTTCTTCTTGGCAAGAAGCAAGCCAGCCAACGCCAGCACTATTGCCGCTGCAATGACACCGACGATGACAAGGTTATTCGATATGGTCGCAGCCAGACCTCTTGAAGATTTCGCTGTAATGCTGAAGGGGCTGCTAGAGTCATTGTATATGCTGCCATCCGCTGTGCTGCTGATCCTGATCTTGTAGTTTTGCCCTGCAGTCACGGAGTCCGGCAATGACCACAGATAACTTCCGGTGTTGGGCGCTGATTCGTTGACGACGTAGACCAGGGACGTCCCGTTATACAGCTCAATCCTCACAGCCCCGAGACCATCCCCTGTGGAGGTCCAGTTCACGGAGTGAGAACTCCCAATCGCCCATTCTTCACCGCCATCTGGAGATGTGACCGTTATGCTGCCGGTAATTGTGAAACCACTGTCGCTGTCGTCAGCTATTGTCGCATAGGTTGTACTCTCGATCCTTATCTTGTAGTCAGAAGCAATGGCCTGGTCCGCGGGAACGGTCCATTCAAAGCTTCCATCATTGGAGGTACTAGGGGTGATGCTCGACAAGTATGAGCCACCCTTGTAGAGGTCAATCTTCATGTACGTCGAGCCTCCGCCAGTCGAGCTCCATGTGATGGAATTGATCTGCCCTGCAATCCAGTGTTCTCCACCGTTAGGCGAAGTCAACTCAACGCCACCTGTCACAGAGAAGACGTTGTCGCTCTGGTCCGAGACCCCCGTTCCGTCCGCGCTGCTGAGGTTGACTTTGTAGTCTGCCCCAATTGCCAGAGTGGCAGGAACAGTCCAACTGTAGGTGCCAGTGTTTGATGTGCTCGACGTGATCGTGGAATCCAGTGTGCCGCTCTTGTACAGCTTGATTGCCACGGATGTTATCGTCCCGGTCGATGTCCAGCTGATTTGGTGAGTGGTTCCCGCCTGCCACTGCTCTCCACCGTTCGGAGAAACGACAGTCAAGCTCGGGGTGGTAACTTGAAGCTCATTCGTGATATGATAGTCATAGAAAGCAATCGTGCCGTTGCCTGTCCAGGACACGATGTCAAACTGCATGACATCGTAGTAGTAGGTCTGACCAGGGGATACGGCGCCATCAATCCAGTCTTTCGTAGCCCCGTTTGTTATCTCTGCCTGAAGTTGATAGGTTCCGCTTATCCCAACTTTTCGATAGACATCATATGACAAAAAGGAAGTTGAAAACCCCTGAGTCGAGCTATAGTAAATTGGATTGGTCCATGCAAGACTGACGCTGACTCCCGTTGCCGATGACAGGATCAGGCTCGTATTCTGAGTCGTCGACATAGTCTGCGGAACACTGTCGGAATGCCCAAGCCAATCATTATCACGAACAAATACAACGTAATTCGAGCTTGGTTGAATTGTCTGAAGATGGCCCTGCCAGTCGGTGTAGTAGGATACTGAACACACTCGCTCCTCAATATCTGAGGTTGTGAGAACGGGAGCACCATAAGTCGGGTCAGCGCTGGCTCTTATGTAGAGCTGATAGCTCGAAAAAAGAGCGTCATTGGATCTCGACCACGCAACGACTAGGTCGTCACCTGACGCATAGAGTCGACTCAAAGTAAGTGTTGATGCTCCGCTTGTCCTCTCAGGAACGACAAGGAATGCACCCATTGCCAAACACGCGACAACACAGACCGCAAATGCTCTCTTCATGGCCATTTCTTCTCCCCCACCGCGAATAAGCTACACCGGCATTAGCTTTGTATGCTAAAATCATTCCGATAGGGCGTGCCTGCAAGGGTCAATCTAACTGGCGCCAGTGAGCTGACTCACACTAGAGCTACTTGCCTTGAAAGGAGTCTTAGAGAAGTCACGCACAATTACAAGCTGCCAGCAAACTCGAACCAGTTCCCCCCTTACCCCGGAATGAAGCCGGAGCAGAGTCAATGTAGGGCCCGGAGGGGTTTGAACCCATGTGCAGCTAGCAGGTCGGTTTTCAAGTTCAATCAGCAAGGAATCAAGGTCGGAGCGAGATTTCCCGAAGTTCATACGAAGAGAATGCACTTCTATAGGCTCGAGCATGAAGGTGCGGAACAACAATGCCATCTAGAGAGCACCATTTGGAGTTTGACGACCGCCTCAGAAAGAATGGTATCATCTGCGAGGATACGGATGGCAACGCTGTGCACGCTCGATTGGATAGGAATGCAAAGCACCTTGCTGATATGCATAGGGAGCTTGATTACTTTCACTCACCTGAAGGTATCAGGGAATTCATTGACAATATCGTCAACAGCATAGGTGGCATCTACCAAGCGACGGCCACTGATTATGTTAGGATTGCCTATGGACACCTCTGCTTGGACTACATGGCGTCGAAGCTCAAGAGGAAGTTCAACTGCACTTACAAGGAATTGGACTGGCGCAAGGTCCACACGAGGACATACAGGTACTTCAGAAGGTGTGGCCATCATAGGACACACTACAGAGCGCGGCTCTACTACTGACCCGGCTTAAATGACACATGCCATTCGTCACAGTCGATAATCACGAACAATGGTGGAGGGCTTTGCGACGAGCGACAAGTACACCGAAGCGTGTGCTGAGGTCAGATGGGCAGTTACCCGTGGACAAGCTTCGTGCAGCTTTCTGGACATGACCCGCAATATGACGGTTTCGCCCAAGAAGGGCATACATCCAGGTTGTCGATACTGTGTTTCTCAATAGCCATGCGAAGAGAAGAAATCGCTTTTCTGAGAATCCTCTCGCCTTCGCCAAGTGTGCTGAGGTCCGACGACATCATGAAGGCCTGAATTGTATCATTCGCACGAGGATAGACAACTACAACCGCTCCGGCTTGGCTTTTTGATACTATGCGCGCGATAGTTAGTTCTGCTTTGTAGTAATCTGGCATGTCTCTCAGCGGTTTTTCACCACGTGTTACTTTCACGAGTACCGGGACAATAGTCCTTTGATCTCCGCCAGACCGAGAGTCTCGAATTGCGATCCATCGCCATGTCCTGACTATTGGCAAGTTGAGCAGATTGTTCTTCTTGTGGGTTAGTTCGCTTGGAAGGACCTTCAAAGAATCTGTTCTAGAAACTGCCTTTTCCAAGGCGTCTCTGTACGCGGTTTCCAGAGGATCACTTTGATAACTCTCGGAGATTCCGTGCAGATTCTCAACATAGTAGGCTCTAGGCTTGAACAGATTCAAAGGACGATATAGGTCATTACCGGTCAACTTTTCTTCTTTCGCCATAAAATGTGCGAGTTCGTCCTCTTTCCCAGGGTCTCTGTTCAGAGAAATCGACTCTTGCAACTGCTTCAAAGAGAGTTCCTGTGCAGAGCCACAGCCACATATGCGCGCCCTCTCAAAATCGCAACCAGCCTCAAGATAACGACATCTTCCCAGGTCAGATGGGTTGGAATTTCGCAGAGCATTATCTAGTCTGTCCCTTCGCTGACGGATGATGTTACGGATAGCACCATGGTTCTTGATTTCGAGTCTGAAAACAGTCATATCAAATGGACCATGGTCTAGTTGAAAAACGAGGTAGTGTTCTTTCAGTTCCATAGGGGATAACGCCGCATAAAAGCAGAGTTGTTCCAAGTCTTGGGGATATTTCGCAAATACAGTCTCTACATCAATTACCTTCGAAGGTTTTGTCTTGAATTCCACAATAGAATCTTTCCACTTCATATCGTATTTTCCAATGACTCTTTCAATCTGCATGTAGGCCCCGTCAAGAGTCGTCTCTTCACATACATAGCCAGGAATCTCGCGCATCCATGAAAAGGCTCTTTGATGTAGTCTGTTGCCGAGTGCTAATTTGTTTGCGACTTCTCGACTTCTCTGAACATCATTTCGCTTACGTGCCCAATAAGTATGCACGGGATTACACAAATCGGTGAGATAGTAGTAGTCGCGTGATCTCCTATCCATGCTCAACCTATTCTCGAAGTTCTTCTGAACCAAATCTGCTATTGACCCATCTTTCCTCACTTGGCATGGCAAGTCTATCAATTGCTCATACAATCCCATTGAAATCCCTCTCAAGCCTGAAGTCCATTTCTCTCTTTTTTGAACCGAATACCTTATGGATTTGATGAGTAAATAAGCTCCGTTAAGACAAGCATAGGATCATCGCTCATAGCTATGGAAGTCGCCCCGCGAACCGATTCGTGCGCAACAAAACCTGCTTCTTGCGGAGTGCTGGCCTACGAATCAGTCGTGATCTCCCCGTACGCTCGACACTCCTCAGCGAACAAAAAGAAAGAGACATACCCGATGTTCTAGCTCCCACTTGCTTATGGTTTATTGTGGGCCTGAAGGGGCCTGAACCTCAATATCAGCCAGATTCAGTAGTTCGTAATCACCTCCACCACGAGCCAGCAGCTGATTTCTTATCCCGCACTCTGACATCCAGTATGAACTCGTACTTCCTCTCGAGGA
>Ga0315280_10004085_pt1 | contig 21839 bp, 22 predicted proteins | sample YL17G06_40_MG_FD_203697 | JGI IMG/M metagenome (GOLD analysis project Ga0315280, IMG submission 203697) | Sediment microbial communities from Yellowstone Lake, YNP, Wyoming, USA - YL17G06_40 | ecosystem: Environmental > Aquatic > Freshwater > Lake > Sediment | place: USA: Wyoming | collected...
GATAACCCTCTGCGGACATCCACTCCACCTTGGGAAGCGAGTATAGAATCAAAAACCATGAGTCCTTTGTCCGAAACCGCTGCCAGGACGGACGTAAACTCGCGTTCTCACACAGACTCTGAAGCCGCCCCATGATGTTAGCCCACCAAACCGTCGGGTCTCTGAGGAGCGGCTCACCGAGCCGTGGTTCCATAGCCATAGGGACTGAGATGTCAGGGGAGATGCCGCGATTCAGCCCGAAAAACTCCGGCGGCGTGACGCCGATGATGGTGAGGGCGGTGCGGTTCAGATACACGGTCTTGCCCAGAACTGAAGGGTCGCGACCGAATCGCCGCTGCCAGAAAGCGTAGCTGAGAACGGCGACAGGGCTGCCCCTGGATGCGCGGTCATCCTCTTCGGAGATCGTCCGCCCCAGAATGGAGCTGACGCCCAGCGTGGCATAATACGGACCGGAAACCAGTTGCGCGACCACGCGCTCCGAACTCTCCTCTGCGCGGAAGTTCATGTTGTCTTCGGCAAAAGCAAGGAGATCCGTAAAGGCCTGGCGGTTCTGGCGCACCTGCTCGAACACGGTATTGGAGAAATTAGTGACGGTGGCCCCGTCGGGGAAAACCCGGACCAATTGGACGAGCTCTTCCGGCCTGCTCACGGGTAACGCTTTGAGCATAATGGTGTCCAGGAGGCTGAAGATGGCCGTGTTGGCGCCGATGCCGAGCGCCGGCGTCAGGACCGCCACGAGGGTAAAGCCTGGGCTGCGGCGCAGCGTGCGCACGCCGTAGCGAAGGTCTTGAACAAGCTCTTCCAGAAAACGGACCGCGCGCGCGTCCCGGCATTCCTCTTTGACCTGCTCGACCCCGCCGAAGGCCCGCAGCGCGGCGTAGCGAGCTTCCTCCGGTGTCATGCCCGCCGCAATGTTGGCTTCAATCTGCCGCTCCAGGTGGAAGCGCAGCTCCTCATCGAGTTCCTGCTCCACCTGCTCCTTGCGGAACAGCGAGCGGAAGAACAGCGAAGGTTCGTGCGGCTAGCGCATGGCGCTCACCTCCCTAGGCTGTTTCCAGAATCTGGGCGACTGCCGCCGAGAGCCGCTCCCAACTTGCTCTTTCCTCTTCCAGTTGCTTGCGCCCCGCCTTGGTGAGTTTGTAGAACTTGGCCCGCCGATTGTTCTCGGAGGAGCCCCATTCGGCGGTGATCAAGCCCTGTTGTTCGAGTCGGTGGAGGGCAGGGTAAAGGGATCCTTGCTGAACCTGTAGCACATCCTTGGAGACCTGCTGAATCCGTTGCGCAATACCCCAGCCGTGCATCGGCTCCAGGGCGACGGTCCGCAGGATCAGCAGATCCAGAGTTCCTTGCAGAAGATCGATGCGTTTGTTCACGGTGAGTTACCCCTAGATTGTCTACAACAGGATATGCCGCTCTTGTAGAATGTCAAAGGGAAAATTTGCAGAATGTCGGGGGCAGACGGAAAGAGAAAAGCCCGCCTCTGCGACGGCTCCGCCCGAAATCGCAGTGGCTTTAACCACGACGGGGAGACTACGCGAGGAGTGACGCACCTGCCCGCGCGCGGCACGCCGGAACGGAACCTCGGTAGCCGCGTCCGCAGGCGGCACCTGTGTTATAGTCTGTGCGAAACTTGGCGATACCTGATTCTCCCAACAAAGTCGTCAATGCCACGTCAGCGAGGAAATCTACTCGGACCGCTGAAGCAGGCTTCAGACTTCCCATAAACTCATATGGCAAAGCCTATGAAACATCCTCATGCTCTCTCCGTTGAAGCCCTGAAGTACTATGAAACCGGCGTTGAGGCACAGCGGCTATCGACGGCTGCAGGCCCGCTCGAGCAAGTCCGCACCCAGGAACTCCTGACGCGCTACTTGCCTTCTCCGCCAGCCGTGATCCTCGACGTCGGGGGCGGCCCAGGAGCTTACGCGTGCTGGTTGGCGCAAAGCGGGTACAAGGTTCATCTCATCGACCCCGTCCCGTTGCATGTGGAGCAAGCCCTGCGAGCTTCCCAAGCCCAGCGTGACCATCCTCTTGCCAGCGTCGCAATCGGCGATGCGCGCAAACTCGACCGTATCGACGCCAGTGTGGACGCGGTGCTCTTGTTCGGCCCGCTCTACCACCTGACTGAACAGCGCGATCGTCTGGCGTCGCTGAAAGAGGCTCGCCGCGTTGTGCGGAATGGTGGTCCTGTGCTAGCCACTGCCATTTGCCGATTCGCCTCCGTCCTCCGTGGGCTATACCAAGGGTATTTGGATGATCCTGAATTCGCCCGCATCGTCCAACGTGACCTGATCGACGGCCAGCATCGAAATCCAACGAGCAACTTGGCGTACTTCACTACCGCCTTTTTCCATCACTCCGATGAATTGAAAGTTGAGATCGAGCAGACCGGGCTCCGCCATGAAAAGACCGTGGCCGTGGAAGGACTGGGCTGGCTGTTGCGGGATTTCGAGGAGCGTTGGAACAACCCGGACCGACGCAATCGCCTCCTCGACGTGATCCGCGCGCTGGAGAGCGAACCGTCACTGCTGGGTGTCAGCCCCCACCTCATGGCGGTGGCGCGAAAGATCTCCTGACGCATGCCGAATCGCGTGCTCTGTTCCACGCGGACCAGCAGGCGCGTTACAATCGTTCTCGTCGCGAAAGCTGAGAGTTGTCTCCATGGCAGATGGCCCTGAAAACCTCCGAACAGCACTCGAAGAAGCCGGGACAACGCCGCGTGGCGAAGTCGACCTGCGGCTCCGCGAGAATCCGCGTGCCTTTACGCGCTGGCAGCGCGTGCAGATTTTCCTCGCGAGTTGGATTGGCTATCTGCTCGTTCTACTCATCGGCCGCACGTTGCGCTGGGAAGTGCTCGGCTGGGAGAACTGGGAAGCAGCCCGGAAATTGGGGAAGGGGTTAATCTATACCTTCTGGCACTGCGAGATCTTTTCGGCAACGTGGTTCTGGCGAAAACGCGGGATTGTGGTGATGACCAGTCAGAACTTCGACGGCGAATACATCGCGCGCATCATTCAAAAGCATGGTTACGGCGCGGCGCGCGGGTCAAGTTCGCGAGGCGCCGGCCGGGCTCTGGTGGAAATGATTCGTTGTCACCGCAGAGGCCTGGACACGGCTTTTACTATCGACGGCCCGCGCGGCCCGCGCTTCGTCGCCAAGCGCGGCTCGGTGCTGCTTTCAAAAGCCACCGGCGCCGCGATTTTGTGTTTCCATGTCGCCCTACGCCGCGCGTATGTCTTCCGCAAGAGCTGGGATCAGACCCAGATTCCCTGCCCCTTCAGCCGCGTGGCGATGTTCATCGCACCGCCCATCGTGGTCCCGCCCGAAACCGACGAGGAGACTCAGGCTCGCAAGCTCCAGGAAGTGCAGGCAACGCTGGATGAGTTGCGGAGTCGCGGGGAGCTGTGGGCGGGCAAAACCCAAAGCCAAAATCCGAAACTCGGAACCTGAAACTAGAATAGGGATGATCAAAGTTCCTTCTAGTTTCCAATTTCGAGTTTCGGACTTCGATACCCCAATCCTGAGCCGCTAGCCTCCCTCAACGAGCTTTTTTAATTCGGGGAAAAGCGCTTCGACCTGCCGGCGAGTATCTTCTTTGCTCCCCGAACAATCGATGACGTAATCCGCCCGGCGACGTTTCTCTTCGACCGGCATCTGGGCGCTGATTCGGCGTTCGGCCTCCTCGCGGGAGATGGCCATCTTCGCCATCACGCGCTCAGTCTGCTGCTCGGGAAGGCACCACGCCACGAGGATTTTGGAGAAGTAATCCGCAACCCCCGCCTCGTAAATCAGTGCTGCGTCCACGATGATGACAGCGCGAGGATCCGCGGTGAGGTGTTGGCTGGCTAGTTCCTCTGTGCGCTCAATGATGCGCGGGTGCAGGATGGCATTGAGTTCGCGGAGCTCCTCAGGGTCGGCGAAAACGATGGCGCCCAGGCATTTCCGGTCGATTTCTCCGGAGGCGTCGAGAATCTCTCTGCCAAAGCGCGCGACAATTTCCTGGTAGGCCGGCAGGGGGGTTCGGATGAGTTCGTGGCCGAGCCGGTCGGCGTCAATGGTCTTAGCGCCAAGCTCTTCAAACACGCGGGCCACGGTGCTCTTACCCGCAGCGACTCCGCCCGTCAACCCGAAGGTGCGACCTAAGGCGCGCATTGGAAACCAGTGACCAGTGAAGAGTGCCGAGTGACAAGCCGAAAATGGACGCTTGCTCACCACTCGTCACTTGTCACTTTTCACTGTTCTTCAGGACGTATTGTGGGCACGCATGCCGCGGCGGAGGCGCGCAGCCTGGACGGTGTTCACCATCAGCATGGCGATGGTCAGCGGGCCCACGCCGCCGGGCACGGGCGTGTAGGCGCCCGACTTCTCCTTCATATCTTCGGGCTGCACGTCTCCAACAAGCACCGAGCCCTTGGCCTCAAGTTGCTTCAGCGGCTCCGTGGGGTCGTGGAAGACGCGGCGGAGTTCCTCCGCCGTCTTCAGGAGGTTTTGGCCCACGTCGATGACCGTAGCGCCGGGCTTGATGAAGTCGCCGGTGATGTACGCCGCCTTGCCCATGGCGGCGATCAGGATATCGCCCTCCCGCGCCACGGCGGGCAGGTCGCGCGTTCTTGAGTGGCAGACGGTGATGGTGGCGTGGTTATGCATGAGCAGGATCGCCACGGGCTTGCCGACAATGTCGCTCCGGCCCACAATGACCGCCCGCGCCCCCTTGATGGGGATCTGACTGCGCACCAGGATTTCGATAATCCCCGCCGGCGTGCACGGGACCAGCCCCGGCCGGCCGCTCACCAAATGGCCCACGTTGATGGGATGGAACCCATCCACGTCCTTGGCAGGGTCCACAGCCATCAGCACCCGCTTGGTGTCGATTTGCGAGGGCAAGGGAAGCTGCACGAGGATACCGTCGATCTCCTCGCGCAGGTTGAACCGATCGATCAGCGCCAGGAGCTGCTCCGTGGTGGTTTGCGTAGGCAACTCGATCTTCTCACTGTAAATACCCAGTGTCTCGCAGGTCTTCACCTTGCTGCGGACGTAGATCTGAGAAGCAGGGTTCTCGCCCACCAGCACCGCAGCCAGACCCGGCGTGATGCCTGACCTCTTCAAGTCGTTGATCTGCTCTGCCAGCTCCGCTTTGATTTCGTCACGAATCTTGTTGCCATCAAGAATGCGCGCCGTCACGGTATGTCTCCTTCATGAAGTGCAGCGAGTTTAGCATACCTGCGATTATCAGCAAGTCGGTTGGGGTGTAAGTATTGACAGAGTGTCTGCAAGGTGGGAGTCAGCACCCAATAGTCCGTGGCCAGCGAGAAGCACGGGGCGACAACCCTTCCCCACGGGCGCTGTAGTTTGGAAGCCTGGAACCTTTCGATTATAATGGCTGCGCGGTCCTGGAGATTCGCTCTGTTGTGCTCCCCGGGCTTTAGAATCAAGGACTCCGAGCAATTCGTTCAGGCCAAGATCGCATTGGATGGTGAGGTATGGCTGACCCCAGCGTAGCGCCCGATACGGAGAAGCGCGTCGTCTATGGCATTAACGAGATCATGAAGTTCCTGCCGCATCGCTATCCGTTCTTGCTGGTAGACCGGATTGTGGAGCTAGAGCCCGAGAAGCGCATCGTCGGGCTGAAGAATGTCACCATCAACGAGCCCTTCTTCCAGGGGCATTTCCCCGGAGCGCCAGTGATGCCGGGCGTGCTGATTATCGAATCCATGGCGCAGGTGGCGGGCGTGATGATCTACCGCGACCTACCCGATAAGGAGAAGAAGCTCATCTATTTTACGGGCATCGAAGATGCCAAGTTCCGTCGGCCGGTCCTGCCGGGAGACCAATTGCGCATCGAAATGGAGTTGCTCAACCGCCGGAGCAACTTCGGCAAGATGCAGGGTCGGGCCACCGTTGACGGGAAGCTCGTGGCGGAAGCCGTGGTGTTGTTCGCCATCGCCGACCATCCGGGTAAACAAGGCACATGAACGCTCATCCTACGGCCATCATTCACCCCAAAGCTCAAATCGCCGGCAGCGTGACGGTCGGCCCCTTCACGGTGATCGGTGAGGGTGTACATCTGGGCGAGGACTGCGAAGTGATGTCCCACGTGGTGATCGAGGGCGCCACGAGCATCGGGCGAGGAAACCGCATTTTCCCTTATGCCTCCATCGGTCTCGCCCCCCAGGACCTGAAGTATGGCGGTGAACCCACCCGCCTCAAAATCGGCGATCAGAACATCATCCGGGAATTCGTCACTCTGCATCGCGGCACCGCGGAAGGCGGTGGGGTCACGCGCATCGGAAGCCACAACCTGCTGATGGCCTACGTTCATATCGCCCACGACTGCATACTTGGCGACCACATCATTATGGCCAACGGCGCTTCGTTGGCGGGACACGTCGAGATTCAAGACTACGCGATGGTGGGTGCATTCTGTGGCATTCACCAATTCTGCCGCATCGGAACTCACGCCTTTCTGGGGAGCTACTCGGTGGTGAATCAGGATGTCCTCCCTTACGCCAAGACCACGGCTCCGCGGCCGCTGGGTGTTTATGGCGCGAACCGGCTGGGGCTGGAACGGCGCGGGCTCAGCAGCGAAGATATCAATGAACTCCAGGCAGCCTTCCGCTTGCTTTCCCGTTCGAAGCTGAACACAGCTCAAGCGCTCGAGGCCATTGAGGCCCGGGGGCTTAGGTCCGAGCACGTCCGAACGCTGGTGGAGTTCATCCGGACCTCGCAACGCGGGGTGGCAAAATGACGGAAACTCGAAAATCGAAATTCGGAACTCACCTCTAGTCGAATTTCTGGTTTCGCGTTTCGGGTTTCGCGCTTCAATAAGCCAATGGATCAATCACGTAGCACCTCCGACCGATATGCCATCATCGCAGGCAACGGATACTTCCCCTTCCTGGTGCTGGACGCGGCACGCGACCAGGGGCTGGAACCCCTGGTCGTGGCCATCAAGGAAGAAGCCTCGCCGGAGCTGGCCCGGACGGCAACCGTGATTCACTGGGTGAGTCTGGGCGAAGTCGCGAAGCTCTTGGAGCTGCTCAGCGGCGAGCGGGTGAACAAAGTGGTGCTCGCCGGGCAGGTGAAGCACGTGCAACTGTTCAGTTCCATCAGGCCGGACGGCCTGCTGAGTCGAGCGTTGAAAGGCCTGCAACGGAAGAATACGGACGCGCTGATTGGAACCTTCGTGCGGATGCTGGAGGGACGGGGGATCAGGGTGGTGGATTCGACGCTGTTCCTCAAGCCGCTGCTGCCGGAGGTCGGGCCGCTTACCCGGCGGGCGCCCGACGCCGAGGAAGCCGCCGACATTGCGTACGGGCGCGAGATCGCCCGGAAGATCGCCGGCCTCGACATTGGACAGACCATTGTGGTGGCCGACCGCGCCTGTGTGGCGGTGGAGGCCATGGAAGGCACGGACGCCACCATTGAACGGGCAGCCACGCTGAGCAACGGCCGACGGCTCGTGGTCGTCAAAGTAAGCAAGCCCCATCAGGACATGCGCTTTGACGTCCCCGTGGTAGGGCTGAAGACCGTCCAGGTGATGCGCCGCTCGAACGCCACTGCGCTAGCCGTGGACGCCGGCAAGACTCTGCTCTTCGACCGCCACAGCCTGATCGAGGAGGCGAACCAGGCGAGGATTACCATTATCGGGATGAAGGACTGATTGCCCGCCTCCTGGCCCCGCCGTGGCTGCCGTCCAGGGGGCCGAAATCCGAGGGGGAAATTGAACCAGAAGGTACCGGTTGCGGTTCTCGGTGCCGGGGAGCATGGCGCCAAGCACGCGCAGGAGTTCCAGCAGGTCACGGGAGCGCAACTGGTGGGGGTCTATGACCTGCGCCCCGAGCGGTGTCGCGACGTGGCTCGAGAACTGGGGGTGCGGGCGTTTGAAAGCCTGGAGGAGGCGCTGGCCGCCGCACAGGCCGTGAGCGTGGTCATCCCCACCACCGAGCACGCCGCCGTGGCACGTCAGGCTTTTGCGCGGGGCGTGGACGTCCTGCTGGAGAAACCCATCACGCGGACCGTGGAGGAAGCCGAGGAACTCATCAACCTAGCTGCCGCGCAGGGGCGCATCCTGCAGGTAGGCCATCTGGAGCGTTTCAATCCGGGCGTCTTGGCCGCCAAGGCGATGGCACGCCAGCCGCTGTTCTTCGAAATCCACCGGCTGGGGGTCTTCAGCCCGCGAAGCCTGGACGTGGACGTGGTTTTCGACCTGATGATCCATGACCTCGACCTCGTCCTGTGGATGGTCAACTCGCCAGTGCGCGACGTGCGCGCCGTAGGGCTGCCGGTGCTTTCTGATAAGGTGGATATTGCCAACGCGCGCGTGGAGTTCGAGAATGGCGCTGTGGCCAATTTCACGGCTAGCCGGGTGAGCACCGAAAAAGTGCGGAAGTTCCGCTTCTTTCAGCCCTATGAGTACTTCTCCATCGATTTCTCGCGGCGAGACGCGATGATGCTGAGAGTTGAGCATGACGGGGGTACCCCTCGCCTTACATTTCACAAGCTGGAGGCCAAACCCACCGACCCGCTGCGCGCCGAACTCGAGGCGTTTGTGGAATGCGTGCGCACGCGCCGCCCGCCGCTCGTAGGCGGAGCGGAGGGACAGAAAGCGCTGGCCTTAGCCGAACAGGTGATGAATTGCATCGAAGAACATGCGGCCCAGGTGAACATTCGCCTGGGCCGGCCGGTGGGCCAGAGCGGAGAGCTCTAAACGGATTTTGGAGTTTAGACTGTCGATTGTGGATTTAAAGTCTTTGATCTCGGATTTCGAGTTTCGAATTTCGAGCTTCAAGCTTCGAATTTCATGTCTCGGATTGCCCAGATGAGCACGGAGCCGGAATTAAATCTCCTGCTGGAACTGGAAGCAGAAGCCGCACGTTGGCGGCGGCGGACGATGTTTCTGGTCTCCGTCATCCTCCACGCCCTGCTCGTCCTCATTCTGGTATTCACGCCGGAATTGTCCTTGCGGGGGAGGAAACTGATCGGCCTGGGGGTCGAGCCCGTGCCGAAACGGGAGTTCACGTACTTGTGGATTCCCCCGGAGGTTTTGCGACGCCTCCGGGAGCCGCCGCCCGAAACCAACATCCTTTCCGACCGCGATCGCCGCGCCCAGGGCCGCTCGCCCGTGATCGACCCGAATGGCCTGCGCATGCCGTATTCGCGTGGAAACACTCCGCTGCCGGAGATTGCCGGGGGGGGCACGCCGCCGGAGGCAACTCCCACTCCGCCGCCGGGGGGAGCCGCAGCGCCCCCGGGTTCGCAGCCTGGAGAGTCAACTCCTCCGCTGCCCAAGACTGATGGGGGCTTGCGCCTGGAAGACATCAGGCCCCAGGGGGCAGGCGACGGCTCGCGACTGCGCCTGCCAACGATGACCCCTGGAGAGGCTATCCAGCAATCCCTCGAAGCTGCCGCGCGCGGCCGCTATCAGGGGGGAGTGCCGGGGCCGGGAGAGGGGAATCTCCAGTTCCAGAACATCCATCCCAACTTCTCGACCGAGGCTCCCCTCATCCTTTCGGACACACGCGGGGTGGACTTTGGCCCCTATCTCTCGCGAATCGTTTTCATTGTGCGGCGCAACTGGTACTCGGTGATTCCGGAGTCCGCGCGGCTGGGCGAGAAGGGCCGGCTGGCCATCGTCTTCGAAATCCTCAAAGATGGCTCTGTCCCCCAATTGCGCTTGGTGGCTTCGTCGGGCTCCGATCCGCTCGACCGCGCGGCCGTTGCCGGCATCCGGGCCTCGATCCCTTTTCCGCCCTTGCCGGAGGAGTTTACAGGGAACCATCTGGTCTTGCAGTTCATCTTTCTGTACAACATGACGCTCGGGCCTTGAAGGTATCTTCGCGCTCGTTTAGAATCCTGTTGTGAGAAGTAAACCTGCGGGGGAGTTGAACCGAGACACCTCTCACGCTGATTCGTACGTTTTCCAGTCCGATTCGGCCACCTCGACACCGAATCCCTCTGATGCTTCGGCTCTCACGAACTCAGCTTCTAGGGTGCCTGCTGCTGCTGGCCTTGGTTCTCGGCCTGCTACTGGTGCGCTACCTGCGCCTGATGTGGTGGGCTCGCTAGGTGACGGGTACCCGCTGGTAGCGATTGTCGGGCCCACCGCCTCAGGGAAATCGGCCTTAGCGCTGGCGCTCGCGGAACGCTTGGACGGCGAAATCCTGAACTATGATTCGGTGCAAGTCTACCGGGGATTCGACGTCGGTGCGGGGAAACTGCCTTCCCGGGAGCGCCGCGGGATTCCGCATCATCTTCTGGACTGCCTGGAACCAAGCCAAGTCTTCACCGCCGGCGATTACCGCCGGGAGGCGCTGCGCGTTCTGGCCGGCGTGCGGGAGCGGGGGAGGCTGCCTATCTTTGTGGGCGGAACGGGGCTCTACCTGCGCGTGCTGCTGCTGGGGCTGTTTGAAGGCCCGCCACGCTCGGAAGACTTACGGGCGCGCCTCCGCGCCTTGGCAGAACGGCGAGGCCGCGAATTCCTCCACCGCTTGCTCCGGCGCTTGGACCCTGCTGCGGCGGCGAGGATACAACCCCGCGACACGCAGAAGATCATCCGGGCGGTGGAAGTCTGTCTTCTGGCGCGGCGACCTCTTTCGGAGATGCATGCCCGAGGGCGGTCCGGCCTCGGAGGATACTGGGTTTTCAAAGTTGGGCTGAACCCCGATCGCGCCCAGCTTCATCAACGCATCAACCGCCGCGTGGAGCATATGTTCGGGGGCGGTCTGTTGGAGGAAGCGCGCGCGTTGCTCGGACGGCCAGACCCGGGCCGGATCAAACCGCTCGGGGCGCTGGGCTACCGGCAAGCCTCTGCGGTCATCCTAGGAGAGGTTGACCTGCCGGAAGCCCTTCGCCAGACACAAGTGGCCACCCGGCGGTATGCCAAACGCCAGATGACTTGGTTTCGCCGCGAGACTGACATCACATGGTTCGGCGGATTTGGCGACGACCCGGAAATCCAGCGCCAAATCCTCGACCGGCTGCGTCAGGCCTGGACCGTCGCGGCGCGGGCGGGGCCCGGACGTGCGTGTCCCCTGCCCTTTCTTCAGCTTTTTGACCAGGAAGACACATGAGCACCCTTGCTCCGGAAGAGAGAAAAAATATGGAGAAGCAACCGCAGAACATTCAGGATGGCTTTTTGAATTCCGCCCGCAAGGAAAAAACCTTAGTGACCGTCTACCTTTTGAGCGGTGTTAAGCTCACCGGTCGCATCCGCAGCTTCGACAAGTACTGCCTGATATTGGAAAGCAACAACCAGGAACAGATGGTTTTCAAGCACGCCATCGCGACAGTCGTGCTGCCGCGGGCCAGCGGTGGGCCTGCACCCGCGCCGGCACCGGAGGGATAAGAGCATTCGCCGAGCAGAGTCCTTCGAGAAGGCTTACCTGGTAGGCTGGGAACCGAGCCGGCGCGCCGTGCTCATGCCGGGCTCCCCGGACGGCGAAGAGTCGCTCCGAGAGCTCCAGGAATTGACCACGAGCGCTGGGGTCAAGGTCGCCGGAACCATCCTCCCACGGTCGCCGGAACCTGATCCTGCTACGCTCGTGGGGCGCGGGAAGGCGCACGAGATCCGTGCCTGCGCCCGGGCCGTAGGAGCTGACCTGGTCATTTTTGATCACGACCTGACCCCTACCCAACTCCGCAACCTCGAGCAGGCTCTGGATCTCAAGGTTATTGATCGTACCCAACTCATCCTCGACATCTTCGCCCGTCGCGCCCGCAGCCGGGAAGGCCAGCTTCAAGTGGAGCTGGCGCAGTTGACTTATCTGCTCCCGCGGCTGGCGGGACGCGGGACCCTGCTCTCCAGGCTGGGCGGCGGCATCGGTACGCGTGGTCCCGGCGAGCAACAGTTGGAGTATGACCGCCGTCGCGTCCGCGCACGGATCCGGACTCTTCGTGAAGCCATTGAGCGTGTTCGGTCGCACCGCGCCTTACACCGTGCGCGCCGCCGCGCCCAGCACTTCCTGACCGTGGCGCTGGTCGGGTACACCAATGCCGGCAAGTCCACCCTCTTCAACACGCTGACCTCGGCGCGGGTCGGCACGTCTGCGCGGCTTTTCGCCACCCTCGACCCCACCGTCCGGGCGCTGCCCCTCGCCTCACGCCGGCCAGTCTTGCTCTCTGACACGGTGGGATTCATCCGCAAATTGCCGCCGCATCTGGTCGCAGCCTTCCGGGCAACCCTGGAGGAACTGCAGGACGCCAGCCTGCTGCTCCACGTTACCGACGCCTCTGACCCGCGGCACGTACCACAAGATGCGGCCGTCGAAGGCTTACTGGAAACTCTGGAGATTGCTTGCACGCTTCGACTCCATGTCTGGAACAAGGTGGATCTCCTGGATGGGGCCACGCGCCGGCATCTTGAGACCGGCCCCCAGGACGTGGCGGTTTCGGCGCGCACCGGCGAGGGGCTTGACGTGCTCTTGCGCCGGATCGACGAGACGCTGGGAGACCCTATCGTCGAGGCTGATTTCGAACTCTCCCCCGCCGACGGCGAACGCTTGGCTTTGCTCCACCGCGCGGGGGTCGTCCTCTCAACCCTTTTTGAGGATGACCGCATCCGGGTGCGCGCGCGCGTGCGCGAGTCGCTCCGGGAACAACTGCAGTCCTCGCCTCAAAAGGTCCGTGCCGACCGCTAAGTCCCGTTCCTTCCAGGGGTAAGCTGCTTGTGGAAAAGCTTGTGGAAAAAAGGGCGGGGGCACCCAGAGGGCTGAGAACGCACGGACCAGCCAAAAATGCGGGTCGCATGCAGGTGACCCCCGTTAATGGCCTGTTTTCATTGACTTATCAACATCCTGACGGCCCTGTTGCCCGCCTGGTTATTTCTGATCTCAGGTTCGAGAGGCCCGAATCCGACCCAAAGTTTTGCACAATTATGAGGCAATCCTGGAGCGCGGCGGCGTAGTCCCCCAACCTTCCCTTTGCCGCATGAATTCAGGGGGATTTGAGCATAGGCTCGTTCTGTAGTCAGAGTCGTACCAATTGGAAAAACGCGGAACGACCCGACAGGCCGCCCGCCATTTCGAGCCTCAGGGCCACAAAAGAGTGACGAAGCTGGCAGGCAAGAGGGGCTCGCTGGTTACCTTCACCCAAAGGAGGGCCAGCTCTCACCTCCAGGCGACGGACCCGGAAGACGCCGCCGCAGGCCAAGGACCTCTCCCGCCCAACCGTGCGCGTTGACACGCTGGGAGCCGTTCGTTATAGTGAGCAAGGGTGTCGCGGCAGTTGCTCCTGTGTGAGACGGACACTCTCGATAACCGGGCCCTTCCGATCACTTCCCACTGAGGGCAGATCTCGAAGGCGCATGAATCTCCCCATTTCACTGACCCTACTCCGAATCTTCTTTGTGCCCCTGCTGGTAGTGCTCCTGCTCACGAAGGGCCAGAACATGGATCTGTGGGCGGTCGGGGTTTTCCTGCTGGCCGCCGTTACAGACCTTCTGGACGGCTACGTGGCACGCAAGCGCGCGCAAGTCACGACGCTCGGGATACTCCTCGATCCCATCGCCGATAAGCTGCTCACCTCAGCCGCGTTTATCTCCTTGGTGGAACTCGATTTGGTGCCGGCCTGGATGGTGGTGATAATTGTGGGCAGGGAGTTTGCTGTCTCCGGCTTGCGCGCCATCGCCTCCGCGGAAGGATTTGCATTGGCAGCCTCCGAGTTGGGCAAAACGAAAATGGTGTTTCAGGTGGTGGCCATCACCGTGATTGTCCTGGAGCGACGCTACCCGTCCATGCGCCCTCTGGGCGAGGTCCTGCTGTGGATGGTGGTGGTGTTTGCCCTGGCTTCCGCGGCACAATACTTTTGGAAGTTCTGGAAGCGCCTGGATGTGCGCGTCAAGCGGCGCGCGCCGCGCCGCCTAATAGTCCTACGACCGGACGAGAAGGAGCCGGAAGAAAAAGATGTTGCCGCTCGCTGAATCCGAGCAACAATTTCTGCTGCGTTTAGCGCGACAGGCCCTTGAAGAGGCCGTCCGGCAACATCGGTTGTCGGAGATTGAAGAGCCCGCCGGTACCCTGCGAGAGCCTTGTGGGGCATTCGTGACCCTTCATAAGGGTGGACGGCTGCGCGGCTGCATCGGTTACGTGGAGCCGCTCAAGCCGCTGTTCGCCACCGTACGCGAATGTGCGGTGGCCGCCGCGCTCCACGATCCCCGCTTCGAGCCCGTTGCTCCCAAGGAATTGCCCGCTCTGCGCCTGGAGATTTCCGTCCTCTCCCCGCTCGTGGACACCGCTCCAGACCAGATCGAAGTAGGCCGGCATGGGCTCTTGATTTCAAAAGGAGGGCAGCGCGGCCTCCTACTCCCTCAGGTGGCGGTGGAGTGGAAGTGGAACCGTGAGCAATTCCTCGAGGAAACCTGCTGGAAAGCCGGGTTGCCTCCCGACGCTTGGCGCCATGGCGCCCGGATCCAGGCCTTTACGGCCCAGGTGTTTCAAGAGCCACCCCACCGCGCGTCCTGACCTCCTCCCGCCACCGAGATCTCCGGGGTTGATCGAACGAAAAGGACGGGAGGAGCGCTCCCGCCCATCTTCGTGTAGCATTCTTGATCTCGCAGGAAAAGCGGCGAGGGATGATCTACTCCAACTCGATGCCGTCGCCGAGGGAGATCTCACGCGTCGAGCTAACTACCATGCCCACAGAGGATTTCTCTTGGGTCGAGAGAATGATCATTTCTCCCAGCGATTCGCGGGGCGTCTCCGGGAGCGCAAACAGCCCTGCAGAGCGGTCGCGCGCGATCTGGAAGATGCGGTAGCGCTGGCCGGGCTTAACCCCGTCTGTCTGACCCAGGCTCACATACGCAATCGACCCTACGCCGAGGTAACCGGCATTATTCCGGGCTGCCGTAATAGCTCCCATGGGGTTGCCTTTGGACGGGGCGAACCGGTCGAACTGCTGGCTGGGGGCGTATTCGGGAATAGCACGGAGTTGATAAGGCACCGCGAGATCCCCCGGATACATAGGTCCGCACGCAAAGGCCACCTCAGCAACCGCGCCGGCAGGCGTCACATGGGTTACCTTGACTCTCCCGATGTCTTCGTAGGGTGTGCCCAGCGAGCGGATGGACCAGTGCTGGCCAGGGTACCACGATGTCCGGAAGAGCTCTTTTGCCTGCCTGACCACCGTGTATTCTATTCCGACCACAAAGGTCGCCCCGCTGCGGCTGCTGAGAAAGACAGAGTCCCCCGCAGCAAACTGGCGGACAGGCGAATGAGAGTCATTGTCCGCGCCATCGAGGACGTAGATGTCCTTCGACACAGGCGTACCCGAAATGAAGCCCGCACAGTCAGCTTCCGACCGCGTGGCCGCAGGTATCGTGGCCGCTGGGTCCGCCGGCGTCTCTTGAGCCAATCCAGCCGTAGCGGCTGCAACTAAAAACACCAAAGCAAGACTGAGAATTCTTGGGCTCACAGATTTCCTCCCCTCTTGTCCAAAGACTGGCACGGGCGGGTCATCCCCGGAACGCTGCCGGCGGGCATATCCCCTTCTGGAAGCCAAGTGTAAGGAAACAGCTTGTCGAAAGTCAAGCTAAGCTAGCAGGTCGCCGAATAAGGCCTTGGGTGGAAGTGGGTGCGGCCCGGAGCGCCATGGGAAGCAGGCTGCCAGCGCCTACCAGGGGTCCGGCTTGAGCGGAACTCCTGTTCGCCCTTATCCTTCTGATCCCTCGACCTCAGCCACGGAGGGGAGGTTCCGACCGATCATTTGGGTCGGCCCGTCGTCTTTCCCTCAGCGGCAGGGCAGTCCAAGGGAGTCGCTTCACACCTCTGACTGCACGGTGCCGAGCTCCGCCGCCATGGCGCGCCAAAAAGGGAGTTCGTCAGCAACACCCAGTTCCTCCAAGTATTCGGATTCGATCACCGGCTGCGGCTCGGCGGAATTCGTTGACGAGTGCGCCTCTTGCTCGTGCACCAAGAAGTTGGCGACGTAGACGGCGGCCACCGCGTCAAAGCTCTGATGCGGGACACGGGTGGGGGCGTGATGAAGGGCTACGGCTTCGACGATGGCATACGGCAGTCCCCAAAGGCCGAGCAGGTACGCGCCAATCTCGGCGTGCGTAGGCCCGCCGAGTTCCTCTTCTGCCCGAAACATCGGCCGTTGCTCAGCCCGTGTCCCCGCCAGCACCTGTGCCAGCCGTTCGGGGAGCTTCCACGCCAGGATCAGCTTCCCCACATCGTGCAGCAGGCCCGCTAACACAGCGACGTCTGCCAGATGTTTCGGCACCGGGAGGCGAGAGGCAATCCGGGCGGTGAACTGCGCATGACTCTGTAAAGCCTCCAGAGAGAACCCGCTGAGTCGTTTGTCCGGCTGGAAGGCACGGAAGACCTCCACGGAGAGCACGAGATTCTTCAGCGTGTTGATGCCAAGATAGCTTACTGCGCTCCTGATGGTCGTTATGGGTTGCGCAAGCCCAAAGAAGGCGGAGTTCACAAGCTGAAGGATCTTGGCGGAAATCGCCACGTCTTGCTCCACAATTTTCGCGATGTCTCCCAGCAATACATCGGGATTCGCCAGGGCTCGCGTGAGGGCCTCATAAACGCGCGGCAAAGACGGGAGTTCACCCATTGCCCCCACCGTGCGGCAGATGGAGTCGTCGCTGAGCAGTGTCTTGAGGTGGCAGGCACGCTCCACTGCCACGCGGAGCATGTTGACGTCGCACGGCTTGGCCAGAGATTGATGCGCCACCGGAACTGCCCGAAGCACCGTTTCAAGTTCCGTTTGACCTGAAACCACAATGCGAACCAGATGGGGATAGAGTTCCCGGACTTGCGTCAGCAAGGTCGCCCCATCCATCCCCGGCATGCACATATCAGAGACGATCACATCGAAGGGCGACGCCTCCAGGAGGGTTAGCGCGGCCTCCCCGCCAGGCGCGAAGGCCATCTCCCATTGGTGCTGCTGGGAGCGCAATGTCCGCTGGAGGCCTTCCAGGACCGCTGAATCGTCGTCCACGAAAAGGATACGTCTCATGCCACTTTCTCCTTCAGGGCTTCGCCGCGCCGCCAAGCCACCATCGCATGAAGAAGGTTGTCGCCACCGGCAGCCAAGCAATCGCCAGCGGCGAGGATGCCGTTGTCGCTCCGGCCTTGTACCTGCTCGCTCGCCCCCGGCCCGCTCTCCGCCGTCACGACCTCGTGCCCTTCCGCCGTGAGCATGGCGGCCAGCAACTGCCGGTCGGCCCCGTCGTTGCCGATGAGCGCACTGGCGTGTGGGGCTCAGCGGTGATTTCCCCACCTGCAAGGTTGCGGGGCCTCTTCGGGGGTCAGCTGGGTTCGCCTTACTAGAGCGCTGGTTTGCTCCAGCTGCCACAGGACGCGACCCCGAGGCCGGAGGCACGGTCGGCGACTAGAAGCAGTTGCAAAACCGGGTTCCGACCATTGAAAACAAAGCGCTTAACAGGGCCCATCCGAGGTTTTGCAATAGCTTCTAGGCATAAGAACACCCCGTCGTTTACTTCGCCTCCTCAGATTGCTATCGGCAGGAAGGAAGTCGTGCATTAAGCCCGTGTGGGAGTGGGGCGCCCTTCGACGGATCCCTCTGGAAGCCCGCAAAGTGCTCGAAGGGCTCGAACGCTTCGCGGAGCGCCTCCTCGTACTTTTTCACATCGTAGCCTTGCCAACCTTCCCAGAGCGTCCAGGCGCGCACGCGGTCATCGGGGAACTTCGCTTCTGCGTTGGTGATGATGTATTGGAGGGTCTCTCCCGGGCGCAAGGCCACACCGGCCCTGTCGAGCTGCTTGGCCGCGATGGCCGTCGCGCTCGCGTGCTGATACTGTTGTGGCGAGCGAGTCAAGCGCCGGCTGATCACCAGCTCCTCGAGACTGACGCTACCCGTCGCGAGCCGCGCGAGGTACCGCTCGAGCACCTCGCGGGCTTCCGCAAGCTTCTGGCTGTAGCTCCGGAAATCGTGTGCCTCGGCGAGGATGCGAAGCGCTTCCTGCTGCATCTTCGCCACCAGGGGCGGCGTGTCGTGCTTCCGGCACTCGAGCCCGCGCACCTTCAGTTCGCCCTCTTCCGACACGCAGAAGAACCGGTTGGGCACGGGAATCTCCGCCGATTGCTTGGAGGGCAGGAAAATGACATAGCGATAAACGGCTTCGAGTGCCATCGGCAAACCCGTACGCTGTTCAATCTCCCGGGACAGGCGCTCGTAGTCCTCTCGCGTGGCGTCCTCTTTCTGGACGTAAAGGGAATCCACCAGCGCGTGCAGCACCCGAAAGCCGTCGCGCTCGGCGGTCTCCTTCGCCACCAACAGCTTCTCGCGCGCCAGGGCATTGATGGCTTCGTGCGCCTCGATCTTGCCGAAGCGGGCGTTCTTGTAGCCGGTGTAGCCGAAGCAGCAAACCAGCAGCCACTTGAGCGCCGAGCGACGCGATTTATACCTGTAGAGACGGCCCGGTGGGCCGTCTCCCACGGCAAGACGTTCCACCGGAACGTCTCTACCGTGGTCGCCGACCGCCGCGACAGCCATCTGCTGCTTGTACTGCTGGCGCTTCTGAATCAGCCGCTCGACCACGCGACTGGTAATGCCCCGCCGCCGCTGGCAGACCCGGTAACCCAGCTCGGGGACGCGCGGCGCCTGCGGGCAGCAAGGGCAATTGACGGTTTCGGGCGAGATGTTGAACCGCGCCATGATGCTTGGGAACTCGCTAACAAAGTCTAGCTCGCCCACGTTCTCGAAGAATCCCAGCCGCGGCGGAAAGACCAGGCCCCCGCGGTCCGCCAGCAGGAGTTCACCCGGATGCTTGGGGCCTTCAGGTTCGGCCTTCTGCTCGGGGATTAGCACGCCGTCCCGGTAGGCCAGCTCCATCTGCATGTAGGAGATGCCGGTGCCGGTCGTGGTGCGGGCCGCGTACTGCACCGGCAGCCGGGTCACTCGCACCAGTTCCCACAAGCCCTCCAGGTCACACTGGTCGGCGACAAAGGAGTTCTGTGTATCCACGTGCAAGCGCCCGAATAGGGTGGTAGTACTCCCCTTAAAGAGAATGCGGCCATAACTCATGTAGCTGCGTGCGCGGCGGCGCTCGACCGGCGCGGCCTCACGGTTGAGCGGGAGTTCGATGCCGAGTCTGCGGGCTTGCCGGAACAGCCCCGGAAAGAGCGTGGAGTCGCCCCACTCGCTCACGATGAGGTCAGGGTCGTAGGCGCGCAGCAGGCGCTCGAAGCCGACGGCGACGGGCTCCTCGGCGTCGTCCAGCACGCGCCACTCGCCATCGATTTCCACTTCCAAGGCCCCGCGCCGGCCGTGCTGGGGATCAACGCACGCGAGACCTTCCAGCCGCACCTGCATCACCTGGAGCGGCGGCAGTTCGTAGTCTGTCGCCCATTCGTCATCGCGACACTCGATAGCGCGCACTGTAGAGACGGCTCGCTGAGCCGTCTCCTGGCGGTTGGACGTTCTGCTGAGTGGCGGCGGGGGACAAAAGCCTGAGACGACCCGGCGGGTCGTCTCTACATCTACTTCGACCTTCGCCAGCGGAAAGACACCCTTCTCCCAGCAATAGAGCGGCGCCAACATCAGGTCGGAGTTATAAAGCCGCAGGTTGGAATCGTAGTGGTGGACGAAGCGCACCAGCGCCCCGAACTGCGTGGGGTGACGCACGCTGACTTCCAGCACCCGGAGCGGCTGCCCCTCCCAGATGTCGAGCCGCTCGGTGAGCGCACAGGTCACTGGAGCGCGCGCCTCCAGGGCTCGCGCCAGGCGACCGAGTCGCGCCTCCGGGCCGTGCACATAGAAACACGGGGTGAAGGACCGATCAGTCAACCGGTGGCGTTTCTGGTTCGGCCCGATCACCCACAGCGTCATCCCCTCGGGCGACGGATAAAGATCGAGGAGCCATCCACTGAGCATCCAGGTTAATCCCCAAACGAGCTTCGAGCGCGCGCAGGCGAATCTCGTGGTCGAGCCCGATCGTCAGGTTGATTGCGTCCATGGCATGCACGGGAAATTCGTAAGTGCCGGCCTGCGTGTAAAGACGTACGCGGTTGAACATCGCTTCCAGGTAGGCCCGCTCCTCCTGCCGCAGCGCCCGGCCAAACACCCGCTCCCAGGACTGTAGCTCCTGCTCGATCAGTTGGCGGAAAGTCGCAATGGTCCGACCCATAAAGCACCTCGCGTTGGTAGGGGAGCGCTCTGCGCTCCCGCGCGTCAGGGCACGACTTTAGTCGTGCCGAAAAGTTCGGGCCTCCTCAATACTGGCTTTAGCCGCTGCGGGCTGGCTTCCCCCAGGGCCTAAAGGCCATCGCGCGTTGGGGTTGATCGCTTGCGGCATGGCTGAAGCCATGCCCTGACGCATAACGCCTCCTCGGAACGAAGCCCGCTCGCACTTCAATCCCAGGCGGTTGTTTTCACTCAGGCTGAACTTCCACACTTCCGCCACCGCAGCACAGGTTTCTGCGAAGAACCGCCGACGAGCCGGTGGCGGCATAAAGGTTGAGGCTGCGGAGAAAAGCGCGATCGCAAGCGGGGCGCCGCGGCGACCCCAGCGCGTAGCGCCGACCTTGAGGTCGGCCGGTGTCTCCGGAGTGCCGACCTTTAGAAGCGGGGCGACAACTTCTTGTGAGGAACAATCGGAAGGGCGGGGTTTTAACCCCGCCGCAGAAAGCGCCTTCGATTCAATATAACTTTTGGGGTTTCCCTCTACGGCGGGACGGAAGTCCCGCCCTTCCGCAAACGGTTGCCCAGCTAACCGCCGCAAGTTCGCGAGCGCCTGCTCGAACGCCACCCGCGCGTCCCAGTCGCGTACGTCTTCGTCAAAGTAGAGTTCAGGAAACGCCGTGACGATCAGCACCTCAGCGGGGAAATCCGCCAGGAGCCGCGGCACGCGCACGACGAGTTCGGTGAGCTGGAAACAGGTGAAGGCGCGAGCGATTTGGATCTGCCGGTTGAATTGCTCGAAGGGCACGCCGCGCTGCCGCGCCAGGCGCTCCAGCAGTCGCGGATCGGCGCAGTTGGCGCCGTCCAGAATCAGCACCCGTTTTCCCTGGAGCAGCAGGCGCGGCAGGAAGTAGTGGCTGAACCGGGGTGTGTCCCTCGCGCCGTGAAAGACCGCTAGACCATGCGCGGGCAGCGTCCACGGTCTTGGTGTAGCGCAAGTTCTGTCGTGCGACCTGGCGGCATTTCCACTTGGAAGAGTTCGCAGTAGGGGCACAGCATCCCGACTTCGCCGGGATAAGTGCTGTGCCCCTACACCGGCGGAGGTCGGTCGTAGCGCCGACCGGGTTTGGGGGTCTGTGGTTCCGGTAGTAGCCGGTTCATGCGGCCACTGGAGCTGCCAGACCCCTGGCGACGAGGCTGTTCCAACTGTCTCAGCCATCCCCGGAATCCTCCTTTTCCCAGCGTCCTAATGGTAGGCGAAGAAAAAGCGAAAATCAAGGCCATTCCAAAAAATCCCCGGGCTGCCCGCCGACGCACCGGGGCCTATGCCGCCAAAGACGTGCAGGAAAACTCGAAAACCAAGTGGACGCTCAAGACCGGGCGCCTGAACCGTTCCACGCCCGCCGTGGTGGGCGGCGTGGTATACGTGGGCAGCCACCACAGCCACCTCTGCGCGGTGGATGCCGCGACGGGAAAGCTGAAGTGGAAATTCCAGACGAAAGGTGATCTCTCTTCCTCGCCGGTGGTCGCGGACGGCACGGTTTATTTCGGCAGCCACGACGGGCATCTCTAGGCGGTGGAGTAGGTTCACAGCGGTTAAGAGTGTGCGACAACGTCAGCCGTTCAGCGGCTTCTTTACCTTGGACAACCTGCAGGCCTGGGAAGCGCAGGGAATCGATGTGTATCTGCCGGACGCGGTGCTGGCGCGCGAATTGAACTGCGGCCGGCGGGTGAGGGGAGCCGCTCCGGGG
>Ga0315280_10004087_pt1 | contig 21827 bp, 22 predicted proteins | sample YL17G06_40_MG_FD_203697 | JGI IMG/M metagenome (GOLD analysis project Ga0315280, IMG submission 203697) | Sediment microbial communities from Yellowstone Lake, YNP, Wyoming, USA - YL17G06_40 | ecosystem: Environmental > Aquatic > Freshwater > Lake > Sediment | place: USA: Wyoming | collected...
TCGCCATCTTGAGCCTGTTTGCCAACCTGATCTCCCTTCCGGGGAGATAATAGTTGGCAACACTCCTCCTTCAAGATGGCTGGTTTTCAAGTGACCGCTACTGGCTGGTTTTGAGTGACCGATGACAAGACGCCGACTCCTCCCAACCGCCCGCAGGCCGGCGATGTCTGGGTTAGCCCCAGAGACGCCGCGCAGATGGTCTACGTGCCTGCAGGTAAGTTTCTTCTGGGATCTACTCAGGAGCAAGTCGATACGTTGCATCGGCAATTCCCGGGGGACCCGCCAGAATGGTTCACGGACGAGCTGACCCAGTGTCGGGTCTCTCTTCTGGCCTATTGGATGGACAAGAACCCGGTTACCGTGGCCCAATACCGCAAGTTCTGTGGGGTGAAGGGCCGAGACATGCCGGAGGCGCCAGATTGGGGCTGGCAGGATAGCCATCCTATGACAAATGTGAGGTGGGCGGACGCGGCGGCCTATGCGAAATCGGCGGGGAAGCGGCTGCCAACGGAGCTGGAATGGGAGAAGGCCGCGCGAGGAACCGACGGAAGGATCTATCCGTGGGGCAATAGGTGGGATGCGAGCAAGTGCGCGAACGGCACCAACTCGACGAACGGCACGAGGCCCGTAGAGACCTTCCACGCCGGGGCGAGCCCGTACGGGTGCCTGGACATGGCTGGGAATGTGTGGCAGTGGTGCGCGGAATGGTATGAGGAGAAGGCTTATGAGCGCTATGCGAAGGGGGATCTGACACCGCCGACAAGTGGAACCCATAAGGTGCTTCGGAGCACCGGTTGGGGCAACGACGATCCCAGGTATTTCCGCTGCGCTGCCCGGATCGGCTTCGTCCAAGACCGCCGCGGCGGCGCCCTCGGCTTTCGTTGCGCCCGGGGAGCAGAGTGAACAACCTACTGCTTTCTACCCTGCACGGGGCTGCGGGGCGTGGGACAAATTGGGCAGTCGCCTATTTCCTTGGTCCGGCACTCGCGGCCGAAACAGCGCACATTTCGACCTGAGCGATCTCTGCTTGACCAAAACGCTCTGGCATCGACATCCGCTACCTCGTCCGCATCCCCGTTGTTTCGACCTGTGGTGAGCGGAGTCGAACCATCCCAGGTCGTTTTCCTCCACCGCGGCACCCTGGCATACCGGCTGTTCATGGCCGCTGACCCCAGGGAGCTAGGCGGACGCTGAGACCATCTGCCTTTCACTCCGCTGGTCTACGAGGCCGCGGTGAGTCCAATGGTGCCCCTGGAGGCTCATCACCCGCACCGGATCTGCGAGAGTTACGAGTGGCAAAATCCCGCCGGGGCTACCACCACTCGTAACTTTTTCGCCTGCCAAGTGCAGCTCCCCCCGCAGGTTTCTTTGCATCAGCAAACACGCGCCAGGCCGTTTGCGTCCTGGCCGCGGGTCCTCGTGCACCTCGATCCGCGTCACCAGGCGAGACAGCAGCCGTTTCAGATCATCCACTCGGCCAGCCTCCAGCATCCCGCTGAGGTCCGACACGATCTTGCGCACGGCCGCCGGCAGCATGTCAACACTTCCCTGCGGCTCGACGGCACGCGCCCTAGCAAGCTCGCGGCGGAGATGGTCGCGCCGCGCCTCGGCCGCCAGCATCTGCCTCTCGAGGTCCTCTACCAGCCTGCCCTTCGCTATCCACTCCACGAGCCGGACGATCTCGGCCTCTACCTCGACCAACTGGGACTTGAGCTTACCTGTGGTGCTCCCCGGACTAGAGGCGAGCCCGCAGGGCCCTGAGAGGTGTCCTATCGCCATTCGACATAGACGGGCTGCCCTCACCGGAGTTCCAGCACGATCAGTAGGGACATCAGGCCGTACACCGCCAAGATGGTGATAGCTACTGCGGGCGATACTGGCTGAGGAGGTCCCACACCCCCTCGTCGCGCGAGCAGACGCAGAATCTTCTGGCGATCGGGCCCGCGTGTGATGCGCGCGCAGAGCCACACATACGGCAGTGGGCTGAGCGCGCGCCAAATGCAGCACAGAAGTCGTGACAACTCCACGCTGAGGAATAGAACCAGAATGAGGACCCCAAAACACAGATTAACGACCTCAGGTGTCGCCTTCCCACTCCGTGATATGAGCTCCACCAGCGCCCGAAGCCCGTTCTGGACCAGGTCAAACATTGCAGAAATCTCTGCCTTAGCGTGTCAGTGCAGCCGCAATAGCGGTACCCATAAGGCCGAGTACGGCCAGCGCAAGGGCAACGAGCAAACGATCCGACAGCACCGGGGCCTGCGTGATGTCCCCGTAGGCCTGGCACATCAGCAAGCCCGTGATGACTCCGAAGCCGATCAAAATGAGTCCCAATGTGGTTGAGAAAAGGACTGCCACGGTGCCGGCGATCAGAAAGGCAAGCCCGGCGAGCGCGAATGGCCGCAACGCCGTCGCCACAAGTTCGGCGGCTTCCCACCGAACTACCCCACCCCTGTGTGACAGAGATCTAGCCAAGGCCGAACGCACAGGTCCCACTCTTGGGGAAGCAAGAGGCTGTGCCATGGTCGACGCGGGAGTGAAGGCAGTGAATCTGACAGCCGGCAGGTCACGGCTGAACAGAAGCGGAGGGTCCCAAAAGGTCCGTTCGAGGTACCTCGGCCAATCCTCTGATCTGTCATCTGCCTCTCGCGCTTCGGCTTGGTTCATCGCTGGTCAGCTTCCCCTTTGCTGGTGTGGTGAGCGCGGATTCCCTGGACACGTGAGAACTCTACTCCGAGAAGCCTAAGTCCGGCATCATACGCATCCAAGATCGCATCCGTATTCGTTGCCCAAGTCTGTTTGCGCCCCGCGACTGCAGCGACCTCAGAGAGCTTGACGCATGCACGGCGAGCAGCCTCTATTGGCGCAGCCTGCGGCTGTCGCCAGTCGGGTGCCCACGCGACCGCTTTCTCCAGCACCTGGGCGACCAGCACTGAGAACTCACTACGCGCCCACCACGGGCGATGTGCTCGCCGAGCACGGGGTATTGGGATTTCGGTGCTTCGCGCGTGGAACATGAGCTGGTCGAGTTGCGGCGTGCTGATTGCCTCCAACTGTGCTAGGTAGTCACTCCACAATTGAGTGAACACCTGATCGTCAGCCAGCATGTCAAAAGAGAGGTCTCTGCTCCCGTCAGCTACTGTGTGGGCGCATGCCGCATAGAATCCTCGAGCAACGACAGGTATGTACATGTTCAGTCGAATGCCGCTACCCACCGTGCCCAATATGTCGTGTGTCCGCTGTTCGAGCGCGCGCAGGAAGGCGTCGAGTCCGCCGAGGAATACCGTCCGGAGGGCAAGAGTGTCTGCGAAGACTTGCTCAAGGCCGTGGACACTGCGTATCTCCTTAAGGTCTTGCAGTTCTCCCAGTATGTCTGACTCTTGGCTGACCGACGCGCTGTCGGCGGTCTTGTTGCTGACCTTAACTTCCCGGCCTGTCTGCCCACGGATTGCCTGACGAAGTTGCTCGAAGAACTCGTTGACCTTTGAGCTCCTGCGGATCACGGCATGACCCGCTTCGTGCGCCACGGGCAGCAGGCAATTCCACGGTGCACAAAGTAGCCAGTAGGGTATGCGTGCGACACTCCACCCCGCCGGTGCTTCTATGAGCTGCGGATTCGGTTCCCTTTCGAGCAACCAAGTAAGATAGGCATATTCCTTCTCTTCGCTTGGGACAAGGTTCCCGCTTTGAAGAATCGCAGACCCAAGTCCGAACAGCGCAACAAGCATCCTGTGTCCGGATGCCGAGTAACCGGGCAGGCTCTCGGGTGCCTCGCTAACGAGCCCATATGAATGGGAGGAGTACAGCGCGAAGAAATCTTCGGTGAGGTCGGCCTGTTGCGCCAGCCTTCGCTCCAACGCGCGTAGCACCCCTACGTGCTCCCGCTCCGCAAGTTCTCTGAAACCACTCTGCAACTCCTTGATGGCTTGAGCTTCGGCGATCAATCTGGTCGCGATTACCTGTAGCTGTTCCTGGAGAAAGCTGAACCCTGGGCGCAGCATTAGGGCATACAAGTACAGATTGTGGTTAGTAACGTGCGTATTGTAAAGACGGAAGATGGTCTGCAACGAGGCGGCGGCAGTGCGCCGCTCAAAGCGGGGCTCTTCCGTGAGAAGTCTGAGCGCAACGCCAGGTGTTTCGAGCGTCATCGACTGGAGTTTGAGATCGTCGCTTGGCGGCGACGCTCCGACTGTAGGACGGACGTCTGCTCCCAAGCGCAGCCAGGAACGGTAGACAGCTCGTGCAGCAGTCCTGTTGGCGTCATGTATGCCCAGAAACCCTTCGAAGTAGGCTCGGAATAGATCCGCTGCGGAACACTCTGCTGTCCGCGTCGTGATGGCAAGGCTGGCATCGATCTCACCCAACTCATCGCGTAAAGAGTGGGCATCCGGCTGGGCTATGGCAGAGAAGGCCTCTCTTGCCGCTTGGGCCACTCTCCCCATTTGCCCTGTGCGGACTCGAACCTCGAGTCTCGACAATGGTGCATGACCGACCAGGCGATCCCATTCACGATCTTCAACAACCTTGTCGGCGATCCCGACGATCGTGTACGTTCGAGAGAAGACGGGCATACTACTGTCTGCGAACCAAGGCTCGACGAAGGGTACTGATTCCGCGGCCAAGTGTTCCCTGAGGACGTCCATCGAGAGCGCGTAGATCCCGGCCCCGCCGCGCGTTTGTAGGGCTGGTTTCGCGAGAAGTGCAGAGACGTCGGCCCCGCGCCAACCAACGGCCAGCTCATTCCAGCCAAGACCTCCGAGGACAAAGGCGTTTGGATCGTCAGCAAGAAGCGACATGATAGCTCTCACCACCGCTCGCTCCGCCGCAGCACCATACTGGAGAAGAAGATGGTTCTGGATCTTAATTTGCACAAGCAGCATCGCGGGTGGGCTCTCCGGCCCTGACCCCGCTTCGATGAAAGGTGAGGGTGTTCCAGACTCAGTCGCCCAAGTGAAATAACTCGTGACGGTATGCTTCTTGAGACCAGGGCAGTGCGGCATGCTTGCTGTCTCACCCAGCCTGTGCGTCTTGGCGATGCAGAACAGTTCGTGAGTATGTACCCCGTAGAACCACATGACAGGCGTATTCGTATCCATCACCTTGGTCATGCATAAGGCTTCGTGAAGTCGCCCCTTGACGGCTGGCAAGTCCGATGGCGCGACTTGGAAGAGGCAGAGTAAGAGCGGGTGACCGGGTGAGATGCCAGACACCTCTGACCGCGGTGCTTGTGGCAGGTTCGTATTCCTGTCAGTAGACATAGGCTTGGCTAGGCGGGTAAAGCCAGGACAGAGCATGCGCTACCTGCCTGCGCATGATACTAGGGCCTGCTAGAACATACGGCCACCGGGCCACCTGAGTCCCCTTTCTCTATTAACAGAACTGGGGGGCAACCATACCCCAGGGCTAGATGAGGGTTTGCTGCCGGGCCTCTCTTCCGGCAGCCTCCGAGTTGAATCGCACATCCCTATTTTCTGGTCCCATTCTACGGTATGCGGGTCCACTCCTGCAAGCCCGGCAAATCGTGGGGCCCGGTGTGCCTGTCAAGCCCGGATGCGACCGGCCGCAGTGGCTAAGGGGGCGTGAGACCGCATCCGCTGGTCAAGCAGGCATGAGACCGTATGTACTGGCAAACCGTCGGCGAGACCGTCTGCGCCGGGCAAGCAGGTATGAGACAGGTCTAGCAGCCGTTCTGCGGCCCTGCAGGTGGATCAGAATACCCGGGTTCAGACCACTTCCAGAGGACAATCCCCGTGGTCGGGGGTTCAAAGCGGGTGACGGGTGCTAGGCGGCGCGGAGCGCCTTACCTCGCTCTGAACCTCCGACCTTGGCCCTTCTTGTCGCCCTCGCTGCCCTCGGCAGCCGGAGCGCCGAACTGCCTCGACGCCCCGGAACACCCCTGTAATCGACCCTGAACCCGATTTCGCGTGTCCGCCAGGACAGCCTGGTCTTCTTTTCCGATGCAAAGCGGGGCCCCGCTACAATCCAGCGACCACTGCCTTCGCCGCGATACGCACGGGCGGAAAGGGTATCGCTTCCATCCTGCACGGCCCACCACCCCGGTACAGAAGGGATAACCCGTCCTCCGGCAGGCGGGAGTGCACCACCAGGTCGCCCGTCGGCTCCACCTTGATGCGCTCCACCGCTTGCCGTAGCCACGCCTTTAGTTGTTCTTGGGGGGCTTGGCGTATCAGGAGGCCCGTGTCGCTGATGTAGCGTTGCACCACGGGCTTCGTGACCCGCAAGGGGCGGGCACACCTCGCGCGCTCGCGTTCGGATTCGATATCGCTGCGCAGGCTAGCGACTTCAGTCGTGATGGCGTTCAACCGCTCCCCCAAGGTCGTCAGGTTGAGGTGTACGTTCTCGGACTCCACCAGGTCGAGCAGGCGTTGCTGTCGTCTCTGGGCCTGGGCGAGTTTGGCCTCGAGCTCCTTGCGACGCTCGGCTGACCCGCCCAGGATTGCGGCGAGCTTCTGGTTCGCCAGTTCCACCACCGTGTCCAGATTGGCCTCCGTGAAGACATCCTGGCACAAGGCATCGAGCACCGCTCGGTCCGTCTTCTTGCCGCTCAGCCGGGGAGCGTCACAGATGCGCTTCTTCTTACACGCGTTGCATGTGTAGTAGTGGTAGCGGCCACCGTGTCCACGCCCGGTCGAAACCCCGTAGAGCGTTCCGCAGTAGCACCACATGAGTCCGGATAGCAGTTGGCGCGAGCCAGCAATGCGGGGATGCACTTCGCTGGGACGGCGGCTGTGCAGCGCGGCCTCAACCTTCGCAAACTCCTCCTGGGATATGATGGGTGGATGATGGTTCGGAACCAGCGCCCACTTAGCGCGCGGCCGCAGACAGTTCGTCGGGTCGCGGCGATTCCAGACCAGGGTGCCCGTGTAGGTAGGGTGGGTCAGGACCTGGTGGATACGGCTTGGCAGCCAGGCGGAGCCGGTTTCGCTGCTCACCGAGTCCGCAATGGAGCGGAGGCCATGCCCTTTCAGCGCGAGGTCGAAGATGCGGCGCACCTGTGGGGCCGTGTCTTCGTCGATTTCCAGGGTGTTGTAGGTGTGCCCGTTGTTCTGAATCAGGCGCAGCCGGTAGCCGTAGGGCGGCTTGGCGCCCGGCCAGCGCCCCTGGCGCACCGCCTCGGTCATGCCGCGGTGGACTTCTTGCGACAGCTGGCGGCTGTAGAAATCGTCCACGACTTCTATCACGCCTTCGAGGAGCTTGCCTGCGGGCGAATCGTCAAAGGGCTCGCTGATTGAGACGACCTCGATGCCGAGCTTCCGGAGCAGCGCCTTGTAGACCACCGCATCCTCGCGGTTGCGCGCAAACCGGGAGGACTTCCAGCATGCGATGATGTCGAACGGCGCGGGCTTGCGCTTGCCGTCCCCGATCATCCTCTGGAACTCTGTGCGCTTATCGGTCCGCCCTGACTGCGCCTTGTCGCAGTATTCGCCCACGACTATGTGGCCGTTCTTCTGCGCCCACTCGTGCAGCAGCTTGAGCTGGGCGGGGATGCTGAGGTCCTTCTCCGCCTGACGCTCGGACGAGACCCTGGCGTAGAGGGCTATACGTTTCATCCGTTCATGGCTCGCCACAGCGCGATATCCCAGTATTTCTGACCGCTCGCCATCGGCGTATTCATCGCTCACCGGCCGCCGGAAGTCAAGGCCGACCTTTGATGCCCGGGCGGCCCCGGGTGCGCCCACGTGGGCTTGTTACGGCGATACCCATGGCCTTCGCTTGCTCCTCGGTAAGGCCGAAAAGTTGCCAGTTCTCGCTGAGAAACGTGACCGCAACGAGTTCCGCGAAGAGGTCCTGGGCGGCGGCCAGTTCTTCGGCGGTGAGCTGCGTGCCAGATCTGACTATTCGGATTCGCGCGTGCCCGCTACGCAAAATAGGAACTCCTGGCCACCGCGACGTTGGCTCGTATCCGCCGCCCGGATGCCTGATAGGCCCAGGGCGTCGGCGATGGCGGCGGCCTGCGGCCCCGTGGGCGGCGCATAGTCGGCCTCTAGAGTCACGGTGGCCGGCTCGCCCTTACTGCGGCGCACAGGCGCTCCAGTGGCACGTGCTGGGCCATCCACTATGACCGACTCCCGCAGATCGGCCATACGGCGTCGTCGCTAGACTAGCCGCTCATTCATCGCTATCTCCGAGATCATCCTGCGCCGCCTGCCACACCGCTTCGTCCCAGCTCTGGTCGGGGACGTCGTTCAGCGCGTCCGCGATGCGTTGGGCCAGATCGGGCGGGACCGCGACTTCTCGCTGCGCGATCTCGTCTCGCAGCGCCATCGCCCGGCGCTCCAGCAGCTGAAGGTACGCGGCGCGCCTGTAGGCCCGCTCAAGCGTTTCCTCGTCGGGCACGATCTTGCTGACGCCAGCCCCCTGGATCTTGCGCTCAAGCCAGTCCACGAACTGGTCCGCCGTCATGGCGTTGAGCTCGACGCGCTCGCCGGACCATCTCCGGATGTACGAGCCCTCCTGAACCAGCAGCGCTATCTCGTCCCTGGTCGCCCCGTTGTAGCGAAGGTTGGAGGCGGGGCTCTGCCGCTGGTCGTAGTGAACCACCTCTGTCTGCAGCCCCTCGATGTCCGCCAGGCGCAGGCCCAAGTCCACCACGCGTCCGGTGCCGCGGGAGCCGCGAGTGCCGCGGCGCAGGGTGGCAACGATGGAGAAGCCCGACTTGTCGAAGTCGTGCACCACGTAGACCCGGCGCTTGTAGGAACGCAGCTCATGCAGCAGATCGCAGAAGGCGGAAACCGGCAGACCCTTGGTGCTCGCGATGGCCAGATCGAAGCGCTCGGCGATCTTCGCTGCCTTGAGCAGTGGATCGAAGCCCTCCTTCTCGATGAAGAGCACTCCCCCGTAGCGCAAGAGCGGGCCGACCGTGGGGATCTCCGGATCAGGCCGGAACGGCGGCGCCTCATCGAAGCCGCCATCGCTGAAGCGGCCGATGTAGTCGCGGACGTCGATGCCGCCCAGGCCCACCGATTCCCCAGTGTGCGGCTCGGTGATATGCCCGCGGGCGTCCCAAACCACGTCCCATGCCGGGCGGCGACGCTCCAAGTAGTCCTTGAGCAAGTCTTGGGTGAAATACCGGGAGTCCACCTCATCGGTATCGGCCTCGGCCAGGATGGCAGGCCGGGCGGCGTAGTAGATCTGCCGGGCGTTGGCCGGGTAGCGGCCGCCGCCCGAAGCCTTTTGGTAGGCCTCCTCCATGACGCGGAACGCCACCTCTTTGACGGTGGTGCGAGGAGGGTACCCCCGAAGCCGATCTACATCCGAGCGACGGGGGCGGTCATTGGCGTCAGCGCGTCGTTTCAGCTTCTTCCAGTCTTTGCCCAGTGACCGCATCGCTGAGTCCAGCGCGCCCTTCAGGCTGTCGCTCATAGCCGCACCGCCGTCTTGCCATGGTCGGCAAACTCGAACCGCGGCCGCGCTACGTGTATCACGATCGTGATAGGGTCCTGGTGGTCTAACCGCATCTCACCCATGAGAGCGCCCAGCTCCTGAATGGGAACCCGCAGTGCTGGCGACCAGTTCAAGCCGGATATCACCCTGCGGGCATCGGTGTCGCCGCGTATGCCGAAGGCCATCTCGACTACAAACGGCATTCCGTCATCACCCGGCTTGAGGACATATTTCACGCTTTCCCTGTTGACCCCAGCGTGCTGTATCATCCAGGTCGTGAAGTGCTCGCGGCCGATAATGCCCAGCGCCGCCGGCTTGGGGGCTTTCGACAGGCGCTGCATTGCACTCAGGAGTTGCGCAATGGCCGCCATGTCGATGTCGCCGTCGCTGACCAGGTCGCGCAGATGTACCCGCGACAGACCTGCGGTGACTTCCTGCTGCTTGCCGGTGCTGGACAGCCCGCGGAACTCCGAGACGAACTCGCGCACCGTGCGGACGCGGCCGCCGTCGCGCTCGCGGTCGATATAGGCCGCGATCAAGTCCCGCAGCGTCGCCGCGGTGTACCAGTGCGGGCTAGTCGGGTCACTCGGCTTCCACTTCCGCCATCCCGGATTGGTCGCCTCGAACTGCATGTCGCCGAGCCGGAAACTGGCATGCGGGTTGAAGGCCGTGAAGCCTTCCACGAGTTCGCGCGCCGTGGGCGGGCTGTAAAAATCGTCTGACTCGGCATTTTCCAAGCAAGAAGAGTCCGACATCCACACCTTCACAAAATTGCCAGTTTTTACAACTCCCTTCTCGCGCCCATGCTCAATGACGGGCTGCTGCTTGATGCGGTCCAACCTCACATCGATGATGTGATGAAGGCCCCGGGTCCAGACCTCGACCCTGCCGTGCTCGCCGTTCGCCACGAAGGGGGCGGCCCAGACCACCTTCAACGCGTTGCCAAGCTGCCCCCGCGTGGGGGCGACGTAGAAGGTCTTGTCGCTCGCCCGCTTCAGGTAGTCCAGCGACGCCGCGATCGTCTTGGCCGGCAGGCCCGGGCCGTTGTCGCGCACGCTGAAGCCATCGGGCTCGGTGTCGATCTCCACCACCGGCGCGGTGTCGGCGGTCTCGCAGGCATCCAGAGCATTGTCCACCAGCTCCTTCAGCAGCGCCACCCGCCACCATTCGCGGCTGTGGCCGATCTGCATCTCCAGCTCTTTCTCAGTGAAGAACTCCATCGCCCGGCTAACCTCGAAGGTCGTTCTCTGAAGCTTCATCATCCGCTTTCCTCCCGTCTCACGTCCGCTGCGCGGGGCTTTCCTCGCCCCTTGGCCTTTGGTCTTGAAACTGGCCTTGAAAGTGCCGGTTCATTGCCGTGAATCTCGAAACTGAGAAGGCTTGCCGACGGCCTGCAGGCGCTCCCTTTCCGACTGGGTGGTGGCCCGCGGCTTCGGCTGGCCTCCCGACTGCCAGGGCCGCCAGGGGAAGAGCGGGCAGTCAGCCGCGCCGCAGTCTCGACGGTCCTCGGGCTGGCAATCTCTACACTGGGCGGCCACAAGCGCCTTCGAGGCCCGGCGTTTCGGCAGACTGGGGACTGCTTGTTCCCCACGTCCGTCCGGCTCGGCCGCGTCCCGAGGTGGGGCCAGATGCCGGGGCACAGCCTTCTTCTGGAACGGCATACAGACGTACAACGGACAGGACGCCGACTCGCAATCGAAAGCGTTGCGGGCGTTCTCGGCTCCCAAACACGCTAGGCAGAACCGCCTCACACACGCCGCGACCGTCGGCAGCGAAGCGCCGCCTTGCGCGGGTCGCCGCCGCGTTACCCTACCTGCACTCCGGGGCACCAGCGCGCCCACCTTCTCCAGGCAGTCCGTGGCGACCAGGAGATCGCGGGCCAGTTGATTTGCGGTGGATGGTGGGCTGGCTCTCGGTGCACAGGGAGACCCAGGTTGGGGTTCGTCCTTGGGAGCGATCTCCCGCGCTGCGAGTCTTTGCACGCCGCGCCGTGGATTCCGGAACTGGAAGGAGTGACCGATGGCCGGCAGGCGCCGCTTCTGAGGCGCTGTCATTCCCCGCAGCTTCTGCTGGCCCCCTACTGTCACGGCCACCGAGGGAAGAGTGCGCAGCCCGCTATGTTGCTCCGCCATTGCTGCCTCCGTTGTCTGAAGGTGAACTAGTAAGAGTGCTGGGCGCGTGAACAAGAGACTGAAGGATCAGAATTTGTTCACCGCTGTGAGCGGACATTGATTTTAGTAGTCGTGGCTTGTTCTCGGATACTAGAGGCAGGTCGCTCCCAGAGGGGATGTTCTTCGGGGGCGGCACGCGTAGCTGGATGCGCGTGGCGTGCCTCGACTGCCCACCCTCCCTTAGACGCCTCTGTGCCGCGCTCCAGACTGCCGACGGAAGTGGCCGGGGTATGTGGAGTCTCCTGAGGAGCTTGCGCTGCTTCAACTCCAGCAGCGCAGCCCGCACAAAGCGGAGACCAAGGCCGCTTGCCCCAGCAATCTGCCGGTAGGTTACGAAGTGGGGCGCTTCGGGCAGGATTCCGTGCAGACGCCCATTACCGATTATCCCTTTCAGGGCGCGGCAGGCGTGAGGCGATAGCGCCTGCTCGGCGTGAGATGCGCCAAGCGCTTCTTCGTATCTGCGCCAGTCGCGTTCGACGTTCGCCGGGCCTTTCGCGCGGCCACGCCAGTCGCAATGGTCGTTTGACAGACAGAGCGACGAGTGCGCGATAGCGCCCGACTTGCAGCCGTACCCGCGCAGTTGGGCTTTGTGCCTGTACACCGACTCAACTACCGACCGCCAATCTGAGTGCGGCTGCGGGGGCCAGCAGACTTCGCGGTTCCACACCGCTATGACCTCAGAGGCGGCAGGTTTGGCAGCGCCCAATAAGCATAGCTCGCTCGCGAGGAAATGGGTCTGTGTGTTGCGAGGCAGGTCAACGGCCCCATCGATCCAAAGCAGACCCACGCAAGGCTTTACGCGCAGCGCGTTGATACGCAGTAGGTCGCCGAGTTGCTTGCGTGCCTCGTAGGACCGAAGTTCGACCGTGGAAGTGCTACTGTCTCGCCCTGCCATCTGCCCGCCGCTCGGGGTGGTAGGTGTGCGAGCCGGGGCCGTCAGCGGGGAGCGGCCCGTCGGCGGCCCGGCCCGAGGGTGTTGTCGCAAGACTCGCTAAGAGGTCGTCCGCGATGGCCTCGGCCAACGCCTCGACCAGTCGCAACCAGGGGTCCCGGCCCGTCTTGCTACGGCCTCGCCCGTTTGTATCAACTTCGAGTTCACAGAGCCGCGTAGACACGCTGTTTGAGCTCCTTGCACGCAGCCACGAAGCTTCGTGCTGGGACGGGCGCGTCGGCCCAGTAGGAGGCAATCATCTCTTCGCGGTCACGGCGGTCGCAGAACACGAAGACGCACCGGCGACTATCCGGCTCCCGCCGCACCTCCAGCAGCTGGAACCCTTGGGTTTCCAGAAACGCTGCGAGGTAAAGGTCCCTTGTCTCAAGAACTTGTCCGCTGGGCATGTCGGTGCTCATCCCTCAGATGCAGCAAACGCCCCGGCATCGCGGCCCACCCGCCGCGCCGAGGCGTCTCTCTCCTGCCTATGGTGTCCGGCCATATGTTCCATCTGGACTGGCAATTTCGCCCCGCTCCTGTTCTTTAATCACATTGGGCGGGGCGAAATATAAGCAAGCGGCCGGATTTTTTCGAAGATTATCGTTATCAGGTGGCCAGTTTCTTCCTCGCTCTCTGGAGGGCCTGGCTGACCGCCGGTTGACTTACGCCGTGCAATCGCGCGACCTCCCCCTGCTTCTGTCCCTCAACCTCTGCCAGGAGCGCGTCCCGCTCCAGCGCCGTGAGTTCTCCTAAGGCTGCCCGCAGGCGAGCCAAGGCTTCTGTGCAGTGGGGGTCACTGGTGGCTCGCGGGTCTGCGATGATGTCGGCCATGTCGTGTGTCCCATCGGCCCTGTCGTATGTCATATCATCGAATAGAGTGCGCCGTTCCCTATACTCCCAGTCCGGTCGGAACTCATTATGCGTGCGATTTCTGATGATCGCAGTCAGCAGGTTCCGCATCTGGCTGAGTTCTGCTTTCGCCGACGTGGGCGTCAGCGCCAGCAGGTGCTCACGCTGCTTCTGGGCCCACGTCAACAACACGTAATGGGCCCTTCCGCGCCATTCATCGGCCTCTTCGTATATGTCCTGCCACGATAGCCTCCTGGCATTCTTACTGCAGAGGTCCTCGACAGTCTGGCGCCCCGGACGTACCGGAGACTTCAGAAGCATGTCATTTTTCCCAAGGAAGGCCCACACCTGCGGATTATCGACCAAGACTTCGTCCGACAGTTCATCAGCCGTGCAAAAAACAAGGAGACCGAGTAGTTCCTCTTCCTCTTCACTGAGATTAGCCAGCCCAGACGCACGGAGCCGCTGCTGGTACGCCTGCACCAATCTACGGCGCATCCTCGCCGCTTCCACGATGCCGGGCCCCGCAGCCAACGCTGCTCGGCTGCCGCGCATGATGATTGGTCCGAACCGACGGGTCACTAAGTCCGCAGCACGAAAGAGCGGAGTCAGGAGGCGACCCACTGCAGTCGCGGCCTGAGCGGTCCGCGCCATCTCTGCCGTCAGCGGCTGCACGGCAGCCAGGACCTTCTCGATTCGGGGGCGGATTGGCTCGGCTGGAATCGCAGACCCGTGTGTGCCAGCCTGCTGCTGCCGTTCTCTCGCGGCTAGGGTCTCTGGCTCACGAAATGCGGCGGCCAGGCGACCGGCGTCAGCGCCGTCCTGAAGCGTCGGGCTTCTTAAGGGCTTGGGACATGATGGGCCTTCGGAGGCGTCAACGCCCCTGCTCCCTCTTCCATTTTCCATTTGACCAGCACGATTCTACACCAAAAACGCTAAAATCGCCAGGCCGAAGGATGGGGCTAGTGCAACCCGCTCTCACTTGCGAGAATGCATGGACAGCTTGCCATTGACATCGTCCGCTGCTACGTTGACCCGGCCTCCGGCGACGTGGCCGCGCAGCACCGGATGTTCAGCCCGGTGGAAAGGATGGCGCGAAAACTTCAGGACGCCTCTGAATTGCCGCTCTTCGCGGCGCCCTCAAGAGAGATCCCCACTCCTTGCCGTGCAATCAACGACGCGATTCCCACGGCTCTGTGCAAGCGGTTCGGCTTCCCCTCTGTGACCGCTTTTCTGATGAGGTCGCCAATCTCGACGCACTTGATGCCTGCCTGCCCCAGAACGGCCAACTGAGAGGGGTCCTTCAGCTGACCGTGCACGAACACGCGGTCGTAGGGCTTTCCCCTGAATGCCTCTGCAACCTCGCGAACAACGCGTCTGTCCCCGAATTTCTTCTCTCGCCACTCCTCGGCGCGCTTCTCGGGTTCCTGAGCAGACCTGCCTAGTTTCCCCCGACCCCTCAGAACGCCGATTGGCGACACGCCTATGCTAATCTCAATCTGCAGGCGCTCCTCGATTTCGCCGTCCTTCCCCACGCGGACGGCAAGGAGGTCGATTTCTTTCACGCCCACCTTCCGGCCCTCGATTACGAAGTATCCCAGACTCTGGTAGGCCAGGCTGACGAGGTCCTCCGAAATCTCAAGAGCCACTTGATGCCTCCTTGTGATGCCGCTATCGGTGCGCCGCCAGGCAGCCAGTACTCCGCATTCATGCTTCACCGCCTGCCTGCTTCGCAGCATCCTGGTCGATTAGAGTACCGTGCTAGGTGCCCTTCGCCGACCCCTGCCAGCTCCCTGTTGCAGGAGGCGGCGGGGACGCCGCCCAGCAGCCTGCCAGCAGCGCCTGAGCGCCGCCGTGGAGCTTTCGGCGCGCCGCGCGGCCCTTTCCATCGGGCGGTAGGCGAACCGGCCAACAGAGGCGATTGACCCGCGCAAGACGGCGGCGGGCTCGCACTCCTTCCGCCGCCTGCCCTGGCAGAGTGACCTCCGGACGCGAGGCCCCGGTCCCTCGGGAACCTTGGTTGTGTCGCTCCTGTTGTCCGGTCCCGAGCCGCCGCCTAGAGGAAGACGACCTGCCATGGTTCGGCCCTGCTCACCACAGGTCGGAACTGCGGGGATGCGGACGACGCGGCGGGGTCCGACTCCCGGACATCCTGCCCCCCAATCTCCCGATATGGCTCCCGTGGGACAGCCAAACTGCGCGCTGACTGCCGCCCTGGAATATACCGGTGAGGCGGTGCGATAGAGTGCAACATCGTGCGCCGCCTGACACGTGGGAGGACCCCATGGCTAAGACTAAGCATGCAAAGATAGACAAGGGCAGGCCGACGGCGGACCCGGTCGGCGGGAGGGTACCGCGGCTTGTGACGGTCTTCACGGATGACCTGCGGCCGAACCCCTGGAACCCCCAGGTAGTGCAAGCCCACAAGATGGCAGCGCTGGCGCGGACGGCCCGGCACGACGCTGGGCTGCTCTCGGTGCCGCTGGTGCGCCCGCATCCAGATGGCCGGGGCCTGGAAATCATCGACGGAGAGCATCGATGGAGGGCGGCCCAGGAGGCTGGGCTCAAGGAGATCAGAGTGCTCGTTATCGATTGCACCGACGAGGAGGCGCGCGCTCGCACGGTGGCCATGAACCAGATCCACGGCGAGCCGGACCCCGAGAGGCAGGCCGCCCTGCTCGCCGAGTTGGCGCGCTGCGAGGCCGAGGCCGTCGCGGCGCTGGCGGGCGAGCCGGACATTCCGCTGGCTGGTGTACTGGGCTTCGATGCCGACGAGTGGAAGGCTGCGCTCGATGCTGGCAGCGGTGCGGAGGAGAACTTCGACGCCGAAGAGGCCATGGCCCAGGCCGAGACAGCCGCTGGACCTACGCGGGTCCAGCCGGGGGAACTGTGGCAACTGGGCAAGCACCACCGCTTGCTCTGCGGCGACTGCACCGTGCCTGAGAACTGGGAGCGGCTCATGGCCGGCGACATCGCCCAGGCCGTGGTCACCGATCCACCCTATGCGGTCTCGTACTGCGGTGGGCGCGCTGCGCAAGAGGAGCGCATCGCAAAGGCGCGCCGCGGAGTGGATGGGCCGTCGGATACCTACTGGGACGAACTGACGCCGACAGCCTACCTGGATCTGCTCGAGGCCTCGCTGAGCCACGCCTATCGCTGGTCGGACGAGCAGGCGCCCCTCTACCTGTGGTTCGCCAGCGCGCGCATTCGCCAGGTCATCGAGGCGCTGGCGGCCACGGGATGGGAGGAGCGCAACTTGATCGTGTGGGTGAAAAACATCGGGGCCGGCGCCCTGTTCGCCCAATACAAGCACCGCTACGAGCCGCAGTTCTACGCCTTCAAGAAAGGCCATGCGCCGCGCTGGCACGGCCCCACCAACGAAACGACGGTGTGGGAGCACGACAAGCCCGCCCGCAACGACCTTCACCCCACCATGAAGCCCTTGCCGTTGATCGAGCGCGCCATCTGCAACTCTACCCGTCCGGGCCAATTGGTGGTGGACCCGTTCGTCGGTTCGGGCACGGCCATCATCGCGGCGGAGCGCACGGGCCGGCGCTGCTACGGCATGGACCTGGACGCTCGATATTGCAGTGTAGCGCTAGCCCGCTGGGAAGCCGAGACGGGCATGAATGCAGTACGGGAGGAGGACCAGGGTGCCTAAACCGTTGCCGAGGAAGCTGCGCGACAGCGCGAAGCGGATGTGGCTGGCCGGTCAGCCGCCCGACGAGATTGCGGCTGACCTGGGGCTTAAGGACGCGACCACCGTGCGCACCTGGGTTAGCCGCTACGGGTGGGGGAAGGAGCGCGAGCGGGCCCAGGAGCGCGCCAGCGACCTGCAGGTACGGCGCACGGCGGATGCCATCGTGGGGCGGAACGAGAAATTCCGCCGCTACTTTCAGACCGGCGCCGATGCCGCCTTCAAGAGCTTGTTCGGCGAGGACGAGACGGGGAAGACCGTTCTCAAACAATTCGCCACCTCGCTGGACGCCATCCGGGCCCTGGCCACCTGCCACACCCAGATCCGCCTCATAGACGGCGAGGCGACGGACAGGACGGAGAACCACGTCTGGCTGAAGCCCATTATCGACCGGCTGTCGGACGAGCAGCTGTACGCGTTGGCCAGTGCCGCGATAGAGGAGTTCGAGGCCGAGGAGGGTGGGCCGTGAGGGAGCCCGAGCCCTTACCCGGCGATGTGGACCTGCCCCGGTTTCTGCGCGCGCTCAAGTGGGAGGTTCTGCGGACCCGGGTGCGCGAGCGCCTGGACTGGTTCGCTTTTGCCTGCCTGCGGGACGAGAATCAGGAGCGACTCGTGGTCGAGCCGTACCAGGAGCAGTGGTGCCAGATCGCGGAGGCGCTGGTGCGCAGCGAGATCAAGCAGGTGGTGATCACCGCCCCGCGCGGACACGCGAAGTCGACCTGGTGGAGCGTGGCCCTGCCGGCCTGGTTCCTGGCCTGCAATCCGAACCGCACGGTCATCTCAGTGGGCAACACCGTGGATATCGTCGCGCCGTTCAGCAAAGCGGTGCGGAGCCTCGTGGACGGCAGCCGGGAGTTTAAGGCGCTGTTTCCCGGCGTGGAGCTGGACCGCGAGCTCGGCGAGGCCGTCACGCACTGGTATCTCAAGGGTGCGGCTGCCGGGCATAAGGATCCGAACTTCGTGTGCGCGGGGGTCGGGGGCTCGGTTGTTGGGAAAAGAGCCGATTTGATCGTCTGCGATGATCCCGTGCGTCTTCCCCAGCAGGTCGTGACCGAGGCGCAGCGTGATCAGATAGAGCAGTGGTTCTGGCAGGTGCTGTATCCGTGCCGGCGCTCAGCCGACACACCCGTCGTGGTGATCGGCACGCGCTACCACGAGGACGACCTGCTGGGCCGGCTGCTGAGCCGCCCGGACTGGAGGCCCGTGGAGTTCCCGGCCATTTCCGTGGACCCGGAGACCGGCGAGGAGCGCGCCCTCTGGCCGGCGCGGTTTCCGATGGAGGAGTTGCGCCGGCTGCGCGACCCGGCGACTGGCATGGGTGTGCGGGAGTTCTCGTGCGTCTACATGTGCAACCCCCTGCCAGCGGGCGGCGGCATCATCCAGGCGGAGTGGGCGGAGCGCCGCTGGCCGCGGGACTGCCCTGAGCCCGTGCTGTGGGTGCGGGTGGACGAGGATGGGCAGTACCGCGAGGCCAGCGACTGGGAGATCGAGCAGGCCAAGCGCGCCGGCAGGCCCGTGATCGACGCCATCGTGCAGGCCTGGGACGTGGCGGAGAGCCCGAGCCTGGGCTCCGACTACAGCGCGGTCGTGACGGTTGGGATGGACGAGCACGGGCGCAAGTTCGTGCTGGACGCCTGGTGGGGCCGCGAGACCGCGCCTCAGCTGGAGCGGCGCATGGTAGAGCTCTACCAGCGCTGGCAGCCCATGGAGGTGTTGGTCGAGAAGGCCAGCAGCGGGAACGCGCTGCTGCAGACCATCCACGATGCGCACAGGGACATGCGGTTCCGGGGCGTGGACGCTGGCGGCAGCAACAAGGCCCTGCGCCTGGAGGCGGTAGCCCGGCAGTTCGAGGCCGGGCAGGTGTTCTTCCCCGAATCGGGGCGGGAGATGCCCACCAGCAAGCGGGGCGCGCGTGGGAACCGACCCTGGCCCGACGCACTGATCTCGTTGGTCGTCGGGTTCCCGGGGGTGGAGGTGGACGATCCGGTGGACGCGCTCGTCTACGCCTTGCGGCGGCTCGACCACATGCACCGCCACCAGCCGAGGCTGGTGGAGCTTTAGCCCGGATTATTCATCAGGCTGGACAAGCACTCTACCTGATGGGTGGACGACTGGCCTCTGCAGCCAGAATGCTGCGTGTGCTCTGCACGCATTCGCAGTGACGGAGCGTTGGACGCTACGCGTTGGGAGCGGCTTCTCCCGAAGCCGCTCTTACGCGGGCTCTGGAGAGCCCGCGCCCATTATGCGGCTAGGTTCATGAATAATGCGGGTTAGGATGGCGGGCCCTTTGCGTCTAGTGTCGGAAGCGGTTGGCAGGCAGCTCCGCCAGCTGCCGGCGCAGGTCCTTGACTTGGGGGCGCGTTTGAGCGAGGGATGTGTCGGTCGGCGTTGTTGCCGGCACAGCCATGACTCACAGGAGGAGAGCAGAATGCCACGACAGACGCGAGCAGCACAGAACCGGGCGGTGGAGCAGCGCACCCAGCAGTCGCCTACGCGCCATAGCGGCTTCGGCGACGGCGCGCGGCTGGCGGCGCGCAAGGAGGCGGCGCAGCGTGGTTTGGAGACCCGGCGGCGCAACCGGGAGGCGCGGGAGCAGGCTCGCGGGGCCACGCAGGCGGCCGAACGGCAGCAGGGGCAGGCACAGGGCCGCCGATGGGCAAACCAAGCGCCCTGAACGCAACGTCGCGCAGAAGGGGCGCGGTTCTGAGCCGATGGTGACCGTGGCCTTGCGGGGAGAGTCAGCCCAGCGATTGCGAGCCCTGGCAGCGAAGGAGGGGCTCAGCCTGTCCAAGTTCCTGGTGCGGATGATGGAGGTGTTCGAGGCGCAGGCGGGGTAGTCGGATTACACTCGCCCGCCCGAGGCGGACGAGTCCGCAGCAAGCCTGCCTTAGGCTGGCAAGCACAGGCGAACCGCTTTCCCCTACTGAGGAGGGCGGTTCGCCGGCATATCCGCCACCTGCTGGCGCAGGTCGTCGGCCTCCATGTGCGTGTAGCGCAGCAGGTGTGGGCCGGAGCGCGCAATCTGCCAACCGCTCGTCCCCGCGACGACTCACCTTGACCGCACGTGCGCGCACCCGCGGGCAGGCCGCGGACCACCGCTGGCGGAATCATGAATACCATGAGCGATTCGACCATTGACCTGCATCTGCACACCACCTGCTCGCACGGGCGCTTCAGCCCCACGCGAGTGGTGGAGCTGGCGGCAAAGGTCGGGCTCTCGGCCATAGCCATTACCGATCACAACACGGCGGCCGGCCTGTGCGAGGCGCGCCGCGCCGCGGACATGTACGGCGTCGAGCTCATCGGCGGGTGCGAGTTCTCCGCTGACTGGCAGTCTCTGGAGCTGCATGTCCTGGGCCTGTTCCTCGACGAGCGGGCACCGGGATTCGAGGCTGCCATGGCGCATGTGGCCACGCTGTGGCGCGAGCGCCTGGAGCGCATGCTCCAGCGCGTACGCCGCGCCGAGGGCATCGAGTTGACATGGGATGACCTGTACTATACCGGTCACGTGCCGCCCGTGAGCCCGGTGGCCGAGGCCATAGCCCGCAACCGCGGCGACATGTCAACCGGCGAGGCCTTCCGCGCCTACCTCGACGAGGGCAAGCCAGGCTATGTCGCCCCGCTAATCGATCTGGCCTGGGTCGCGCGGATGGTGCACGACCTGGGCGGGCTGTGCGTCATGGCGCATCCCTGGGCCTACGACCCGCAGGTGGTAAGCTTCACCGAGGAAGACTACCGCGGGATGCGGGAGATGGGCGTTGATGGCCTGGAGTGCTATCATCCCGGGCAGCCGGTGGAGGGGCTGGAAGAGCGGATCGAACTCACGCGGGCGCTGGGGATGGTGGTATCGGGGGGATCTGACTGCCACGGGGCAGGCCCGGGGCAACCCATCCGCATGGGGTCGCTTCGCGTTCCCGCATCGCTGCTCGACGAGATGCGCGAGCGAGTCGCGCAGCGCTGTTGATGGGCGGTACTCTGTGGTGCGTGGTGCGTGCTGCGTTGCGGCTTAGCGACCGAGAAGCGGAGCCCTATTACTCGACAGCTCTGCCACCTGCTGGCGCAGATCATCGGCCTCCATGTGAGTATCACGCTGGGTGGCGGTAACACTGGACTGGGCGACGAGCCCCTGCACGGCGTTCAGATCGCGCCGCGCGCGGACTGAGTCAGACGCGCAGGGCGGGAAGGTACGGCTCACCACACGGAGAATGGTGCTGCGGGTTACGCCATTCAGGCAGGCCTACTGCCACCTCGAGGGCTGCGGTCTGCCGAGCGGGAGGTAGTGATGTCAATCCGCGATCTGGCCAGGAAGACTACGCCGCAGGGGGTCGTCACCGCCGTGTGGTACGACGAGCAGGAGAAGAACTTCGTCGTGCAGCACGAGTTCGTGCACCTCAGCTTCTACGAGCCTGACTTCGTGGCTTTCGTCGAAGCCCTGGTCGAGGCGAAAACGAAGTTCGAGAAGGAAACTCAAGGTGGGTTTCGTCAGCAGCCTGTATAAGATCGCTCGCATCGCCAATGATGTCAGCGCGTTGGCGAGCGGCAATCCCAAGCGCCTCACGCGGCGGCTGGTCAACAAGGCGATCGGTCGCAAGATTGCCTTGAAGCTTTATCTCCGATAGGTCTGGGCCAGGAGGGCGCTCGTCCTGCGGAGTCTGTCATGCCTGAAGCCGATCCCCCGGCATTTCCGCCACCTGCTGGCGCAGGTCATCGGCTTCCATGTGCGTGTAGCGCTGGGTGGTGGTGACGCTGGAATGGCCGAGCAGCTCCTGCACCG
>Ga0315280_10004088_pt1 | contig 21827 bp, 24 predicted proteins | sample YL17G06_40_MG_FD_203697 | JGI IMG/M metagenome (GOLD analysis project Ga0315280, IMG submission 203697) | Sediment microbial communities from Yellowstone Lake, YNP, Wyoming, USA - YL17G06_40 | ecosystem: Environmental > Aquatic > Freshwater > Lake > Sediment | place: USA: Wyoming | collected...
CCTCTTTGCCAATGACATTTTCAGTTAAAATTCCGGCTACCTTCTTTCCATTTAACAAAATGTCATTTGGTAATTTAATTTGAGGTTCTAAATTGAAATTTTCCTTAATTACTTTGGCTAAAATATTGGCTGACAAAATAGTTAAGGTTTGCAAGTCCTCAATTTGACTTTTTGGCAAAATAACTGAAAAGTAGAGTCCTCCTTTTGGCGAAAACCAGCTTGACCCTTTTCTTCCATAGCCAGCAGTTTGTTTTTCAGCTAAAATCACAGTCCAAGGTTTAATTCCTTTTAATACCAATTCCTTTACCTTTCGATTAGTCGAAGGAAGAACTTTGAATTTTTTAATTTCGATTTTTTCATTTAGCATTTTGATTTTATGCCAGAATTATTAGGGTCTCCCCCTCTTTAACTGTCTGATTTTTTTTCACTAAAATCTCTTTTATCTTTCCCTCAAAATCAGAAACTATTTCATTTTCCATTTTCATTGCTGATAAAAAAAGAATCTTTTGGCCATTTTTGATAAAATCTCCTTCTTTAACAAAAATCTCCGAAATAATACCTGCAATTGGAGCCTTAATTTCTTTTTTAGAGAAGTCTCTTTTTGGAAGGGAAGTTTTGGCAATTGAAATTTTTTCTTTCTCTTCATTTATTTCTCCAAAAATAAATTCTTTTCCATCCACTATTATTTTTACTTTTCCTTCTCCTAACTCAGAAATCTCAACATCATAAACTTTGTCTCTAATTTTAATCTTCATATTTACTCAAACATTTTTAATCTCTCAACCATTACCCAATTTGAAGAAACTTTTTTTTCTTGAGAAATTTTTTCTGATTTTTTAAGATTTTTGTAAATTTGAAAAATAATTTCGGCAATTTCTTTTTCTTTCACCTCTCTGATTATTGGAATTCTTCTGATGGGAGGTTGAGGCAAGATTTTTTGTAAAATACCACTTTTTTCAACGAACTCGGTTGTGAAATTTCCTTCCAAAAAATCTTTGTTTCCTAAAAGTACTTTGAAAAATGGAATTGTGGTTGGAACCCCTTCAATTTGGAATTCCTCCAAAGCCCTTTTTAATTTTGAAATTGCCTCTTCTCTATCTTTCCCCAAACTAATTAATTTGGCCAAAAGAGAATCAAAATAGGGATAGATTTCTTGACCCTCATGTAAAAATGTATGCAAAAAGATTCCCTGGCCTCCTGGAGGGATGTATTTTGTAATTTTTCCAGGAGAAGGTTTAAAGTTTTTTTGAGGATCTTCGGCCAAAATTCTTGCCTCAATTGCCCAACCAGAAAAATTCACATCATCTTGAGAAAAGGGGATTTTCTCTCCTTGAGCAGTTCTGATTTGCTGCTCAACCAAATCAATTCCTGTTCTGGCTTCAGTTATCGGATGTTCAACTTGAATTCTTGGATTTACTTCCAGAAAATAAAAATTCTTATCTTTATTTACTAGAAATTCAACTGTTCCCACCCCCTGATATCTCAATTCTTTTAAAAGCTTTATTGCAAAGTTTGCCATCTCTTCTCTTTTTTCGTCGGGCAAAAACATTGACGGGGATTCCTCTAACAATTTTTGAAATCTTCTCTGAATCGAGCACTCTCTTTCTCCCAAATGCAAAAAATTTTTCCCATCGGATATAATTTGAAACTCAATATGCTTTACCTCTGGCAAATATTTTTCGAGAAAAAATTCAGTATCAGAAAATGCCATTGACATTTGCCTTCTGATACCGAGGGCAATTGTAAATACTTCCCCGAAGCTAATTTCTCCATTTATTGTCCTAATGCCAATTCCTCCTCCCCCTTTTCTCGATTTTAGAACAAAAGGGGGTCGAATTCTAAAAATCCATTTTTTTAAATCTTTTAAAGAATTAATTGACCCATCACTCATTGGTAAAATTGGTATCCCAATTTTTCTTGCCAGTTTTTTTGCCTCAATTTTATCCTCCAATTTTTTCAAAATGCCATAATGGGGGCCAATAAATTTTATCCCATTTTTTTCACAAAGTTTTGCAAAGAGCCAATTTTCAGCCAAAAATCCATAGCCAGGATGAATAGCATTCACTCTTGCTTTTTTTGCAATCTCCAAAATCCTTTTTATATCTAAATATCCTTGACCGCCTAAATTTTGAGAAAAACTTTGGCGGGCTTGGGATCCTTCCCTTTCTAAATAGTAAAATTCGTCTGCCAAAGAGGTCTCAATAAAATTCGATTCCTCCCCTTTTTTTGGTAAAATCGCAACGGTTTTAATTCCCATCTCTTTACAGGTCCTAATAATCCTGAGGGCAATTTCTCCCCTATTTGCGATTAAAATTTTTTTTATTTGCATAAATTTTTTATCTCCTCCATTATCTTATCAGTAATTCTTTGAAGAAGATTTTTATATTCCGCTGAATTGCAATCCAAATTTTTTGCCCTCTCAAATTCCTCTTTAAAATAAAGAGGTTTTCCAATATTAATCTCAACAATTTTTTTTATTTTGGAAATTCCTTTACCAGAAGGCATTAATTCAAATACACCTTTGATCCCAACTGGTAAAATTGGAACGCCTGTTCTCAAATAAATTTTCGCCACTCCAAATTTCCCCTTTTGAATTTCTCCGGTTCTTGTTCTAGTCCCCTCAGGATAAATTATTAAGATATCTCTTTTTTTTAAAACTTTTACTGCTTCTTCAGCCGCTTTTTTTCTCGATTTTTCATCATTCCGATTTACAGGAATAACTCCGGCAATAAAATAAATAAGATACAAAAGAATTTTGACAAAACCATGATATTCGTCTGTTTGGCCAATCATATGAAATCTTCTTGGAACACAAACATAACCTGTCATTAATTGATCTAAATGACTTTGATGATTTGCCGCCAAAATAAAATTAGTTTTGGGAATATTTTCCAATCCTTGAACATTTTTTATTAAAAATTTATCAATTACTGGCTTTAAAAAAATTTTACAAAACCATGATATAAGTCTATTCATAGTGGTAACACTAAGTTAGTCGCTCGCCCTCTCTGGAGCTTCGCTCCAGCGCTCGGCTTCGCCTCGCTTCGGGCTCGCGAGGGGCCCAGCCGAAGGCTGGGAGGATGGTGGGAGGGTTGTAGTCTTTAAAAACCCTCGGTTTTTAATATTTTCCTATACGGGGAAACCGAAAGGTTCCCCCGACCCCTCTCCGATTTGGGATGATTTTAAATAACTAATAATTTCTTCAATTATTTCTTGGCAACTTTTAATTTCAGAAATTCCGGCCGCTGCCAACCCCGCCAATATAGGAATATTTTCAATATCCTCTCCACCAAGGGAACCAGCAATTTTTTCTGCCTTTATCTCTTCAGGGAAGGCTCCTTTTTCCTCCATTTTTTTACAATCTTCAGACCACTTATTTTTGATTACCCTTAAGGAATGACCAGTAAAACCCAAAACAACTTCAATATCATCGGCAGTTGCTTCTAAAATTTTCTTCTTATAAGCTTCGGAAACAATACATTCTTTTGAAGCCAAAAATCTTGTCCCCATTTGGATTCCATCAGCACCCAATAGAAAAGCAGCAGCAGCCGTTTTTCCATCATAAATTCCACCAGCAGCAATTATATTTGCCCTTTTCTCCAGTAGTTTTTTTGCCTGGGGAATCAAGGAAAAGGTAGTGTTTTGACCAATATGACCTCCGGCTTCTAGTCCTTCAACGCAAATGGCATCGGCTCCGTAATCTTCCATTTTTTTGGCCAGACGAGGTGAAGGAACAACTGGAATTATTTTTATATCAGCTGCCTGAAAATAAGGAAAAAGGGGCAAAGGATTTCCTCCTCCAGTAAAGACAATCGGTACTTGGGAGCGAATAATTACCCTGACTAATTCTTCAATTTTTGGATTTTGTAAAAACAAATTTACGGCAAAAGGATTTTTGGTTAGACTCTTTGTTTTTTCAATTTCCTTTTCAAGCCAGGAGGCTGGCATTAAACCAGAGCCAATTGTCCCAAGACAACCAGCATTGGAAACTGCCGAAACAAGTTTTGATTCTGAAATTCCAGCCATTCCGCCCTGGATTATTGGATATTTTATTCCTAAAAGCTTTGTTAGAGGATTTTGTTCAAACATTTTAGTGATATCTTTTTTCAAATTCCTCTTTTTTAATAATTGCTACCGAAAATCTAGCTTCACATTTTAGATCATTTTCCACTAAGGCCTGGCTTTTTACCTTGCTAAGCCTATTTTCTCCCTCCGCCAAAGAATAAATTCCTAAAATTTCGGCAACTAATTCGATTTTATCTCCAGGAAAAATTGGTTTATAAAACTGACAGCTCCTGACATCGTAAGCTAAAAAGTGAAAATTTTTATGATTATTGCCGATTTTTTTTCGCAAAAGAATAGTAGAAAGTTGGGCCAAGGCCTCGACAACCAAAACTCCCGGCATGATTTTAAAATCAACAAAATGACCTTTGAAATAATAATCTTCTTTTGATGTCTGGTAAAAACCAGAAATTTTATTTTCGTTAATTGCTTCCACTCCATCCACAAACAAAAAAGGTTCCTGATAAGGAATGATTTCTTTAATTTGTTCTTTATTTAAAATCATAAAGGCAATCCTCCGTCCACATTGATTACCGTGCCAGTAATAAAACTTGCTTCATCGAAGGCTAAAAAGGCAACTGCATTTGCTACCTCTTCCGGTTTACCAAAGCGTCCCAAGGGAGTAAATTTTTTAATTGTTTCTTTTAATTCCGGGGGTAGATTTTCAGTCAGTCTGGTTTCAATAAAACCTGGAGCAATAGCATTGACAGTCACTCCAAACCTCCCGACTTCTTTTGCCAGGGCCTTGGTAAAGCCGATAACGCCGGCTTTAGCCGCAGCATAATTTGTCTGTCCAAAATTTCCTCTCTGGCCAACTAGGGAAGAAATACTAATGATTTTTCCCTGATTTTTGATGATTATAGGTAGAGCAGCTTTGGTGCAATTAAAAACCCCGGTCAAATCTATATCTATGACCCCTTGCCACTCTTCCTTTGTCATTTTGGCTAAAGTTCGATCTTGGCAAATTCCAGCATTATTAATTAAAATATCTAATCCACCAAATTCTTTTTTTATCTCTTCCACCATTCTCTCTACTTCCTCTAACTTTGAGACGTCAGCAAAAAAATATTTAGCTTCTCCTCCTAATTTTTCAACCTCTTCTTTTACCTTTTTTAAATTTTCCTCTTGGCTAGGAATATCATTTAAGGCAATTTTTCCTCCCAGGGAGGCAAGTTTTAGGGCAATTGATCGACCAATACCCTGGGAAGAACCAGTAATTAAAATGACTTTATCTTTCATACCCTAACGAATTACGAATATTTACGAATATACGAATATACGAATTTACGACCTTTTAAGCAGATTCCATCCCATTGGTAAAATTAATCCAGCTAATAATATCTTTAACAAATCTCCAAAGATAAATGGGTAAAGCCCAACTGAAAGAACTTTTCCAACCCCAACAAATTTGGCTAGCCACAAAAGTCCAGGAATGTAAAGGATTATATTTCCAAGAAGCATTGCCAAAATTGCCAACTTTAAATTCCTATCCCAACCTCTCTCAGCTAAATACCCAACTAAATAGACAGCTAAAATAAAACCTAAAATATAGCCAAAAGTGGGAGAGAGAAGGTAACTTATTCCGCCGCCTCGAGCAAACCAGGGAAGACCCGATAGTCCCATTAAAAGATAAGTTAGTTGTGAGATTGCTCCTTTTTTGCTTCCCAGTAGAGCACCACTTAGTAAAACCGCAAATGTTTGAAAAGTTATTGGAACTAGCTCTATCTCAATTTTTAATTTAGCAGAAATTCCAGTTAAAATAGCGAAACTCAAAACCAATACAACATCTTTTGTGATTTCCAAAATTTTATTTTCAACCCGCGGTAATATCACCTCAATTAGGGTTAAATTTTTAACCTCAAAATTTTTCAACCTCATATTGTAATTCTTCGATTTTTCGACCCAAAACTGGGATGTTTTCAATTTTAACACTTTTTAAGTATTCAGGCAACTCTTTTATCATTGTAATTTCAGCAAAGACCCTATCTAAATTAAGAGAGTTAAAACTGGCTAAAATTAGACCCAAAAAGGTTGTATATCCATTTGATTTTTGGATATTAATCCCCTCAGCAATGGTTAAATATTTGGGTAAAATTTCTTTTAGATTTTCAAGTATTTCTTCCTCTGAGTAAAGATATTCTAATCCAAGATAGTTTTCTTTTTTTAAGAGTTTTAAGATGTTTTCGCTAGCTGAAATTTTTCCAATTTTCAAAATTGGCAAATTGATTATCAGATCTGAAGAAAATACTTCCTCCGAGATTTCCAACCCCCCTTTTTTTACAAATTTTTTCTCAGCCAAATCAACTGGCAAAACCTTTTTCTCTTGGCAAACTTTCAATAATTGAGATTTTTGGGTCGAGGCTCCAATTAGAACTTCATCAAAACTTTGAGCTACAACTTTTATATTTTCTAATCTTGCTCCAACTTCAATTAGATATTGAATCGTTGCTTCCAAAAATTCTGGAGAAGTATTTTCAGCAAAATAAGGATGTTTTGGTGAAATTAGGGTAGGTAAAATCAAAATTTTAGTCTCTGAGTTAACTTCCAAGCCACCTAAAATCTCAATTACTTTTTCAATTCCCTCAAAAATATCATACTTTATTCGCCAAATGGAAACGGCGTTTTTATCATTTTTTATTTTAATTTCAAACTCGTCTCCAATTTTATATTCTTTGATCGATTTTTGAACCCATTTGTTACCATTTTCATCTTCCAAAACTAAAACGAAATAAGACACTTTTGGATGGAAAAGAGTAGTTATATTAACTTTTGAAACGCCAATTACCTTTACCTTTTCCGATTTAATTCTCTCCAATTTCAAAAAACAATCAGGGCATTTCTCAATTGGATATTGCCAAATTTTTTTACATTTTTTGCATTGATAAAACATATTCACTACGAATTACGAATCGGTACGAATATACGAATTTTTAAAAATGGAGTATAATTTATTCGTAGATTCGTAAATATTCGTAATTCGTAGGGCTATGAGAACTTATCTTTTACCAGATGAACTTAGAGATGAATTAAGAAAGATTTGGGGAATCCCTATTTTTGGGAAAAAGAAAGAAGTGGCAAAAAAGTTTAATGAAATTTTGGGAAAAAAGAAATTTAAAAAGATAATTACGGTTGGCGATTATTGTTCCCTAAATCTTCCATCTGATATTAAAATCTTTGACGGAAAGATAAAGAGAGAAAAAGTCAAAAAAATCCCAAAATTTTCTTTAAGATATTCAAATCCTTCAGGAACAATTCAGAGTCAATCCTGGAAAATTCTTAAAAGAGCAATCAAGAAAAATGAAAATGTTTTTGTTGATGGCGAAGAAGATCTCCTGGTCATTCCGGCTGTTTTACTTTCAAAGAAAAATACAGCAATAATCTATGGTTTTCCAGAAAAAGGAGTTTGCCTCATTGAAGTTTCTCCTCGAATAAAAACAATTCTAAAAGAACTTCTAAAAAAATTTATCACTCAATAATTCTTTTTAAAATATGAACAGTTACACTTCCTCCAGTTCCTCCAATGTTGTGGCAAAGGCCGATTTTTGGAATTGGCTTTACTTGACGTTCCCCGCATTTCCCTCTTAATTGATTTACAATTTCATAAATTTGGGCCAAACCTGTAACAGAAATTGGATGACCCTTTGCTTTCAACCCTCCAGAAGGATTGACGGGTAATTTCCCATCAAAGTTAACAATTCCCTTTCTAATTAATTCTGCTCCTTTTCCAATCTCAGTAAAACCTAAATCTTCATATGAAAAAAGTTCAACTGAAGTAAAGGCATCGTGAATTTCGGCCACCTGAACATCCCAAGGTTTTATTTTTGCTTCTTTAAAAGCTTTCTCAGCCGCCAATCTCGTTGCTTTAAAATGGCAAATATCTTCTCGGCCAAAAGTTAAAAGATAATCTGTTGCAAATCCAGAGCCAATAACTTCAATATCAGTTCTTTCCTTTGTTAAAATTACCGCTGCTCCCCCATTTATTGAAAGGGAACAATCAAAGAGCCGAAAAGGAGCGGCAACAATTGGTGAATTTTTTATTTCTTCTAAAGAAACCGGTCGCTGATAATAATAGGCTTTTGGATTTTTGGTAGCGTTTTGGTGATTTTTAAAAGCAATCAAGGCCAAATCATCCATTGTTGCCCCATATTTTTTCATATATTGTTGCCAGACCAAAGCATTTTGGACTGGAAAAAGCATTCCCTCGGTTTGTTCTATTACTCTTTCAGCTGCAGACATTATCCAATGGACTGTTACCTCGCTACGATTATCTACTAACCTTTCTCCGCCGACTACTAAAATGTTCTTGAAGTTAAATTGATTTGCTACCCAGGTTGCTACTCCTCCCCCAGCGCAAACAGCTGAAACCTCAATAATTGGAACATTTGTCTTGAATAGATCAGAAAGTAAAGAGATTTTATGAGTTTGGTGTTCGCCATAACCATCAGCGCTAGAAATAGCGGTTAAAACAATAACCGAAATGTCAGAAATCTTCATTCGAGCATCTCCCAATGCTTCCATTGTCGCCTCATAGACAAAAGACCACCAGGGTTTTTGAGAATAATCAAATTTTGTCATTCCTACACCTTTTATGTACATACATTTATTTATTATTTTCCTAGTCTTCTTTCTCTTTTTATGAAATCTTTTATTGCCCTTTCAAACTCCTCTGGGGTGAAATCTGGATATAAAGTCTTTGTGAAGTAATACTGAGAATAAGCCGTGTGCCACATCATGAAGCCTGCTGAATTGTGAGGATCTTCCTCACAGCCGGTTCTGATTACCAAATCTACTGGCGGTAAATCTTTTGTCCACAAAAAATTTTTGATTACTTCTCCAGTAATTTTAATTGTGCTCTCTTTGAAGGCTTTGGTGATTCTCTTAATTGCCTCCACCATCTCATCTGTTCCGTTATAAGCCAAAAGAAAGGTTAAAGAAAAAATTTCATACTTTTCAGTTTTTTCCATTAATTTCTCAATGATTCTTAAAGTCTTTGGTGGAAGAATTTCTCTAAAACGGCCCAAAATTCTAATTTTGACTTCATTTTTGTGAACCCTGGTATCTTCCAATAATCTCCGGAATTCTTCAGTTATTAATTTGATTAAAAATTTCACTTCCTCCCGTGATCTTCTTAGAAGATTATCGTAAGAAGCCGCCCAAAATGTTAAATAGGGAATTTTCAGTTCTAAAGCTTTTTCAAAAATTTTTTCTGTCGTTTCCACTCCAATTCTATGTCCCTCATAAAGAGGAACTCCTTTCCTTTCTGCCCATCTTCTATTTCCATCTGGAATTATGGCAATATGATTGAGCATAAAAAATTTAAGTTTATTCTATAGAAGTCCAGCCGGCTAATAAGGTTCCTGGCCCAGTATGGCTACAAACTACCGGTGAGGCCAAACTGATAAAAGGAACTTCGGCCTTTATTTCCTTTAACATTTGTCTTAATTTTTCTGCTCCTTCAGGATTATCGGCCTGGCCAATAATTACTCTAATTCTCTTTCCTTTTTTTCTAACTTTTTGACTTTCTTTTCCAATCTTTTTAAAGAGAGCTTCAGCTGAATCTTTGGCCATAACTATTCCCCCTTTATCAAGAAGCCCATTTTTCAATTCAATAATTGGATGAAATCTTAATTTCTTCATTCTTCTTATCCAGTTTACTTGGGATTTACTTACTCTACCTCCTGCCTCTATCCATTTCGGGTTCTCAAAAATCACATATAAATGAGTCTTGGGAATTAATTTTTTTAATTCATCTATCACCTCATTAATCTCCCTCTGTTCTTGAATTAACTCAATTGCCCGCAAGACTAAAAGGGCTTGACTAGAGGCAGCCTGCAAAGAGTCGAAAATATAAACCCTTTCTTTTTCCCCCTCGTTGAGCATCTTTTTCGCCTGACAGGCTGAATTATAACAACCAGAGATTTTAGAAGTTATAGAAATACACAAAACTTTATCAAATTTTTGAAATTGTTTCTTAAAAACATCAAAATAGACCTTGGGTATTCCTTGAGAAGTTTTTGGAATGGTCTTGATTCCTCTCTTATCTGCTTCTCTCATTTTTTGATAAATATTTTCTCCAGGCAGATTTTTTCCTTCTGGCCAATCAACAATAGCATCAGCTGTTTCAATCTGATACCTTTCCATAACTTTTTCTGGCAAACAAACAACATTATTTTCTGTCACAATCCCAATTGAAACTTTTCTGACCGAAGGTTCGCCAACCACTTCCTTTGCCATATCTTCTTCTCTTAATTCTAAAATCTGACCCAATTTTCTCATCACGTTTTTAACCTCATCTGGATAATCAGTATGAATATGGATTTTTATTTTATTTTTAATTTGAACAACGTCTATAGAGCTTCCCAATTTTTTCAATCTTTCTCGAATTTCTTTTTCATCGAATCTTGGATTTTCGATTAAAGAAACAATTTCATAACGATTAGAAAGAACTTGGACGAATCTTTTAATTTTTTCTGAGGGCTTTTCTTCTCTTTTCACTTCTTTCTTCTCTCCTTCTAAGGCCTCTAAATAACTTTCTAAAATCATTAAAAAACCGAGGCCCCCGGCATCAACAACATTGGCCTTTCTGAAAATTTCCATTTTTTCCCTGGTAGCCAATAATGCTTCTTTAGCTTTTTCTGTTGTGGTTTTAAAGATTTTAACAATATCTGTCTCTTTTTCTGATTCTTCTTTGAAAGTTTGACTGGCAGCATCAATCACATCTAAAATCGTTCCTTCTTTTGGATTTTGGATACTTTGTCTTGCTCTTTCGGATCCCTTTTCAAAGGCAATGGCCAGTTTTTTGGCATCGACAGGGTTTTTGTCCAACAATGGCAAAAAACTAGCTAAAAAACCGACGTAAATTACGCCGGCATTTCCTTGAGCAGAGGTTAGAGCTCCATCTAAGGCAGCTTCTGAAATTTCACTTAAATTTTTAAATTCTTTTCCCTCAATAGCTTCCTTTATCCCCAAAAGGGTTTTAGCCATATTGCTTCCGGTATCCTGGTCAGGAACCGGAAAGACATTGATTTTATTAATCTGCTCTTTATTTTCCTCTATCTTTTTATGAGAAAGGAGCATCATTTTCTTGAGCTCCTCTTGAGTTAAGAACTCCATAGTAGATTATTTAAATTTCTCCTCGAGCTCTTTTAAGATTTTGGCTGCCAAATCCTTTCCCCCTAATCCAAAAGCAATTCCTAAAGCAATTGAAATTGTAGCTACCATGCCAATAAAGATAGTCAAAATTAAAGATGGAGTAATTTGAAGTTGATAAAGAATGGCTAAAATAGCGAAAAGCCAGATCGCCCAGCCTATCCATTTCCCGACGAATCTGGAATAAGTAATTTTTTCTTTTTCCAGGGTTCCAACCACAATTTTTTGAGAAAAATCAACTAAAAAGGTAGCGACAAGAAAAATTAAACAAGAGATAAAGACATTCGGGAAATATCCGATTACTTTTTCTAAAAAATGACTAAACTGGGTCAGTCCCAAAATTTCTGATGAAGCCATCAAAAAAAGGACAATAAAAAACCATTTGACTATTTCGCCAAAAAACCTTGGCGCATTGAGACTGGCATCAATCTTAGATAAAGCCTCTTCTAACCCCATTCTTTTTAAAATCTGATTTAATTTAATTTTATTTAGGAAAGCAACGGTAATGGCAGCCATCCATTTTGCAACCAAGATCCCAAAAAGCAAAACCAAACCTGCCCAAAAAATTGGAGGAGATACCTCAGTTAAATTTTGCCAAAATATCTTAATAAATTCTTCCCACATACGTACTCACATTTTACCATTTTGCTTGATGTAATTTCAAGAAGTAGCCAATTCGATTAAATACTATGTGTAAAAAGAAAGTGAGAATAAAAATGGTTATCCAGACAAAAATATCAATTTTTAAAAAAAGGGTCAAGAAAAGGGCGGCGCCAATGACATAATTTGTTTGGTCAAAGGGCAAAAAAGGAGCCCCCGGTTTCAACCTCAATCTCCTTTTTATAAAGGCAAAAAGTAAATCTCCAAAAACTGCCCCACCAGAAATTAAAAAACCGAAAAATAAAAAATTAATTTTGTAATAGTCAAAAAAACTAATTTCTTTTATCAAAGGAAAGCGGTAGAGCCAAACTTGGAATTTGACAACCAAAATTCCAACAATAATTCCCAAGATTATTCCTCGCCAAGTTTTGTGAGAACCCAAAATTGGTTGGCTAAAAAAATTTTTGCCAAAATCAACTGGTCTTTCCAAAAATTTTAAAATTCCTACCTTTTTTGATAAGGGTGGAGTCATGTTGGTAAAATAGGCAGGAAGAAAGAAATAAAAACAAGAGAGAATAAATTGCCAATTCATATTTATTCACTACGAATTACAAATCAGTACAAATATACGAGTTTTGAAAAATAATGTATAATCTATTCGTAGATTCGTAAATATTTGTAATTTGTAGGGTTTATGAAATGTGATTTACACGTTCACACCTCTTATTCTTTTGATAGTTCGGCTTTACCAAAAGAAATGGTTAAGACGGCAGTTAAAAAGGGGATTGATTGTCTGGCAATTACTGACCACGACGAAATTAAAGGAGCAACAGAGGCCTCTGAATATGCTAAAGGCAAACCTATCTTAATTATACCCGGGATTGAAGTAAAAACAAAAGAAGGAGATATTTTGGGTTTAAACGTCAAAGAGAAAATTCCAAGCGGGTTATCGGCAAAAGAAACTATCAGGAAAATTAAAGAAGCGGGGGGTATGGCAATAATTCCTCATCCTTTTGGCTGGTGTTGTTCTTTTAGAGATGGGTTAGAAGACTTATCATTTAAGGGAAAATTAGGAGAACTAATAGAAGAAATTGATGGTGTTGAAATACTGAACGCTTCAATTTTTGGCCCTGGAAACAAAAAAGCCTTGGATTTCGCCAAAAAATATAATTTCCCATTTACTGCTGGTTCCGATGCTCACTCTCCAGATTTTGTTGGGAGGGCTTATTTGGAAATCGCGGGAAAAAATCTTTCTATTGAAGAAATATTAAAAGAAATAAAAAATAAAAATTGTAAAATCGGTAGTGTGAAAATAAATTTTTTTGAAAAATTAATTGATCACATTAAAAGAAACATTGCAAAATTAAAAATGTTCAAAGTGAAAATTTAAATCTATGTTGGCTGAAAAAAGAGAAAAATTTAAAAAGATTGAAACAAAAATTGGGGAAATTTTTTCAAAATTGAAATTGAGTCCAAATCAATTGACTTTCAACTCAATAATTTTTGCCATTTTTTCTCTTTTCTTTTTGATAAATAAAAATTTAATTTGCGCCTTAATTTTTTTTACCCTTACCGCATTTTTCGATTTCATCGATGGGGCAATGGCAAGGTTTTTGAAAATGGAAACCAAAAAAGGTGCCTATTTAGACACAATCTGCGATCGCTATGTTGAAGGAATTATTCTACTTGGATTTTTGTTTTTGCCCTTAAAGGAATTTTTGTTTTTGCCAGCCAAGGTCTGGATTTTTCTTGCCTTTTTCGGTAGTTTCGCGACAACTTATGCCAAGGCAGCAGCGAAAGAAAAAGAGTTAGTCAGGGAGGAACTTAAAAAGGGCCTTTTCGGCCGGGGAGAAAGAATAATTTTAATTTTTTTAACAATATTCCTTGGTATTTTTAACTTTTCTTGGATGATTTATCCGATAATAGTTTTAGCTGTCTTTTCAAATCTCACGGCTTTCCAAAGAATATTTTTAGCCTTCGGTCCAGGAAATAGCTAAGGCATCAGGTCCAGCCAGGGAACCAACAATATCATTAACTAAACTAATTAAAATAATCTTGGCTCCTTTTAATTCCTTCTCAATCATTTCTTTTAATTTTTGAGCTGTCTCTAAAATATCTCCGTGGTTAATGATTACCTCAATTTTTTTGTTTTGCTTTCGCAATTTTTCAGTTTTTTCTTTTATTTCTTTAAAAAGAGCAACAGAAATATCTTTTGCCCCAGTTTTTATTCCAACCGATTTTAAAACTCCTTCTTTGAGTCCAATCAGCGGTCGGACTCCAATTTTCTCCATCATTCTTACCCAATTAGCTATAGTAGGAGACATTCTCCCTGCTGCTTGTACCCATTTTGGATCTTTAAATATTACTCGAAGAAAAATTTTTGGTCTCCATTTTTCTAGTTTTTTAACAATCTCTCCGGTTCCCATTTTTCCATCTTTAATATATTTAATTGCTTTTAAGACCAAAAGGGCCTCTCCACCGCTCACACTTAAAGAATCAATGACAAAAACTTTTTTTTGTTCTTCTGGTCCTAAAAAGTTTTTTGCTTGAAGGGCTGAATTATGGGTACCCGAGAGTTTTGAAGTAAGAGTAATGCAAATAATCCCTTCAAAATTCTCTAATTGTTTCTTATAGGCATCTAAAAAATCTTTGGGCGAAGGTTGGGAAGTTTTACCAAAGCTTTTTATTTCTCTTTTTTCAGCCTCTCTCATTTTCTGATAGATATTTTGACCGGGCAAAACTGCCACTTCCGGCCACTTTAATTTTATCGGCACCACTCCTATTTGATATCTTTCGATTATTTCTCGAGGTAGATCTGCCCCTTCATCAACAATTAAACCGATATTTTCCATATTATTTATAACTTATAGCATTTTCAAAATGAGAGACCTCGACCTTTTTACCCCTGATTTTAATCGCGATAATATCAATTTGCCATTTTGAGTTTAAAGGAATTTTCTTTTTCATTAACCAGCTCTCGGCTGTTATTCTTAATTTTCTTTGTTTTCCAAAATTAACTTTTTCTTCCGGTGATATTAATTGGTCCCGCAAAGTTTTTACTTCTATAAAACTGATAATATCATCTTTTTTTGCCACAATGTCTAATTCTCCTCTTTGGGGATTTCCAACCATTCTAAAAATATAATTTTTATCTAAAATTTGATAACCCCTGTCTCTTAAATAATTTTCGGCAATTCTTTCACCTAAATTTCCTATCCGTTTTGTATACATATATATATTTGGACCACGTTAGAAATTACTGACAACTTTTTATGTAAAATTTCTAAACGGGGTGGACCCAGTGGGAATTGAACCCACACTTTCCTCGATGCGAACGAGGCGTTTTACCGTTAAACTATAGGCCCGTTCCCTCGGCCTTTGGCCTCGGTCAAATTCAAAACTCAAAGTTCCGGGTACCCGCCGAGCGGGTGCAAAACTAAATTAATATATTTTTTAACTCACTCAGTGAAGAAATTTTTTGAACTGGCGGGTTTCCAACCTTATTTTCTCTATCAATTAATATTACTTCCATTCCAAGGTTTTTAGCCGGGATTAAATCTCTTTCTATCTCATCGCCAATCATTAAAGCTTCCTCTGGTTTTACTTTTAATTTTTCCAAAACGGCTAAAAATGCCCTTGGGTCCGGTTTCAAAAATTTTGTTTCTTTTGGAGTAAAAACTCTAGCAAATTTTTCCAATCCCAAATTTTTTATTAAGAACCCAGCGCCAGTAGTTAAAATTGCTTTTTGAAATGGCAACCTAACAACTTCTTCTACATCATCATAAAGTTTATAAATAAGATTTTCCTTGTAAAAATCAGCTAAAGCTTGGGTTTTTTCCAAATCGGCTTTTCCAAGAAATCCTTTGAGGAGTTTTTCACTGAGATCATGCCAACTCGTAGCCTGCTTTTGCATTTGAGCAAATAAGGAGATAAATGATTTTATATCCTGGTCTGTTTTGAATTCAATTCCATTTTTTTTGTAAAAAGAAAAAAACTCCTCTCTCTTTATTTTTTCCACCGGAAAAACTAGGGTTCCAAATAAATCAAATATAATTAATTTTGGTTTCATGTCGGGGACAGCAGATTTGAACTGCTAATCTCCTCGTCCCGAACGAGGCGCGTTAGCCATTACGCTAGTCCCCGTAACTTTTAACTTTCCGTTTTTAATTTCCATTTTCTTATATTACCCAATATTTTCTTTTTGTCATTTCGTCTCTTTTCATTTCAATCTTTTCTCTTTCTTTTCTAGCTTTTTGAGAAATCTCTTTTAATTCTTCACCTTTTAATTTCCCCAGTTCTTTAATTTTCTCTTCTAAAAAAGCTTTTTCATTTTTTTCAGGTGTTTCTAAAACATAACCAAGTAGGATATCTAAAAGCTGTCCTATTTTTGGTCCTGGTTTAAGGCGCAAAATCTTCATAATATCATTTCCATTTACTTTGAGTCGCTTTACCGAAATTGGATCTTGGGAAACTCTCTCAATAACATATCTTAGGTGTCTTAACTTATAAGGTTCAGCCTTGGGCACACCTGAACCAATTCTGTCGGCCATTCTTACCTGCAATAACTCCTCCATATCTTCTGGTTCAACTTTCCTCAGTAATCTTCTCACCGAACTTTCACTAACCTCACCTGGATTATAGTAAAAAAGATGATATCTTACTAATTTGGCAATTTTTTCAATATCTTTTTTAGGAAATTTCAGGCGATTTAAGATCTGAAAGGCCATTCTCGCTCCAACTATTTCATGACCATAAAAAGTAGCATCGGGTCCTTCTCCTTTTTTTACTCTTGGTTTTCCAATATCATGAAAAAGAGCAGCCAACCTCACATATCTATTAAAATTTTTCTTTGCTGCAAAATCCAACGATCTTAAATAATGCTCATAACATTCGTAGATATGATGCTTGTTTTGGGTAATTTTGTATCCTTCTTCAAGCTCAGGAATAATATATTTTAAAAGAGAAAGTTTTCTTAGTAATTCTATCCCTTCCGCTGCTCTCTCTGACATAATAATTTTTAATAATTCATCCCTTATTCTTTCTTTTGAGATAACTCCGATCCAGATTGCATTTTTTTGAATAGCCCTTTCAGTATTTTCTTCAATTTTCCAACCCTCACCCAAAGTTATTGCAAATCTTACTGTCCTCATCATCCTTAAAGCATCTTCTGAAAATCTTTCCTCCGGATTTCCCACCGCCCGAATAGTTTTTCTTTTAAGATCGGCTTCTCCATGAAAAGGATCAATAATTTTTAGTTTTTCTTCCATGGCTATAGCATTGACAGTGAAGTCTCTCCTAGCTAAATCCTCCTCTATTGTTTTGGCAAATTTAACTTCGTCGGGATGGCGTTTGTCAGTATATTTGGCTTCGGACCTGTAAGTTGTAATTTCAATTTCTTTTAATTTTGGATTTTGACTGTCGGTTTGAACAGTGACGGTCAAAAACTTGTTTTCATAAAAACTTTTTGGGAAAATTTTTTGAATCTCTTTTGGTTTGGCATTGGTAGCCACATCCCAATCATCGGGCTCTACATTTCTCAAAAAATCTCTAACACAACCACCAACAATATAGGCCTCAAAACCCTTCTTTTTCAGCTTATCAATAATGAATTTTACCTTTTTTGGAATTTCCACAATTTTTATTTTAGCTCAAAATCTTGTTTTTTTCAATCCGTTCGATTAAACTCAGGATTATCCTAAACTTGCTGAAGGACAATTATTTTGATAGAATTGATTTGAGACCCCCAAAAATGTAAAATTTCTGGAGAAGGCGCCCTCGTGGTGTAATGGATAACATGTCTCGCTTCGGACGAGAAGATTGTGGGTTCAACTCCTGCCGAGGGCACTGAAAAATGAAAAATGAAAAATGAAAAATTAAAAATTAAAAAATTTTTACCGACAGTTATTTTGGTTTTATTCTTTTTATCTTTAGCTGGACAAACTTTCGCTATTTGTGAAGGACCATTGGTGCCTTGCGGTGGTACCGGCCAACCTGCTTGCGAATTCTGTCACATTTTTGTTCTTATTAATAATGTCATCAATTTCATCTTAACCTGTCTGGCGCCGATCGTTGGTGGATTAATGTTAGTTATCGGTGGATTATATTTACTTGCTGCTGGACCGAGTCCAGAAAAAGTAAGTCAGGCAAAATCGATTATTACTTCGATAGTAATAGGTTTGATAATTATTTTCGTTGCCTGGGTATTTTTAAATACTTTTTTGGATGCCATTGGAGTGGCCGAATGGACGGGATTAAAAACTTGGTGGAAGATTGAATGTCCGTAAATTAATGAGACGAAATTGACGCGTGCCCTCATAGCTCAATTGGTAGAGCAGATCCCTCTTAAGGATAAGGTTTCCAGGTTCGAGTCCTGGTGGGGGCATAGTAAAATCAAAAATCAAAATTGATATATATGGTGGTCTTAGTGTAGTAGTTTAGCATTAGGGTCTGTGGAACCCTAGGGAGGAGTGCAAATCTCCTAGGCCACCCACCAAAAAACAGCCATTCGAGGCTGTTTTAAAATGTAATTAATTGAAATTATTGAGATTAAAAATTATTTTTTTCTTCCAATTTCATTTTCAAATTTATTTCCTTTTTTTCTCTCAGAATTTTTAAAGAAATTTCCTCACCGATTTTATATTTTTGTAAAATATCAGCTAAGGGATTTTCCTCACTAATTTTTTCTCCATTTATTTCTAAAACGATGTCATATTCTTTTAAGCCAGCTTTATCAGCTGCCGAATCTTTAATGATAGCACTTTCTCCCAAATTTTCTCTAACAATTAAAGCGCCGTAATCAACTGGTAGTTTATTTACATGAGATATTTCTTTATTTAAGATAAAATACCTCACTCCCAAAAATGGTCTTCTAATTTTTCCATATTTCATTACTTCCTCAAGGGTTTTTTTGGCATAATTTATGGGAATGGCAAAACCAATATTTTGGGCTCCCATAACCATAGCGGTATTAATTCCAATGGCCTCCCCTTCCAGACTGACCAAGGGCCCACCCGAATTTCCGGGATTGATTGCCGCATCGGTTTGAATTAATCCTCTTAAACTGGTAGCCCTCAGGGGCATACCACCATAGGCAGTAATTTTTCTAGAAAGCCCCGAAACGATTCCAGCCGATAAAGTATCCTCGAACTCTCCCAGAGGATTGCCAACCGCCACTACGGTTTCTCCTAAGTCAATTTTATCTGAGTCACCCAACTCTAAATAAGACAGATTTTTTTCATTAATTTTTAAAATAGCAATATCAATTAAAGGGTCCCTATCTAAAATTTTGGCTGGATATTTATGTTTTGGGTCCAAAATGACAGTATAATCTGCCTCCGGCTCTCCAACTACATGGTTACAGGTTATAATATAGCCGTCGGAGGAAACTATAAAACCTGACCCTCCTCCAATTTTTGTTTTTTCTTTTTTACCTTTTTCAATCTGAGGGATAATAAATTGATGTTCGCCGAAAGGAAAAAAATAAAATCCCTCAATTTTTGGGAGGTCTTTAGAAATGACAATTGTTATTACTGCCGGGCAAACCTTTTTCGCTACCTCAACAATTGGGGACTTTTCCATAACCCTACGAATTACGAATTAATACGAATATACGAATTGACGAATTTATTTTAGCATTGAACTATATTGTCAGCAAGTGGAAAAATTGATAAGATTGAAAATTGAGAAGTGAAAATTTTTATTGAGTCCCTGTAGCTCAATGGAAAGAGCAGGTTCCTCCTAAGGACAAGATACAGGTTCGACTCCTGTCAGGGACACGGGCCCGTAGTATAGAGGTAACACGCGACTATGGCATAGTCGAGTCCGGGGTTCAATTCCCCGCGGGTCCACGCCGTGGTAGCTCAGGTAGTAGAGCATAGCTCTGAAAAAGCTAGGGTCGCCAGTGCAAGTCTGGCTCACGGCACAAAATAAGCGGGTGTAGTTCAGCTAGTAGAACGTTTCGTTGCCAACGAAAAGGTCACGGGCGCGCATCCCGTCACCCGCTCTACCTTGACGCCTCCTTATGGATAAGCTATTATAATAAAACCCCTAAAAAGGGGTTTTAAGATGACCCTTCGATAAACTCAGGGTCATACTGAGCTTGCCGAAAGTATGAAAATTCCCTCTAAATGCCCGGGATTCTGGGCTCAAAACTTCTTAATTCTTCTCATTTTTTCTGGAATTTTTTTTGAATCTTCGGTATTTTCTTTATTAGAAGCTCAAGAAATTGAAGCTAATTTGGGCTTGGCAGAAATTCCTGAATTAGCAATTTCCCAAGGAAACACCTTAATTCCCTTTTCCAACCCCGCCAATCCCGAACTAGAAGTAATTAAAAGATTATTAGTGATAGTAACTGGCTACTCAAGTACTGAAGACCAAACTGATTCAGAGCCGTTTATTACCGCTGCCGGAACAATAGTCCGAGAAGGGGTGGTGGCTAACAATGTATTACCTTTTGGCACAAAAATTAAATTGCCAGGACTTTATGGAGATAAAATTTTTGTCGTTGAAGATAGAATGAGTTGGGAAAAAGGAAAATACCAGATTGATATTTGGTTTCCTGATTATTGGCAGGCCTTAAATTTCGGCGCCAAAAGAACCTACATTGAAATTTTAGAAGGATGAAGATAAACCTTAAACCTTAAACCATAAACTTTAAATAAAAAAGCCCGTCAAATTGGGCTATTTTTTATTTGCGGTCGAGGAGAATTAATCAACCTCGGGTGTTGATTATTTAACAGCGGGGCTCGCCGCGTTCTTTGACAACCTGCCCCGTAGTTAACCGAAGGTTATACTTCGGGGTTTCAAGTTTTTCTTTAGCGACAAATTCTTTTTAAGTTGGGATAAGGATTTCTTGAACAGTGGCATCAGCAAAAATTTTCATTGTGTCGTAAATTTTTAATCTAGAATGTTGAGGTATCAATAATTGTAAATCTGTGCAGGCTAAAATAACATGATTAACTCCTTTTGTCTCAAAATCATCAATAATTTTCATCAATTCTTCCCTATCTTTATTGCTTTGCCTATTCAAAACCAAATTATGGATTATTTTACCAATTTTAGCTTGCTGAAAATCATCGGGCTTAACTTGAGTTATTCCGTTTACTTCGAATGAATTTTCATACAATTTTTCATTAAGAGTTATGGCTGTAGCTATTATCCCTACTTTTGTGATTCCTTCTTTTTGCAGAAATTTGGTAGTTTCTTCAACTATACTAAGTACCGGGATTTTTATCGAGTTTCTAATTTCGTTCATAAAGGCGTGCAAAGAATTACAGGGCATTACTAAAAAGTCGGCACCTGCTTTTTCTAATTTTTTAGCGGCGTCAGTAAGAAAAGGAATACACCGTTCTTCTCCTATTCCACGGGCTATAGCATCTTCTTCAATTTCATATGATATTGGAACACTATAAATCAAAATCGGGGGCCTGTTTGTTTTATCCTTTTCTTGACACGAAAAAACTAACTCCGAATAGAACTCGGAGGTTGTTCCAGGACCTAATCCACCTATTATTCCAACAGTTTTCATACACTAAAAATACAAAAATGATTAAAAAATTTCCCTTTTCCTAAAATCAAAATATGATTCGAGCCGACGTATTGTGCACTATATTAAAGATAGTTCGAACATTTTTCGCCGCCGAAGGCGGCAAAGATTCCCCCGCCTGAATTGGTGCGGCTCGCCCCGCACAGCGGGGCTCGCCGCGATTTTTGACAATTTCAAGTTTTTCTATGAGTTAATAATAACTCATTTCAGGAAATTTTTCAAACAAAAATTTTCTGATTTGGCGGCAAATTCTTTGAAAAAATAAGAAGGGGGCTATTGGAACGATGTTGAGAAGCTCAAATTCATGGATTCTTCGTTGAAGTTGTGATGGTAAGCGTTTCAAGTATTTGATTTAATATACTCATTGCTTTTGATTGGTCAAATTCCGTGGTGGTGCCGGCTGGATAATTAGCGATATTGCCGGTATGAATAGTTTGCACAGCTTCAAAACAGCGTCCATCAACCAAGACAC